>JGI24891J29808_1000103_pt1 | contig 113654 bp, 104 predicted proteins | sample FreactcultuFSWF8_FD_29808 | JGI IMG/M metagenome (IMG submission 29808) | reverse complement strand
CGTGGTCACCCACCGTAGTACTAATCTGCCGTTCAACTGCTTATGTATGGCAGAGCGGACGGGATGCCCAGTTTTCAGCTGACTGTGGCCGTACGTGCTTGCAATCCAACGTTGTACGGTTATATACTATTGTATTCGAGAGAGCAGGAACGGATGTGGACTCCCGAAAGACGCGACCCTAACGCGTTCGCGCAGACAGAGTTCAGTCTTTACAGCCTCTGCGCGTCAACGTGTCGCTGATCTCTGCGGTGCATCTCTAGACCATAACCTAGGTAACCTGTATGATGAGTTTTCGCTACGCGACTTACACATGTCCTAAATATAGGTGTGTCGACAAGCCTGCTGCATGCTACAGACGGCGCCCCGCGGGCCTAATCCACTTGTGCACCGCCTATTGGTCTATCACCAGAATTTAATCCGATGTTCTCTCAACAGCTTATTTCGAAGGTTAGATTAGTCCTGAATCTCGTAAAAGGACGGGATGACGGCTCATAGAACGCTATGAAGGGGCAGCGAGTGGATCAAGTCCCAGCTATAAAGACTTTGCACATACAGTCCCTCTACTCCTAACATTCTTACACACGTCCAGGCCACCTCATGATGCGCTCTTCTTTCACTGCCGCGGCATTGTCCTTGTCGGCTCTGGTACAGGCTGATGCCACTACTATCTGGGCAACCAAGACAGTATCCGTTTGTCCTACTCAAGATGTAGTCTCCCAGAACGCTGGAATTGGCCAAACTGGAATCGTTGATACCACCCGCAAAATCACCGAAACAGTATACGCCCATCCTTCTACTGTCACCGTCACCGTCACTGAGGACAAGTTTACCGCAACCAAGACAATCTTGGTTGAATCTCATGTTCCTAGCAGCACCGAGTACACCGGAGCCGTCTCGAACGCCCCTGCTCAGAACATTGGTGCGGCTTCGACAATTGTTCAGTCCAGCAGCGTCAAGTCTGTTCCTTATTCGTTCCACAATACCACAGTTGTACCCGGTGTTTACCAAAACGCCACAGGCCCTGTGAGATTCTCAACCTCTACCCTCGCATCCATCCGCACACTCAATGCCACCTCCTCCGAACTTCCTGCGGTCACACCTATCGTTACTTACAAAGCTACTGGATCTCCAGTATTCAGCCAGAATGCGACCATCTCTGGATATTCGACTTCCGCTGTTCTGTCTTGCCCTGCCGGCAAGGGAAACTCTACAATTCACATGACTAGCACTAATAACGGAGCCGCTCTTGCTGTCGTGTACATCACACCCCTTGCAGCTACGGTCTATACGACCACTACCGTGACTTCCACATCGACCATTCCCACCAAAGCAGGTTTCTTGCCAATCGTCGACACGACCGCCACAGTCTACCCTGGAGCGAATGCCAGCGATTACCCTGCTTTGACCCCCGATAGCGGTCTTACCAAGCGCGCCATCGAGGAGCCTGCCTCTCCTTGCACCAGTGCGGTGACCATTTTTGCCGTTCAGAGCGGTGCAGCCACCAGCACCTTGTCGCAGCAAACTGTAACGAGCACATCTACCTCCGTAGTTACGGTCCCTTACTACGCAGCCTGCGGTGCCTCGAACCTTATCAACAAGGACCCTGTAACCGGTATGCAAATCGATGATGTGGCGCCGCTTGCAAACAAGTACAGCAACAACAATACCTACCTATACAACTGGACCAATGCCTACGACTGCTGTGTCAAATGCCAGGAAGAGGAAACTTGCGCCTACAGCGCTTTCAGCCCCGATCTCCACGATGAAAGCGGTGCAAAGAGCAACACATGTATCTTGACTTACTGGGACACCTGCAACGTGGCGAACAACCAAGAACAGTGGTACGCTAGAGGTATTAACCAGTACGAATACACTGTCAGTAACGGCAACTGTGGTTTCATGAGCCGTCATCGCAGTCCTAGATGTCGTTATGTCTATCGCGACAATCAGGTCCAGTGCGATATCAACTGCGATGGCTCGTATAGTCAGCATTTGACTTATGCTGAGTGGGAGGCTGCACCCGCTCTGGGTGAATGCCCTCTGGTGCCTGCCTAAGAATTGGGACTGTTTGTTATGAAGATATCTCCATAGCAATCATGGTCTGCTATATGAAACGAATAAAAGCACAATTGATTCCACAACCTTTCTGTAAGGGGGAGTACAACTGAGAGAGATGGAGCGTGGCAGGTCGCCGACATTGACTTTACTGCAAGCACATTTATCTGTGCGCCATCTCTCTAACTTTGGCGCGTCATTTTTGGAAATATCGATATGATGAAGATGTAAGAGAAGACGATAGGCTCGAGGTACATAAATGGGAAGGTTGGAAGTTTGGCTAAGATACAAAGCGGCCGACTAAGGTATGGTGGCCTTCTCCAGGCTTGTCCAACTCCTCCCCCTCTTCTCAACTTCCCAGTTTTATCTTGAAAACAAGCATCGCGACATCATCATGCTGCAGCCGAATTGACTCGCGAACACCTCGAGTTGCTTTGCGGATCTCAAACCGGACCTTGTCCCGAGCAGGTGAAATCATCCGTTACAAACACCTGCCTCACCGCATCCGCAATCGCTCCTCCGCTACAAAAGTCCGACTGGTTGAACGTGAAAGTGGTACCACCCTCCGCAGGATCCGTGCAACTGAAGTTGGTGACTGCAGCGCAACCGCCCTCGGCCTGCATGACCTGCTGGAATTTCATGCCATTGAGTGTCGCGTCGCAGCCTCCGTTGATTCCGCTGAGATTGACTGTCCTGTATGGAATGTCAGGTATACTTCTGAGCAAAAGGAAGGCACACGACTCTCGCCCTACCAACTGAAGAAGAATAAGTTGAAGTTTGCTTTACAGACGTCTGCCAGGACGGCAGGGGAAAAGGTTGCTACTGCAAGGACGATGATTGACTTGAGCATTGTGATTGGTGAGTGGAGAGGTATGTGTTGGGTGCTTATGATGAGATTTAGATGTGTTGATGGGTTCGTTTCTGGCGGAATCCACACTAGATCTATATATGCTGGCTTGTCTTAGCAGAAAAGGTGCGATTCCTATTCTTGGGTGGAGCAATGATGCTTGCGACTACTCTGAACAACCAACATTGCGAAGTTGGGGTGCTTGCGTACGTCCTTGAGTCGCCAACTTGGCTATTCCGACTTGTCCTCTGGTTCTTGATGGCTCAATTTCTTCAGATGAAGTGAACTCCTGATAGTCCAAGAAAACAGCGGACGCAATTGCGTACGCAGATTCTGGGTGTTGGAGATTCTCTATTTGCTAATAGGTGTGGCATGTCAGCAAAGCCTTCATGAGTAGCACATGCTGTTATAAATTCGAGGTCAGAGAAGCAATGTGATTGGACATGTTGGAGAAGGACAAGCACTTCTGTGTCCCATCGCCAAGCACATTTGTTCATCATCATCCAACATTGTGGTCACCATGGTCTATATTCGGTCCTCAGTTTACGCGGCCAAACACTCTGATAGACGAAATTAGCGACCACCGTCTATCTTCCCCTATGATTGTAAGCTACATATAACCACACCTTGCCATCGACTTCCCTCTCAACTAATTCATCTCAATACAACACAATCCAATTCAAAGCATCGGTCACCATCCTCATCTTCTAAAGACCGCGACTCTTGACAAATCTTCCCAAAATGGCACCCACCACACTCTCAATCCTCCTCACCATCTTCGGCATCGCTGCCCAGCAAGGCGTCCTGGCCATGCCCGGGCTATCAACCATGACCATGTACGATGGCGCTTCAGCAACCAAAACAACCACCATGACAACCTCCACCACCACTTCATCCTCATCCTCATCCTCCGACGATAACACCACCACCACCCCCACCAGCAGCGCAACAAGCTCCGGCTCCATCCCAAACGTCGAATACACAACCATGTCCTCCAGCGCCATCATGTCCAAATACACCAGCGCCACTTCAATCGTCATGGACGACATGATGTCCTCTATGAACTCTGCCATGTCCTCCGCAATGGGCAAATGCAATGACTACCTGACTTATGCGAATTATTACGTTTCGGTCAATGAGGGGTTGGCTACTGTTAGTGGGACTATTGGAAGTTCTGCTGGTGTGAGCAGCTCTGGGGTTGTTAGTGGCACTGTGGTTAGTGGGTCTGCTACTACTACTGCTAGTGGTGGGAGTTTGAGCAGTGGGGTTACTGGTAAGACTACTGTTCGCTCGTCTAGCAAGACTAGTAAGGCTACTTCCAAGACGAAGAGTTTGACTCAGTCGGTTGTTACTGTTACTGCTAGTGCTGGTGCTTAATGGTTGGGGCGCAAGGAGCTTGGATGAATACGGATGGCAATTGGAGTGTGGTATCTTAGCTAGGTAAATTGAATTGAAGTGAGCTTGTTCCAATGCTTTTTTCTCTTGACTTCTTGATTACCCCACGACGAACTTCACAATTGTTGAAACTCGTTTGATCGATCTCCAAAGCCTATCCATGGACTGTTCTATGCAGTCGAAAGTGACTGATCGCTCCCAGAATCAGAAGCGTTGTTTAATACAGACATGAAGTTCTCCATCTCCTTCTTCGTCTGACGCAAAACCATGAATGCAAGTTCACCCCATGGAGGCGGCGTAAACGCAGCTTCCTCTTCATCGAGATCCTTCCAAACCTGATCTGCTTCGCCTCCTCTAACCGCCACCGTAAGATAATCTTGAACTCCTTGATCATCATTTCCCAACACGCAGAGTACACCAGTGTACTTGAATAACAACACATCCATAATCAAACGACACATGCGGCCATTTCCATCTTCGAATGGATGAATATTAACAAACTTGTGACAGTACTTTGCCGCCAGTACAAAAGGGTCAATTTGCCCGAGCTTTTCCGCAGTGATGATGTCGGCAGAGAGGTCTGCGATAAATGCTTTCATTTCTGATGCGACGTATTGGGGTAATGTGAAGTCTGAGAAGCCAGCGAAGACGCGCGTGGTGCGAAAGACGCCGCCGTAGTTTTTGTAGCTTTCATCAGAGGAATCAACTTTGTATGTTAGGATCTTGTGTGTGTTGAGTATGAGGGCTTCGGATAGCGGGTTGTCTTGAAAGACGACTTCGGAGATGAGGAAGTTGAGTGCACGACAGTGTTGTATGACTTCGTGATAGCTTTTCTGAATCTCGGCTTCGTTGGTGGGACGGTCTTGCTTGAACAGGTCATCTTTGAGAAGATTGTAGAGGGGGTTTTGTGAAGATATGTTTTCTGTGGTATTTTCTGAGGTTTCAAGTGCAATCTTGCAAAGGGCATGCGTAATTTCAAGATTCGAGCCAGCTTTTTCGATCAAGTTTGAGCCATGAACTACGCGGCTGATCAAATCCAAAAAGTAGTCATTTATCGGTGCGTCTTGAACGGCGGAAGACTGCAAGAAGGAGGAGATTTGGGCGCGCTTATTTTTCGTGTCTGTGAATACGCCTTCCGGATCTTCAGCATCATCGTGATGAGAGTCATCGTAGGCGCCACTGTCGAGACATGTTGCGGCAGCGTTGCTTAAACAGTAGTGGTCCACGGCATATTGGAGAATCGACATGTTGATGGCGGACAGCGTTGCAGATAGTTGGTGGAGTTGCTGTGTGAATATTTTTGCGATGAGAAAGATCAAATATTGTGAATGAGCGTCGGCTTTGTGGTCGATTTGGAGAGTCCTTTTGACGTGACTCACGAATGGAAAGAGTCAACTTCGCGCACGTGGGCACCGACCGCGTACCTAGTACCTGCCTCAGTCATTGTCAATAATCACCATCTTCTTTACGGCAACATGGCGACATGGCGACACGGCGACACGGCGTATTCGACCATCTGAAATCAGTCAAGACTATGGACGAAAAGGAAGCAGTCTGTACGTTCAAATGATAGTGTGATTTTCTGATTATACCTAAAAAGAGAGTGTGCCAACCTTGCACTAAAGCATCTCATCGGTGTTGTGCATCCTTGAATGTTCGAGCTCTTGTTGACTCAGTCCTGTCTGCGGTGCGATGCGGTCGGCAGAGGGACCTGGACATCATCATCTTCTTCCTCGCCGGACACTCCGGTGAGCGCGCTCAGGCTTTTTAATCCTCCTCTTATGCTAAGTCCTTGGATATGGATGGCATCGGCTGTCACGGTGGTCCTGCCGTCGCGCGTTGAGGGCGAGGTCGAGCGTCTGAGCAGGTGACGAAGAGTCTCTGCCGAGTACATGCCAATGCCCTGAGTCGACGATGCTTCAGCTCGATTACCTGTAGCGGTAATGCGCCCCTCGACGTCGACGTTATCCGTGCCGAGCAACTGTCGTGAATTGGTGTTGGCTGTGTTGTTGGTGAAAGTCAGGTCGACATTGCGGTGACGCTCAAGGGCCGTCTCAGCGGCTTGGCATGCTGCCACATTCGCTTCGAGGCTTCTTCTCTCCTTTTCAAGCACTTCCTTGAGAGACTTCTGCACCCCGACCAGATTTCCATTGACCACTCTCAGATCATACTCTAGGTCTTTCTTGATACCGATCAGTTGTTCCTTTAGCTTGATGACATCGTCTCTGGTTGCCGACGATTCTTCGCTATGACCAGTCAGCCTCGCGTCACCAGCCGCGTCAAACCAACTCACAGCTCAATGACCTGAAGTGCAATGCTCAAATACGACTTGTAGCTCAAGAGTCTCGCCTTCAAATCTTCAATTGTTCTTTCTCTGAACTGCAGTCTCAGCCAGTCTCGTACACCAGGACTGCCCAGACCCTTCAAAGATTTGTTCAGCTCATCACAGCAATCAAAACACCCCTTGAGCGGTGCTTCTAGCAATTCATCTTTGCTCGACAGGGCCTTTGTCGACTTCTGCTGCAATTGTTTCAAAATTGATGATAGCATTTTGAACTCATCGCGCATGCTTTCCACTTCTCTGGGATGGCCTTGGATGCTTTGTGATAGCTCGTACAGCTTCTTTGACGCGTTGAGCGCGAGTGTCAGAATCCCGATGACTCCAGATGCGATGCTGAGGGGATCACCTATCTCGGTGTGTGTGCTGATATTGCCTAAGATAGGCCACGACTGAGACCAGTAACTCAATGACAACATGGACGGAAAGACACCGGAGAAATGGTGCATCAACTCAACACTTATGTCTCCACGTGGCCTTTGTTGGACAGACCAGAACCTGCTTTTCTGATCCATCCTTGTAAGGATTGACTGGTCCGCCCAACTGGAACGTTCCAGGGCATGCATACATTGTTTAGCATGTCTAGAAAAGCCACATCTTAGAAGCATGTCGTATCTCTTTGATACACGCAAACATGCCATCAAAGACGACTGCACGCCAACGCAGCCTTATATGGATGGTTTTATGACCAGTTCATCATCAGCGTTAATCACCTCATCAACATGAGTGGCGAGCTCACTATCAATGTTCGCGACAATATCGCAGGAGCAAATGCTACTCAGATCATCAATACCGTTATTCGCCAACCTACTGCATCCATCCAAGCTTGTCTACGTGCGCTAGGCTGCCCCGACGCTGGTGCCATCAAGACGGAAATACATTCTGCCGACGGCGTGGTACTGGAATGCATCGAGTGGATATTTCAGGATGACCGATTTCTCAAATGGAAAGAGCCAGGAGAGAACTCAGTCCTCTGGATCAATGGCAGTCCTGGAAAGGGCAAGACCCGCATGGCAACGGGCATCGTTGACAGCCTGCTCAAGGAAACAGACAATTCCACAGTCAAGGGAATAGCAGGATTCTTCTTTTGCCAGAGTACGGATGATCGCTTGAACAATGCCGTTGGTGTCCTAAAGGGTATCATCCGAAGTCTTATAGAACAACGACCTCTCACTGTAGAACACCTGCATCGTCACTGGATCGATGAAGAGCAGAAATTCGACATGGACTTCAACCAGATCGCTCCTCTGTGGACTGTCCTCAAGCGAATCGTCAACGATCACGGCCACCTGGTAACACACGTTGTCATTGACGCGATCGATGAATGTAATCACCACACCGAAGAACTTTTACGTCTCATCTTTACCGACGGTCTCGCCTTTCCACGGAGCATTAAATGGCTTCTCACAAGTCGTCCTTTGATTCTTCGTCTTCAAGAGATCATCTACGGCAGCTCTGAACGAATTGAAGTCGATCTCGATGGCTCTTCGGGGCAGGTCGAAGACGCTGTGAAGACATACATCGAAGCCAAGATGAGATGGATGAACAACAACAGATTCTCGACTGATGATCAAGCGCACATCAGCGAACTCCTTCTCACCAAGTCAGAATCCACGTTCTTGTGGATTGCATTTGTTTGTCAAGAAGTCAGAAACTTGCCAGCAGCTGAGGTCATTCAAGTTGTCTCAGCAATGCCGAAAGGACTTCAAAATCTCTATCAATCAACGAAGTATGCAAGTACTTGACGAAGCTTGTCACATTAGCAATGAATTCGCCATTGATCATCGAAAGCTCATCTGGACCCTTCAGTCTTTGTCAAGCAGCCCTCATATGTTGGAGCTTGCCATGCTTGCTGGCATATCGACAGAAAAGGCCAAAGATGAGAGCTACCTGCTGCAAGTGATACGAGAGTGCAATACTTTCTTGGTTCTCACTAACACTGATGTTGTCAAGTTGGTCCATAAGTCTGTTCGTGACTATCTTGTCGAGATGCAGACTATGGTGTCCTCATCTGTGAAGTTACCGTCACACGAGACGATCGCAAGACGTTGTCAACAAGCGCTGGAAATGTCGCTTCGCAAGAATGTTGCCAATCTGCGCGCGACAGACTCATCAGCCAAAGAAGCGGACCAAGATCTCTTGAATGTGCTTCTACACAAGGTTGGATACTCTTGCGTTCATTTGTTCGAGCACGCGCAGAAGGCTGGTCTGTTGTATATCTCATCCGCACTACAGGTCTTCCTGCAGCGGTACTTATTGCATTGGCTCGAAGTTATGAGTGTTCTCGGATTTTACAACTCCTTCATAGCGGCCCTGACTGATCTCGAATCGTCTCTTAAAAACTCCAAGCACAGGCTCATGGACTCTTCAGGGATTGTACCACGAGAGCCATGGTCTGATGAGCTAGAAAGTATGTTACGCTTTGTCTCGGAAGCCAAAAACTTCGCTTTAGTCAATGGTCACATGATATCGGGTTGGCCGTTGCAAGTCTACACATCACCACTTATCTTCAGCCCGGTGAATGATTCGTTGATGAAAGCTCTTGAGGTAGAGCGGCCTGTATGGGCGTTGGACCGTATGATGCCCCGCTCTACTACCTGGAACCCTGCTCCCTCGAGAACCATCGAACACGGACAAGCCCTGGAAATTTGCTTGTCGCTTCCAAGCGACGGCGAGAAAGTGATTACAGCATCACCATCTTCTTCCAAGATCTGGGAGCTGGACGGTTCTAAGTCTTTCGAAGAACTGTATGTTACCCCAAGGCATTCTGTTTCAGAATCAAACTCTTTTGATGTAGGACAAGCTGGTGTCTTCTGGAAGGATAGTCTGAGACCAGGGTCATGGGTATTCCACAGGCATAGATGGAACCATGACTCTGGTACAGAACCTTCGGTTGAAAAAGCCGTGCATGTTTCACTTCGTCCGGGTCACAGTTCGGATTACTACATTGTCACGTTCGTGGAACACAACAGGCACCTTTTCGAGATTGAACTTTGCTTGAGGAATGTCAACAACTTCGCACAGTCAATTTGCTTCTCGTCAGATTACGAGTTGTTCGCCGTGTTCGACATTCGTTCAGGTTTCCGAATATGGTCTATAACTACCCATTAAGAGCTACCGTTAATCGCTGTTAAGGGCTACTTCGATGGCCTAGAAGATGCCACCAATCCATGTATGAAGTTTTCCGAGGACAGCAGCACTCTCGTTTGCGAGGTTCTTAAGAGCAACGAACAACTCATTATACTCTGTAACATAGAGGATTTCAGCTTGAATGTGCGATCTACACGTCTCGTTCGTGCCCGAAATGCGCGACGGCTATCGTAGGCAATATCTCACGATGGTAAATATCTTGCGTGCAGTACCGGAAACAAGATTTCCGTGCTGGACACCTTCACAAATGACGACCTCCAGACCATCAAGGGAAGTGGCATGCTTCGAATCACTCTCAGTACACGACCGCTCAAGGTCGCCGCGGCTGTCAGTGATGGGACTGTCAGAATTTGGGACCTCGTAGTACCATCGAATGCTCGTAAGGCACTAAGCCACCGTTCCGTTGGCTACGAGTCAAGTTTTCCAAATTTCGGGGTTTCCGGGCGTTCTATAACCGCTTGGTCGCCCTCTCCCAATAACCAGGTTGCGCTCCTCCTACATCCTGACATTCGAGAGGCTTTCACAGGATATGTAGAATTCAGGTCAATCCACGCAGGCCGCTCCATTGTCGATATGCATTCTTTGGGACCGTGGGATGAGGGCACGGTATTAGCTTACGCATTTTCTTCGGATAGCTCGTTGTTTACTATCTGTTATATCGTTGACGACACAACGAAACTCAAGAATCCAGATAGCTGTCTACCATGTGGTCTATATTTTGCTATCTATGAGGTCCCATCATTCGACTTCAGTCCCGGATCAGGATACAATTACAATTTCCCGATCGACACGCGTTCTCAATTCCTGGAAATGCCGCACTCTGTTGTCATGGTCTTCTCGAGAAATCGTTCCTCATTACTATGCTCATATCTCGTCGGCCAAGATCCAGGAATAGCTGTACTAGACGTCGACCGCCACAGTCATGTGGGTCATTTGGGCAGCCTGTCTGGTGGCAGTAGTTGGCCCGAAGGCATGGGGCCTGTACGGACTTCCTCGCCTCAAGCAATCTGCATTTCTGCCGACAAGCGCTTGATTGCCACCTCTTCACTGCTTGTATTACCTGGTATGGAGGTTTGCTTTGTCGAAATTTACAAGGACTGTCAACACCACGCTCGAATTATCAGATTCGATCAACAAGGTGTCCGAATGATGGAGTTTTCGCCTTCGGCTGAAATGATTGCCGTGGTAACTGGACAGGGTCAAATCGCTGTCTACGGGCTTCCCAAGACAAGTGCTAGCGGCACACATGTGGAACCACTCGAACTCTTTGCTGAGTCTGCTGGACATGGCCAGGTCAGAACGCTTGAATTCGTCGACGACTGCAAAGCCCTCAAGAATGACTTCCGCGTCTTCCCCATTTCTAAGAAATCTCAGCTGTATCAACGTCAAGCCTACACCCGAACCGGACTTCATTTCGACGGACAATGGATCTGCGCCGCAGAGTGTCGCATCTTATTCGTTCCCCCAGAGTACAGACCTTGTCCAGATGAGCCACCAGCCTACAATCGACCCAATGACTCCCTGATCATCCAAGGCTCTTGTGTTTGGATCCGGACGCTGAGGCATGAAGTCATTGGTATTCAATTTGACCTTGAGCTCATTGAGAAGACTCTTCAGGCTCGTGAGCTTCTTTGAGGCGTCAAACTCAAGTTTAGTTTACTGCTCATGTCGTAAGCTGAGCGGGCACAAGCTAAACATTTCTGGAGTTGTCTGCAGACTATTCCAGCACAAGATTGGACCATAATGTTCATTGTTAGACTTCCAGAAGATGCCCTCAGATTTGCTCTCAGATTTGCTCTCAGATTTGCTCTTGGATTTTTAAATGGCAAAGGATATCTCACATAGGGCCTCGACTAGTATGTAGCAATGAACAGATAGAATTAAATCCGAAGGTAAGATCTGTTTGTTAGCAAAAAGGCTAGACAATTATTACATCTACGAAACAAGTCGTAGCACATTCATTTCGACGCATCCCTTTTTTCGTCGTGTTCGAAGTGCATGTCGCCGAATGCCGGGGTTTGCTGTGCTACCGCCTCCCACGACTTCCGGAACTGCTGAGCCACAGTCGACAAATATATCTGCCGCGTCATGATCTCGACGTTGTGTTCTTACTGCGAGGAGGTACAGAATTTGGGGTAAGCACGACACACGATATCTGTTAACGCAATTAAATAGGAGCCGCGTCAGTGTAGGCTGCCCCTGCTGTACGCTGTTCCTTTGACTCGAACAACCGCAGACTACGTCCACTGCACTCAGCATAGATGAGCTGTGCTATGCTGCTTTGGCGTTGCAATGCATAGCACAAGAAAAACGCGTCGACAGCAACACCACCATACGCGTTCGTAATTTATGAAAAACCGTGGCGGGACCTCAGAAGAGGGCAGTGTTTCATGCACGCTAAACGAGTCCGTATTTTGGTTATACAGGTTGTTAAAACAGGAATATCGCGAATATGTCTGGATGTGAAGACTTTATTGGGCAATGCACTCTGAGAAAGACTCGATGTAGGGTGTGTGTGGCCGAGTGATTTCTGGTTCCTCACGAATCTTTTTACTGATGTAGTTGCTGCTGTGCTCTGCCTCCTGGTCAAGCGTCGTACTATGTGGCGTATTCCTCTCCGCCGTTGTTTGGATGTCATGACGATGCGACGATATGGACTTGTCGCCAAACCGGTCGTCACAGTTGGTTTCCTGAGGCATGCAAACAAGTTTGTGTCTCGAGAAGAAGACGTGACTGACCTGTAGAAACTGATAAGGGGAGCAAGATGGTATTGTAATGATAGAAGATGTGGTTTTTGTAAACTAGAACAAGAATTTCGAGACACAAGTCTTATACAAAGATGCAAAAAATGCCCGTCACGAGACGTTATTAAACTCAGATACAAGATCTAGAAACCTTATCCAACAAAATGCTGTTTATTTTCACCGCTGCAACATCTCATTGATATCCAGCCTCCTTCTTTTCCTCGGACTACCCGACCCTTCTGCGGCTTCGGCATCTTCTTCACTGCTCGCTCTCTCGATATGATGTCTTTGCTGTACAGGTGAGCTTTGGAAGACTGGTACTGTGGCCCCGCTGTCTGCTCGTAGTCGTGTTTGGATGTGTCGGCCTAGTGAGTCCATGGTATCTGATCTGGGTCTGTTTTGACGGGGGTGGATTGGAGGTGGGAGGAATGAGGGTTGGATACTACTGGAACCTGAGCCTGCGGTTCCTGGTCGTTGATCTGAAGTTTGAGATAGCGGTGGCGGAGGAAGCATTTGTTGCGGCTGGTGTGGGGGCGGTTGTTGTTGTTGTTGGAAGGTGTGCTGTGATTGATATTGCATGCTCTGGGCATATGCAGCTTGCTGTTCACTCAGAGAATACCGACGAGGATGCGAGTAATGTTGTGGTACAGGATCAGCTGTAGGGAAAGCGTAATAAGTCGATGGTGGTTCTGAGATGCCAGGTTGTTGCTCCATCATACGTGGACTTCCTTGGAATGGTGCAGGTGGGGGCGCTGTGTTGCGAGCAGGAAACATCACCGGCGGCGGTTGTGGAGTCGGAATCTGCTCGGTAACTTGCGGTGGTAGTGGCGGTAGGAACAAAGTAACAAAGTAGACAGACGTCTTGGCCAGACGCATGCGAACAGGTAAAGTCTGGTCGATACCCCCTCCCAATCGAAAAGTCCAAGCGAATTGATGATCGGCGAACCCTCGGGTGACTTCTTCCACATCATGATCAGTTGTTCCGATACCTGCCACTGGATCCAGTCTTGGTTGTAATATTGGCGGTAGGTAGGCTGGCTCTCGAACTTCCCTTTCTTCCCTCAGCCTGTTCCGGGCATTCTGAAAGCTATCGCCGTCCAATGGCTTTGCGATGTCTGACAGACGCATTCCCCTGATTTCTTGCAACCACGAGAACAGACGTTGGAAAGTTGCGTTGGCCTTCAAGACGACAAAGTCGGTGTCGAGGAAAGCTATCGGTACCTCAGGAGAGGGGGCCAAGCGTGGCTGTCTGCTAGGAGGCGCGAATCGTGTCGACGAACCTCCGCCTAGAGAATATGCAGGTCCATGCGTTGCCGCCGAGGCATTGAAAGTGTTCAAAGGCTGATGACTCTGCTCGGCCGCAAAAGCAGCAAGCGTTCGCAAGGAAGCTGTTTTCCGATGTCCTGGTCGAGCCATTGGTCTGCCCGTTGATGGTCCAAGTCCTGGACTTCCCATTCCTTCTGCTTCGGATCCGCCTTGTTGAATGTTAAACTGGCCCTCATCTCGCAGACGTGGTCGACCACGCTTCTTGTGAGGTACATCGCGGCACGTATCCTGTAGATTTGTTAGCTTGGCAACAAGACATGAGCTTGCATCCTACTCACAGCTTTGCCAGTAGCGACACATCTGCCACAGGGTCGCTCGACGTCACAGCTTAGATGTGCGCGTTTACAGTTGTTGCATGCATTGGCGACGTGAGTCTTGGCCCTTCGGCCTCCTCGTCCTACGTTTGGTGATGTTGGTCCGGCCCTGGGTCCAGCAGTAGGGAGAGTGTCTGGTACATTGCTGGCACTTGATGCAGATTCGGTTCGACGAAGCAATGCAAGACTTTCGTTAGAAGATGTTGAGTAGGTGCGAGGAACTTCTGAGTGTGCTGTCGGCGGAGGGGCAGCGAAAGACTGAGATATGCCTCGTAGTGAGGATGTAGCTGGACCTGCTGATGCCGGCGGTATGGTAAAGCCAGAACTAGTAGTCGATGGATTGGTAGAGGTGGTAGTGCCAGAGAGTGTAAGCTCCGAAAATGTTGTAGCTGGAGGAGGCTGTGTATCAGATACCTTCCTCTGTGGGGAAGGCGGGCTGGACATAGGCGGTGAAGGGTATGACGGAAGGAACTGCCACGGCGGAGACCCGCCTTTTGCGAAAGCAAGGTCTGAATAATCGATCTGAGGTCGAAACTCGTAAGGTAAGTAGAAGTAATTGGGCTGTGATGACCCGGTCATACTTTCCCGAAAACGAAAATACTGCGAATCGAGTTGCCGAGTGGGGGAAGAGCGAATGACAACAGCTCAAGCTGTATTTGATCGCGGCCAGTTTTAACAACGAGCTTTGACTATTTTCCTGCTCAATTGCGATTTGCAAAAGCACTCTTTGGAATGAAATTCAGTCGTTCTCCATAGGAATGTCTGTTTGTTGATCGAGTTCTGCCTACGGACAATTATACAGAATTGCGGAGGCCGAAGTGGGCGTTTCGAGGCCGGAGTCGGAGAACAAGATCAGGAAAGAAGATTTGTATAAATGATAAAGGGTTGAAAGCGAGTGGAAGAGGACAGGTTGTCGGTGAGATTGACGTTGACAAACGAAACAGTTGACGGGAAACAGAAACAACGATCAAGTTGACAAGCCAGACTAGATGAGACCAGAGGGTATGGAGATGGACGGAGGGAGAGACGCACTGAGCACCTTGAATCGGGTTAGCATTGGACACACTCGTACATAAGACTGGAAGCAACAACAGTCGGACAGCCCAGACAGTCATGGCGTAATGCGCGTGAACTAAGGTTGGGATCATGGGGAAATCCGCACAGGAGAGGGCATAACAGTGATTGCAGACATGTCATATGGACCGCACATCTCTTCTTCTCTGGCGCTGACAGGGCGGATTCCCATTATTGCGCAGCCCAAACACAATGCATCCGGGTCACCGTGCCCTGTCTTTGAGAAGACCCATGAGTTGGTCCTGCGCGTTTCGGTTCCACCATTGCTTGGCATATCGACAATGTCGCTACAAAAGGACGCAGATGCAATGGTGCAGGGCAGTAGATCATTGAACGCCTTTGATCCATCGGCGACAACAAGCCCCGACCTGCACCGTGTACGAAACGGCGTGCGGGACGGCGCATGCTTCGACCTCCTGGGCTCGTGTTTAAATGCTCTCTAGGCAGCGATTGCCGCACGAAGGTGGGCATGGCCAGGAGCTGGCGCGGCCAGAGGGGTCATGTCGACCAATCAGAAGCTCAACGGGTCCTAGACTGAGAGACGTAGGTGACGGTACAGGTGCAGCTCCCGGAAGGAAGATCTTGAAACGCCTCGATTAAGCTCGATTGCTTGCTGGCGGCGGGTCATTGTTTCCAAAGAGTGGCTGTCGTTGTTGACAGGAACGCGGGGCCGGATCGGCAGCTTTGACCTACACTCATCACCACTCATCACTACAGACAGATGGCTTCAGACTTAGGAAGACTGATCTTGCGAGCATTGAAGAAGAAGGGAAACCTTCTCGGTTTCGGTCCTCAATTGTTTAGCTTCTGTATCAGTGTGCATTCCCCGATTACCGTCCTCAAACAGGTTTCGATGTGTCCGCAAAGAAGCATCGGACTTGCAAGCTGTGTTGCTATTTTCCCACGGCCGGCCCTGGCCAGAGTCCGGAATGTGAAGAGAAAGACTACCTGCGGGAGTATCAAACACGAGACGAAGGATCTGGAAATAAGAAAGGCGGAAAAACTGTCAATTCTCCCATGAAGCCACAGAAGCACCGTGGAACGTCCCTTTCCTGTTGCGGCCTTGTCACAGAATGATGCATGGCAGTCTCACGGTCCGGAGAAAGGAAGAATATCGCGTAGCCCTGCGGAGTCCGATTGGCGCTGAACATGGAAGTTGCAGCGCAACATAGACGAGTGATCAGCATTGATCAGACCTCGCCAAGCGCATGTTCCTGGAGAACAACGTGGCCCTGGTTTCTCTTCCCATGCTCTTGTGCAGAGACGGTCCAGCCTGGAGTCTATGAGTCGCCGTGAGTTTTGAAGCTGCATACTGGAAAGGTACTGCAGGCACTGTAGCCCCCATGCAAGAGCCGCATGATGCAGGCAGTATCAGACGTCCAAAGTAAAAAGTCCGAGGGCGCTACGGAGTTGTGCGAGAGGCATGAGGTGAGGTTGGAATGGAGAAGTTGGGGCCGAGCGAAAACATCCGACGTTTCGACGCGCCAAGCAAGAACTCGACGACACTTCTTCACCTTTTCTCTCCGACACGCATCGACTGAAGCAGCTATTTCGATCTTGTTACATACGTCGTCAGTACTGTAGCACCCGTGAATATGCGCCCACCCAATAGAGTTGGATCCCTCAATCTTGGGAGCCAAACTAAGCACTGTACTTTCTTCCGATGCGAACGGCTTATGCGGTGTTGATCAACGATGAACTGCCACCAACACCATACCAAGTCACCAACCTCCCTTGCTGGATCTTTGGAACCACTGCAAGCCCGGCTGTTCTTGCGGCTTGATCAAAGCACATTTAAGCATTTCTTGCATTGTGCCATGAGGCAATGACCCGGTGCTTGTCCGTTGCAAGGGCCCTTTGTATGCACACAAGCAAAGCGTTTCAGCTCTTGAACATACCCGTCAAAAGAAACAGCATCGGTGTCACGGCGTTTCAAGCACCGGGCCGCTCTCGACGAGTCAGCATGAAAGTCGGTTCCCTTGCATAAGATCGCGGCTAAGGTCAAAGTCAATTTCGCAGTAAAAGGCTGGTCCGATGAACTTTCCATGCTTGCAAGCAACATACGGCCGCATGATGGACGGGGATAAGTCCCATGTTGATGATTGAGTTGCGTTTTTGACAGGAAGTGACAGCGAAGTCAGCTCATTGGATGCTGAGAGCAGTGACAGCACATATCCGAGCATGGCAAATGCAAATCACCATCCATGAGCACTTCGCACGCACGGTACTGTGAGGTACATGTATTGGGAAGGTGAATATATCGCGGTGCTGCAGAGCAGATCCGTCCAACTGCTCGCAGGGAGTCTTCTTTTGCTGCTATGCTAGCGTTGTAAAAACAAATGGAATGAAGATTCTGACTAACTTCTTCCTCCTCTTCCTCCCCTTCCACCTCTACCTCCACCTCCTCCGCCTCGGCCTCCACCACCGCGGCCCCCTCGACTTCCACCACGATCACCGAATCCACCTCGGCTGGATCCACCCCTGCTCGATCCTCCTCTGCTGGGACCTCCACGTCCGCGTCCGCCACCTCTGCCACGACTGCTTGAACCTTGTGGGCGAGCATTCTTGTCTTGACGGTGCTGTGCTTCTTGTCTGAGCTTGTGTACATCGTCAGCACCTCTGATTTCGTTCTTTCCAGCTCCGTTCTCGAATCTGCCAATACGCTTCTCCTTAGCCGCGTCGACCTTTGCCTTCTGCTTGTGGTAATCATCACGGAACTTGTCGGCGTCCTTGGGCGCTTTAACCATGTTGTGCTTAAAGCGCTGATTGTCCAGGCCGTTTCTGTTGCCTGGGCGTTCCAACTCTCCGACACGGGGAAGAACGTCGAGTTTGTTGTCCTTCCTCCATCTATCGAAGCGGCCACTGCGGAACGAGGCTGCAATCTTGAGACCGCTCTCACCCGTGATCATCTTCGTACCCTTGGAGCCGTCCTCGTCGTTTGCACGTGACACATACTTTCTGCTCTTCTTGTCCCAACGCAGACCACCAGCCTTACTTGGCGCACCAAAAGCCTTCGTGTCGTCATTGGTAAGGTCCATAGTGGCTCCACGGGCTGCGTCCAAGAAGTGAGTGTTGCGTCCTCCATCTGTACCCGAGTGAACGCCGTAGCCTCGGTCCTCAGCCATGTTAATGTTTTGCGGCGTGTATGACATGAAGAACTCCGAATCCTGGCCTGCACCTGATGATTTGGCCTTCTTCTTATCTGGTTGTGAGAATGTGATTTCAAGCTCATCTTCAGATGCTTCATCAAGGTCAACATTGACATCACCGTCGGGTAGGTCCTCATCATCCTCAACATCGTCAAAGACGGAAGCGTCAGCATCAGCCTCCTCGATTTCTGCAGCCTTTTCCTGCTGCTTGCGAGGAATGATCTTGGCGCGTCTATTTCGCATAATTTCCGTAGCCTCGTTGGCGGTACCTCGCTTGCCAACCTCGAAAATGGTTTCCGGGGGACGGAAGCCACTCACTCGAGCTAGCATCTTTTCTCTTTCTAATTCCATGTGTCTGGCTTCCGAGTCGTCCTCGAACAGGGTGTGAATTTCCGAGTAATGGGGAGAGGAGCCGACAACCTTGGCGCGTTTTGCACTCTCAGATGAAGCTGAAGTGCGAGTACGCACGTATTGCTTCTCAGCCTTGACGGAAACATCGCGCATTCCGGACAAGTCAACGTCATCGTCCACGAGTTTTCCGACTTCCTCGACACAGATCTCTAGGGGTGCTCTGACGAGCGTTCCCAGGACGACCTGGTCAGCATAGTTGATCTCGTCGGTTGACTCTCTTCCAAGGACAAGTTTGCGACTCAAGAACAGCTGAAGGTCGAGCAAGTAAGGCAGATCCTTCTGGGTGACCAGACTGTAGGCCCAACCCTTCTTACCGGCACGGGCAGTACGACCGACACGATGGACAAAGATCTTTGGTTGCGAAGGGAAATCGTAGTTGATGACGTTGGCGAGAATGGGAATATCGACACCACGAGCGGCGACATCGGTGACAACCAAAATGTTAGTGAGACCAGATCTGAACTCCTGAATTTGAATTTTTCTGGCCGTCTGGTCCAGGGCACCGTAGACATACGAGACAGCGTATCCAAGTTGGCTGAGAAGGTTGTAGAGATATTCGACGTGGTGCTTTGTGGCAGCGAAAACAATGGTGGAATGCTCGGTCGGAGTCTCGTTGGCACCAGGGCCATCGGGACCACGCTTGCGCTTCTTGGACTTCATGCTATCTTCCTTGGCCTGCTTGACCCTCTCGGTAGGACCGCTGGGCATCTTGATAACGTCTCTGAGGATGTGGATGAGCGCACCCTCCTTCTCCTGAGTGTTGATGGAAAAGTAGGCGGTTTCAAGGTCGGGGGAGACCTTTGTTTCGGCATCGAGACGGATTAGCTTGGGCTCCTGAAGACCAGCACGAGCAAACTCGACCAATGACCTAGGCAGGGTGGCGGAGAACAGGAGAGTTTGTCTGTTTGGAGGGAGGGCGTGAATGATTTCGGTCAACTGAGCTGCGAAACCCATCTCGAACAGGCGATCGGCTTCGTCGAAAACGATGTATTTGATCGAGGACAGATCTAAATTCATCTCAATCTTCAAATGCTCGAAACGGCCAGGGGTGGCGATGATGATATCGGGATTGGAAGCCATGGACGAGAACTGCTCTTCGAGACTGTCACCACCGACCAGCAAGATTGTCCTGAGGTCTGTTCCTTTGCCCATCTCTTTCACAACCTTGAGCGTCTGCAGAGCCAATTCACGAGAAGGCGACAAGATAACGGCTCTTGCGCCAACCTTTGCGCTGTGTGATTTCAACTTCTCGATCATGGGAATAACGAAGGCGGCAGTCTTTCCTGAACCAGTTCTGGCCATACCGACAACATCCTGGCCGTCCAGGATGACGGGAATGGTCTTGCGCTGGATAGGTGTCGGTACTGAGAAACCCTTGCGAGTAATTGCCTTGAGCAGATGTCCGTTCAGACCCATGGATTGGAAACCTCCTCCTTTCTTGATTGTCTTTCCTGTCAGATCCTTCGTCTTTCTGTTGTTGGCGGCCTGCTGAGCGGCAATGTAAAGCTCGTCGCCATCACTGTCGTCGTCGAGTCCAGCACCTCCAGAGGCATCGGGGGCGGCGAGTTTCGGTTGCTCGAAGCCGGCGAGAGTGTTGTCGTCGTCGGAGTCCAGACCAGCTCCTCCAAACAGAGCATTCGAGATGTCGAAGCCGTTCTCCGACGCGGTAGGTGAAACAGCGCGTCTACCCATCTTGAAATTCTTGTCGACGGGTTTGTCGAGAAATGTGCCTTCGCAAGAAAAAGCGCCTCTCCGCAAAATCAGGAAGTCGCAACCCTCAACTTTTGCTGATAAGCTTTTGAGACCCTGCCCTTATCACCATGTGACTTGCTACCCATTCCGAAGGAAAGTGCCAAGCGAGGCTGCCGTCGCGTCGCGTCGCGTTCGCCCGCCATACGACTTTTTGACCTGCACATAGCAAGTGCTGAACAACTCGTCGAGCCACGCCGAAAACTATCCAGATATCATCATCGGACGCCAAAGGACACATTGCCTTTCTCTGTTCCACAACAAAGGAACACAATCACAATGGGTGAGGCGTCCCGCCATCGAGACATACGTACTAGAGGCAATACTGATTCGACTAGATTACGGTTACTCAACAACATCATATGGCGCTCAAGGTGGCAATGAGGATGGAGGCTTCATGGCCGGCAGCCAGGACAGCCCCAGCGCAAAGAGAGTGGGTCGATGCCACACCACTTGTCATCTTCACAGCTAAAACAAAGACAGTCATACGGCAAGGAAACGCTACGCCCCGTCACTATCAAGCAACTGCTCGAAGCCGAACAGCCCGACAGCGAAAACTTCGCCATCGATGGCTCCGAACTCACCACAATCTCCTTCGTCGGCCAGATCCGCAACATCAGCAAGCAGACCACAAACATCACCTACAAGCTAGATGATGGCACCGGCACCATCGAAGTAAAGGTCTGGATTGATATGGAGACGGCACAGAACGAAGATGAAAACGGCAGCAAGGGTGGTTTGGTCGAGAACTCATACGCCCGTGTCTGGGGCAAGCTCAAGACTTTCGGCAAGCGTCACGTCGTTGCTCAACAGATCCGTCCTCTTACCGACCTGAACGAGGTCAACTACCACATGTTGGAAGCCACCTACGTCCACCTGTTCTTTACACGCGGCCCTCTCGGAGCACAACAGCAAGGTCAGCAGGGCCAGGGTGCAGCCAACGGCGGCCATTCAAGCGGCGGAGGTGGCACCCTTCCCGCCGGTGTGTCAAGCCACGCCAGAAAGGTCTTCCAGTGCATGCAAAATACTCCTCAAATCAACGAGGGTCTTCACATGCAAGACATCGCCAGCCGAACTGGTATGGACGTCGCCGACGTGCTCAAGGGTGCCGACGAGCTCCAAGCCATGGGAAAGATCTACCCTACAGTCGACGACCAGACCTGGTGTTTGCTCGAGATGTAGAATAAGCATTACTTGGAACACGACCGGGAAGTATCTGCCTTGTGGGAAAGATTTGCAGGCGACCAGTTTTACTTGTTTCTTCACAGCAGCGTGGTGCGCAGAAACCATGAGTCGGCAACCACCAGACATTTTATTAAACGACTTCAGCCTCATCTTTCCGAACTCGCACGCAGAAGACGCAGATATTAGCAGATATTAGCGTGTTCGCCCCGACCTGGCATTGGTCGATAAGAAGAGTACGCAAGCGGCTACTATTGCCGTTGCAACAACTGTAAAAACCTGCTCTGGCATTAGTAACTCATCTGTCAAGGACCAAGGAAGATGCTCACCACTTGAGTCTTCCAACCTGTTTGTACCAGAGCCTGTCTTTTTGAGTACTTCTTTACCGTCTTTACGTAGTTTGCCGTTCCGCTAGCAAGACAAGCGAGAGCGAGTAACCAGAAGACTATTCCGAATGGCAGTGCTATGCGTCTTTCAAGTGGAGAAGGCTGGCTTTTGAGATGGAAGGAGATGAGGATGGCCACACTGACGACTGCCATGTATATAGCTAACCGTAGCCATGAGAGGAACGCTAAAGAACAATCATTAATCAGAAAAGACTTCGTAATCATCATCCGAGCTAAAGACATTGACCTACTTCTCTCATTTGCACAGTGATCACGAGCGTCAGAGTCGACGTTGTCAAAGAGAAGAGCACCTAGTAGAGGTCGCTCGATGAAGACATGGCGGTCGTATGTCGGCCGACTATACATTGTTACTATCACTGTCGCAAGGAGCTCATGAATGAGTGTACATACTGGTTCACCAAGACAGGCTTCGCATGAGGTATGCACGGAACAGTCTCATACGGCTCAATACGTTCTTCGGTCAAAGTCGCCATGTTGCTCAAAGTATGGAAGAAGGTTCAAGATTGAACTTCCCGATTGAGATGAGTGAGTAGAAAGACACAGAGAAACCACCAGGCGTTAATATCTACAAAGCTCTCGGACCAACACGCCATTCTCGGGATTGGTGATGTCGTGAGAAGGGAAGGAACCGCGATGGGTGGTGCCAAGGCTGACGCAAAAGAAGGGCGGATCGGGTCATGCCGAGCGCAACTTTTGGACTTTGGTATGCGGCGAGCACCACCGAGAAGAAGTTCGAGATTGAGGAGACAAGATCACACACACCACGCACAATCATGTCGGTCCAAGCAGCACTGAAAGCGCCCTTCCGCGTAGGAACCAAGGAGGTCTACCTGTACGTATTGCGCCAGCCTCACACCCTCAATGGCCGAACAGAGTGCTGACAGCGACGATGAACAGCCCCAACTTCACAGTCACCTTCATCCGCACACCGCGCATGCCCGCCTCATTCGCAAAATTCATCGTCCCCTTGAACATGAACAAGCTCGATCTCCGCGACTACCTCTACCACGCCTACAACGTCCGCGTCGTCAGCGTCCGCAGCTACATCGAGCAACAAAAAGTCACCCAAGGCAAACCCAACGCCCCAAAGATGCAAATCAAGCGGTGGTTCCGCCCTCGCGCCATCAAGAAAATGACTGTGGAGTTGGAGAGTCCGTTTGTGTGGCCGAGCACGCCGACTAAAGAGCAGTTGAATGAGCAGTGGAGTAAGGATACGCATGAGCAGGCGAGAAAGGATAACGACAAATACGCAGAGATGAGGGGCAGGTTGGCAGATGCGGCTGTGGATAGAGGAGAGAGAATCAGCATGAGGGAGCAGGCCAAAGCGCTGTTGGAGAAGAAGGAGCAGTGGAAGCCTGCTGAGGAGCTGGGCTTTGCGAGAAAGTAAGCGTGTTGAACGCATCTTCCATTCATGAGCATTCTTGGGAAGGAGTTGGGGCGCTGTAAAAAAAGGTGGTCAATTTGTGCATATGGGATTGCACTGTACTATATTCGAATGAAGTTGGGCATATATCGTCCGCTCGTTACCAGAAGGTAGCGGGCTGTACTCTTACAACATCATTTCCAGACACTCATTAGAGACTTGGTCTTTGGCGTTACGTCAGATCTTGCTTCAACACTTACAATATTCATCATGTCAAGATCAGCTTCCAAGAAGATGTTCTAGGGATTCACGTAGAGGCAGGTGCAACTAATTTTCAAAATCTCGTTGCGGCTTCCTCATGTACGTGACAATCCGCATTCAGCAACTTCAGCAGTCTCGTTTAATCTATCATCAGTGAGCTTATTGCAACTACGATTCTAGTTCTTTCTACTCAAGCGATTTCTTGCAACCGCGAAGCCATGCCAAAGACCTCGGTAAAGTGGCGGGGAACGCGTCGGGAAACCTTTCGGACAACTCGTCTATTGTCTCTCTAGTCTTCATCGCTGCAAGACTTGATTATACTAATCCGGAAAGGCCGAATTCTATTCACATGGAGCCTCCTGCTGGAACAAGACCATACCGTTCACACAAGTTTCCCGCTTGTACAGCTTGCCGACAACGCAAGATCCGCTGCCATTTTGACCAAGTTGCTGCTCAATGCACGCTTTGTCGGGAAAAGGGCTGGCAATGTATTACTGCTTCTCCGGGTCCCAGTGCACAAAAGCGTGAACGTGCATCAACTTCTGGTCCAGGGGAAAGACCTGCGAAGCGTACAACCCAGAGTCTAGGAGCGACTGAGGATGGCTCACCGCGAGTCCAAGTCAGACAACCTTCTCGTCAGGCTTCGGTCATAGGCACTCCTGCTGAGGCTTCGGCAGAGATTGCCCAGCCATTGGATCATCCTAGCACGGAGTCGACTGTTATCGTCGGTCCTGTATTTCAGGAGGATATCCAAATTCTAGGACCATATCTTTCGAAAGGAAATGAAGCAAGACAATCTTCCAAAGAAAGGCAAACTACTTCAGCTGGACCGGGTAGAAACCCGTTACTGTATCTTTCCGTGCCTCGACGCAGACGTGGACTCCAGCCAGCCAAGGATCCTGGTTCTGGACAGAAGCTTATCATACAGCAGCTTGTAGGCCCATTTGCCGGTGACCTTGTTGATCTGTAAGTACTTCGATGCTAAGTTGTGATTCATCGCTGAACTTCTATAGCTACTTCGAGTATGCCCACCCGTGCTTCCCAATTCTTGACGAATTTGCTATCAGAAAACATGGAGCAGCCAACGTGTCTTCAGCTCTTTGGTCTTATATCATTACCAACGCATTTTCCTCGTGGGATCAGTCTCCTAAGCTGAGGAAACATCCTCGGCCTGATCCAATCTACGCATGCAATGTTGCTGTTGCTGCACTCCAAGAGGACTTCAATGAGTCAAGTGTCTCAACAATTCTCTGTAGCGTACTGGACATGATTGGTCGTCCTGTAAGTCTAAATCTTCACCCATGAGATCGATTGCTTATATTCCACACAGATCAACTCCATTGTGGGCAACATCATCAATGAGGGCAGGACGATAGCACTCGCTCACACTTTTGGCATGAACCGTAACCCGACCCATTGGGGATGTTCAGATCACGAGAAAAGATTGAGAACACGCACATGGTGGGCAGTCTTGATCACCAACAGACTGTAGGTTTGATGCAGGACACTTGATGGGTCCAGCTAATTGTTTGCAGGTCTGCATTGGCTCATGGCACGCCACCCACCCTAACAAGGGGTCAATACGATGTACCACTACCTACGTATGCAACTTTGTTAACACCGGACAAGGACACCGAGTATCGCCGTCAGGGTGCAGAGCACTTTATCCAGCTATGCAAGTTGTGCGAGATACTAGGCGATATCATTCATATTGCTACTGATCTTCGCCGACCTTTCGAGGCCAGAGTCCCACGAGAACTACGGAAACTCGAATGTGATCTTGATGAGTGGGAGGCAAATCTGCCATCATACTTTACCAAACCCTTGGAAGAAGGCAAGGGGCCAGGAGCATGCAACTTGCACTTCTGTTTCCTTTCGACCAAACTTATGCTTGCAAGGACGGCATTGAAGGTGTGCAGATCGATTAAGCTCATGAGATCTTCTTACTAACAATCTTAGGTCGCATCTGATGGTCAACAACCAGACAACAGTAGCGAACACCTACGATATCGTCTATCCGTCCTCCGCAGCTCGGCCCGGGAAATCGCAGACTTTGTTTGTGCCCTCAAGAGCCAACATCTCGCCGAATTTTGGCTACCATGTAAGCCTCCTACCTTTTGCACACCCTCGGCCTATTCGTCTACTAACAACAACATCAGATACAGCACATCTTCTGGCCTCCTCAGCTATGATTCTCCTTCGCTGCACAGTCGAAACAACAGACACACTCGCCCGCGAAACCTGTAAACAAAGTCTCGAAAGCCTACGCAAACGCCTACGCTCAGCCCGCGACGAAGACGATTGGGATCTCGCTGACATTTTCCTAAATCAATGCGATGAACCCATCTCCCGTGTAATCGGCAAACTCGACAACCCTACCACTTCATCCGCTGCAGCACCGATTTCTCCTCGACCTCCACAACAGGAGAATATTCATGCGGCTATTAACGTGGAGGATGTGGTGTTGCAACCTCTTCAGCAGGATTTCGTGTTTGATTTTGCTGGAGGTGGTTTAGGGGGAGCAGATCTGGGATTCTCATTTGAAGGTTTGGGATTACCTTTTGATTCTAGTCTTTGGAATGGTGGGTTCGAGGATGGTGGTGATGGCATGGGCGGGTTTTAGAAGATGATCTGAGTGAGATGAGGATAGTGTCTTTCAAGCTCTGTCAACACTTTTGCACATTCACTCGGTCATTATAAGCAATCGTGAATTCGACTCAGGGTGTTGGTTACACTAATGTAGCACTTACAACTTGTGCATGTGATGATTCATCAACCTCTTGATAACAAAGACTTCTCCACGCCGAACACCATTCTTCCCCACCAACGACTGTGTACACGAGTTATTTTCCAGGGCTGAGTATCTGTTGACGAAGATTAAGCGATTCCTCGACCTTTCTGCAAGAGCATCAGTCAGCGCAGGGCAAAGTAGGCAGCACATCAGGTCACCGATTCCCCTTTGCCCCTATCTTCGTCCCCAAAGCATGTCCATCGCTGTTAATACGCTGTGTATTGTGGGTGATCGGGTGATACTCAAGGGAGCAAAAGATATCAAGTTGTCAGGTCAACTGTTCTTTTACCCCTGCTCTCTTCTCCTGGGTTCTCTCTCTGCTGGATGGTGATCTTCATGTGTGGCATAGGTGGATGTCCAATTGTTTGGCGCGCTTGATGTTCAGTTGCTTCTGGAGGTAGTTGTGTACCCGGTTGCTCCTCGTTCCTCGCTCTTCGAGATGGGTACTCTTCGAGATGGGTACTCTTCGATGCGCTTGATGCATTGTTCGAGTCTTTGAATCCTCCTATAGACCCTTCTAAAGGCGTTGTTAATGGTAACGTATAGAGACGGAGCCATGTTAGGTGAGAACAAGAAGTAGTGTGAAGAAAATAGACAAAAAAAGGCACCAGAAGAAGATGAGTATAAGTATGATTAATAGTTCCTTTGTGGCAACAACCACATAAAAAAAATCACAGTATGAAAATGTGAAAGTGTCAAGAGTTCAGATGGAGAGCATTATTCATTTTCATTAAATTACCTAGCTTTGGTCAAATCGTCAAGCTTCACTGTATTCGATATCCACACTCTTCTTCACCGTAATGCCTGTGCCATCACCTTCTTCACTCCCTCTTACTGAATAAGCTTCCCGACTCTCGACTTGTAACTTATCCTTTTTCGTCGGACTGGGCATATTCACACTCGTCGGTGTCAACCCCCCACTCAGCCAACTCCCACTACTCCCCTTCCCACCATTACTAACCCAACTCATCGGTGTCTCTGGCATTTCCTCCCCCTCTTCTTCACTCACCCTTCCCATTTTCCCATTGATGGAAGTGAATGTGGATAATGGGTACATTGCATGTATCGTCCCTTTCGAAAAACTCGCATTCGACATATCCAATGATAGAGATGGAGGCTTTTTGGACGAAAATTGCCGTTTCGATCCTACAGCTGTAGTGCCATCGCTGGAGTTGTTGTCGAGGAAACTGCGAAAACCGTGACGATGATGAGACAGCCAATTGCAGAATTTTTCGTAGAGGGGTTTTATGCTGGGGAGGCATGCGCATACCTGTGATATAATTGTCAACATGTCACTTTTCTTGGGAAAGGGGTTTTGGGGGGGAGGGGGAGTTGGGGATATTGGACTTACGATTGATAGGACGATTTCTACCGAGCCGCAGATGAGGAGGGGGTGGCTTTGCCAGGTTATGTCGTAGGTGCCGATGAGGGATTTCCAGAGGTATACTGTGCGTGTTGTGCTTACTATTGTGACGACTATGCCGAGGGAGAGGAGGACGGCGACGGAGATGCGTTGGCGGATTGGCATGTTGAAGGATAATACGACGGGGAGCGGAAGTAGCATGGTGCAGAGGTCTGCAACAACCACCAAAACACCACCGACCAAAGTGATGATCGAGTCGTCGAAGCATTTTGCATCCTCGGGCATTGGATACGTCCAATACGCCGACACAGGACTGTTTCTATCAGCAACTCCTCCCCACATACAATGTGATTCGCAAATACTCACGTGCATCTAAACACAGCGGTCAACCCAAAAGCCAAACTCAACACAATAGTCACAACCACAAACCCATGAATCGTCCTCTTCCACCCAATACTCCCCGCATCCCTCACAAGATGCAAATAAAAACTCAACAGACTCATCCTGATCCCAGACGTACTCAACAGGAAAAACAACACAGCCGTAATTTCAATAATGGCAGCCCCTTTGTATAGTCGAGGCGGTAAATCCCAAATGTGGTATTTGTAGCCCCAGAGTTGGGTGCCGAGGATTATGTTGATGTAGAAGCAGATGCCGAAGATCAAGCCAAAGAGGATCCAGAAGTCGTCCCAGCCGAGTCCGCGTTTGATTCGTAAGCGAGCGATTAAGCGGAGGGAGACGAAGAATATACTAAGCACACCGCATACGATTGCTGTAATGCAGGTTGCTTTCCCTCTGGTTTGTGGGTCGATGTAGTTGGGTGCCGGATATGTCGCAAAAGCCTCAGGAGGAGGTAAGAATGATTTCGTCATATTTGCAGTGACTATCCAAGATCAAGAGATTCCAAAGATGTCAATTTCGTCGCTACCAGAGCGAGAGTGTTGTTTCCAAACGCCAGCGAAAGGAAAGAAGAGAGCAAAATGTGGAAGCCGCGAAGACCAGACATCCATGGGGTATTATCCAGAAAGACTATCAGAGTTCCATATATTTGATTTTTGGATAGGTGGAGACATCATCGGTCTCGGTTCATCGCGACCGTTGCGTTGTAGATGCTCTTTTCCAGAAAGATTTCAATACCGGTGCGGTGGTGCAACGGTCAGAACGTTCATGGTAGACGGTGCTTTTCGGCACTTGGAGTTGGAAATCCACGGCAGCAGTATATACCAACGACTCGATGTGAGACAGTGTTGAGTGTTGCAAGTCAGTGGTCATTTTGCGTGACTTCTCTGCCGTTATGTATGGGAAACTAATTCGTGTAAGAAACCGGCAGGGTAAGAAGCAAGGAACGAAGGCTTTCCAACCAATCTTCTATAAACCCTCCTCTTCCAGAGTCTGGTTCCCTTTCTTCTCTGACAATCTGAACGACGTCTCTGACATGGGAGTGTCTTTCACACTTTCTCCCATATTTGTACTGCTGCTGCCGCCGCCGCCAGTTTTACTCTTGTTCGCCAATATCGCCGCCGACGACGCGAACAAGGTCGGTACCAGATTGGAGGCCTCTCGTAAGTACGAGAAGTTGGAATCCACAGAAGGGGAAGTATGGCAGCGTGAATGCTTGCAGAAACGGAAGGGAGGACTCGTAAGGGGGTTTATGAGTAAGGTGCTCGAGGTTCGTCGGTACGAGAGATCTCGAGGTCGTAGCTCCCGTATGCTACGCAGGTACGTCGGGAGGCGTTTGCCTAGAGGTACATATCTATACCTGTCCGAACTAGGAAGATGCATTGCCATACAATAATATGCGAAGACGACTCCTGTATGCCTCGGTTCGTTAGTAGCTACAGTTGCCATGCAAAACACTGACAAATGTCATTGTTGAAGAAGAAAAGGCTCAAATGTAACGCGCGTAGAAGGACAATGCTTCTAGTTCATCTCATAGACTTGCCTCGGAGCGTTACACTGCCAGTTTTATCGAGATTCAAAAATCCTAAAGCCGGGCAAGCACGACTCGTAAAGCTACTTATAATGCTAAAATTACGGCCGCATCTGCCGTATCTGCTCTAGGTAAGACACACCACAAACAGACGCGACTATAATACTAATGGTATATAGAAGGAAAGGATGAACAAACACGAGCGCAGCGGTCGCAGAACAGAAACTCGGCTGCAAACAACTACCGAGCAACCGACGTTGCAAACCTAGCTCAGCCCTACAGACACCTCGATCGCACCGGGTCACGATTATCCCCACGTCAAACACTGCAAACTTTCCACGAAGCACCTTTTTTAAACATCATCCCTTCTCACCAAGCAAAAAAGCGAACCTTTGATCACGAGGACTTTTTTTTTATTGCACACATGTACATTATACAACTCAGCTCTTCCTCTTCGTTAAAAAAAAATATGCATTCCTTTTCAATGGTCTGGGAATCCTGGGAAAGTGAGGCGCTACGGAGAATGAGGTGGAGTGCCGGGGATGCAGATGCGTGAGCGTTGGGAAGAAGGTGAGATGTGAGATGTACCTGCAGGTGGGGTTATGCATGTGCATAAGATGTTATGCAAGATGTGGATAATTGATGGTAGGTTCCTTCTTTCAACTCATCGTTTGGTTTGTACTGTCAAATTAGAGGAAGCTTTCAGGTGTGGTATAAGATCGTGAAGACAAAATATGGTAAAAACATGCTCCATAAATAAATACCAAACAATTAAAAAAAGGAAAAAGGTATAACAACCAAAGTCCAGCCGAAACCAAGATTATGTACACCATGTTTCCCATCCATCCATCCATCCATCCAACCTTTTCTCCCCCAAATGCACAAAAACGCCTTATCAGAAAAGATATCGAGGAATTAAAATCTACCAACCATTTCCAAAGTGGCCGCCCCTGCTCTTGCAGGCAGTCATGATACCAGTAGGTGTGACGGTGGTGACCTTTGTAAACTTGGCGGTCATGGTCTTGGTTTGCCAGATGTATGCGGTGTTGACTGTGAACTTGGTCTTTGTGATGGGAGGGAGGGTGATGTATGCTTTTGCGTAGCCGGTCTTGATCGTGGCTGGAGGTAGGGTACTGTGATCGTGTCAGTAAGAGACAAATGGAACATTAGACAAGGCAAGAAAGGGAAGCCGTACGTAGTCACGATTGAGCTGCTCAAAACAATGTTGGTAACGGTAGTTGGGGCGGCGGTGAAAGTGTTCTGTTTCTCGGTCAGTTTCCTGCTTTCCAAATCTTCAATACGCGGCAGAAGCTTACAGTCTGGTTGACTGTCAAAGTGGTCTGAGTGATAGTGACGGTAGGTGCATCAGCAGTTCTCTTGGCCAAGTCTCTCGCATCGATATCGGCAGCACGTCTGGCACGAATATCCGCAAGACGCTTTTTGACGGATGCGTAAGTCTCGAGTTCTTCATCTCTCTTGCCGTTGATGCTGACGCCGGCGGGGACCTTGATAAGTCTAGGCCATCTGCGGCATGGCGGGTCAGGCTGCTGAGGGCGTGGGGGTACTGTGCAGCTGGCTGTTGCGGTTGCAGTGTAGATGATGGCTGTGCGGGTCCAAGTCTTGAGAGTGCGGGTGAGAGAAATTGTCTTTGTGGTGTAGGTTGGAAGGGGAGTGATTGTCACGTATCGTGTTGCCTATCATTGTTAATTGTGCTCATTAGACAAAGTTTCAAAAATGCTTACTGCAGGTACGGTTACGGTCATGGAGTTGTTGACTGTGGTGGTGTTTACGATGAAGGATGTAGTCTGAGATGTGATTGTTGGGGTGGTTGTCATGTTAAAGGTCAATGTTGGTGTAACCTGAATTCGTCAGCTTTGGAATCATAAAAGTTTCTATCAGAACTCACGGTCGAAGTAGCTTGTGCGCCAACAGTCAGGTAGAAGGTTCTTTGGTTCGCAAAAGGTGGTGAATCCGGGTCAACACCGTTGTTCGAGATGAGGATGAGGCCCCATGTGCCACTCTTCATCTGATCCTTCTCGATATCGCAGGTTGAGGTCTCGGGAGTGTCGTCAGGTTGCAGAGGGATGTCCGAGCACAGATACTCATCACCGGTGTCCCAGTTGACCAGTTCCACGGCTGCTACATCTACCGCACATCCTGTATTCATGGTTAGTTGGGGGGATTCTGGCTGAACACTACAGGCTATGACATACCCGCAAATTCTGTGACCGAAGTAAAAGATTGGTTGGACTGCGAATTGATAAAGTACTAGACGATATGTTAGAATTGACTCCAGATTTATAGCATGAAGATGACATACATTTCCATTGTTGACAAAGTCAATACCATAGGATTCACAGTCTGCATTGACTCCTGACAGGTACGACACCGACCATGCCAATGGCAATAGCAAAGAGCGAGAGTACATCTTGAGGTAACTGAGAAGCGAGAGTCTGCAGGAACGAGAGACGACAGACTGCTGCACAGTAACACTGCAGTAGATTCAAGCACGCAAGACTATGCAGCACAACAAGAGATGATAAAAAGTCGATGTTGACATGTGAGAACCCGGGAAGAACACCTACTCTTTATACACTCTCTGACCCCATCTCTTTGAGTATGAATAGTAACATCGCGATCCTCCTCCACTTACCCTAGGCTTGATGCGAGGCTAGAGCGATGACTACTGACCTCGTTCCGCATTCGGATATACAGGATGGGATAGCGTGGGAGGGAAGCGTGGTATCTGGCCAGAGTCTGCCCAAACTATTCAGCCAGAGCGTCACGAGGGATGCAGCCTCAAGGCAGGGTCAAGCTTTTGAGTTGACTAAGTGCATGTCTGGAAACGAAGTTGGGTTGTCAGAGTGGAGCGTGCTGCGTGTTGTCAAGGGCTTAGCACGCGCGTGGGCGATGCGGCAGAGCAGTTCCTTTGCAAGGGTAGGTCAAAGGTGGAGTCGCCGGTCAAGCTTTGCTGCCGAATATCCTGAAATTCTCCTTGTAGATGATCATCATACTTGCATGGTACTGTAGTAATATCTGGGTCAGGTCGTTTGTAAGCCCTATCCAGACTCAAGAGCTTCGGACATCAATTCAAGGCTGTTTGCTGGCGGATGATCTATTGATTCGGCGCCTGTGAGGCTCACCCACTGAGACATTGTGATTCGATCCTCATTCGAGATGGCGATGCGTCTCGTGTTGGAATTAAGGAAACTTCTTGGTAGTCAGCGATGGTTTGGACTGGGCGGCGTGGCCTGCAGTGGCTTGCGGCTTGCATGGGGAAACTCTGAGAAATGTCCGAACAATGATGACGCTCATGCATCTATATTATCTCTCGACACGATCGATTTTCGCCATCGCGTCTGCGGCGAGATACTTGCCATTCGTACTCGCAATCCATTCGCTCTCAGTAAATGTCCGATCGTGTCTTGCCGTGTTGTGTTGCAGGGTTGCATGAATTTGTGTCGGTTTGTTGTGCATCAGAGGAAGCTGCGGTTGAACCCCGCTGTCAACACAGAAGCTTGGTTCCTCTCCCCACTTGACTGGCTCGGAGCCTATCTACCTTAATCTTATATTTATCACTGTTGTACAAGATATGCCACGATGCTTCCCAGGGCTCAGTCTTCAGGCTCACGCGATAAGCAATATATGCAAGCCTGAGCAATGCTCGTTTGGCCCACAGCTTCAAGGCGCGGAACCCATCTTCAACTTCGAGGCTGACCTGCTCAAGGATCTTGCCCGTCTTGCTTATTCAGACCAGCGAGTCAGTCCCGCCATGGACGATGAGCCGCGAAGGATGGCATTTGAGGCACGGCACGCAAGCATAAACTCCTCTCACACGCTGCCGCGACCGTTATGTTTGCAGGTCCCAATAAACCTTCGTCGAGACATGTATTTGTACTCATTCACATGTCATTTTTTCGGTGACTCTCTATTCAAGTCCAAATATAACTGTAATGCGAGTATGCCCTCTTCTCCAACCAATCAATCAATATCGGAGAATTATTGCTTACTTGCGCCTATGCGGGTTGGCAGGATCGACGGATCACCAGCAGAGGTTTTGCTGCAAAGTGCGAAGCGCATGCTTGCTCGTGCATGTAGCGCATGGATTTCCTGTCTCGGCTCGAGCATGGGTGACCGTACAGTTTCCTTGTGATTCACGGTGAGGGAGGTCGAGAAGTGGCTTGCGCAGTTGCTCTCTGACCAGAGATTGAGGTGAGATCTTCTGATGTTATGCCATTTGGAGTTGTGTAACTTCATGTACATGGGGCCGATGAAGATGTCCCCGTCCCTGAAGAGTTGGATCCTACCATTTCTGCTCGGAGCTGCCTAGCTAGCGATGAATATCAGGGCGAGATGCTCGAGGTTCTAGACAGTCGGTCAAGTCTTGAACCCCAACATTCATGCGCCTTTTTTGTAGGCTGGATTTCCAGAAGGTTGGTCAAATCTCGGCATTCTCATTTTGTGTTTGCATGTTTCGTAAGGGTTGACATTCCTTTTTTTGCTCGCTGGAATCGCACGGCTATGGGCTTCCTTGAGCCTCTGTGTTTGTCGCCATGTATCAGGAGTGGAGATATTCTGATGCTCTCTTCTTTTCGTGCCGGGGCTGCTGGAATCCAAGGGCTCCTTGAACCTCAGTTCTTGGTTGTCGTCTACCGGTCGTGTGTAAGACTTGACAGTATGATTATCGCTGACCTCGAAATCGATGTTCTTGTAGGTGTTTGTGTGTTGCCACACATTTTCTCCGGGTGTCTTGAAATTCCAAGGTGAGAAACCAGCGCGTGACCACCCGATAGTCGGAAGAGCCCAAACGGTATCTATCTCGCTCAGGGATTCATCCGCTTGCTCAACCAGAGACCTTTCTACGATTGCAGGTAATGCAAAACGGGCGTTTGCTGGCGCGTGAGGCTTGAGTCTTCTTTCAAGGCTTCCCGTATCGTGTAGTCTCATGTGCGGCAAATCGGTTGGTCTCAGAAATCTGACGACCATGGATGTTTTGGATGGTACATTATGTGGTATGTACCGAAGTCTTATCCACCATCGGTCATGGAACAGCTTTGGGCGAGTCCATATAGGTTCAGAAAAGTCATTGTCACTTTCTTGTTTTGCTAGGAGAACCTGTGTATATCTCTCTGGGTCCTGAACTGGGCGTGGAAGGACACCGTACTTCCACGAGTCTCTGCGTTCGCCAGAGCTCGATGCCTTATCGGACTCGAGTGTTTTGAGAAGAACGATGTTACCAACATTGACACCAGCGTTGGCCGATAGCTCGTGGTCGAATAGAAATGGGAAGATGTACTGGACTGCGCGCTGAATATTTTGCAATTGAAGTTTGTGTTTGTCTTCAGAGAGTGACAAGAACTTTCGGGTAAGTATTGCCGCTACCAGAGGAGGATTAGTCGTGTCCCTCAACCAGTCTTCGATTTTTGGATGGATCGAGAACGATACAGAGCTAGTTCTGGTATTGAGTTCAACCTTGCAAGCCTTGAACATGGCTGTGGCAGTGTCATTACAAGATTGGCGATGGCTCAATTTATTCGCTGCGAGGTCCCTCAAACGGACAGTGCTGAGTGCATGTGGTAAGGCTCCGGATCCAATTAGGTGTCTAATAGCGTTGCGAGCAGTCAGAGTCTTGTCGGCGTTTGTTGCATCCTCATGCCAACTGACTTGCCGTGCATGGCAGGTGGCAATGAGTTCTGCTTTCGTAAAGTCAAGTAGTGGTCGATGGATCGTAACGCCGCCAGACTCGACAAAAACTTTTGTGATGGTCCCAGAAGGGTCTAGTCTCCGGGTGATTCCTGATTCGGAGACCCCATGGGCACCATGGCATTCAGGGATGGGACTGATGGCCTGGATACCTTGTAGACCTGTGCCTAAATAGCCAGCATATATCCTCGAAAGTATTGTCTCAGCTTGATCGTCTCCATGGTGGGCTAGTAGAAGAGTGTCGATTTGAGATTTGGCACAGGCACGCCCAAGAAGTTGGAAGCGCAACTTGCGAGCAGCCGTCTCTAGATTTGGAAGCTTGACCGGATCGCGATGATTTGGCCATTCCATCTTGAGGATCTCGGACGCAATACCGAGTCTTTGGAGGTTACTTGCTACTGATATGGCTTCAGCAGCACTTCCATATCGTAGGCAATGATCGACTATGAAAGCTGTAACAGGCGGCATGTTAAACCCCTGTACTTTACTGCACAGACTAGCCAGGGCCATGGAATCTACTCCACCACTGATGGCAAGACCTGCGAGAATGAATGAGCATGAATTGAGACATGCAACAAGATTATCTCATGCATACCTAAGTGTTTCTTGCCCTTGCATATTGGCTGTAGTATGGAGTCAAATCTTTCTTGAGCGATGGCCTGCGCGGCAGAGCGGACGGCGGATCTTTTCAACATCCCATCGCAATTCTGCAATTGACACAAAAACTACAACTGATGTTGAAGCTGACTGAGGTCTGTGGTATGCGAGTGGTTGTCGGGTTGATAGCAATGGCAAGGGTGTCAAACAATTTCGCCGATTTGGATGAGGGCGAAGCTCGGGCAGGAGCGATTGCGGAACGAGCTGTCCATGGCGTCAACTTTTCGGCTTCACAAAACAACCGCCATGGCTTGACATCAACGTAGCACGAGCAATTGATCTTTGATTGCTTTGAATCTCACAATGGCAGGAGTTGCTCAAGAGAAGACTCCCCTGGTTGAGTCGCCGTACTTGCGCTCGCTTCTGGTAAGTACATTTTGTTATTTCTCTCTATGCCCATCAATGCCCTTCCGTCCCCGAGCTGCGAGCAACAGTGATGATTCCCATCCGCAACCCTGACTGAACGCGCATATCCTGCCCACGGTTCCTTCCTCTTTTGTCAACCTTTGCTGTCATTCTGCGCAATGAATTGCACACGAGGTTGCATCCTTCATAACGCAAGCTAATCATACCAAGGCAGGCGCAGTGGCAGGCACAACAGTAGACACATCCCTCTACCCTCTCGACACCCTTAAAACTCGTCTTCAATCCTCCTCGGGCTTCCTCGCCGCTGGCGGTTTTCGCGGCGTCTACGCAGGCGTCGGATCCGCAATCGTCGGCTCCGCTCCAGGCGCCGCCCTCTTCTTCGTAACCTACGACGGCCTCAAACGCTCCCTCTCCTCGCCTACCCACACGACCACTCAGTCCGCCTTTGTACACATGACAGCAGCGAGTTTGGGAGAAGTGGCAGCGTGTGCGGTACGAGTGCCTACGGAGGTCGTCAAGCAAAGGGCACAGGCGAAACAATTCCCGAGTTCGAGGGAGGCGTTTACGAGTATTCTGGATTTGAGGAAGAGCAGAGGATGGGGTGTTATGGCGAGGGAGTTGTACCGTGGGTGGGGTATCACGGTTATGAGGGAGGTGCCGTTTACGGTCATCCAGTTCCCCATGTGGGAGGGTATGAAGAGGTGGGCTGCTAAGAGGGATGGCAGAGAGACGGCTACTGGCTTCCAGTCTGCCGTGTTTGGATCTGTATCTGGTGCTATCGCTGCTGCGTTGACGACGCCGTTGGATGTGCTGAAGACGAGGATGATGTTGGCAAAGGAGAAGGTGTCAGCATCATATCTGTTGGGCAAGATTTACAGAGAGGAGGGAATGAGGGCTTTCTTCAAGGGTGTTGAGCCTAGAGTCACTTGGATCAGCATTGGTGGTGCTGTTTTCCTGGGAAGTTACCAGTGGGCGAGCAATGCATTGGGAGGCGTCAACTGATGCATTTGTACATATACTAAACAACGCATAAGCATGTACGAATACCAACAAACGGAGTCGAATCTATCACCTTTCCCCACAAGCATGATCAAATAAGTGTATGATGGATGTCATACCATACTACCAGGGTGATGCCCTTGGCAAACTTTTCCCGCATACTTCTTGTCGTACAGCGACGACGACATGAGATGAAATCTCTTGAACATCTCTAGAATGCTTCCGAGCATTCAAAGAATTAGCCCACATGAATTAAACTTGATCTTTTCCAACACTATGAGTAATACTCGGAAATTTTGTGTCCAGCTTTCAAAGCCACCACTGGACTTACCATCTGCCTGGGAAAAATGCCGTTTAATCTAGCGAACACATTTTCCCGAGCTAGATAAGTAGGATCTTTCAACCTTCCCACGCTGCCTCTTACAACCTCATCTCTCTCTCTCTCCAGCCTACGCTGCTCTAAGTACAACACCCACCTCATCTATCCTGATGTAGAGCACTTCGATTCTGCTCTATTCTGTTCTTCCCTCATCGCACCCGCCGACGTCGATAATCGGGTACCCGTCGCGTATATTTGATAGCGAGCTTCGCGTGCGCATTGTCTAAGAAATCGAGGATCCTTGAAGTGATGCACGACCGCTTTATTAAGCCTCTAAGGTTTGCTCTGTTACGCCTTGTTAGATGATGTGAATGCGGACGATGGCTTTGACCTGTGGGGAGCTGGAACCCTTCGGACGGTTTCGTCAATGGAGTCGAGTGCTCTGAGCGAAAGCACAAGGCTGAACCGGATTTCAAAGAGAAGAAGAGCGAAGAGGAAGGTCAAGTTAGGAAGAGCCCGTGACCGGTACGACAAGGAAGGGAAAAATCAATACAAAGTCAATACATGCTTCTGATAAACAGTGATGATCGGAGGCTGTTCATGCAAGCACATCAAGACAAAGGACGAGCAAGAAATGTTGGAAACAGTATCTGTAGTTTTCTTTGAAAAAGGGGGAATTATGCCATTTCGCTTCCTGCACCTACACCAGATGATAAAGCCTTTCCAGTGTAATCAATTTATGATGATATAACGCAGCACCCAGCACCCGAGAGACAACAAAAAGAGGTAGAAATCGGAACATGTTGGAAGAAGTAGAGGAGGGGCGATAAAGAAAAAGAGAAAAAGTGTACCCCGGAGAAGATGGCGAGAGTGGTTGTGATCATTTTTTCATATAACTTCGTTGCTTTTCCTTTATGCACCGAACTCCTTGATGTCGTCGGTGTACTTGCCGGGGACGAGGGCAAGAGGGACGATACCGGAAACGTGCATCTCGGGACCGAAGACGTGCATGTCGAGCTTGAGCTCTTGGCCGACTGCCTTGATGTTCTTGAGACCTTCTTGGTAGTTGGGACCAGCACGACGGACCCAGATCTTGACGTTGTGCTCGATGAGGAGAGGAGCAACCTCACGGATGGCGCGGATGACACCCTTGAAGGTGGAGGCGACGTTGGTGAAGTTGGCAATACCACCACCGATGAAGAGGACCTTGCCCTCGGGGTGCATGGGAGCACGGAGCATGAGGTCGAGGACAGTTCTGGCGTAGTGGAAGGTCTGGGTCTCGGTGGGGGCACCAGAGTACTCGCCGTAGTTGGCGAGCTCACCAGCGTAACCAGCAGAGGCAATGGCATCAGCGTAGACGACCGAAGCACCACCACCAGCAACGAGAGTCCAGACGCGACCGCTGCCGTTGAGGATGGTCAACTTGAGCGAGGCACCGGTCTTAGCATCCATCTCGGCGATGTAAGCCTCCTCCTTGGAGAGCTCACGACCGAAAGGAGCGGGGAACTCCATGGGGGGACCGACATCGACGGAGACCTTGGAGTCCTTCTTGTCAGCGACGTTCAAGCCGAGAGCAGTGGCAGAGCGAGCGATGGCCCACTTGGCACCACACTCGAACTCGGCAGTCTGATCGATCTTGGCAGCCAAGTCGAGGAAGTGGACCTCAGCGGAGGTGGCATCGGCGTTGGGGATAACGACGAGAGGGTTGATCTCGAGGTAGCTACAGTGTGTAAGTAGGATGACCTAGAAGAAGATGGATGGTGATGAAAAACTTACGTGAACTGGCAGTCAACGTAGACGGCGTAGAGGCGGGAGATGAAGTCGACGAGGACGTTGTGAACACCCCGGGGGACCTTCTTGAGGAGAGTGGCAGCAATCTCCTCGTTTGAAGGGTACTCCTTGAGGTCGACCGGAATCAAGATCTTCTCAGCCTTAGCATCGACATCACCGACATCAACACCACCCTCGTGGGTGAAGAGGATCCAGTCACCCTATTGATAGCATGTTAGTTTCTGACGATAATATGATGGACATTGCAACGTGGTGATGATCTGGGAGGATGAGTAAGGCCAACCATCGACGGCGGGTAGATCCGAAGACGATGGCCTAATGCAGGTACAGATGTTGTGCGTTGGTGTAAGGGATAGAGCACATCTGTGCACGCTTGGTGGTGGGACTGGTGGGATTTCTCCCTTCATCCGAGCAGAATAGCCGGGGGAAATCACCACTGCCAGCCCAACGTGACTTTCACATGCAAAACAATCATATGAAAACTTCCCCCTGGTCTTTGCTCTTTCCCTTGCTTCTTTTCTTTCAATAAAAAGAAAACCAAGGAAAAACTCGACAAGCCCCGGAAGATTGGTCTCCGATGATTGTTCTCGACATGCCGGAGAGAAAAAGAGAAAATGAAAGAAAAATGGCACATACCTCACGCTCGGACATGATGTTGATGTAGTACTCGGTGTCTTGGGAGTGAGGCACGAAAGGCTCGACCAAGAACTGTCTCAGGACACCATCGACAGTCTCGACTCTCTGGGGCTTGCCAGCACGCTCCTCAATCCAAGCTCTAGCCTCAGCCCAGGTCTTGTTCAGGGCCAAAAGACCGCTCTTGCCTCGTCGCTTGATGAGCTGATCGGGCTTTGCGACAAACTTGGAACCAGACTGGAGCAACCAGGGGTACTTGACCTCGGCCTCGTCAAGAATGTCCTTGGGGGAAGCATCTGCGGCGAAGTAGAGGGAGCAGAGCTTGGCGTGAGGGTTGTGGTTGGCGGCAGGAGGGAGAGGGGTAGGCTTGATGACGGGAGCTCTGGTAAGGTGGTAGTTGAGGATGGCCTTGCCATCGGCTTCGAGGATCGACTTTGCGGACATGACTGCGAAAGAACTGATGAGGAAAAGTGAGCAACAAGAAACAACACAACTGGTCGACGAGTCGAAACGAGAGTGCAGACAGGAGGAGAGAAAGAGCAAAGACGAGAAGAGTGAGGCAAGAGAGGAAGGTGAAGCAAGAGGAGGGAAGTGGTGAAGAGCTAGGAGCAACAAGAATGCACTGGGCAATGGCTTGCGGCAACAAGTCGTGTGCTTTCGGCTCAACAAGAGTTGGGAGATACAGGAACCGCGCACGGAAGTGATATGCGAGACATCGACTACGAGACTTGCAAAAGTCCGACGGGCAATGTGTCGACGAATCACCGTCGTGGGCGGAGAGCCAATTTTGGCTACACAAGCAGGATGATGATTCTGGAGCTTGGTGGACGCTTACCTGGTGGGATTGGGAACTCGAGAATTGGAAAGTCCGAAGAGGTGGGTATCACACAATCAAGGAGACGCCAATTGGGTGTGGAAAGAGAGGGGAGAGGCAGCAAAGAAGGTGTCGGAGACTTGATGGATTCGGGAGAGCACTCTTGAGGGGAGCTGTGGATGAGATCGAGGAGAATATTGTCGGGTCTTGGCTCCAGGTGGCCGCAGAAGGGTGCAGACGGTGAGCTCTCGCTAGCGTCGGCGGGGCGAGTTAGCGCTGCCGTTGGGTCGACAAAAAACGCCGATCCCGCAACGCAAAAGGGCTGGGATTAGTGGTGAGTGGGCTGATTATGCTAATAATGCTAATTTTATACAGGGGTTTTGTGGAGAGAGCTCCAGCACACGCCGCCAAAACGAAACAAAGAGGACACGTCGAACACGCAAGAGGCACGGCAACATGCAGCATGGTGCAGCAGCCGTGACTCGGCCCGGAGGAGTGCTATCACCATTCAACCACTGCTGACGCTCACTCAGCGCTTTCTGGCGGGCTATCATCTGCGATTACAACGAGGGCTTCGAAATGTTGGACGTCTCACCAACAATTACCGCAAGCCATACCCAGTCCAGCAAGCAGATGAAGGGGGAAATTGATGATGGTACGATTTCGAAAAGTCACGGCCGGACTCGGGAAGTGAGAGGAGAGCCGTGCACGTCTGGCGCGGCTGTCACAGAAGGGCGCGTCGGCTTCGTCGGGGAATTTTTAACCCACACAAACCCAGAAAACGCAACGGGTGCGCCAAAAAAACCACCGGCGACCGGAGCACGCTAACCTCACCTCGGACTTTTGGCCCTGCGGTTGAAGCCTCAGCAAAGCGCCGTGCGACAAGTCGAACAATATTGCTTGTCTCCAAGTCTCTCTTGCACCTCCCTGAACCTGCCCTCTCCGACCTGCTCATCTCCTTTGGTCATTCATCTTCTGCTGCTCGTCCGTTTCCTCCTTCCTCCCTCCTTCCTCTTGTTGTCGCTTTTGATATAACTGTAAGTGAGCTCTGTTTTATTATTGCACGAGGCCGAGTCAGCTTCGGCAAGCTTTGCAAACCCCCCCCTTCACCTCAGCGCGCTTCCAATCATCTTGCCCCTGCACACCTACAGCTCCATCCTTGCACAGCATTGATATAGCGCCGCATCTGCAGCAACTGCCCAGTCTTGAAGCTGTTTGCTTGCTCACGTGTCTCTTTGTCCGTTCCTTCCTCCAACTCCCCACCGCTCCTTCCTCTACAGCTCATCGATCGCGAACGACCTTACTGACATTATCTTCCTCGCAGCTTCACAATGGTTTCCGCAACCACATCCACCCCGGCAGCTGCCTCGACTTCGCAGTCAAACAGCACCAGCCAGCCCAACGACAACATCACTCGCTTCTCTGCCCCCAGCAGAGCATTGAGCCCTACCCCCACCCACCAGCTCTTCCACCCCAAGACGAGATGTTTCGTCTACGGTCTGCAGCCCAAGGCCGTCCAGGGCATGCTCGACTTTGACTTCATCTGCAAGAGAAAGGTTCCCTCGGTCGCCGGTATCATCTACACTTTCGGTGGTCAGTTCGTTAGCAAGATGTACTGGGGCACCAGCGAGACTCTTCTCCCTGTCTACCAGAGCACCGACAAGGCTGTCGCCAAGCACAGCGAGGTTGACACTGTTGTCAACTTTGCCTCGTCGCGTTCCGTCTTCCAGAGCACCATGGAGCTCATGGAGTACCCTCAAATCAAGACTATTGCCATCATCGCTGAGGGTGTCCCCGAGAGAGTGAGTTTTGGAATTTCCAAACTAGCAATCGCAGCAGACAACTAACCAAACCACAGCGCGCTCGTGAGATCCTCCACGTCGCCGCCAAGAAGGGCGTCACCATCATTGGTCCCGCCACTGTCGGTGGTATCAAGCCTGGTGCTTTCAAGATCGGTAACACTGGTGGTATGATGGACAACATTGTTGCCTCCAAGCTGTACCGCTCTGGTGCCGTTTCCTACGTCTCCAAGTCCGGTGGTATGTCCAACGAGCTCAACAACATCATTGAGCAGACTACCAACGGTGTCTGTGAGGGTGTTGCCATTGGCGGTGACAGATACCCCGGTACCACTTTCATTGACCACTTGCTCCGTTACGAGCAGGACCCCAACGCCAAGATCCTCCTACTTCTCGGTGAGGTCGGTGGTGTTGAGGAGTACCGTGTCATTGAGGCCGTCAAGGCTGGTAAGATCACCAAGCCCATTGTTGCCTGGGCCATTGGTACCGTCGCCAGTATGCTCAAGACCGAGGTCCAGTTCGGTCACGCTGGTTCGTTCGCCAACTCTCAGCTCGAGACTGCTGCCATGAAGAACAAGTCGATGAAGGATGCCGGTTTCTACGTTCCCGACACCTTCGAGGACCTCCCCAAGGTTCTTGCCGACCTTTACCAGAAGCTCACCGCCGACGGCACCATCAAGGTCCAGTCCGAGCCCGCCGTCCCTAAGATCCCCATTGACTACTCATGGGCCCAGGAGCTCGGTCTCATCCGTAAGCCCGCTGCCTTCATCTCCACCATCTCCGACGACCGTGGTCAGGAGCTTCTCTACGCCGGTATGCCCATTTCCGACGTCTTCAAAGAGAACATTGGTATCGGTGGTGTCATGTCTCTTCTGTGGTTCCGTCGCCGTCTCCCCGACTACGCCAGCAAGTTCCTCGAGATGGTTCTCATGCTTACTGCCGATCACGGTCCCGCCGTTTCCGGTGCTATGAACACCATCATCACCACCCGTGCCGGCAAGGATCTTATCTCCTCGCTCGTCGCTGGTCTTTTGACCATCGGTTCTCGTTTCGGTGGTGCCCTCGACGGTGCCGCTGAGGAGTTCACCAAGGCCTTCGACAAGGGTCTTTCTCCCCGTGACTTTGTCGACACCATGCGCAAGGAGAACAAGCTCATCCCCGGTATTGGTCACCGTGTCAAGTCGCGCAACAACCCCGATCTCCGTGTCTCGCTTGTCAAGGAGTACGTCAAGGCCAACTTCCCCCGCACTCCCCTCCTCGACTACGCCCTGGCCGTCGAGTCTGTCACCACTTCCAAGAAGGACAACCTGATTCTCAACGTTGACGGTGCCGTTGCTGTCGCCTTCGTCGACCTTGTCCGCAACTGCGGTGCTTTCACCAACGAGGAGGGTGAGGACTACCTCAAGATGGGTGTCCTCAACGGTCTGTTCGTCCTCGGTCGTTCGATCGGTCTCATTGCCCATTTCCTCGACCAGAAGAGACTGCGCACTGGTCTCTACCGTCACCCCTGGGTAAGTTTTGATCTACATCTGCATCTTCTGAACCCAGCACTAACAAATTCTCCAGGACGACATCACCTACCTCCTCCCCAGCCTCAGCGGCGGCGCCCCCGGAAACGAGGGCCGTGTCGAGGTCTCTGTTTGAAAAGATTAAAACAAAAATGATACCAAAGAGAAGGGAATACAACAGTTGGGATATGTGGAGCTTTTTTCTTTCTTTCTTCTTTTTTCACAGACTGGGTTATGTCTTTTCTTCTTCTTTCGCATGGACAGGGGAGTTCTTGTGTTAATGCCTCCCATCAACCCCAACCCAACCCAACCCAACCCAACCAATATAATGATCATCAACGTTCAAAGCGTCTCCTACAGTTTATTCTTCTCATTTTCCCTCGCATATCTTTCGTGTCCGTTCCTTCGAGGGCGTAGGCGAATATTAACAGCAATACCTTGGTGGATTTGTTTGCGTCACGAATTCAAGCTCCGGTCCCAAAAATATCTCCTGCCGGATGTCGAACGCCACAACCGGAGTCCGAAATCCATTCCGCATATCCAATAATATGCTCGGCGTATATTCACACTGGTGAATTGTTCAGAATTGATAAATCGGGCATCCGCTACGATTGGGCGTCTCATGAAGTTTCGTTCACGCTCATGGAGTGAAGCCAGCGAAATCACAAAAGTGAACAGAAGGATTTTTACAATTTCCGACTATCGTTCACACCCCCATTCTCTGTTTATGTATATCGTGCTCTCCACTTCAACTGTGTTCAATATCATCCACGACGCGTTTATAAGGGTCTATAGGAAGCTGAAGAGACTCGATCAACGTATCAAACGTCCCGAGGAACTGGACCGCATTACAATCATGTCTCTTTCCCATTGAGTCAGGTGGGTACACGACTGCATCTAGTCTTCTACAACTATTTCATCGAGTTTGATATGGCTACCTGATACACAGCAAGATGTCGACTTGCCAACGAAGACGAAAATGGAAGAAGTTCAAGAGATGAAGGAAGATGTTGACCTAACCGTGATTGGCGAAATCATGAGACATGCGAGTCACAGTTCAAGAAAGAGAGCTTTTTAGTGTGATCGCAAAAATCGACGGTCAAACGAAACTACATTTTCCGCACACATTTCTGAGTACGGAATTGCGGGCGTAGATGGCGAAATTAGGTTTCGTAATGAACAACGCATTCTTCGGAGGAGATTTGAATACTTGTTGTAACATTTTGACACCCATTTTGACTGTTTCAAAGTAGATTTGGATGTTTGGTAGAATATGTAGCTACTTGGTATCTGGTCGTTATCTCAATACCTAAAAGACAACATGCAAGTGTAAGTTCAAGATAGAACGGGATCAAATGTATACGTTCTAACTTCTGCGTAGCAAACACATCACGTGCGATGGTACAATAAAACAATCTCGCCATTTCTGAGCAATCGAAGAGTGGTATTGGGGTATCTCTACTTGCGGTCAAGCAGCATGAACTGACGACAGAGAGTGTGTCGTATGAGTCAACAACAAAGGGTGTGTTGGGAGACGCTTAAGCATCAGGGTCGTCGGAGACCTCGTTGTCGACTGCGCGGTACCTTCTGCTCCTAGGAGCAACGTCGTTGGTAGTGACCTCAAGGGCAGCAGTCTTGAGCTTCTTGGCAGGAGGAGTCGGAGCAGAGACGACCGGGTCGGTAGCATCGACGGCGTTGGTGGTAGTAGCTACACGATCGATATCAGAGACTGCAGTGATGGAAGGAAGCACGAAAATACTTACCCTTACGCTTAGAACGATTGACGGAGGAATACTCCTTACGAGGCATAAGCTCACAAGGGATGTCCTTCTCGCGGCAACGGCTGCAGATCCTGCTGCCGGCGGTCTTCTCGCAGTGCACTTGGAGTTTGGCGCAGGCTTGACAAGTCTTGTTGTACTTGGTCGTAGTGGATCCGTCAGACTGGACGGGAGTGAGGGCAGCGGCTATGCGTTACTTCATTAGATGACGCGATAGTAGTGTAACAAGGATGGAAGACTTACACTCAGGAGTAGAGGCAGTAGTTGTGTTGGCAGGTTCGTCGAGACCCTCGTCGTCTTGCTCCTCATCCTTGTCTTCATGCTCTTCCATGAGAGCAGAGGTAGAGGTAGTGACAGAAGGAGCAGCGGCAGCGGCGGCGGCGGTACGATGACCATAGCCGTCGGGGGCAGCAACAGCAGCCTTCATCTTTCCCAGGAGGTGGCCGAACTGAACTTTGGCAGCATTTCTCTCCATGCCGATACCCTCAGCAAGGCGGCCCCACTTCATCTACAAGATTAGAGAGGTCAGAACATGATCAATTGCGAATAGGAGGGTCAGATAACGACTCGCCTTGACAGTTCCATCGTACTCGAAGAAGGCACGAAGGAGCTCAGTCTGACGGTCGGTGAGTTTGATGGTAGTAGGCATTGTTGGGGAATCGGCGGCGGGTGTATTGACAGAAGTTGAGAGATCAAGAAATGAAGATTTTGTTTTGTAGAAAGTCGACGCGCGGGCAGAGCTCAATAGTACCGTGGTGTGAAAGTTCCAATTGTCCGCGGTTGCTAGGACTGGAAAGACAACTGCGCCATTACTCTGATTGGGCAGTAAACGACTTTGCATGTGTTGGTAATGGAAGATTCGCGGCATACAAGTTGAGCAGTCACTGGAACGAACTGGGAGATGATTCATGATGCTGAAATCTCGTGAGCGGAATCTTAGAGAAGTCGCATTGGCACTGATTTCTGCTCCTTCTTTTGAACAAAACAGCCATTGAGACTGGAAAGGTCTCTGATGACTGAAACATGACCAGTGAAAGCGAAACATTCTCAATCTCTTCCTAAAACGTTTCATGAACAAATGTCTCGTAAGATGTCTTGATAGTTGAGCTTGATTGGTTTCGAAGATTCTAGAGAAACGTATTCTTTTTTCATGCAAAGCTCCGCGCGCAGTCATCAAAATGAAATGCAAGATGACCCCCAATCTCAGAATCATCTTCGTTGAAAGCCAACCTCAATCATGCTCTCTTTAGACACACACGATAACCGTGAAATCAACCTGCATTCTGACAGACCAATTTGAACGGTACTCGGGATGCTGAGATAAGAACCACATCGGTTGTAGCTTCTCTTGCTTAATCGGCTCTCTTTGGATATTCACACATACCTGGAAAACATCTTGCAACTTGACGAATTTACTGATGAGCGACTCGGTGGCTGGGATAGCATCCTGTTCTAGTATGGTCAGCAAAGTTTACGTACTCTCACTGGACTTTCCTTCGTATCTGAAAAGCATCTTGCCTCTTGATACGCTATATCAACGAGCAGCTGTACGCCGGAGATAGTGCTTGGTCTCTGGTGTCAGTAGTCCTCAATTGCTCTCTTTGGACATTCGCACGAATTTGAAAAGCATCCTGCCTTTTTGATGTTTTGTTTAAGGGGTTGCCAGGCCACTGAGAATGGTAACAGCTTCCAGCGGTATTTGACTCTCTTTGGACATTTGTTCGTACCCGAAAAGTATCTTGCATTTTGATGAATATATTGATGTGCGATCAGGCTGCTGGGAATGATGAGATTAGCAACTCATTTGGGGGTTCTCACTGGACACTTGTTCGTACCTCAAAAGCATCCTGCATTTGGACCGCTAGATCAACAGGCAATAAGCAGGGGGTGGGGAGTGCTACGATTAGTAGCATTCTAACGCTCTCACTGGACGTTTGCACATACCTGAAAAGCATCTTGCATTTTGACGAATAAAATCAACGAGCAGCTGGGCGGCCGAGATGGTGCACACTCGGTGCATGTTCATGCGTAATGTCACTGTAAGAAGGTCTCACATATCACATAAGAGTATATGGCAGTGTTCGGGGTATCAAGCAGTGGTATTTAGCTGCTCAAGGCAGCGAGGAGAGCGCAGGGTGCTAAGACGCCTAAGCGTCTGGGTCGTCGGTGACCTTGGTCGACTTGGCCATCTTGACCTTGATGGTCTTGGCCTCGTCCTTCTTGACCTCGGGCTTCTTGGCCTTGGTCTTCTGGGCCTTAGCCCTCTTGGCCTTGGGGGCGGTGGTGGTGGTGGTGGTGGTGGCGGCGGCTATAGGCATATGTTTAATATACACAGCCTGATATAGTGGTCTAGAGATCTTACCCTTGCGCTTAACAGCGCGAGGCGCGGCAGCAGGAACCACCGGGGCGATGGGAGGTGCGGCGGCAGCGACGGCCGGAGAGTTGGTGGCCTCGGTGGCCTTCTTCAGGAAGCGGACAAAAGTGTCCTTTCCGGACCTCTCGGTCTGCAGACCGAGGCCGGTCGTGACGGCAGGCCAGTCGATCTAATAAGGTACGCAAGTTAGATGACAGTCTACAAGGAAAGGGGCATAGGGTAGGCTTACGGCGCCGTGCTGGAGGACGGCACGGAGGTTTCTGACCTCGGCAGGGGTGATGTTGATGGAAGGCATTTTTTGAAGGCCTTTTTGGTGGTTGTTGGTAAGAAAATGTGATTTTTTCGACGATCTTGATGGAATGAATCGTTGCGCGCAAAGGAGAAAGAGCAATTCGCGGTGAAAACGTCTATTCAGTGCCTAGCGTCAAACACCCGATGAGGCGTTGCGCTGATTGGATGCAGCAGCGGGATATCAAGTGATGAGTGTGCCGGTTGCGGCATCAACCATTGACTGGGGGAGGTCATGATCCAGGAAGATAGTCTCTGGTCTTCTGTTGAGACAGTACAGCAGATACTCGTGCTACCCAGGCCATCACTGCCATTGATAGTGCTGCTTGAGGTTCAACGCACAGGTGAATGTCCCCCGACCGAACAGTGGCTGCTAATAGCTGACAATGTCTTCCAGACGGCCTCCTGCGCCTTCTCATACCGCCACCTTGCTCCTCTAGTAACAAGAGACGACATACAATCGATTGACCGGCAACGAGCTCGCAGACACCACGAAATATACTCCCGGTAGCGTATAGCGTACTCGAAAGCATTGCACCACGCCAGAAGGCTTGTTCTTGTATTCGAAGGAGTCCGCCGAGCAATTCGACGTTCCTGCCCGTCGATGGCCTGACGTCAGCAGACGGCATGGTCTCCTGAGCAAGAGTATATTTGGCATCCACTGGTGAGGATCTCATGATGAGCAGCTGGACATAGCTACTCGCTGATGAGTCCGGCGTCAGGAGACGACATAAGCGCTGCTGAGGGAGATCATGTTTGGAACCCCGTGGCGAGGCTCTCATGCCGAGCAGCTCAGTACTACTGTCCGTCGATGTACCCGAAGTCAGCAGCCAGCATGGTTGCTCTGTGAGGGGCCCGACGAGAGCACACTGCAAGTTTGTTCCTGAGTAAGATCATGTCGAGCATATGCTGGAGAAAGCTTCATGACGAACAGCTCAACACAGCTACCCGTTGACGGACCCGACGGCAACCGACTTCAGCATTACGGCTGAGAGAAAGCACGATTAGAAGCTTCTGAGTGTAGCCCCAGGACGAGCAGCTTGACCCCACTACGCGTGGGTAGACCCGACGGCACAGACTGCAGCATTACTGCTGAGAAACAGCACGATGAGAACCTTCTGGCAGGGTCCCGATAGCGAGCGTACATGGCCAGCATCTTTCATGGCGTTGAGCCTTGCAGATTCCAGTGGAAGAGGTGGAGTGTTGGCGGCCGGTATGGTCCTGAAAGGACAATCCTGGAAGAGCCGACGGCGTGGCAGGTGCTTCAGGCGTTGCTGCCCCTGCTGCAGGCGCCGACAGCGATGTTGAGAGGCGCACTGGGCGAGAAGGTGATTTCCAGTGGCCCGGAATATGTTTTGATACACGCTTCGAGAATGGTCTTGGTGGCATGCAGTTTGCTACCAGGGGAGAGGTTTGTTGATTGACCAGCGGTAGTGGGCCGCCCGAGTTGTGCCGAAGTTCATCCGGCCGCAGAAAAGCTCATATCGGGCTGACTTGCAGGATGGCTCTTGGTCTGTCTGCCTCGTGGGTTTGGAGATGCATGGTATACTCTATCTGGTTCCTCACTCATGCAGCTTGCTACCAGATACTGGAATCCTTGAAGTCCTGGACAAGCATCGGAACACTCAAAGTGGTCTGGTGTGGTACTTGCTTCTGGCTACGAAGATCAAGGGATCCAAAGAATACTTGCAGGGACACCGGCAAATAGCATCACCATGCAAGGCATGTCTTGCAGACATCCGAGACCAGAAGAATATGTTTGAAGAGCTGGTGTGCTTGCTTCTTGACAAGATACAGAAGGAATATGAAAACTGGTGATGAACATCACAGCTGCCATGGGCAGAGTACAAAGGTCAAGAGCCAACAGTACAGCATGATAGATACAGAGACACAGGAAACATATGGAAGCATAGATCTGAGAACAGGATGTTTGAAGAGTGTGATGTGTTGAAAACTCGAGTAGTCTTGAGACATCGCATGTACTTGATGATCGAGGCAGACCAAGTAGACAGGAATAACACTTAGAGCAGCATCAAGCATACATAGTCGTCATATTTATAAAAGGGTTGGGCGTGTGAAAGAATAGTTTTGTTGGTACACATTTTTCAGGGGATGCAGAAATTTTCTTCTTCAAAGCCCGGCCATAGGCCAGGAAAACAGTTGATGAAAAAAAAAAGAAAAGGGCCTGTCAGAAGCCTGCCAATGCCTACCCAGTCAAGCCGACCGAAGCCAGACGCTCAAAAGGGTCGAGATCATCACCATCGAGGCCGGAGCCAAGATACTAGGTATCACTCTAAGGCATCGGAGGTATATCTCATCCGCCAGGTTGGAGTTCTGTGGCTCTTTTGAAGAGTTCAGATAAGAAGACTAACTAAATGAAAAAGATTCTATCTTGAAGGGGGTTAGCAGGATGCTCGATGAATGATGGTAGAACACCGAGGGGGTGGTGGAACATACGAAGTAAAGTCGACTAAACAGATTAGGAGGAGGGCGAGGGAGCACGCTGTTTTATAGAACTCGCAGCGGCCTGTGCACGCAGAGCATTTGCACTGTTTGACTGACAGAGTTTTTCGGATTGTCTAGGTGGTACTGAAAATATGCTGTGATGAGATATACGCATTTGGGGTGAAGTCTGGGGATACGACTTCGGATTTTGAGACCACTTTTCGCCCTTGTCTCCCACCTCTTGCTCTGCCCTTAAACAAAGTATATTCTCCTCTTAATGAAGTGTCAATTGAGACTTTGAGTATCATACGGAAGATTGGAAATAATGTCGACTTAGAAACGCAGGAAATTATGCCTGGCTCACATTCCTGATTTTACCTCAATCTACTCAGTCCTCATACACACATCTCAAAGAGCTGACCGTATCCTCCCTAGATTGGACTCTGTGGCTTTCGGCCTGCAGAAATGCACAATGTCTCTGAAGTTCTTGCATACCTCCGCAGAGAAGCGCTGATCGAGACGCTCTCACTGGATGCACGTAGTTAGTCGTTTGTGCCATGGAACTACAAGTCACGACATTCCAGGGCTATCGATTTTCCAGATGAATGAAATGTCAACACTCGAAACCAAATAGTGGATAGACTCCTCTCAACGTCTACCTCCGTACAGTCATTACCAGTCTTGTCGAACATATCGCTCTGTAAACGAAGCCCAGTTACTGTTGCCGTGATCTCAACGAGCACTTTGAGGCGTGAGCAAGGGCAGATATACATACACAGCGAGATATTCTTGTCGTCTCCCATCAGTCAAGCTCCCTCAACGCTTGGAAGAAAAACAAGCTCGAGGAACAGCAGAGTCAAAGAAAATTATGCAATGGTTCGAAGCAGATGCTAAAAGCGAAATAGCTGGTATGAAAGTGTTCGCAGCCATCATTCAGATAACTGCTTCGCCAGAGCCACATCTTCCTCAGCGATAACCAGCTCCTCCCGACGACATCTGAGCTCCTCACTGCTAGCTGCAGCCCGTGCTGTTGCTTCCTCAACTTCCCTCATAAGTCTCCTTTCCTCCTTGTAAAAGTCACAAGAAAGGCATGAAATGTAATGAATTTGCGCCTTGGAAAAGCAAATGAAGAAGTTATGGCCGCATAATTCACTTCCCTCTTGATGTCCGGACCTCTACTGTACTTACGAGGCAATGCACATAGGTTTTGACCCGGTATCTTATCCGGCGAGAGAGCATCGTAAAGTCGCTCTTGAAGACAGTACGACCTTTCTCGAGGATATCGCGCATTTTGACATATACAAAATCCCGCTCATGGTTGTAGGAAGCAGCAGAAGTGATTAGAATATAACAGGACATTTTCTCATATCTACCTCTAAACACCGGTATACAACTTTTACTTGATCAAAATCAATTTAACCCTTGATGATCTCACCAGGACCACTGCTGGCCTTGCCCTCCATCTCGAGCTGGACCTCCTCACGGACAATCTCTCTGACGTCCTGCCAGCCAGCGCCGTTCTTGACGATGGTGACACGGCGAGGCTGTTGCTCGAGACCGACGAATTGCTCGGGCTGGACAGCTTCGAAGCTGAAACCTTCTTGCTTGCCCAGTGCTGTCTCAACAGCAGATGAGAACTTGGCGGGGTGAGCAGTGGCAAGAGCGATGTGGTGGGCGTTGGGCGAGCGCTGGATGGAGCGCAGGGAGGCGGCGATACCAATGGCACTGTGGGGGTCAAGGATGTACTTGCCCTGGTGGACAGTACCCTGTGTAGCGTAGGCACCGCTGTTCTCGCCAACAGGTGTCATACCATTGCCTGAAGCGTAGGTCTCGGTAATCTGGTCAAGAGTCTGCTTGTCAGAAACACGCTCAGACTCGAAGTCCTCATGTGCGGCATCCAAGATGGCCTTCTCGACTCCGAAGCCGCCGTCGGTCTTGAGTGCTTGCAGCCAAGTCTTGACTTGTTCACCAGCAGCCTTGCGACGCTCGGTAACATTGTCGCTGCTGTTGGTGCGGTAGGACAGGTACCACAGCAGACGCTCGAAGTTGCTGCTGACCAAGATATCCATGGCAGGTGCCAGTGTCTCCTTAACGCCATCGAGATGGGCCTTTGCTCCATCGTGTTCGAAACCACCCTCTGCCTCACGTCCATGGACAGGCTTCTTCTCGTAGTGACCACTGCGCCAGAAACGGTGCAGAATGTCGTTCTCATTTGTGGCGATGACGAGCTTCTCAGCGGGCAGACCCATGCGCTTAGCGAAGTAGCCGGCGAGGATATCACCGAAGTTGCCGGTAGGGACGACGAAGCGGACTTGGGGGTTCTCGGTATCGAGCGAGCGGGCAAGGGTGAAGTATGATTGGAAGTAGTAGGTGATTTGTGCGAGGATACGAGCCCAGTTGATGGAGTTGACGGCTGCGAGGCGGTGGGTGCTGTTCATGTCGGCATCACCGAAGAGAGCCTTGACAAAGTCCTAGAAGAACATCAGTATTGAGTTAGAAGGTCTGAATAGGATGTACACACCTGGCAGTCATCGAAAGTGCCATCCACGGCCAAGTTGTGGACATTGGCATCAAGAACAGTCGTCATCTGTGCCTCCTGAACAGGGCTGACCTTGCCCTTGGGGTGCATGATGAAGACCGAGACGTCCTTCTTGCCGCGCAGACCGTAGATGGCAGCAGAGCCAGTGTCACCACTGGTAGCGCCAACAACAGTCAAATGTTGTCTGTCGGTGCCCTCCTTGCCCTTGTTCATGCGCACAAGGAAGTACTCGAACAGGTTGCCAACAAATTGCAGAGCGACATCCTTGAACGCAAATGTAGGTCCGTGGAACAACTCCATCAGGTGCAGGTTCTTGCTCTTGTCAAGAGTCACAACGGGGGTGACATCTTTGGCGCGGAATGTCGCGTAACTGCGGTGGATGATGTCCTTGAGATCTTCTGAGGGAATTTCGCTTTTGGAGATGTACAGGCTGAAGATCTCAAATGCGAGCTCTTGGAATGAGAGGTTGCGCCATTTTGACTGCCAGTCTGAGGGCAGAGCGGGAACTTCTTCAGGGATGAACAGACCACCGTCTGCTGCAAGACCCTTGAGCACGACGTCTTCGAATGACAGCTAAAACCAGCTTCTTCTCAGTTGGAGACTTGTCGTGGGGGAGTGTAGTGTATTCATACGTCGTAAGAGCCTCCTCTGGTGCTCAGGTAGCGTTGCGATGCGGTATGCGATGCCATCTTGATGGATTTTCTCTTCGTCTGTGTCGCTCGATTGTTCTTCTCCTTTCTCCCTTGCTCTTCTGTATAATCGTGATTCGTGATGGTATATTTGTGAATGAGTCACGCAATGTTAGGAAACATTCAACCAAGTCGCTAGAGCCGTTCAATTGCTGACCCCTCGGTCTAACTTCTTGATTCTGGCCAGAGCGTCATCCCCACCAAAATCTACGGCGAAACTGAGCGAAGTCGGAGGTGCTGAATTTCAACATTGTCCGACCACGCTGTAAGACAGGACTACAACATATCATCCTATGTTAGCGTAGGTAGGCATGTACGTACAGCCATAAAGATGCAAGAAATCTCATCAAAGTAAGGCTGTGTGGAAACACTTGGAAGAGTCAAGCCTTCATCAAACGACACCCTTGTGCATTTCGATCATTGACGAAATTTTCGTTGCTTGGGGTCACCCTGTCAGTACCTCTCTTCTTCGTCTCGAGAATTCCTTTGGAACGGTACACTTCTGATGTTGCTTTCCATATATTTTCAGTGTCGACAGTGAATTGCTGCGTTTTCTCTGCTTCTATACATGTCCTATACGCGACATTGATTGTCATGGTCCTTGAAAACAAGTGTTTGACGGTTTGTGTGCGTTTGGCATCCATTTCATGGACAAGTCACATCATTTATCGCAAAATCGACATAGAGGCAGTTCCACCAGATATCATGGTACAATGATCAAGATGGAGATACTAGGAAGTGTACAATATCTATAGGACCATACACAAGACTGAAAAAATATGTCGTTGTTGCACAATGGCACTGTCGATGCTAAAAATGCTGGTTATGGGTATCACCCTGGCTGAGCTCGGCGTTGAGAACGCCGCGCCGTTCTTGACGGCCAGCAACATGATGCAAATCATGATGACCTGTCGACATGATCCTTCAGAAATGGATTCGCATGCGAGTGCCATCTCTCCAGGGTCATATCTCAGTGAAATAAATTTGACAAGATGCACAACAATATCCAGATACTCAAATTCGCCCCTGAGAGCAGCGACTTGAGACGCTCTCAATGGATAGTTTCTCGACGCAAAAAGTCTTGTGTATTGCAGCAGCATTGGTGGCTTCGCTGGCGGTTGGGATGGAACATGATCAGGGTCTGCAGCTTGCGAGATCATGATACAGTCATGATAGCCATGACGCTCATCATGCTAAAGATAGAAGGAGACACCAAAATCATGTTCTAACAGGATTTTGACGCTGCTGCGGTATTTTCGAGGGACGTGTTGATACTCACCACAGTGATAGGTCTCTGGGGTGTCTCTTACTACGAACACGCGTCTTCGTGGCGAGCGCTTCATCCCCCAGCCGTCGCTGCCGACTTCGACCCACGAATGGTTCGTGTTCCTGCTGGTTTCTTGGAAAAGAGCTTGGTTAAAGCTTAAATTCCAGCCAGAGCTGGCTGCTGGCGCGGCCGGAGATGCCGTTTTGCGGGGGTCATGATGACTTCATACTTTCAGACATGTGGAATAAATCAACAAAACGCTGAGGACGCCGGCTTGTTTGTCAATTCCTTTTTCCTTATTCAATTCTGATTTTGTCCATATCTATATAGACTAATCACAACTTCGCAATGTCGCACGATACCAAAGTTCAGCAGCATGGAGAGAACCATGACATCCCCAAGGAACACCACGTCTCTAGGTAATTTCCATCCATTGAACTCGTCAGAAGGTCCAATGCTAACAACACTGCAGACCCGGAGCTTGGTTGCCTTCAGACCACCGCACACACCACGAGTGGCTCGGCGAGCAGGTAGATAACGCCAAGAAGAACCAGAAGCCTTTGATCCCTGTTCTTCAAGAGTTCAAGGAATTCATCGAGGGTACTCCCAGAGTCTACATGTACTTCACCGCCATGTTCGAAGAAGTTCCCTACAAGCACGTCTACAAGAGAGATCCCACCGGCCGCAAGCAGATCCGCGATTACAAGCACATGCTGGAGGTCTTGAACCACGTCTTTGGTTCTGCACCTGTCTGGACCGACTCTGCACAAGCTGTCGGTATGGTCGGTGTTCCCATGTGCGCCATCTTGGACTACCCCATGTCCACTCCTTCCGGTCACGCCGCATTCCTCGACCCCGAGGTCAACAAGATGATCAAGAAGGTCCTCAACGAGTGGGGCAAGTTCTTGCAGAGCCCCGAGTCTGCCGGCGTCCTTCACGAGGGCAAGACCGGTTGGTTCGGCGAGACTGGAGCTTCCGACATGATGGCTGTTGCCAACGCTCCTTACAAGACCAACCACAAGTTCGAGGACTTCTTCGTCTGTGACACCAGCAAGAAGCATTACGGCTACACCTCATGGGACAACTTCTTCACCAGAAAATTCAAGGAGGAGGTTCGTCCTGTTGAGAACCCTGACGATGACAGCGTAATCAACAACGCCTGTGAAAGCAAGGTCTTCCAGGTTCAGGAGAAGGCCAAGCTCAGAGACAAGTTCTGGATCAAGGGCCAGCCTTACAGTGTCACCGATATGCTTGCCAACGACCCCTTGTCCAAGGAGTTCGCGGACTGTACTATCTACCAGGCCTTCCTGTCTGCTCTGTCTTACCACCGCTGGCACTCGCCCGTCAGCGGAACCATCAAGAAGGCTTTCGTCCAAGATGGTACCTACTTCAGTGAGCCCTTGTTCGAGGGTCTCGGTGACCCCAACACCAAGGAGATTGATGCCCATGGTATCTCAACTGGTCAAGGTTACTTGAGTGCTCTTGCCACAAGAGCCATCATCTTCATCGAGGCCGACAACCCTGCCATTGGCTTGATGGCCTTCATCGGTATCGGTATGGACGAAGTCTCAACTTGCGAAATCACCGTCAAGGAGGGTCAGCACGTCAAGAAGGGTGAGCAGACCGGTATGTTCCATTTCGGTGGTTCATCTCACTGTCTGTTGTTCCGCAACGGTGTCAAGGTCACTGGCTTCCCTCAGCCTGGCAGAGCCGAGAACGTCCCCGTTCGCAGCAAGCTCGCTACCGTCTCCAACTAGATTAGCCAAAAAGTCATGACCACAGTAATGTAACGAGTAATGGATACCTTTTCAATGTCAACATAGATTCTTTGTACCGTAAATCTCGTGCATATCTCCCCATGCACAGTTCTGTCACCTTAATCACCTGCCCAATATCAAACATCGAGCCATTAAGCCTGTAGAAATGCGAGTGGCAGTCCACGTGACTTGGCCCTAAGCTTCATCTCCATCGTGATCGACCCTTCCATCACTCAACAACATCGTCCCAAATATGACAGCATCAACCCCGTCGCCGTAGATACCCCTCGCATGGATGCGCCAATCACACAAACATATACGGATGGACTCCGCTGCCAATTTTGGAATCCGGCAGCAAAGTCGTGACGACGTCTCAACACTCCCGCTCTCCCGATTCAAAATCGAGTATGCTCAGGCGACAGAGCCCTCGCATACAGACTGGCAACCGCTGAAGCAGATATCGCACTCAGACAGAAACAGAGACAAAAGAAAATAGATCAGGGGCAATCTCAGGAACATCCCGTCGCTCTTACTCCGCGTCCCCAGCGCCAGCGTCAGCGCGTCGTCCGACACTCTGCCTTTGTACAGTCTGACGGGACGCTCGAATTTTCAGCAGAAGCCTGAATGGCATGCTCCGTGGAAGCTGTCAAGATTCATCTCATATCATGCCTATTGGCTATGCGGTCTAGCAGCCGAAGCTGGGAATAAATGGTTTGTGTTAGGGGCTGCGGACGGCGAATCAATTCTGGACCCAGCTAGCAAACTTTCAGACTTAGTCCTTGCGGACGGATAGTGTAGATGAAGCTGACAGGAGCGAACCCGGAACGGTAGGTCATGCTCATAAGATGTTTAGAGCCTCACGCGTTAGATGACGGCCAAGTCCAGCGATGTTGGCCAAGAATGTTGGTGAGGGGAAGATCAGCAGCCAAGCGACTTCTATACGAATCTGACTTGTAAGTACAATCAAAGGATTCTGATAAGCAAGGTATGTGGAAAAGTCTGGAGAGTTCTGGAGATGAAGACTCCGGAGAAGGCTTCTTGCGGGAGGATTCAGGTACGCCGAAATCATCTCTGCCTTGCATCAGCCTCACTTGGCACCCTCTTATATGCACTCGCTGCAGTGCCAAGGAGCTATTTATGGGTTGCAATCCATCTGGTGTCCGCTCGACACCATATCCTCATCCATAGAGCTGCTTCGCTCGAGCATGCTGTGTTGTTAATATGCTTGGCATGTGTTTGGGATGATGCTTCCGCAAGACCGAGTCCCTGTGATCCTCGCAACATAGCCTTCTCACACTGTGTTCCTGCAATTGCTAACCTTCGAATACTGACCAAGCGACCTGGAAACCAACAACATTTCTTCCTTCGATGCTGATACTCAGCCTCCAGGATCAGCTATACTCGTCTGCGAGATGTCGAGTCTGTGATGAAGTGCTAGCTCGGATGTAGTATATTAAAGACGTGGTAATGCCCTTGTAGGTCCTTCTTCATCCACTATCATCAAGAGCAATCAGCACCAGTTATCAGCAACTCTTCAATCCAATTCACCCACCCGACCAATCCACTACTTCACTTGAATCACCCTCGCAATATCACAAACCCATATCAGGATGTCTTCCGTCCTCGCCAAGCTCTCCGTAGCAGCAACCTTGCTATTCGTCTCCATGTCTCAACCTGCATCAGCAAACCCCCTCCCCACTCTTGCCCTCGAAAAACGCGGCTGCTACGGCGGCTTCCCCTTCAACCACCTCCATGGCGGCTACCACCACGACCTAACCTCCGAAGTCCTCTCCGACATCACCTCCACCTGCCTCGCCGCCGCAGGCCGCACAATATCTTCCTCCTCACCTTTCTGGCGCTGCACAAACTGGCAAGAAACAAATTCCTGGAAAGAGACCTGTTTCTCCGACTGCGAGGACGGATGCGCCGCATTACCTAAAGACTACGGCGCCGCGCTCTGTGGCTTGGGCTGTGATCCCAACTGCGACACAGGCCCCACTTATGGGTATAACCGTATTGATTGGGCGATTGAGATGAGGGATGGAGGGGCGGATAAGGTTATTGATTTTGAGACTTGTGTTAATGCTTTCAAGACTGAGTTGGGTGGTTGTCAGAGTGGGAGCGAGCAGTACCATGATGGGTTTTGGTTCCGCATTGATCCTGCGCAGGGAGGGTGTTGAGTTTGGAGTAGATGTTGCTCTTGGGTTGAGGACAGGAATGGGGGATGAGAGAGTATGTGTTTACTCGTTCTGGGGTTCCTTCTTTGACGTGCTGTCATTGTGTTTCGTATATAGGCTGTCGTCGCTTACTGCCTTCAGATTACAATTCATGTTTTAACTTTATGTTGTTTTCAATCACATCCCAATCTAGAGGTCTCTCCTGGAATAGCAGTATGGTGTGTTCAGCCTGCCAGAATGCAGAGTGAGTTTGACATCTAGGACACTGTCTAGGGAGATGACTCAGATGCAGTCCGCAAACTGTTCTGCTCTCGCCACTGTTGTAATATATTATAGACCAAGATTGAACTTCAAGCACGTACGGCCACAGTCAGCTGAAAACTGGGCATCCCGTCCGCTCTGCCATACATAAGCAGTTGAACGGTAGATTAGTACTACGGTGGGTGACCACGTGGGAATCCCTACTGCTGTACGTTTTGCATCTTTTGCAACTCTTACTGTAAGATAATGTCAAGTCTCTTCCGGTTTTTTTTGCTCCTGGTAGCACTTTGAAACTGAAGCGACATTGAAGGAAAGGTGGAATGGGCGCAGAAGCAGAGAAGGCTGTGCAGATCATTCATTATACTGGAGAGAGGCTATACAACTATATGCAAGAGCTAGTAACTGTAATCAATATACTCATCAACCTTTTCGTTCTCATTCTCAACTTCCTGTGTCTGAACTACAGATCTGCCTCTTCCTCTTCTCTCGGGAGCAGGTGACTCCATAGAAAAGGACGTAGATCTGCTACCGGGAGTCAGGGCACTGGGCCACCAGAATGGACCGGGTCCGCGACTTCTGCTTCTCTCGTCTGCTTTGTCGGCTAATGAACTTCTCTTCATTTGTGATTGGTAGGCTTCGCCTTCCTGTTCGTGCTCGGCTTGTTCCATACCGCGAGCGACCATTCCGGGGAAGACGTCGGGGCCGATGGCATCGGTGGTTTCGCGGACTTGTTTGGCGAGAGCATTGCGATGGGCGCGCAGCTGGGTGAGTGACGCCGATGATGACGGGTTCAGAGCGACGAAGAGTGGAGGGAGCGATTTGAGGATATCCATGCCAATTTCGCCGATGCGGAGAGCGGCAAGAGAGACAGAAACCATGAGAGCCCAGAAGAAAATGGAGAATTGCCAGAGAGGAACAAAGTCGGGAATGTAGGTGTTTGCTCGGAGATACCAAGGCAATGAGTAGGTGTAGGATCCACCAACGCGATTGTAGTAGAGCCAGAAGCTGACAAGTGCAGTGTAGTAGATGTACAAAGCAGGCGCGAGAGCCATGGCAACAAGAATCTTCCATGTTGCCATGACATCGTGGCCTTGAAGTTTGACGACCGATCCAGCGAGAGCTTTCCTTTGCTTCTTGATGGAAATCATCTTTGAAGTCACAAAGACTGGCCAGAACATCAAGATACCAGGAAGTGTGCCCAGAGCCAGAAGCAACAACTCTCCCAAGCGGTAGAGAAGTGTAGCCAAGCACCACCACCAAGGGCGAGCAGAAGCATCGCCCCACTCAACTTGATGGTCCTTGATACCTAGAGCTCGAAGATGGCGATTGTAATCAACGACCGCTTTCTTCAGTCGTCCTACGCGCGGGTCATCCTGGTACTTGGTGTAGCCTTTGAGCAGACGTCTGTTGAACTCGATAACAACAGGTAGAGGAAGTTTGCGACCAGGAGGGTTGTAAAGACGGCGTGTAGCTTGGATGAGTTGAAGCGTCTCATGGTCCGGACTAGGTTGCGTGACTGCGGCCAAACCCTGGTAGATTGTCTCCAAAAGTGATCCGATAGCATCGCGTTTCTCAGCACCTCCAGCTTTGAAAGCCTTTACTTGATCAGGATGTACGTCGATAGGGTTGCCAAACTCGATGACAGCTCGCGAGCGGAACTTGTGTGCATGGAAGTAGTTCATGCCAGCGGGAATGATGGTCAGGCCGCAATCTGGATCACGGGCCAAACAACCCAGAGCCATTATGGCAACACCAGCTTTCAGCGGCAGCAAGTCGCTTCTGTCGTGAGATCCACCTTCAGGGAAGATTCCAACACAAGCTCCCTTGGCGAGCTCACGGTAGACCGCGTCGAACATGCGATTTTGGTCGATGTGAGGTGCGACCTTGAATTTGGTACCCTTGATCTTGCTTCCATCGGGCGCTTTGCTCTCGCCAGTGAGTTGAAGAATTGCATCTTCGGTTTTGAATGCTTCGCGTAGGCGAAACTCCCTGGGCCCTAGAACCTCCTCGATATACTGGCTCTCGGGTGCTGCTTTAGATCCAGGTCGTTTAGGCATGATGATGCTGCCGCCATGCATGTATTGGCCATTCAAGAAATTGGTTCCCACACCACGAATCAGTGTAGGGTCGTTCTCAGGATCCGGCAGGCAGATGTATCCTTGGCCAGGCTTAACATGATCCATAGCTCGAGTGACTGGTAATGAGCCCATCTTGCCAGCCATAGCACCGATATAAGGTTCCTTCATTGACTTTTCGGCCACCAAGAAAGACATGCGGCGTCCGACATGTTGCTTCAACAACCGCATGAGAATGATCGAGTCGGCAAATTGGTTTGCATGAGGTGCGCCAACAATAATAACAGGACCTTTCTTAGGAATTCGGAAAGTGTTTCTCGGGTAGATTTCTCTGAAGAAGACATCCAGAGCCAGATTGAAGGTACCCAGTCCGAGATCGTACACCCATGGCGTCAATACTTTGCCATTTCCTTTACTCTGCTTCACGACTTGTTGCTTGTTGTCCTTTTCGTGAGACTTGTGATGTTTCTCGTCCTGTGTTGTAGGTCCATCCTGTGTTGAGGCCTGGGTTGATTTCCGGTCATCCGTTGAGGCCATCTTCGCGCCGAGCGCAGCTGAGCTCTGGGGTCAATTCGCAGGCAGTTGATCTGTCTCAGACAACGCAAGCTTGTATCAAATCACTTCAACAGTATGCGCACGTCTTCTAGAAAGACGTCTGAGGTGAATCTCAACAAAGAGGTGTAAGTGGCGGTTTATTTAGTTTTCTGTGAGATCTTTGATTGAGGAAATTGGTGCGAGTCAGGATTTCGTCGTTAAATCAGCCCACACAGACCGCGCAGGTTTTGCCGAGGTTGAGGTTACATCACAGGTTTGATTTTGGAAAACACATTCTATCAAGTTTATGATCATTGAATACTGTCGCACTGTTTGAGGCATGTATTTGAACGCTATAACAGTTTCTTGCAAGCTGCTATGACGAGAAACACGTGTGTTACGAGGCTGCCGGTCTGAGACGAACAACTGCCATATGTGAAGAAGTGCCGAAATAGTGGGCCAAGCTGGCCATAAATCATGTCCCGAAACACCCAAACGCCAATCATGTCATTGCAATACTATTCTCTTCGGTCAACCTCCGATTCTGAAACATATGAAGACCTTCGAGGGGCTAGCTGAGCATCTGTATCTGCAAGTGCGGCTTCAAAACTTATGCCAAAGGACGCTGCCAGATATGAGGCATAACGTCTTCGGTAAGCGCATGATATTTGCGCCGTTGAGGAAGCAGAATCTACACGGAGACTCAGAGATGTTGTGCATGGGTATTTCACATTCACAACTTACCAGTGCGTACTGTCGTCTCAGGTGCTGTGGGGTACCTGAATGCGCTCAAGCTTGGTCGCCGAAAATTTGATGCTGAAGACGTCGAGTTCGACGTTGGCAATTGCATAGAGGATGTGACAGTGGTGGTTGTTGATTCAAGCATTGTAAGTTTTTAAAGAAGATATTGACTGGATGCAGTGTCTTTGATCAAGGAAAAATTGTGAATGGCACGATGTTCCTACCTCCATTGCTTGAGAGGACCCCCTCTTTATACATGGGAAATGCGGTGTACAGGCACTGCAGAAAGTAGCATCACGTCGTACTGCACCTCGATTACGTGAAAACGCAAAGAAAACACATCTTTGATCAAACACCGCCACAAAACATTCCTCGATAACCGATCTGCATCACTCCTGCGGCTCTGCGCGATTTCACGTCTGCCACCAAGTTGTGAGCCATTTTCACGAAAATCACGCAACACAACTGCGCGTTTCCAGACGATAACAAAGCATATCGCAGGAGAAGTTGAGCCATTTCGGATCAATCTGACCAATTCGAGGCCGAGTTCAGAGTCGCAGGGGAATATGACTACATGTGACGAACCAGCGTCGCTACCTAGTCTGTCAATATCTCATTTCTCGTCTTGAAACAGCAAGTGATCATGAGGTCAAATTGATCATGTTTGCTGCGAACATCCCTCTGGCCGACAGAAACTTACACCGCTTGAGACGCCTCTGCGAAATATGAGCTGTGAATAGGCTCACAACCGTTTAACCTTTTTGATCCATGATCCATCACATCGGCACTTGATCTCAACTTCGCAGCAAGTCCTCTTCGGTTATATACTGTACACAGACTCATCTTCTAAAGCAGTTCAAGCAGCTTTCTCGAATCGAAACCTGTGCCTGTTGAGACTCTGTCAATGTCGTCAGCCAAAATGCGGGGCCGGGGTTCGGCTCCTCCAACCTCTCTTTTAGGATAGAGCACCTCAGTTCGCTCGCTCTTCCAGTCCTGTACGACGAGAATGATGAAATTTGCAGTTGTAGATCAACTCAACCAATTGTTGTAGAGCGAACTGCTTCATATAAAAGAGTCGAACTCAAGAAACATCGGGATCACTATTATCGGCATTATACTACCCTCTCGCAGTTTCAGATCGACGTCATGATCCTACTCACAATCGCCAGCGTGCTGTCTCTCAGCCTTGGACGAGCACTTGCACTGTCTGAAGTCATCAGTCCTCTTGCGCAGGTATGCCCTGGATATTCAAACAACACTGATGTGGTGTGCATCAACCGCTATGCCTCAGCTATGCCGCCTTCTTTCGAACGCCAAAGCTCTACTGGAGGTGTATTCTCGCCAAACGACACTTTTGTGGAGACTCAAGTACCTTCCGATCCGTCTTTCGGTCTGGTGAAGAACGCAACATTCGTCGTGTTTGACCAGCGTGGTAGCCAAATTCTTGGTCCCTCTCCTAAGCTGGAGTCTGTGTTTGCAAGCCGCAATGATTCTATTCATGAAGGACCAGTTTATGTTCCTTCGCTGGACGCTATCATTTTCTCCCTACCTCACCAAGGTATCTACCAGCAACAGATTATTCATCTCAATGATTCCACACCTCGATTGGAGAACTATACCACGACTCCTCCTGTTTATGCAGTAAATGGTGGCAAGCTCTTCAACGGAAAGATCTACTGGGCTGTCGAGGCAGGTTTCTCATTTCCTTCACCTCAGAATGGCTCGCTGGTAGCTCAAAGACCTGGCATCTATGAGCTTGATCCATCTACTGGCGAGGTCACTACTCTGCTCAACAACTACTTTGGCCAAGCGTTTAACAGCCCCAATGACCTCTGGGTAGATGATCAGGGTGACATCTGGTTCACTGACTCGTGGTACGGTTATGCCATCAATGTCACTGTATACCCAGTACTCCGACCTGCAACCTACCGCTTCAGGCCTTCTACTGGTCGCGTTTCCATTGTCGAGGACAGTATTGCTCAACCGAACGGTATTGGGATGTCCCCTGACCGTCGCACCATGTACATTAGCGATACTGGCGTGACCGACTTCGAGAACTACCCAGCGGACAGTCCTCTCCCTCGTTACAGCTATAACCCACTGGGAGGAAATTCTTTGTATGCCTTTGATGTCGTCGCATCGCCAGTGGGATCTTACATCATCAACAAGCGACCGATCTACCAAGCCCAGACGTTTGGAGATGATGGTTTCCATGTCGCTCAGAATGGGTACCTTATAGCAGCTGAAGGGGGAGGTGTTACTGTCTTGAGTGAATACGGAGAGATGCTCTTACGTATCGAGACTGGCTTCACAGTCAACAACATACAGTTTGCTGGTCCTGAGAGAAAGGACCTTTGGGTGTTTGGCGAGGGCGAGATTGCTCGTGTGACCTGGGATTTGGTCGGTATGGCAAACGAGTGAATCAAGACACCGGGGCACAACAAACACGTGTCTTCGTGACGAAACACGATAGAGAGAACGATGTAGAGATCTAAAGATATTAACAGATTTCACAAATTTGAATATTCAAGCATGTGAGGCTAGGAACGCTGTGAGCGCAAACGCAGAAGGGGCGGCCAACAAATCTGTCCATGGAGGGTGCTGAATTATGACCACTGTATGTCGGTCTCGCGTGGAAGCGACGTTGCTCAGACTTTCCATCTAAAACATCAGTCATAATTCATTGTTTATTTGTTTCGCTCAGTATATCACCACCTATCTACTATCTCGACGGAATGTCATAAATACTGGTTGCTAGATATGCACGTGTTGGTTGCCGCTGCCTGAAATTGGAAGAATCCGGAAGAACGTCAAAGACACATCAAGCAACAACACAATCGCTTTCTTCAGCCAAGCCTGATACATACAATGTTCAACTTCTGGTTACGGAAACAGAAAATTCGAATTGATCTGGAAACAACGTAATGTCGTCGTTCTTCAGATCTGCCGCCGACATCAGTTCATCACGCGAAGACAGCAGCACTTCAGATGGTTCAAGCGACGAATCCGACAGCAGTGATCAACAGATTACTAGGATCCGCACGCTAGGCTCTAGCACGACAGGTGCAGAGGAGCAATCAGAGCCTGGCGCGTCACAAGCACTTGCGGAAGGATCTCGTAGCTCCAGCTACCACCGCGACCTGTTGTTACATGCTTTACTCGAGGAACGCTGCTACAATGAGGCACTGGATGACTTGAAAGCTGCCGGTGTTCAAGTGGAATCAAAGAACGATCATCGTGTACAGACGCTAGCCAAGGAGAAGTACACCAGGCTCTCACGACAATTGGGTCGATATGGCCTCGAGACTGGTGATCTGGACTCTGATCAATTCGGAGCTCTTCGTCAGACTTATCGGGATGGTTTATCTGTAATCACACGAAAGTCTGTTGATCTCCAGACACCAATTGAGGAAATCTTGGCGCAGTCACAAGGCAGCAATGTGCCAGGGCCACTACTCCGGCTGATGGGAGGAGAGCCATCAGCGACTATTGACATGAGTCGACGCTTTAGTGACTTGGCCATCGCTGGCTCGGACCTGCATGCGCAGCCGAAGCTTCTTGGAAACGGCATACTACCTGGTCATCCACTACTCAACTCAACCCGATACACGCGAGACTTCGAAGAGTTCGGAATACTTGGGAAGGGCGGCTATGGTACTGTGTTCCGATGTAAACACAACCTTGATGGTCGACACTACGCCATCAAGAAGATACCTCTCGGACCCACTCGCATGCGCAAAATCCAAGAGAATGGCCAAGCAGAACTCGATCACATCTTGGTAGAAGTCCGGACACTAGCCCGCCTGGAGCATCCGAATATTGTTCGATATCACAGCGGTTGGATTGAGTGGGCGCCTCTACTCTCGGGTAAACAAGCTATCGAGCACAATGGTCGAAAATTGCTCGAAGCACCTAGGGATTCACAAGACAACGACGACGCTTCAGCACAATTTGACAGGCCCGATATACCGGCTATCGATGTTCAATTCGGCTATGACGACGACGACGATGACCCCTTTGACATGTCGACGGGCCAAAGTGCGACTCAGCGCTTTGCAACCCAGGAGGAAGAAGACATCTTATTTGAGGAGTCCAGCAGAAGGTCAGGACCTGCGACTTCTGATACGCAGTCACTACAACCAGGGTAAGTTGATAGATAAAAGCTCTGGCAGCGCGTGATGTTAAAAAGTGCTGACAATCTCTGTGGTAGTTCATACTCCGAAGGCGCACCCCTGCAAAAGATACCGAGTCGAGGTACAGTCGCATCCGTTAGCGACGAAAGCGAAGTTGAAGTCATCGCACGCAGAGAAGACCCATCAAGCAGCTATGACACCTCATCCTTCAGCACCAACGCTAACCACCATCATGGCAATGCATCCGAACCGTCACTCGCCCTTCACATCCAAATGTCACTATACAGTATGACACTGTCCGACTTCATGTCGCCCACCACCTACCCCATCGCAAGCAACGACATTGCATCTCTCCGCCACTGTTTCCACGCCCACTCCTCCCTCGAAATCCTCTCTTCAATAATTGAAGGCGTCGAATACCTCCACTCAGAAGGAATAGTCCACCGCGATCTAAAACCCGGAAACATCTTTCTCGCCGTCCGTGAAGGTTCAAAACCACCTCCTGGAGCCCTCTCATTGTCCACCTGCACGTCCTGCCACGCTACAGACAGTACCCGCCCATTCAACGTAAGCATTTGCATCGGCGATTTTGGTCTCGTTTCCGCAATCGCACGCCCCGAAGACGAAGTACCATCCACAGCAGCAAAAGCAGTCGGCACGGAAATTTACCGCCCCTACACCGTAACTCGCGACAATCACCCCAGCTTAGACGTCTATGCTCTCGGCATCATCGCATTCGAACTCCTCCACCCCTTTGGCACTAGAATGGAAAGACATGAAATGTTGCACAAACTCAAGAAAGGGGAGATTTCTGATGAGCTTGATAAAGAGGTTGGATGCGAGGGGATGGGAGAGTGGATTAGAGGGATGGTGGGGGCTAGTGAGAGTTGCTGTCCTGGGTGGGAGAAATTGAGGGGGGAGTTGGGGGATTTGCTGGAGAAGTGTAAGGGCTTGGAGGGGAAGGGTAAGGAGAAGGGTCGATAAACGCTTTCGGACAAAGCTTTTGCGGCGATGGGGATTCATGGAAAGCTATGAGTGTTTTTTCACATAGTTGATACATGAAGGAACGTACACAATAAAGGCATATGACCATCAAGAAATCACAAATCGGTCAAAGATGATACATGCTTGCATCAATGAATCTTCATGAGGTTGACATGTGGACTACAAAAAAGAGTAAAGAAAGATGATATATTCAAGAAGACATTATATACGTGATAATCACCAGCACTGAGTTTTTTCCATCGCAAAATGACTTTCATCAGCAGAGAGAGCGAGAAAGAGAAAAAAAGCCCTACATCACCACCATACCAATCGCACCGACGACCACGGCAACAGCAACAGCATTACCAAACACATTCATCTCCTTCCTCGCTCCTCCCGTAGAAACAACAGCAGGAGCACTCCCCTGCACACTCGTCCCAGCACTTCCCAGCGAAGTAGTAGCCGTCACGACCGAACCCCCCACAGTCCTACTCCCCGACAGCGAACCCCCCTGCAACCCACTAATAACCGCGGCGCCCAACCCTTCAATCACCGGCAACGTCGAAGTCTTGCCATCAACAACCACCACCGGTTCTGCAGAAGCAGATCCAGAAATGCTGGTAGGGATGGAATAAGTAGTTCCGTGGATTGTTACCGCATCACCTGGTGACAGTGTTGTAGAGCCGATTGCGAAGAGAGGAGGTACTGTAGAAGAAGAGAGGGGTTGGGTAGAGTGGTTTATGAGTATAGCTGTTGCGGGGGAGGAGGGGAGTGAGTATATCGTTCCGCTGATTGTGAGTTCTGAGCCGGGAGATAGTGTTTGTGAAGCGATGATGAAGTTTCCTGATACCGAGGTTGCGAGAGCGGGGTCGAAGGTTGAGACGACTGTGGATGGTGTGGGTAGGGCTGAAGTTTCGCCATTGATTACTACAGCGGTGCCAGAAGGTGCGAGAGAGTATATCATTCCTTGGACTTCGAGGGCGGAGTTTGGGGAAAGCGTATGTCCTGCTATGATGATTTCTGGGGTTTTAGAAGCAGAGAGTGGAGTAGTGTTGCCATTGATGATTACTGCGGTAGCAGAAGATGCGAGTGAGTACGTCGTACCCGATATTTTGATGGCCGAACTTCCTGCTGCAAGAGTTTGTGTACCGATGATATATTCCGAAGCAGGGTTTGCAGTGAGAACAGTAGAGCCGACCGTGATGACAGGAGCAGCTGCATTGCTGACGACAGAAATCACAGGTGCTGTAGAAAAAGCAGCAACGGGAAGAGCTGAAGTCACACCGTTTTCGACGATGAAGGTGGATGATTCAGAAGTCGCAAGCGAGTAAGTCGTGCCTTGTACTTCGATAGCTGAACTTCCAGGAGCCAAGGTTTGCGTTCCGATTATGAATTCTGAAGCCGAGTCCGCAGTGACGATGCTCGAACCAATTGTGATGGCAGGTGCAGCGGTAGTCGTTTCCGCACCTACGGAAAGAGCAGAAGTCACATCATTTTGCACAACGAATGTCGAAGATGCAGAAGTTACCAAAAAGTAAGTCGTCTCGCCAACTGCGATTGCCGAACCACCGGCCTCAAGCGTCTGGGAGCCAACAATGTACGCAGATTCAGAGTTTGCAGTGACAACCGAGCTTCCAAAGGTGATCGCTGGAGCTGCAGTTTGAGAAGGTACTGGGTGCTGAGTAGCTCCATTCTCGACCACGAATGTTGCAGAACCAGATGTTGCTAGTGAGTAAGTGACACTACCAGCTGTGATGGCTGGCCCTCCAGCAGAAATGGTTTGCGACTCATAGACGAACTCCGAGCTTGGGTTCGCTACTACAACTGAGGAACCAATTGTTATCTGTGGTATGGTCGATAAAGAAACCACCGGAGCAAGCGTTTGAGTCTGACCATTCTCGATAATCGCGCTAGGGGAAGTGGCAAGCGAGTATGTCGTTTCACCGACTGTGATGGCCGGACCACCAGGCGCGAGAGTTTGTGAGCTGATAATATACTCGCTGGAAGGGTTAGGAGCAATAGTCGATGACCCAAGAGTGAGTACTGGTGCGACCACAACCGTAGTCTGAGATGCAGACGGAGAAACTCCTATGCTTGACGCGAGAGTGCCAGTTTGTTGAGTTTCGGTAAAGCCTCCACTAGTGACTGCTTGGTGGTTCGTTGGGATGGTTGCAACAGAAGATGCCTGAGTAGCGTCATTGGAGCCTGCATTAGTCGCGGTTCCAGAAGGAGTTGATGCACCATTAGATACTGCGGTTGTTCCTGAAGATCCGGAAGACACGCCATTGCTTTCGGTGTTGGTGGGCTGGGCCGCAGATGAAGGTTCAGCACCACTTGGTGTATCGCTTGATTGAGCTGTGATCACCGCACCGCCAGTGGTCCCAGCATGTGTTGATTGGCCGGCAGAAGATCCGCCATTGCTCGCTACGTTCGTCGAGGTGTATGTCGGCTCTACTCCATCCCCGCTACTCGCTCCTGTCGAACCTGCCGCCTCAGAAGTAGCAGCAGATGTCGGTGTGTCAATGACTGATGTTGGAGCCTGTTCAGCGCTGGTAGGAGGAAGTTGCCCGGTAGCAGAAGTTGGCTGCTGAACGTTTGATGTCGAGGTTTGCTCCAAGCTTGTAGAAGACACTTGCTGAGCAGTCGTAGGAGATTCCTGATCAGCGGTCGTGGCAGAAGGTCTCTCCACAGCAATCGTCGAAGTCTTCTCAGCAGCAGTCGCAGAAGTCTTCTCAGCATCAGAAGTCTGCCCAACAGTCGACAAAGTACCCACAATCGCACTAGTAGTAGCCTCCGCACTAGACTTTTCCACAGAAGTCGTCGTTCCACTAACCACCCTACTCGTCGGCAAAACGCCACCGAAATTGCCCGGACTAGTCGCAATAATCGAACTCGTCTTGTGCGTAAGCGTCGTAGCCACAATGTGCACGGTAGGCGCTCCAGTCGGCTGCTTGGAAACGAAATTCGTGCATTCGCTGAGCCATGGGTATTCGGAAGAGATGTTTGGATTGCGGGCGGAGATCCAGTCGATGTATTCGATGGGGACGGAGTCGAACATGACTTTTGCTGATTGCGGAAAGGGTCAGAAAGGAGCAAAGGGGAAAGAATGGAGGAGATAAGGTATGGATGGGAGGTAGAAGGGGAGACTTACAAGGCCAATCAACATCAGGTTCCAACCATAGCCCACCTGTATATTCTTGTGTATTCAAATTGGTGAAGTTGTAATCTTCAAGCACAATATCATCTGCATTTTCTCCATAGGCCACAAACAGGAGACCAAGCATAGGTTCTACATAAGGCGTCGGCGATGCCCTTGTTGCAAAAATAGTCAGCCATCATATCCATCATTCCAACCCTTTCGCAAAAAGATCAAAAAGAAACACAAAACTCACACGACAGTATTAGTCCTAGTAGCTTCCAACCCCCACTGCGTAGTAATCTCGCTAAAAGTATGGAACCTCGACATGGCATATGTAAACTCTTTCGTCGTGGCAGGAAGCAACGAGATCAAATCCGTCGGTACGCCGGGGAATTTCCACTGCATGCTTGCCAAAAGACCCGTGGGGGCGAGTGTCGCGAAATCTGTAAAGACGGTTGTGAGCACGTCTCCTGAGTAGTCGCCTGTGGTGACGGTGTAGGAGGCTGTAAAGCCATCGTAGCGTGTGGACGAGTTGGCGGGGACGAGGGTGTTGTTGTATTGGATGTAGTAGTCTATTTCTGTGGCGACCTGGGATAAAAGTGTTAGAAGGAGCGGTGTGGTGATTTATGGAAGGTGGCGAACGGTGAATGTGGCATGTTCGGTCCACCATGAATTTAGGAAGATCTCGTTCGGTAACCAGAAGCCGCATTTCCTCGAGAGACTGGGGCCAGGTGTGGTGCTGGCGGTAGACGAAGTAACAGTCTGAGTAGCGACGAAGGATGTTGAGTTTACATATACCGTGCCTGTTGATATGATTAGAACTTAGAATCGTAACAGCGTCTGAGAACTTACGCTGAGGCATTGCAACAACGGCCGGTATAGCAAAGGTCAATCCCACCACTGCCATGCGTGAAGCCTCACCCACAGCTAGCTTCATGTTTGCTGATCACTTTCTCCTCAGAGATCCTTGTCGAATTCAATACGATGCACAACTCGATGAAAGCAGACCAAGCTTTGCTGAAACGAACGACAAACACTTCTCACCTTCGAACGAAAGACAAAAGGAAGTAAAGACAAAGAGAGAAAGTGCTTACAAAACCTCCCCAGCGCTTAACCTACCACTCATATATCTGATATCCCGAAGGATCCAACTAGACTCTATGCACGTTGCCGACCCAAGCAGCATACAAAACACGCATACACGGGCCGTGCCTGTAGCATGTGATCAAGACACTATCCCTCCCACCCTGCGAAGATCATCGGAATATTTCTAGGCACCTATAAAAATCTGCAGTGTGACTTGTAACCCCATAAAGTGTAGGAGAGCAAGAGCAAAGTCGAAGCGAAGGAAAATAGATGGATCGCAGGAACAAGCGCTTGAGCCTCGCGGTGTGATGTGCATTGTATTTGTACGTGATTGGTGGAGGTCATTCCGAAGGATTTCAGGCACAAGGCGCAATAGTCGTTAGTGCTGCTGTGCGAAACAGCACTACCCATATTATGGACATGGGAAAATGCGGGTCAGCGATGGAATCCATGTATTAATTGCTGAATCCTTCAGATAGCTTCTCGAGTAAAGTCGTGGGTGATGAGGTGAAAAGATCAGGATGTCCAGGTCTTGTTTCGAGATGCAGTGTTGTCCTGCATGTGCAATATATTCAGTCTTGGCGTGCATGCTGTTCGGTATTGACCCCATTTCTGGACAAAGGTTTGCACATCCTTGGGTAACACGTGCAGTGCTGCATGCAGAACGTCGATGCCGGAGAAATATTTGAGAAATCAGTTTCGATGATTAGGAGTGAAAAATCGTGGACAGTAGTATTGTGTGTGTGTTGTTCTGTATGCCTTGTTCCTTCATCCTGGAGCGGTAGGCATGCCAGCTCGTGTTTCTGTGGTATAGAGCATATTCGGTAAAAGTGAGATGATCGATGGTACAAAGTCAGTCGCATGGTGTTCGAGGCTCTTTTGACTCTTTCTAGCTGACAGAGAAGATTGAAAGAAAGCACAAATCGAAGATTTGAGAAATCGAAGCATAAATGTCATATCGGGACCGCTCTAAAACAGCAATACCCGAAGGTGGGGGGTGTAAAAAAAAGATGATAGAAAAACAACACACGAGAGAATATCCAACTCCCTTCCCAAGCCCGCAATGATCCAGCCGCTCCCCTTTCCTTTTCGCAGAAAAAGAAGAGGTACGGTTTACCTAGAAACAAATGCAGCGCCCGCCAAAAAAAAATATAATGCCCAAGACTATAACACCTTTTAAGTTTCTTTTTACTCATCATCCTTGACATTGCCGTTGGGCTCGACTGCGATTTCGACCATTTCGCCAACACCTTCGGAGGCATCGGTGGTGATTGCTTGTGCTTCGTCGAGGTTGATACCCAATCTGATTTCTTCCTTGCGTTGTCTGGCGGCTTCGGTCTCCTTTCTCATGGTCTCCAAGTTCCAGCCATCGTCGTCGTCGGCATCGCTGTCGTCGCCGTCGTTCCAGTCGCCCTTTTCGAACAGGGCACGACCGGTGGCTTCCTTCATCTTTTGGGCTTCTTGTTCGGCGGCCTTCTTGTCCATACGTTCCTTCTTCCATTTCTGGAAAGTCTCCTCGTTGACAGGTGTGAGAGTACCGGTAAGCTTGTGACGTTCGGAATCGAGGAAGTCTTCGAGGGTAAGAGTGTTGAGAGGAGATTTGTCCATGAGAGCCTTCTCGGCAGCGCGCTGTTCTTTTGTCTTGAGGACGAAGCTGGAGGGGGTGAGGATTAGTATGTGGAAACAGAGGTAGGAATGATAATCGCAAAACATACCCTGGTGGTAAACTGTGCTTGTACATGCACTTGTCGCCGCCGTTGGGACAGGTCCAGAACCAACCATACTTGCCGTTCTCGACAGCCTCGATGAAGAACTTGCACACCTTGTCGGTCGTCGTCTTTGGGTTTCCGTGCTTGGACTTGACGACATCGCGCAGCTTCTCCTCGTCCCAGTCTGCCATGTCGTCTTTCTTTCTCTCCTCATCTTGCTGCTCCTTCTCCAACTCTCTCGTGTCGGTGTACAGACTCTTCTTCTCTCCCTTGATGCCTTGAGACAGGTCGTGACTGAACTTGCACTTTCTGCCCTTGTCACAAGCACCCTTTTTGAAGAATTGACAGAGCACCGTCTTGGGGTCGACACCGAAGGGAACCTTTTGGATCTGAACGGGCTTGAAGAGTTCGGCGGCCTCTCTCTTTGCGGCTTCGGCGGCGAGCTTTTCCTTTTCGCGGGCAATCTTCTCGGCTTCCTTTCTCTTTTCGTCCGGGTTGAGTGAAGAAGTGGCGTTGATCTGCTTGATTTGACGTTGGGCGGCACCACCCTTCTTGTTCTTCATACCGAAGGTCTTGTCGACGGCGACCTTCTTGGGCGCGTTGGCATTTTTGTCCTGCTTCTTGGGCGGCATGATGGCGGTATTCGTAGGGTGTGGTTAGATAGATTGTGTGGCAATGCGCCTAATGAGGGTGTGTAGAGTCAAGGCCCGTGGTTGGGAAGTCGTGTGCGTGAATATGTACGAAGAAACTCTCGAATATTCAAACTTGTCTGCTCCCCACTTGCGAAGAACGTCACCGTCGAGTTTTGAAAATGCCAAGATCTCGTACCTTCCTCCTCGGCAGACCTTCCCCTTGCAGCGTCACCACTGTACACGTACACCTTGATCGACGACTATACCCGCGAGCTGCTCTACCATATCACCGCCCTCACAAGCTGTACCAATCTTCTGTACAAACACAACCTCGCCCTCATCTCACTCTCAAACTTCCCAAACAACTACAAACTCGTGCGTCTTCTCGGTTTTCCACCGAGTCGCCGACAGCCAGCTGACACGCAACCCCAGACACACACACTCTTGACACCCGCAATCATGATCTCAGACGACCAACTCTACCAACTCGCCATCTTTCTCGGCAGCGTCAGCATGCTCCTCATCGTCCTCTACCATTTCCTCGAAGTCAATGCCGAGAATGACGACAAGGCCACTCCCCTGTCTGCAGAGCGCAAGGCTGATACCGTGCCTGGTGCTAAGCCTGTGAGATCATAGAGCTGTCTGTCCGTTATACCTGTGTGTGTCGCATGGGGCTGGAGTTGCAGGGCATGCGAAGAGAGATAGAGAGAGGAGAGACAAAGGATACAGAGGATCCAGTCGTTGATTTGACATGGCTTGGAGTTCTGAGGAGTTACAAGAGTCGGTCGCTGTTATCAGCACTTTGTATGCGATCGGCTGTTTTCATTGCACAGGGAACAGGGGATACCAAAATGTTTGTCAAAAATGCCATGTATGCTTTATTGGGTATCGTTATATGCACAAGAAGAAGGAGCGACTGTTGTTCAAATGTCGTTCGTCGCCTATTGATGAGCTATCCATCTGTGCTCATCTGTCTACACGCCAGGAGCCCATCCGAAAGTCGGAGAATCAGGTGGATAACCTGGTCCTTCGTTCGGGTCCACGACCTCGTAAAAGTCTTCGTCGTGAAGAAAGTTGCGCCTGCGCTCTGCAGTCATCAACGTGCTTCCAGCTCTCATCATAGCCGGCCCAACGATCCTGTACTTCTCCTCCATTTGCTGCAACAACTTCTCGTCGTTCAGCTTCGTTCCTGTAAGATTGCTAAGTCTTATTGCGTCCGCTTCTCTTGCTTGCTGGTGCCTCCATTCCTTGGTGTCCTTCTTAGGTGGCACCATCGAAATGATGGGTGTCACCAGTCTTCCCCGAGAGTCGGAAAGATAAGCATCTGATATTTCTGAATTATGGTCTGAATAAGCCATTGGTTAGCAAGAAAGGGTGAAATTCTGATGTTTCTGTGAAAGGGATTCAAGAGCCACCTGAGAGTCCTGCGCGAGGTCCATCACCCAGCTTGTGCGTGATCGGCTTGATGTGCTCGTTCTCCATGTGTGCCATCCAGGAGCCCATGTCGTCGAATGCAGTAATTTCATCTTCTTTGAAGCAGGCAGACCATGCGCATTCGTAGTCGTCCTCGGATGTCTTCTTGCCATGAATCTTGATGACGTGCTTGCGAAGTGTATCGATGTTGTGCAACTCAGAGCCGCAATCTTCCCACTCGCATTTGAACACGTTAAACTCGACTTCAGGCTCCTTGGACTCGACGGCGACGGCTGGCTTTGGCTGTCTGGCGCGACGCTGTTTGGGTGGTGCATAGCTTGGTGCTGCCTGACCGCGTGACATGCGCTGAGCAGCCGATGACTTTGATGCCGATGGAGTTACACCGTCACCGCTTTGACCTGTTGCAGCTGCAAGTGCCGCCTTACTATGGATGCTCTTGCGCCAGCCGACAGGGCGACCTTTCTTCTTGATCGGGTTACCGTTCTCATCAAACTCGGTGACTTGTGAGCGGAACGCCGAATAGCCGATGGGTTGGGTTGAAACTGGTGTTGACGACATGTTTGTTGAGTTTTGCTTGTTGCGAGGTGTGTCGGGCACGATGGAGGATGTCGCGCGGTGATGCAGGTCGGTATGTCGGCGGGTCGAGGGTTTAGCCGGAGATCTTCCGTTGGTGAAAGTCGCGCTCGCAGTGACCGGTAAACTCTTGCGAGGTTGTCTACCCTTGGCCTTAGGGAAAGGTTTCCTTGTACGACCGGCGTTGCCCTTGTTTGTGTTGATCTCGACTGCTACAACTTGGTTGGTTGATGCGCGTCGAATAGAAGCTGAGGGTGCTGGTGTATTTTCAGTCGTAGAAGCTCTGTCGGTGATAGTGACAGCGGGTGGAACATCGGAAGTGAGGGGCGCTCCCCCTTCGTCTTCACTTCCACCTTCGTCATCGGCGTCGGTTGCGATGTTCCTTTCTTCCGAGATGGTCGACTCTCTGTCTGCCTCTGCGGGCTCAAGAGGCTCAATTATCGGCTCTCCTGGATCAATCAAGTCCCAGCGAATAGTTTCGAGATCAAACTTATCCAACTCTACACCTTCTGAGTGGTTCTTGAGAAAGTTGTGCATCACGTTAAGATGCTGGTTCAAAGGCCGCATGTCTGGGTGACGCCCAGTAGCCAGGAGCACGTCTCTGCAGATTGTTCGCGGATCATATCTGGACTTGCGCGCGACCTTAGCACGTCTGACTGGCTCTACTAAAGTATGATGCTTGAGTTCGACGTGTTTGCTGATGATCATTGGACGTGCAGCTGCAGCAGCTGACGGTTGAGGGGCTCCAGTGGGGACATATGTAGGATACATATGACCGTTGAAGTAGTACTGCTGAAGGTTGACCGGGGCTGCTGGGGCTGTTGGGTTGAAGTGGCCATTGCTGTGGACATTGTTGACTTGATCCATAGTCAAGCCCATATCGTACTGTCCAGTGTTGGCCTGCTTTGCCGGAGGCATGTCTTCGTCAGAATCAGAGTTCATAGCGGACATGTCAACAAGCTCAGCAAAGTTACGTTTGCGAGCTGCTTCTCCTTTGTTGGCTGGTGGCGGTCTTGGTACTGCAGGAGGGGGCGTTGATCTTGCGACATTCGATGCTTGCGCTTGAGGCTGGAAGTATGGACTAGAGTACTTTCGGTGTTGGGCTTGAAGGTTCTGGATCGCTGCCGCTTGAGATGGTTGAGGTGGTTGAGGAGGAGTGTAAGCGGAGTTGTAGTCAGGCGCATCATCTACTGGTGGAGCCCAGTGGAAATCTGACTGATAGTTTACAGTGGGTGCATCGTTAGGATGATGTCCTGAATGATACGGCTGCGAGACAGGTGGACCGGAGTTGGTAGGAGGGACTGAGTCGCGACCAGTAAGATCCACAACATTACCTCTATCCTGAAGAGCAGCCACGGCGGCTCGACTAGGTCGGCCTCGTTGGCCAGGGAACTTTCCAATATTGGGCCACTGTTTCTTCGCTGCAGACCCGGGGTGAGAGGCATTGTTTGAGGACGAAGCAATGACTGCTGGTGGAGCTTGGACGGAAGGAAGAGCTGGAGACGTTGGTTTGTTTTGGTTGTTTGCTTTAGCAGCATCAGGAACAACAGACAACAAAGCTCGGGCGAACTGAGCACGATCGACATACAGCCCCATACGTTCGAGGCTCTCGCAAAGTGTCATGTACGAAGGGTTAGGTGCCAATAACGCATGAATAGCTTCGACAGAAACCAGCTTGTTGAGATTCTCCTTCCTAGCATTCAGCCACTTTGTAGCTGTCTCGGCCAGAGTCGCTTTCTTGCCGGGAGGCCAAATCGCATTTGGGCCGCCTCCTCCTGCAGGCGGAACGCTAGGTGGTGCTGTCTGCTTTCGAGCAATCGAAGGGGCATGACTGCTAGGTCCCGCAGTAGCTGGATGAGGAGCAGGTACATGAGGCTGTGTGGGTGGAGCAGATACCATTGACGCTTGCGGTGCCTGAAGTGTTTGAGCAGATGCTGGCGTAAACACAGGACGGGCTGGTCCTTGGGAAGGTCTTGCAGGTGCGGCTACAGGTACAGGTGCAGCAGCAGGAGCAGGAGATTGAGTGGTGCCTTGAGCCTTTGTGAGGTGGGCTTGTCTTTCCGTCTCCCACATGCGCGCAAACATCTGAGGGTCAGCCTGGTTCAAATCGCGCATCCTTCTAAAGATAGCAGCCATCTCGCTTTCCAGGTTGCCACCTTCTTCGCCTACAGTCGATGGTGGTATACCAGCCATGGCAGCGGCCATCATGCGTCGCGTGTCCTGGACTGTTGTTACAGCAGGCCTGACCTGTTTTTGAGGCTGTTGGCCCTGCATGTTCTGAAGCTGTTGGTATTGTCTTCGCTTGGCCTCTTCCTGGTTGGCGATTTCTCTGGCAAGGCGCAAGCTTTCTGCTCTCTTTGCGTCCTCTTTGCGCTTCTCTTCAGCCTTTCGCTCTTCTTCGACTTTGCGTCTTGCTTCTTCCTCGACCTTGCGCTTTGCCTCCTCTTCCGCCTTACGTTTGGCCTCTTCTTCTGCCTTTTGACGAGCTTCTTCTTCTGCCTTCTTCCTGGCTTCTTCCTCTGCTTTCCGTTTCACTTCCTCTTCGGCCTTGCGTTTTGCCTCTTCTTCAGCCTTGATCCTTGCCTCTTCCTCTGCTCTTCGCTTCTCTTCTGCTTCAGCCTTTCTTCTTGCTTCTGCGAGTTTGCGTTGCTGCTCCGGCCAAGGATCATAGACTTGGGTAGGATCCACAGTAGTAGGTCCAGAGCCGTAACCTTGATCGGGTGGATGGGACTGTCGGGCGTATGAAGAGCTCGCACGCTGTTGGATTGAGCTTGGAGTGACGCTAGGTGCACGAGGTTGGCTGACGTTAGCAACCGGGTGTGATGCAGTTGATGTCAAGTGGTGATCACGAGGCGCAGTCGAGGCAACGGAGGAGATGCTGGACCGAGGAGCAGTTGGTTGCTGTTGTTGCTGACGGGCCAGATAGGGACTTGACGCGCGAAAGTTTGAAGCCGAGTAGTCGTGTGAAGTTGACTGGTTGGTTGTGCTTGTCTGAGCTCTCGGCTGCTCTGATTGCGAGTATGAGGAGTATGAATATGTTCCAGTATTGCTCGCCGGCTGAGTGTATGATTGCGCGGGACTGTAGTTAGAAGCAGTGCTAGCCGGTCGGTGTTCCTGCTGGTAGAGCGGTGAAGGGTTGGCTGCACGGCGGTCAGCGTTGTGCCAGGAGGTTGAAGTGTCGCGTTGGTGAGTTGAAGGACGATCTGAAGTATTCCATGAAGATTCGGCACGGGTGTTCGTATCATATGCGGTACTAGTCGGGCGAGTTGACGATGTGGTGGGATGTTCCTGGGCACTCAGATGGCTCAAAGTTTCAGCAGCACGACTCTCTGTTGATTGATAGTTGTTGTAGTATGACTGCTGATTTGTATAACCAGATGTGTACGACGGCTGGTAGCCGGGCGGAGCAGAAGATTGTGGTTGTGGTGTTTGAGTAGTCGAGCGCTGCTGTGACGCGGGTTGTTGCGACGAGCCAGTATAATAACTCTGGTGATGCTGCTGGTTGTGCTGGCTGCCCACTGGATCGTAGTGATTGCCGTAGTGGCTGTTGTATGGGGCCATGGTCTTGCGAAACGAAGAATGGTTATGCGACAGAAGTTCGAGCGTAGCAGCTCAGTCGAGATATCCAGGACGCGACCAGCGGAGATGAAATGACGCGCCGTGGGATTATGGGTGAAGCCTAGTCTTGTTGTTTTCACTCGACCGGGGTGATATATATCCAGTTCATAGTATTGACATGGACCAGACAGACAATTGCGACACAAGCACTTCCTCGTCGCGTGCTGCTGTTCGCCTTCAACTATACATGCATCAAGCAAGAGCAAGAGCAACGCGAACCTGAAGAGTCCGTGCACGGGCCCGGGGAGAGAAGCCGCCGTCACGAACGGGCAAGAGCGACCGACCTCAGCCAAGACCACGCTAAAAGCTGTCGCATCTTCCCGAGAATCTGCCGCACTCACACACGAGAATTTGCAGGAGAGTGTGAAGTTTCTCGACTCTTTGTGACGACCAGCGACTTCGATTCCGACAGACACGCCCAACCACCGACAAGATGACCAAGATCAACACCTGTATGCGCAAAGCCTTCGCCGACTGAACGTCATGGACCGCCCAACTGACCCTCTCCCGCGCAGCTCTGTCTTCTTCCAGAAGAAAGTCGCGCAAGGCGCACTTCTCTGCCCCTTCCAGCGTCCGCCGCACTATCATGAGCGCCCCTCTCTCCAAGGAGCTCCGTGAGAAGTACAACGTATGAGCACACCGCCTGCCACCGACGACGACGCATATCCACATAGAAAGAGACGGAGGCATTGAGAGAAACACGGCACGACCAAGACTTTTGCATCCACCGAACCCACGCGCGCAGAACCTATCGCATTCGAACACCACCCTCTACACCAGACGCCGGTCTTCATCGATACCTCGCGCACGCCTCGGCGAACACATCCACCACCCACAATCATCCCCGTCGACAAGTCTGATGCCGCTGTTTCTCTCAAAAACCTTTACTGCCCCATAACCCCCCCACAACTAAAACAATGCTCGTCGATCGGCTGTCTTTGTATGATGCTAATCAAGTGTCAAACAGGTCCGCTCGATCCCCATCCGCAAGGACGATGAGGTCACCATTGTCCGTGGCTCCAACAAGGGCCGCGAGGGCAAGGTTACATCTGTCTACCGTCTCAAGTGGGTCATCCACGTCGACCGCGTCGCCCGTGAGAAGTCCAACGGCCAGTCCGTTCCCCTCGGCATCGCCCCTTCCAAGGTCGTCATCACCTCCCTCAAGCTCGACAAGGACCGTGAGGAGATCCTTGCCCGCATCGCCAAGGGCCGTGAGCTCAACAAGGAGAAGACCCAGAAGGCTTAAATGTGATAAGAGTTTGATACCCCATCTTGTCGTATGAAACCTCCAAAGCTTTGCTGTCTCTCCAAACCTTTTCTCTCCCTCTCTGGCTTTCCATCGCAGAGAACGACCGAACCAAATCCTGCTTCATTCCTCCTCCCTTTTTTCTTCTAGCGCGTTCCGGGGTTTTCACTTTCCTCATTGGCAAATGGGGATTCATCAAATCAAATGGTTTATGAGGAGGTTCGATCAACACAAATGTCGGCAATGAATTCAAAACATTCAAAATTGACATGACAATTGTCCGACCGCAAAACGAGATATGAGAAGTCTTCTCTTTTCAAATCTCACCAGTGACTGACCATATCTTCTCCCTCTCTCCTCTCCTCTCATTTATATCCGTTCTTCTCTTTCCTTTACCAACAACCGCTAGTATTATCAACTCACAAGTTCAAAAAATCACCATGACTTGTACGAGCTAAACAACTAGCGAAGAACAAACGCTCGGGACTGAAAATCCCTCTCGCCTGCAGACCGTCTGCTCTTGAAAATTCAGTAGAGTAACCGGTTTGATGGTGAGATACAATGTATAATCATTCAAAAACCTTTCTGATTGTCTAACGATGTCTGCTTGTTCGCTATGATGGCGATTTATACGGTGGTATAGATGTCGTCTAGCAGAAAAGGTACAGTGGGTTATAGGTAGTGGAATATCACTTTTTGCTTCGAATGGTTTTGTGTTGGTGGTTTGAAGTGCTTTGTTGTGATGCTGTGATGTTTGGTTGTCCATGTGCCGAATACTCTTCGACATCTTGAACCTGTGTATATGCTTTTTCTCCATGTGCTCATCAATCAACCGAGCCTCTCATCCTCTTCCTTTTTATAATCAGTATATCTCATGCACACATCTCGAACCCTACAAGCCACTGCATAACTGCACAAAGGAATTCAAACATCTCGAGCTGATCCAAGAGATGTACCAATATACAGTACTTCACTCCTGAAAAGAACGTCCCCCCGATTCTCCTAACGATCTGTGAAAGATAATCTTCCTGGATCATGTACTAGAATTTGTCCCTCTCTTTCTTTTATACCTCTTTGTTTCAACTTCTGATTTTACTGGAACAAGGACGTGATGGCCCAAATTTGTTCTGTTGTTGCGGTGCAGTTGACAGAATTCCAACATTAAATCCAAAATCCCATACCAAGTGACTATATTCCCCTTTACAAGGCCACTCAATCCTCAAGAGTATGTCAATGTTATCTTAAAGCGAAAGAAACACAAAAGTAAAAGTATTATACTATGCTGCAACTCGATTGAGTGGACAAACTCAAGGCAGGAATGTGGTGACAGGGTCACCTCGCTCGCTCGAAAGACCGATCGAAGAAGAAAATGGACGTATCATCAATAAGCCTCTCTGCTCGCATCTCCAGCCTCAGTGTGTACTACAAAACCCCTTGTAAAAATGCACAATGCTTTTCAAAGCACGACTAGGTTCAGTGAAAGTCGAAAAGAGATGAAGCCCCTTTCGCGTGTTCAACTCCAGTGCACGCCACCAAACCCCTTGTAAAAATGCACAATGTTTTTCACAGCATCAAAAAGTCCAGTGAGAGTCGAGAATATGAAGCATCAAAAGCAATATAGTCAAGTGAGTAAGCTAATTCTAGGTGTTGATGACCGGCGACCCCTTTGCCCCTATTCCCCCTATGAAGCTCTTCAATAGTGTCTATCTGCGATCCAGTCGATGACATTCGTCACATTGGCCATGACATGGACATGACTCTTGGTTTCACAAGACTCATCGCCCTCAGAAGCATACAAGCCCACGAGTCTTCCATCATCATCAAACGCAGGCCCGCCGTAAAAATCAGCGAGGTCTTCTGCACTGTCACTGTCGGACTTGATACGGTCGAACTCCATGCAGACGTGTTGTCCGGCAACATCGTGGCACGAAAGCGTCTCTTCCTGACAACGGGCTTGCGAAAGTGCCAGGTGTGAGTATTCTTCAAACTCGTACGTGTAATTGTCGCTATACCAGGCACCGGTGTGGACGCTGTAGGATTGCTAGCTTGTGTATGGCGATGATATGGCAGATGAAAATTACCGTTGCTCAGAGGAGGGAGAAGCATGACGCATATGGCCGAGAGCTTTAAGAGTTTCATTCAGCTTCAACATAGCAAAGTTCCACTGGGACAAGCCGACGTCGTCATCATCATCGTCGTCATCATCATGGTCGGAGTCATGGTCGTTGTCATGGTCGGAGTCATGGTCGTTGTCATGGTCGGAGTCATGGTCGTCGTCATCATCATCGTTGTTGTCATGAAGGTCATTGACATAGGTTGCGTTCTTGTCGAATTTGGGGTGATGCTCCATGACTTCGACAGAGGCCCAGAGAGTGGGTCCCACATCGGAGCTCATGGCGACGAGAAGGCTGTCCACTTTGGCGGGATCAATGCAACGGCCGAGAGTGAGGACGGTGCGACGGTCGAGCAGCACACCGTTGCAGACAAGGGAAACTTTCGTAGTGTTGGGGTTGATTCTGAAGATCGCAGCCGTGTGATCACCAATCGAGCGGTTGCTGTGGATGAGTTTGGGAAGTTTAATATTGTCATAGTGGACATGGGACTGAGCATGGGCGATGGCGATGAGGAGGCCAAAGATGTATGTGAGGGCGAGCATGGTGTACATGATGATGCAGGCAGTGATGAGGAGAGTGTGCAATGCTTTGTAAAGTGTATTCAACTGGAATGGGTTGATGTTTGATGTTTGATGTTTGATGTTTGATGTTTGTTGATGTTGGAGGGGTGGAAGAGGATAAGTGAGAGGTAGGTTGGTAACTCGAGAGAGCTGGTGGCTCTTTCAGAAAGTGCTGCTTAGCCCCCTTCTCTGGCAGCACTTTCCCTACTTGCGTGAAAGTGGTTGTTTACTCTGACAACTTCCACATGCTTCGCATCATCCAAGCTTGGCAGAGTGAGCACGTCCATGGAGAGTGCATCAACATAGAGTAGTAGTACCTGCCAGAACCGGACATCGCGCTGTGAGTGGAAGAGGAAGAAGGGTAGAAATAGACGTTTAGTGGAAGCATTCAAGAGACGAGGTACTTGGCAGCCATGTGGGCGTCTCTGCCACCTACTTGAAGATTTCGCGAGCGCTAAGGTGATATAATTCAAGTTCATCTGGAAGCAAGTGCGCCTGAGACGGCCACTATTGATGGTATGTTAGAAGATAAAAAAAAGAAGAATATGAAAAGTGAAGGGAGTAGGCAGAGCTACTAGATCTGTCCTTCGTAGTTCCACATGTCATGAAACAAGACGTCTTAATTCCCTACGTTGCGAGTACTGAGGCGACGCAAGTTCTTTGTCGACAGGCGAATCACGCGGGAAATGGCGCCTCTTCATGATTGCTACAACAGCTCAGACACATGTCTGGCAATTGGTAGTAATGTCTCTGTCTGCGAAGAAGGAACGTTCCGATAGGATGCGACGGTAGAGAAAAGAGTGTTGGAAGAGTCGCAAGAAGAAAGACCAACCCTTTCACTTGGCCCATGTCATCCGCACCCCTCATCACGCGCGAAACAAGACTCCACTCAACGCGTCTTCCCACTTTCCGAGTGTATAGCAGAAATGCCACGCACGTTACCATGGCTTGCAAATCCAGCTCCAGCCGATCGCAAACCAAAAGCCGCCGCGACGGTAAAGCGACGAAAGGTTGAGCCCTCACCGCCGTCCTCACCACCCGATGTGCTTGACGAGTTCACACGCACGCCGAAGACAGTCGCCAACCACAAGACCAATGCACAAGTCCCGCGTTCACCTTCGACCTCCCCGCCGCCCGCGCCCCCTAAGCAGGAGTTCATGCGACCGGGCTGGGACAATGACGACGCCTGGAGGATGGTCACGGATGAGTTCATGTCCACCGCTCAACTATTTACTGCACATCTTGCGCATGCGGAATACCGGCGGCAGAAGACAATGGCGAGGAAAAGAGAAGCGGCCCTAGGTGGAGCAGACGCAATCGCCAGACCCGTCGTTGGCCAATTGAGCAAAGACGGACAGAGGAAGAAGCAAGGGGAGTTGCACAGAGCAGGTGTTAAGGCTGCCTTGAAGAGTGAGCATTCCGAGGAAGAAGAAGACGACCCTTGGGCCGGTACGCAAATTGCAAGCCTTATGATGAGTCCAAGAAAGAGAGACACACTACAACCCAAAGCTGCTGTGGGTCGAAGCAGTACAAGAGCTGCTGCAGGCTTCAATCCAGCAAGACCGCTTGACCTGAGAGGAAGACCCATCACTCGAGAGAAGACTCCAGACATCAAGAAGGAAATCAAAATCGAGGCCGATCAAGACTCGACTGACGACGACCTCGATGCTCCTGCTCTGCCCAGATCTCTGTCTCGCCCACCACGACAATCGCGACCTTCGTCGCCTACTCCTTCCCGCTCGAAGACCGATATCTTCAAGCCATTCGCAACCCCCAGTGCAGCCAAAAAGTCCTCGCACCGTCCCTCGTCTTCTACGACTTGCTCATCGGACCCGTCCTCTGGCAGATCACGGACAAAGTGTGCCAGCGTCGATCGCGACATCTCTCGTCCAGTTCCTAAGCGTACGAAACGTGAGCCATCACCACCAGCAATCAAGCTAGAGCCAGACTTTGGCTTTCCTTCAATCCCACAGCCAAGCCAGACAGGTTCATCCGCTCTGGCACGACGCAGAGAGGCACGTCTCAAACGTGAGAAAGAAGAGGAGAGAAAAGTTAAGACCGAGAGCCAGGCATACGATGTGGACGAACTTCCTACTTTCCTCTTCTAATTCTCTCTTTCACATCAAGGAAGATTCTTGGACACGGCGTTTTGACTTTTTTGACATTCACAAATGATACCCCTGGGAGAACAGCGAAAGGCGAATGAATAGATTTAATGATACTCAAGCATGTTTACCACTTCTCCAACATTGGTCTGATGTCAATCTCATTCGTGAATGCCCTCTTGCTCTGGGTGTGCAAATTCCAGTATGCCTCAGCAATAGCATCAGCCTCAATCTTGGCCTCTGGAGGCATGTCCTTCAGCCAGTCCTTCGTTCTGGGGATATCAATCACACCGTCAATAATGGCGTGTGCGACATGGACTCCTTGAGGTGCAAATTCTCTTGCGATGGATTGTGACAGCGCTCTCATGGCGTATTTGCCGGTTGAGAAGGAAGACATCAAGGCATTTGATTTTACGCTTGCCGTGGCGCCCGTGAAGATCAGAGTTCCAGGGTGCTTTGCGGAGGAGTCTTTGCTATGAGCGAGAAGGAGAGGTAGTGTTTGTTGGGAGAAGAGGAAAGCTCCCTTGCTACTCAACTGTTAGCACTAACGATCGCATTATAACATCAAAGAACGCTCTCACCAAGAAACCTCATAACTGCCCACGAACTCTCGCTCTGTCAACTCCAGCACACTCTTTCTGAAGAACGGGCCACTGGCATTGAACACCGCAGCCGCACATTTATCTCCAAACTTCTCCTTTGCTTCCTCTACCGCTTTCTTCACTGAACCAGCGTCTGAGACGTCGGTCGAAATGCCAATTGCCTTGCCACCGGATTTATTGATCTCGTCCACGAGGGAGGTGTAGTTGTCTGGGTTGCGGGCGAGTAGAGCGACTGGATACGAGAGGGCGAATCTACGAGCCACCGAGGCACCAGTACCGGGGCCTACGCCTGCTATTATTGCGAAGGCTGGTGACATTATTGTGTGGTTCGTATGGAAGATTGAGTGGAAGAGTGCTTGATGACGAAGGGATCAGGGAGAGGGGCGTCAAAAGCAACAAAGATGGTCGATTGAAGGCCAGTGATATATGTTCCACTGTTGACTCAACATCAAGGTTGATTTGAAAGCAATTGTCAAGCTCTGGAGGTGTATTCGGTGACGTGATCAAGAGGGGTCAGCACCGGGGATTGGGAGATGCGGGCTCGTAAACGCCGAAGTCGTCTCCCCTCACCCCTCACTTGTGACTCTCTCCATCTCTCCACTGCTGCAACAACTCATGATGTATTTCACAGAGAATATGCATGATATGAGTAACCGACACAGCAGCTATTGACGCCCTCCAGGTCACTATCAGCGATTTTCATCCAAGCTTATCTGAACATCACCTCGACTATCCCATCACCGCGTCATGACAGCACAACCACAACAACAGAAGCCACGATGCATTCTTGCGCACCTTCGTCCACGGAGCAGATAGTTTCGGAATGGACCTGGGATTCGACTGGACAGTGATCTCGATATCAACCTCTACAATCTCGACAACCACATTCACTCCACCAACAGTCGCTCACCAAACACAAGACACTGGCAGTGACGGTATGCCACGACTCATCACCACGGAAACATGTCGTGGTCGCGAAAACATATTGCCTATTATTGGCTCAATCTACATCAATAGGTTGCGTGGCCCAATGGCAAGGCGCTTGACTACGAATCAAGAGATTCCAGGTTCGACCCCTGGCGTGATCATTTCTTTTGATCTGTGAAAGATCTACAAGTTACCCATCTTTTGCTCCTTATCACCAGCGATATTTTGCTGTGTCCGGTGACACTCCCCTCGTTGCGCTCTTTTCGTGATAACATTTTTTACTCATGCCCAGCCACAGCCTGCATCGAATTTCAAACTTCGATTGTCTGCACGGTCGCAATTCTCTAATTGCCTCAGATCCTCGCATATACCAACATAAACAGATCACCTGGCGAAGCGTTTCTTGTCAAAGACCTTGTTTATTTGAGGGATGAGTTAGAAAGCCAAGATCGACAATAGTCAGTAAGAGTTCGTTCAAGTCAATTTTTGCAGAAAATGTTTCAACATCACCTGAGGTCTCCCAAGATAAGTTGTATAAGAAAGCCTGCTTTCCTTCATCCCCTTCTTCACAAGGATTGTCAGAACCAAGTGACATCCATCTGCACATCCTCAATCATGAAACCCTCTCTAATCACTGCCTTTCTGGCCTTTGCGACCAGTACCCTCGCTATCGCTATACCATCACCAACATCTGCTATCAGCACTGCCTCACCATCTTCTATCCTTCGCTCTGCACACTCGAAACAAACCGACGACAACGACAAACCCGGCAAATCCGCCCACGAATGCGACGAGATCCTCGAAGAATGCAAAAAAGGCGCCAGGACAGAACGTTTCTGCCAAGAGTACACATGCTACAAGACCAAAGGAGCCTGTTACAGTGGACATTGCGATACTTATCGCAGAGCCCGTAGAGCTTTGGCTGGAGGTTTGAGGCATAATGAGCAGGGTATCAACGACCTCACTATCGCTGCACCCACTCCGACTACTTTCGCGACTGAGACTTCTTCAGCTTCCAAGGCTGGGGATTCAGATGTTGATGAGGGTTACGCACCAAGACCAGAGGACCTGGATGACGATTGCATGAGAACGAACGATTTTTTGAAACAGTTCAAGTGGAACGATGAGGATTCGTTGAAGCAGTCCGAGTGGAACGATGACACACCAGGACCAGAGGACCTGGACGACGATTGCAGGAGAACGAACGATTTGCTAAAACAATTCAAGTCGATCGACTTGGAGGAGAAAGACAGAAATTAGGAGGAGACGAGCACGACTGTGATTTTGGTTTGACCATGGGCAAGGGGACGGTGATCACTGACAAAAAAAAAGAACGATTCAGAGAAAATATGTAGCAAAGCTTCAACACACCCTACACTCTACACTCAAATAAAAATTAAAAATAAAGAATTGCTTTTATCTTAATTTACTTTCAACATACTATCAACCCAGTTTCGGACCCGGAACATCAGAAACGAAATGCTGCATCATTGTTTGATTATTCTTCCGTTGCAGTCGCGCTTGCATATCTCGTTCCTGCCGTCTTGCTTTTTGAAGCTGTTTGTGTTTGGAAGATAGGATGGCACGTTGTTCGGAAGCAGGGAGATGTGCCAGGGCAAGACGATCGCTGTTGCGGAGGGTGCTGAGATGTTTGTTGAGGGTTAAGGCGCGCAGGTCTTGTTTTGTAAGTGCTTGTTTTTGGGATGATTGGGTGGGCACAGGTGAGGTAGTGGCGGCTTGGTCGTCGGATAGCGGAGCGGAGGATGGCGAGGCTTCTGATAGTGAGAGAGAAGTCATCTCTGGAGTTGACAGCCTCTGGTGTCGTTGTGTTGTTCGAGTTGAACGATGCAGTACTGTTCTCCCAGAAGGCAGGATGATGTTGTCACCGTCAATCTCTATTTTGTTTTCTCCCTCGAAATCCCAGAATTCTCGATATTCGGACTCTATGTCTGAGATGTCGAATGCACAATGTCCCTTTCCAAGCATGTGTTGTTGGATTGCTTGAGTGTTGCGTCGCTGGGTTCCGCAAGAAAGACATTCGTGATAGACTGAAATCACAAGGTTGAGGTATGTGAGCAAAGTCGTTGGGTCGACAGTCAATTGATGTGGCGATGGTATAGTCATGCCATGCGATCTTGACATGTGAATGAGGTTTGTGTCGATGCTCTCGGACATGCTATTGCAGAAGAGACAATGAGTTGTATCGAAGTCTGCAACAGATGAAGAATTTGAGCCATCATCACTATCGCTGGAGTGATCCGGCTCGTCACTAATTGCTGGTTGGATTGAACATTGAGCTGAAGGCTGAGATGCTGGGTTATGGAACGAAGTCTGACTGGTGGCATCAACAGATCCAGACATGCTTGTTGCAACCATTTTTGAAAAGAGAGTTGAAGATTGAAAAGTGAAGAAAACCAAGAGCGCTGGATACTCAATGCACTCACCTTTCGAAGCAGAGTGTTCACATTATATACAAGTTGCATGATCTGTTACGCCCAAAAATATTGCCATAGGTCACCTCTGAACAGGTAGTGCTGCAGCCAATAGCATGTCGAGCGCATTCCCATTGACTCACGCCTCAGGATACTCAAGGCAGATCAGTAGAACCTCGGCCAATGTTTGAGGGTATTGTACGCCTCAAAGAACATTCATCTCATGCTTGTATGGCGCCCTCCTCCAAGCAGTGTTATGATAGGTTGTTCTGAGAAAGGATGTGGTGAGTCACAGAGTCGACGACACATTCGGGAGAATCGAGCTCCGAAGCGCCAAGGATAACTCCACGCTCGTGCTCCGTGCATGGTGATTGCACAATCCGATCATAAATTCGGATGTCCGCGCCGTTCCCATGGTTAGCTTCCTTGGCGGGTGTATCCCAAAATCTAGACGTTGGCCAAATCGCCGATCCTCACGGTCGTCGGCAGGTTGGACAAGATCTCGACGGGGAGAAAACAGCAAGTCGCGAAAGCCCCTTCGCGCACAGAAGCGCTTTCAGTCACTCCTTTGTACAAGCATGATATGGATATGAATAAAGCCCCGCTCGGTCCTGCGTCTCCAGACGGCGTTGACTGGACCCAGGACATACCGGACAGCGATCACGTCCGCTTTTTCAGGTCAACCCCGTTTCATTACTCGCAATTGGGTCCTTTCGAGTCTTGGAGCACCACACTCCGCCTGTACACTTATCAACTCTTCGCGGATAACCGCCCTGGATGTATCTATTGGTGCGTTTATCTGAACAACTGAAGACGTCCGTATCTCTAACAAACCTCAAAGGGGCCCGGAAAAAGTCGCCATCTATAATGAGGCTTTCGTTGAACCTGCTGGGGGTTCTCACCCATTTCTGATGGGTCACACATTTGCAGAGGCATACCCAGAGATTTGCAACGACATAATGCCCGTCTTTGAGATGGCGATACAAACTAAAAAGGCTGTCCCCGTTGTGGAGATTCCTCTTATGGTCAAGAGAAACAACTTCCTGGAGGAGACTTTTTTCACAGGCAACTTCAATCCGCTTCGTGGCGATGATGGACGGGTCGAAGGCTTCTACAACTCGTTGACCGAAGTCACTAGACAAAAGATCACGGATCGCAGAAGGAAGATGCTTAACCTCATTGCGGCCCTCCCAGATGGTTGTACTTCTGATACTTTGGGATCTCACTTCATGAATTGCTTCCAGACAAACTCATCAGATATGCCGTTTGTTGTCATGTGGTCGACAGATGGAGACACATCACTCTCAACGAAGTCAGCCACTCGATTGAAATTTATGGGAAGCATCGGTTTACCAGAAGGCCACAAGCTTCGAGCAGAACGTGCCTCATTGGACAGCGAGGAGGAGACATATTCACTCTTGAGGAACGCCGCAATTGACCCTGTCACATGCCCACGTGGACCAGACTTTGACGATATTCAATGGCAAGGCTTTGAGGAGCCCTCACAACATATCTGCACTGTGCCGATATCGAACGCTGGTCGCCTATACGGGTATTTGATGGTTGGTGCAAACCCGCGGCGACCGATTGATGATGATCATGAACAATTTATGCGCGATCTTGCAACGCAAACTTCCTCAACCATGGCATTCTTAGTCTCTATGGAGGAATCGAGAAAGCGACAGAATAGCTTGGAGAATCAATTAGCTGCTAGTGAGCGTCATATCAGGTATATGGCCGATCACCTGGACGTTGGACTTGAGCATCTAAATTTAGACGGCAAAGTCATCTGGGCCAACGAACACTACTTCAGTCTGATTGGCCAAGAACCTACGACCGACTTTCAAACGCTACGCCTACCATTCAAGAGTCACGTTTTGGAAGAAGACCAGCCGAAGATCTTGGCCGCCTGGGAAGCAGTTGTGAAAGGTACGTCGACGAACACCACCGAGTTTCGTATGAAAAAATTATGGACCCCACCATCTGGCCCTCCCATCAACGCAACCGTGCTCCTCTCAGCAATACCATATGTGGAGGATGGCGAAATCAAGTCTGTCGTGGCTTGCATGACAGAAGTCAGCCGGCTCAAATGGGCCGAAGCATGGCAAGCTCGGGCAGCCTACGAAGCACAAGAAGCGAAACGGCAACAGAGCGAATTCACAGATGCGATCTCACACGAAGTACGAAATCCGCTATCGGCGATGCTGCAGCTGGCCAATGGCATATCTGGGTGCTTGGAAGACGTTACGGAAGAAGATGCAAGTCCAGAAGAATGTCTACAAATTATCCAGGACAACATCGAAGCAGCAAAGACGATCATCTTCTGCGCCAACCACCAGAAAAAGATTGTAGATGATGTGCTGATTCTGTCGAAGATGGACTTCATGCTCTTGACGCTATCGCCGAGTCCTTCAAGACCACTTGATCTAGCTCAGAATGCTGTTAAAATGCTTCATGCCACCATATCTGAGGCGAAGATCGACTTGAAAGTCGAGGAAGACGAGTCAATTACGGAACTGGGGCTCTCATGGGTACTCTGTGATCCACTACGAGTCGCACAAATTCTGATCAACCTCCTCTCTAACGCCATCAAATTCACACGACAGGAGAGCCGCCGCTGTGTCACTGTGTGTTATGGCGCTTCTATAGAGGAGCCAAGCAATTCATTTGGAGAAGGGTTCGCTTGGGCTTCCTCAAAACACGAGCAAGAAGATGTCACCAACGGTCAAGAGTGGGGTGACGGGGAGCAAGTCTATCTCACTTTCTGTGTGAAGGACACCGGCCCTGGAATGACAGAAGAAGAACGTAGCCGCTTGTTCAGCCGGTTCCAACAAGCGAGTCCGAAAACGTCAATCAAGTATGGTGGTACAGGCCTCGGTCTCTTCATCTCCCACACTTTGACTGAGAAACAGAATGGAAAGATGGGAGTGATATCAAAACCCGGGCAAGGAAGTACCTTTGCCTTCTTCGTCAAAGGTCGTCGGGTGCCAGGCCCACCTACACCCTCTTCAGAGTCTATGCAAGAGTTAGTGTTTAGGCAATTGAAGGCAGCTCAAGAAAACGTGACTCCGGATGCGACTGTCTCAGAAAAACCCAAAAAGGTGCAGAGACCAAAGATCTTGTCAAGTCCGAAGATCCCCCAGTACTTGGATCCGTCAGATGTGGTGTATCACATTTTGCTGGTAGAAGTAAGTTTTGGGAAATCTTGCTTTGTCTTCACTAATCTAACCGTCACAGGATAATATCATAAACCAACGCATCATGAGAGCACAACTCGTCAAAGCCAAGTGCAATGTCTATGTCGCCAATCACGGCTTGGAAGCTCTAGAGAATTTACGTCGCTCTGACATCTGGGCAGAGACAAACGGAACTGGTCACAAACTCGATGTCATATTGATGGACGTAGAAATGCCCATCATGGATGGTCTCTCAGCCTGCAGGGAAATCCGATCACTGGAAAAAGCCGGCAAGTTGACAAGACATATCGAGGTCATTGCCATCACTGCCAATGTGCGACAGGCGCAGGTCGACCGGGCATTGGACGCTGGTATTGACGAGGTGATGTCGAAACCATTCGTGGTACCAGAGTTGCTCACGATGATCAAGTCTCGTCTTGGAAGATGAAGGAAAGCCTCAAGGCCAGAACTTGGCGACTGAATCTTGTCGGCACGCGCTCGCAGTCTACATACGAACTCGACTTGCAACGGCGAAAACTTGCGCCCTTGATACCGAAAACTGCCTACGATTGGTCAGAGAAGGCAGATGAATAGGCGCGCGCCAAGCCTAGCTGCATTCCTGCTTCGATTGGAGCGTATGCAACACTTCCGACTTGGCAATCTCAGCTTTTATTCGATCTATGTGTTTGCCCCAGCCTCGCATCCCCCTCTCCCAATACCAACTTTTCAGCTTGTTTGTACGACATAACATGGATGAGCCACCGATTCGCCTTTCCCGGCTGCTGTTTGCTGATGGGAATCCTGTCACTTCTCCGATGATTGGATCAGGGATCGACGGCTTCATCATTCGTACCGGACCAACAACTGTCATGAAGATCCCCAAGCTTCGCGCGGAGATTCTTTCCGACGGGTCGTTGAAGCCGGAAAAGGAGAATGAATGGCTTATCGGTAGCCTGGAAGCAGAAAAAGCCGTATATCAACGGCTCGAGGGCGTGCAAGGTCTTGCTAACTGCTTGCGCGTCTCTTCAAACGGCATTGAGCTCGACTACTATCAAAACGGAAGTTTGGAAGACTACATGAGAGTGAACGATTTGCCAGTATGGAGACAAAGATTGAATTGGATAAATCAGCTTCTTGATTTTGTTGCGGCATGTCACGAAAAGAAAGTACTCTGGTTTGATATGGCGTTACGCAACCTTCTACTTGCCGATGACTGGACGATCAGAGCTATCGACTTTGCAAACAGCACGGCTTTACCTTTGGAAACCGATCTCACCACTGCGGACTGGGACGGATACACGCAGAAGCTGGAGGTACTGCATGTCACGAACGTCATGTAATCAATCTCACAGTGGGAAAAGTTTCAAGTCAATTGTGTATACGCTCATGAATGGCCGCTAGCGGATTCCTTTCCTTCTACCCAACATCTCATCCTTGGACCTATTTTCACCAAAGCATGGAACCACCACTATCAAACTATAGCCGAACTTCGCCGCGCCATATCATCTCAATAAGTACAGTCGATCCCCGACCACTAAACTAATCAGTCCTCATTTGCTGCGCTCTTGCCTTTGAGATCGTCAGCAATTTCGAGTCTTGTCGCAGCCACAGGAGAGGTTTTCCATACAGCTACGCAGTTCGAACATTCAAACAGCCTGTTTGTACTCGAAGCTTCGGTCGTGACTGTGATTGTAGCACAATCACAGCCTCGCAAGGCACACTCTTCACACGTCAGGAGTTTTCCCTGCGCTGGAACCATGACGGTGTGTTGTCACTTTTGTGCATCTGACGAGCGCAGAATCGTCGTGCCAGCACATACTGAGTTTTGTCTTCGATTGAACTTTGTAACATAGGTGAAGGGTTGACGGAATGTCGAAAGGGAAGAAGATGCTCTGGTGAGAAGATATTCACTCCATCTAAGCAACAGAATGCTGTATATCTAAATCTCGAGAACCTTCATTTCAGCTCATCATAATGCCGAGCATTGCCTGCTACCGCTGTGACGATGAAGCAGTATAGACATTTGCATATTTGAATCAGGAAGCGATCGGAAAAGGACGACTCTCATGTATGTGTTGTGTTTGTAGGATGCAAGTATGTAAGGAAGAGGAATCGCGATTCCACTGTGATTTGATTGTAGCTACATCTCAGCTATCTGTAGCAGTAGCCTGAAGGCCTGATCAGGCTTGAACGTTCAGCATTGGAGCGTTCAACCATATCGTTCAAGAAAGTGCCGTCCGGCAAGCTCAGATCTTCCTCACGCATGACCTGTCTTCCTGTTCTTGGCAGTGGCACAATAGGCTCATCATCATACTCCATGATGTGATACCTGATAGGGATAGTGGTACCAATCCATTTATCTCTCAACCATGTGATTTGTTTGTGGATACTCTCTGCGTGTTGAGTGTCGTCGACGCCGACCATGAATACAGGGTTGCCTTGCGAAAAGTCCAAAGTCAACCAAGCTTGATGGGTAGAGAATCTGGCTTCTGGCTCTCTTAGCTTCATCTCTTGGAAGCGGAGGTAGGTGTTGCTGGCGCGTGGATCGCGTGGAGGTGTGTAGTAGTGTGGTGGCTCGTTCTCCTTGTTCTCGGTGGCGAAGTCTCTGCCTAGGCAAGGGTCTGATGGATCCTGAGCGTGAGGTAGATGTTCGAGGTATTTGGAGATGCGATCGAGGGTGGTGGCAGCAGTGGCTTTGTCTTGCGATGCGATGGCATTCGAAGCTCCACTGATAAAGGTGCTCGACGAGTCGCTCTCTTCGTCACAGAGTCGCGACTTGGATGCGTTTGACCTCGGTGGACGTATCGGTTTGCTGTGATGGGCATCGGGGTTGCTGTGGAAGCTATCCTCACGTGAGGCTGGAGACGAAGTTTGGTTTCTGAAGTCCATTTTTTGAATGTTGCGGAATATAGTAAGTCTAGAATACAACTGTCAAAAGATGTCATGATATTAGCAACATGGACATTCACATGACTAGTCACCGCGTGCAGGTGCTGCTTTTGAGTTTGGGTATGGTATTCATGCAGGAACTGCGGCATGAGCGTGATTGAGGTTATTGTTAGTGACTCAACGACGCCTGAAGTATACGTAGCTGTAAGCTCATGAGGTTGAAAATTCGTTCGCCGAGAGCGACTTCATCATGGACTCTCGCTGGAATTGCGTCTGACTTCCAAAAGTTTTGTGCGTTGTATCAGGAATACACCAGATAGTCGATACAGCTGGTAGTTTATGCTTCTGAATCCTCACTAATCCTCCATCAATTCTCCTGTGCGAAGAATCTTGTATGACAAGACATTGTCTGGCTTGTTGAACCAAGAATGCTTATGCGCCGCAAAGCTTTCCATCTCAGGTGTCGGAATGACTGGCATCATGCCCATCTTGATAATAGCCTTGCCTGGCAACATGTCGACCTTTGACATGACCGGACTGCAGAGTCAGCAATCTGTGGCCAGCTCTCATGAGCCTGGAAAAACTCACTTTCCATCTACAGAGCAGAAGTATCGATATACGGGGTTGCCGCTGTTGGTAGCTTTGTCCTCGTAGGATTTTAGAGTTCCATCCCGGTCCTGGATGTCCACTTTCTCTTCTTCCATGATGAGATTTGCAGAGACGACAGAGCCAGAGACTTTTCGACAGTTCGCGCAGTGGCAGAGGTGACCGCGCGGTTTCGTGAAGAGTTCGGTGTCGTTGATTGTGACCGTGATACTGCCGCAGAGACAACTGCCGGTCAAAGAGTCCTTGAAGGTGGAGAGATCATGTCTCTTTGGGTCGCCGGTCAACTCAGGCATGATGGTGTATGGAGCTGTGTGAAATCTGGCCGGAGACAAATATGCAGCTGCGAGAGTGCTTCGGATATCATGTTGATACTTCAATGATTACATACCGCTTTTTGAGACCCCGCCGCCATTGCCGTAAACCCCGCAGATGATATTAGTAAGGTTCGCGAAGACGGATGGAGCGATCTTGGATCTTCTATGGATGACAAATTGCGGCTTTCCCCCTGGAACAGAAAGCAGATATGCTCCACAGAGATCGTGTCGCAATATGGAAGGATAGTGAGTGTTGATTGACAAGACGCAAGAGTGCAGTTTCGCGAAATTGACGCGCCGTTAAAGGCGGTGAGATTCTGCCACCAGTGACCTCGGTACCTGGCATACCCGCTGCAGCGAACCTTCCGTCCACGACTTTCCTCCAACGATAGCTCTCGGACGACAATCAAGGTCGTGCCTGCAGTCGCAGTCAAGCAACCATGAGCCGTGGCTTCCCCGACTTTCCAAGTTTCTATGAGGACATGAAATCTCCCTGCACGATCGTTCCGCCGTCAAAATGACTTCCGGCTGGTTCTTCGCTTTGCTAGATATCCCAGTGTCGACGTATATCCCGATTGCTACCTGTCGTGCTGTTTGCTCTCTGCTCCTGATAAACTATAACCGTTAACTTCCTGCCCGGAATATTTATCACGCCATCCGTCGAAATGTATCCTAAGCCGACGCTGTGCTTGACCATGATGAATTTTCAGACATAGACTTGCGAGAAAAGCTCGGCTCAGCGCGGAGAAAGTATAGACAATTCGGCGATGTGCATGAAGCTGAGGTGAGACTCCTTTCTTTTTTTCGCGTGCAGGAAGGAAAGCTCATGAGTAATGCAGATTAAGTGCTCGGAACCCATCAAGTTTTATGTTTCTGCCAGAGGAAGTCATCCAAAAGAGTTGAAGCTGCCAGGCCGTACTGAAAGACGAACAAGACGTTGTACATGCAAGCCAGTGTGATTGGTGCGGCGAATTCTATCACAATATCTCTGATTGTACCCATCGATGCGTTGATGCTCTACAGAGACGCTTCGGCCAATGGTGAAGTGTGGTACCACAAAAAGGTCGATACGAAGGCTTCATCAACTGTAGAAGGTACATCTGCCGCTCTGGACTAAGATCATCTGATGCCAAAAGGTTCTTCATAATTATAACACCTACTAAGGACTAGGAAGGTCTCGGCGGGGAGGTGACAAAGATGAGGAAGACTGATGAACACACCAGAAGGGTGGCGCTAACATTCTTGTGAGTATCACCGTATGAACTGAAGTGAAGCAAAACAAAAAAAGGATCCACATCAGAGGATCGAACACACAACCTGCAAAAGGAGAAGCAGCCGACGCTACTTCTCCCGATGCATCTTAGCACAGGCTATTCCCCTCAGGCCATACGTCCTTTGGACTCCGCTTCCTCCTGAGTAGGTGAAAGGGAGGAGATTTTCAATATCTATATAGCCTTGTCTGAATTGTGAGCGAAAGTTTTCTATTTTCTCGAATTCACTTGTTCTTGTGAAGGCCAGAGAATGAAAATCATTCCTCTGGCAGGTGTAATTGAATGGGTCACGCATGACACGATCTCAATCAGAGAGGTCGTTACTTCCGCTTTATCGACTCTGAACGTCGCGTCTGTGATGCTCAGTTGTGTAAGGTCTCGCGTGGCCCATCACAATGTGTAAATCATAACGCGTGCTCTTTGTACACACGCTTCCGTTAAAATGATGCAGAACCTCTCCGCGTTTCAGTTCTGCTTGACCTTCCAACACGTTCTCTTTCGCTGTGTTTGCACAAATCGCTGTTGCTACAACGGTAGGATTCTGCTTGTGTATCTGCGTCTGATTGCTTCTTGGGCTGTATAAAGAGAGTTGTCTCGCCTGAGAAAAGATTCGATGCCAAAAGCTCAATCCAGGCAAAGAGAAAAGAGTTGTTGGCCAACAAAAGTGAATTGCAGAGTCTAAACGAAAAGAGATCTAAGAAACAAGAAACAAACAGAAAATAAAGAGAGTGTAGAGAGATACGAGATCAAGATGTTCTCCAGGAACATCTAGGCAATGCCATTGCCCAGCCCACCACCAATGAACGAAGCTCCATTGCCTGCGCCCTGAGCAGCTCCTGAAGCTCCATTTCCAGCCCCCTGACCAACGCCGTCAACGCTGCTTCCAAGCCCACTGCCCAGTCCTCGCTTGCTCAGAGCTCCTCCCAGGCCATTTCCAATACCCGAAACCCCCGAACCAGCTCCCTGGCCCACGCCAGAAACGCCTGATCCAGCTCCACTCCCAATACCACGCTTTGAGACGCCGTCACCAGCCCCCTGGCCCACGCCCGAAACCCCCGATCCGGTTCCCTGGCCTATACCCGAAAGGGCACCTCCTAGGCCACTGCCCAGCCCTGCCTCGGGCATTGGGACTGCGGCGACGGCAGTGATGGCACAGAGAGCAAGAGCAAACTTCATTGTAGCCTGTGAGATAAGTCAGAAAGAAGTCGAAGCTGGATATGTATTGGAATGTCGTACGGTTGAGTGATTGATGAAGAGTGTTGTAGAAGGTTGCGAAGATGGTATTGATTGGAAGAGTGTTGTGTGTTGGTTGGTTGGTTGGTTGGTTGTGATGTTGATCGATGTGTTTGGTTGATGATGAGAAGATGACTTGGAGGGGGGAAGGACCTGGTATTTATGTCAGACCATGCTAGGCTGGACGGTGAGGCTGCGAGCGAGTTTGATGCTAGATCTCATCGGAAGTCAGTCGCAACAACATTGCCCATGACTCCAGATGGTCTTGGTGGCCTGGTCACACCTTCGACACAGCCTTGATACCAGGAACAACCCTTGACAGCTGTTGAGCGTCGTCTGAGTCGGACTGTGTTTGAGCCTCCGGCTAGGCATGCGAAACGACAGCAATATCCTCGAGGCAGCTGTCAACAGAACTGTGATATTCTGATCATAAGCAAAGTGTATCCAGGAAGCATTCTATATTGAATCAACGCTTGCGGAGCAGCAACCCATATTGGCTCTTCATGCCACCACCATAGACCTACATGCAATAGACTGGTATCGCCGTATTCTGTATATGCAGATAAAAGCGTGATTTGTATTGACTTCGAGTCAGGTATAAGGCGCACGCCGTCTTAAAAGCAAAACAATGAGGATATTCGTTTGACCTGGGAACTCACAGAGTCAGAGAGTGGCTGACGTCCGAGGAAGTTGCAAGTGTCCAGCACGTAGCGGCGATAGACATCTGTACGTGGGGTCGAGGCGCGGGCAGGCCGGGCGGGGAGATGGAGTCATGCCGCGGAGCCTCGAATCTGAAACAAGACGGGCAGCCTGATATAAGGACAACGCTTCGGGCGATGAACGTCAATCAGAGCACGCTCACTTGCCAAATGGAGTAGGCTGACGTGAGCTTGGAGTTTCAGATCCATGTGTCATGAGAAGAGGCTCCCGTAGTTGTTCGAAGTTCGAAGGCCTGAACATACGTCGCTCTTCGTGGCGCAATAGAGCCGCAGCGCGTTGTCTGGTTGTCAAGCGACGTTCAGCCAGCGCCGTAAGTCCGCGACGATATCGCTCATCGCGGCCGCATTGATGGACCAGCGAGTGTTACTAGCTTGGCGATACCCAGAGTGCGATCTTGCATGACATCGAAAGCTAGGTTGTTGGCGATGTATGAGGAGCGACGTGGTTGTTGCGGAGTTTGTGGTCAACGCCGGCTATAAGCACAGATCATTGGGAAGTTTATAGCGAACGCAATATAGTCCAGCTTTGATGTTCACAACACGCGCTCAACTTAGGTGCAGGCAGTCGATTCTGTGGCTGCAAGAAGCGAGGCAATTCGGTTCATGCATGGAATGTATCCCGGATACTTTCGAATGCGATGTACGAAATATGGTTCACACAGTACGCGAAAGTCGACAGCTCGGCTGTATCGTCGGAAATATCGTGCGTTCGATATCTTTCACGTCATTATCAGAAGGCCGCAACACGTAGTCGTGCTTTGGCATCGTTCCTTCTCTCCTTGCTCACAAAAAGGTTTGACCCTCCGCTTCTCCTCATGTATCCGAGCATTCGGGCTGTAAAGATGCACGATGGTTTTTCTAGGACCAGGCTTGTATTCTTATACATTGCTCAAAGCGACAATTTGCCATCGAGGTTACTCTTTCCGCATCAAAATCACCACGCACTTTTACAGCTTGGTGACCCTCCCTTGCGCTCCCCCATTGAGCAAACGAAATTTGGTGTTTTGGGCGCGGGGCTCTACACAAAGATCATGGGCATTTTCCGACATCAAATCCGTGGCAATAGAGTGTAAGTATGCACCGTCAAATGGCGAACGTTCGATACAAGTCTCACTCGAGGCAACTTGGCTGGAGAGTTTTTGTTTGTATCATCTATGGTGTCCAAAATCTCTTCAGCTTGATCTTAGCGTGTGCTCACGTATTTAATACCAAGACTCGTCAAGACAATTTATGCTGTGAGTTGGGAAAGGCAACGCATGATTCCATGAAGCTTCAGAAGCTGTCAACAAGCCAGAACCCCGAGCCACATGGATGCACTGACTCTCAAATTAGCTCAGGATTCGGAATTTTTTATCTTGCTGAATTAACGATAGATAGATCAGTCTCCTGACTGTTAGTCCTGTGCCTCTCACCAGGTCATCTCGGTCCTCGCACCGTATGTCGCAAACGACCAAAAAGAATATGGCGAACTTGGACAACCTCCCCACCAATGTCATACTGAATATCGCTGCTCGACTTCCACCTCGGAGTGCGGCCTGCCTCTCTCTTACTTCGCAGAATCTTCATGGTGGTCACAAAGCTCTAAGAAAGCTATGGATACAAGGCTTCGATTCGAATCAAAACCATTGCGGGTGCGAGCGACACATACTGTCTCCATGCCCACCGCTCAAGATGGTCAATCATGAGAAGTATCTGTTCCTTCAGATGCTTGCTCGAGATCTTGGCCACCAATACCAACTCTGCGACCTTTGTGTCAAGCTTCATCATCATGATGAGTCGACAAGGACATCTTGTTTGTCATGGCAACTAGTACTATCTTTGAGGTGTCTACCAGGCTTCAACGTATGCTTTAAAGATGCCCAACGAGCCATGAATCTGTACCGTTCAGGCGCATCGCCTGGATCAGCACTTCGAAGAATCGGCCTGAGTAGGGACTGGCTAGTCGAAAAGCGAAAATACTCTTGGTCTGGCTCTCATCAAATTACACAAATTACAAAGCTAGATGTAGAGCCACGGATTATCGCCGGAAATTTGATGATCCAGACGCGTCAACACGTCCTAATCACCCACGCGATCATGAACAGTCTTAGCCAAGGCGATTCGGACTTCTCTCTCGGCAAGTATGTGGCTGGACTGGTGAGCGCCTGTTCACACTGGGGCTGTATTCTCCAGGTCATCAGGGGCGTTGACGATTCTATGACAGAATTGGAGTCGAACCGCCAGGAAGAGTCTATCGGTTACAAATTCATAGGCACGGTGGCATGCTCATGTTGTCTGATCGAGATAACACTGGCGAATCACTATATTCCAAGACAAGGCAATGAGATTGTACTCATTACCTGGACCAATCTCGGCCCCTGCGAGTGGGGCTGGCAGGTCGATCGGCAAAACTCTCACGCTCACTTAGGACAGGGAGCTCAAAGAACCAAAACGTCCCTTGGATATCCCAGCGAGTATGATAGCAGGTGGGTAGGTGGACAAGACTGCTCCCGCTGGTTACTTGGGTCGAAGGTACCGGAGAAGCAAACATTGACACCTACCGCGAACTCAGAAGCCAAAGGTTTGGCTTGGATAGCTGTGATACTTGCTTGGGTGGCTATGTTGCTCGCTTGGTTATCGTCGTTGATGACAGGAACAAGGCGCTTGTCCACCCCTCGATCCACCTCTCAGGACTCTCATCAGAACACCCGTCGAATAAACCATATGGTCCTCGAATACTTCCAACACGACAGACAACCTATCCCTGCAGAGAAACTCGAGTCTCCCATGCCCGTTCCGAGCAGCACCTGGGAGGTTCACACCGCCGTCATCCGAGCCTTGCGGCCCACCACTGTTCCTTCGTCGAGACCCTCCGCTACAAATCGCAATAATAACACAATTGATGCTCCACCGTCCTATGACTCGCTATCGCATGATTCGGTTCCCACTACACCTATCCGACCCAACGCTAGACGAAGAGGGTGGACAAACAAGGTGCGAGAATCATGTCGAGCATGGAAGAAGAAAGCGCTGTCAAAGACGAGGTCATCCAAGCAAAAGAAAGTCGCAAAGGAGAGTTCAGAGCTGGAATACAACAAGGAACCTCATGGATCTATCAAGAAGGCCTAAGATGACCTTGTATGGGTCGTGACACCGGTGTACTACTCGAGTACATGCCAGGGAATCCAAAGCGCCAGTGTGGCAGTGATAGGCAGAACTACTCAACGTATAGACATGCTCCAATGACAAAATTCTGATAACTCTTTCCTCTCCCGCGCTTCAGTTGATCTCCCATCGAACTGAAAAGACGCACAAAGACTTTCAAATGCAAAGGTGCGGCTCGGAGAGCGTTGGTAAAAAGCTCTTCATGGCCGGCACCATCTCAATCAATATTATTGTGCATCGATTCAGATAAATCAAAACGTGTTAATCCATCAGAAGAATAAGAGCCACATAAGTCATGATCTCTCGCACCTGCCAGCCATCTTCTATGGCACTACTGTAGCAATTCACGGTCAGTCTCTCCATCGAAGTCGCAGTCCCCGAGAGTGCTGCAGAATAGACCACTCTCAGCTCTCTCTCAAACTTCAAAGCCGTCATCAGTGCATGCGTATAATTGCATGAAACTTTGATGTTCCGCATGATTTCTGGTGAGAGTGTAGTGAGGGGCTCGTGAATGCAGATGACCTTCAAATCTCCGTCGTGACTCCCTTGTTTTCGATTTCTGGGTTTGAGGAGATGTTTGTAGAAATGCAGGAATGCAGGAATGTAGGGATGTCGACATATCGAGATCCCGGCCAGTGAGAATGAGAGCGTGATCAATTAAAGTATCTCTGCGCTTCCATGTTGATTTTCAGAACAATTATGCAAGCCTTTCAGCACAAATGTTGTGAAACTCTGCACGGGAGAGGGTAAAAGTGCAAGTGTTTCTCAATGTTGATGAGAAAACCCCCTGCTCTCTTTCATTGGCGACTCTTCTTCTCGAGGTAACACTGCAGCATCTTAAACACAGAAAATTGCCAGTGAGAGTCTATTGGAAAACTGATATCTGTGGTGTATTTGCTCAAGGCTCGATAGCACATTGTATGTTGACAACTGAATCGTATGGGACAGAGAAAAGGCGACAGGATTTTCGCCCCCGTCGAATATACCCGGCTAAGAGCACTATTAACACAATCTTGCAGAGATGCACGATCTCTGCGACCGACATCAACGCTTGTGAGAGTGTCTCGTGTAAGCTCGTACTCTGTGAACGACTCCTGGGATACGAAAATATCACCATGCGTCTCTACAGCTTAGTCATCGCAGAGATAGGATCGTGAGAGGAAAAATAAATCGCTGATGATAAATCTTGACTGAAATTTTCCATATTCAAAATCACTATCCGATATATATACCTGCTACAAAGCAAAAACCATCAAGAGCAACCCATCATCCATCATCATAGCCACGATCAACCATCACCAATTCAATTCCTCCTTCTTCCCCCCACAACTGATACCCTCACAAATCTCCAAATCCTCCCGACTAACTCCATCCACCACCTCCCTCCTCGCCGGCCAAATCTGTCTTCCCGCCTCCTGCTCCCTCTTGTAATGTCCAGTGATAATCTCCCGAACCGTTTGCTGAAAAAACAGTGGCGCCTTTTCATATTTAGGATGCAATTGACCGTTTACGAAAACACCAACGTTTAGGTTCTTCTGAGCTTGATCGCACAGCACTTTATCTTCCGCCATTACGCGTGCGTACATGGAGGATATCAGGTGGAAATCTTCTTCCGAGGAGTGTTTGTTGCGGTAGATTTCGTAGGACATTGTTGATCTGAGGGGGGAGGAGGGGAGGAATTTTTGGACCATGATGAAGTGGGGGCTGGAGAGGTGTTAAGAAATAATTGAGGTGGTTGGGGGGACGGTGGGAGACTTACGAGACTGTCATGGAGGTGTTGGGGAAGTAGTATGTGCTGGCTACACCCAAGCCTTTGGCCGCTTGCTCGGGGGTAGAGATGCAGTGGTGTTGGATGTGGCCGTCTTTGAGATCGGAGTCGAAAGTTTCGAGATTGATGAAGTCCGGGATGTCCGGGTGGGTGGTGGGACAATGGTAACATTCGTTAAAGTTGTCGGCGAGGATCTTCCAGTTGAAATCACCTTCGATCTCGTAGGTGTGGTCGAGCTCGTAATTGTCGAAATGAAACTCGCTGTACCTTTCTTGCTTGTCGACGTTGTCGAAATGTTCTTCCCAGGGCACTTCTGGGGTCTCTTTGGCGTCCATGTTGATCCAGATGAAGCCGTTGATGTCGACTTTGACGTGGATGCTAAAGAGACTGTTCTGCTCCTTCTCATACCCCTCCAAGTCTTGATAGCCAGGAGCTTTGGCGAGTTTTCCATTCAAGCCGTAAGACCAGCCGTGGTATCTGCAAGCGAAGATCTTCGCGTTGCCTTCCTTCTTCTCCACGACAGGGTAAGCACGATGTCTACAGACGTTGTGGAAGGCATTGACGTTTCCAGCACGGTCTCTGTTGATGATGACATCGTATCCTGCAATGTTGAAGCGAAGGAAGTCTCCAGCGTTCTTGATGCGTGAGCTGTGTGTCATGAAGAGCCATCGACGGGTGAAAATGGCTCGTCTTTCGAATTCGTACATCTCGGGAGATGTGTACCATGTTGCCGGCAGAGCTCTGACTGGAGACTGCTTGGCGGGCAAACCATCTACTGCTTTGCCAGAAGAAGCTTTGTCTCCGCCAAAGCCGAAGTAATTCAAGTAGGAAGTCATGGTGGATGAATGATATGAGGTGAAGATGTTTGGTGGATGGTGACCTTGTAGATAGTATCCTCAAGTTGTGGATGAACAGTACCAACCTTGACTCTTGAGAAGAGACCTTAAGTAAGGACGACTTCCCAATCTCTTCCTCTGATAATGGTTCTCGCCCTATTGGCCACAACCGTTCAGCACACAGATTCCCTGTACTGCTCCAGATTCTAGGGCTTCACTCTGGGCAAGAACGGGATACCATTGCTGCTCCTGGAAAAGACAAACGAGGACTTCATCATGAGTGATCACAAGATTGAGATGTCAAAGTGTATCTTTGGAGAAGAAAAGATAGGAGCCGCATGGATTGAGGTGTACGAGCGGTTGCGCTAACTTGTGTATCTTGCCACTAGCCATCGGAAGATGATCAAAAGGCGGGGAATGAATGGGGAAAACGATAACCTTGAGTGGCTGACAGGGCCGCGCTTACGCTAGCCTCGAGCCTTTTGCTGGCCGTTGCAAGGTCCTTCGATATCTGTAGATATCTCCAGTCGTGGACGAGTCATCTCGAACACTCGATAGCTTGTGATAGACATTCACTCTATAGCGCGTGGAGGTAGTCTTTCATTGGCACTTTCGATGCATCAAAGGATTAGGCTTGATTGCTGGAGTATTGTGAAAGTATCGTGCATTGAATCATGAAACTGAGGAAGATGCCAATAAAGAGCTAAGATAGCATCTGTCTAGATCCTCCTCAGAACTCTAGACTGCAACTCACGCATGACCGCGAACGCTGTGTCCTGAGTCCGAGCAACCGCATCTTTGTTCTCCTCAGCTCTTCGCAAGATGTACAGAAGACAGTCGCGAAGGCTTCCCCAAGCAGTATATTTGTAAACACCAAGGCGAGGGTATGGATTCGTGTCATCCATCTCTGTGAGATGTCGGGTAGATTCCTCCTTCTTCGCAATGTCAATTTTGTTGACCAAATCCATAGACACTTCATCGGCCATGCCCATCAGCTGCGAGAAGGTCATTCCGCGAATCTGTGGCTCGCGATTACCACTGTGGTTGGAAACAACTTGTGTGCTGGTGTATAGGTCGAAAGCTTTGCGGACACTTTGAGCATTGTGAGTCGCAAGCATAATGTCGGCCTTCCAAGTCTCCGCCTTCTCTTCTTGCAATAGGAATTGCACGGTGGTGTCGTAAGCGTCGTCGGTCTGTTGCTTGGAAGTGTGCAAAGATTGTTTGTCCAGTTCGGTGTGGAGATAGGCACCTCGCACCATTTTGATGCCTAAAACATAGCCATGCTTAATCGAGTGGTCCAGGTGTAACTTCACCTTGTCCATGTTGGACTTCAGGTACCTTCATAGTGTCAGTGGCATGCTTCGAGTGTGGTTGAGAATTCTCACATTTGATAGGTGTTTAGAACCAAGGCTCGATGCGAAGTATTGAAGCTCGCCATGATTTGCTATATCATGTATCAGTAACCTGACTGGGAGACACACGGGGAGACTCACCAGAGCAGCGCAATCAATAGCCCTCTGATACGTTGAGGATTCTGCATCAATCAGGACGCGGACTCGGCGCTCCTCGGCTGCAGCGCAAACCCTCTTGACCTGAGCGACGTAGTGTTCCATGTCGGCAGAGTAAATCTTGCTCGCTTCTTCCAGCGAATGAGACTTGCAAACCGCCGAAAAGTCGGCCAGGAACTTGGCTGCCGCGGTGCCAGCGCCGGTGAATCTCAGACCGACATAGTCTCCAGGTTCAGCTTGTTGTACTGATTCAAGGTTGTTCTCAACCCATTCCTCGCATTGAGTGTCACCAATGACTGATCCAATGTTCGTATCCGCAGTAGGTTGAGCCTCACGGGCATTCGCCAGAACGATGCCAGTGAAGCCTATGCGACGAAGCTCCTGGGTCTTGGTTAAGATCTCATCTTTTCGGAGGCCAATGCAGAAGTTGTCGTATAACATCTTCCTGAAGGCCCATCTCAGTGGACCGATTGACTCGATGATACCGACGTGCTTCTTGGTCATGCGAATGAGGAGGGCCAACAGTTTTGCGGGTAGAACTGTGGCTGACAAGACTATAAGAGATCGTACAAGCGTAGTAGTTGGTATAGCTTGGAGCGTCCGCCTGGATGATTTCGTCGGCGCATCTGGAGAAGACGCAACCCGCTGTCTGGAGGTCAGGAGTGTCGAATTGTGTCTTCGTCGACAGAGCTGTGTTTGGCCATGGAGAAGAGTTCGTCGACTGCATATCGAAGCTATAACACAGGCTCGACCTGTCTCGGGGAAAGCCCCTCTGCGAGTAGTCCGTACGAATGTCTGCATTTTCGTAACTTGGACTCTTGTTCATCCGGTATAGAGTTGAAAGTCGGACAAGAGCATTCGAGTTGGAAACATGTTCAGTAGTACGGCATTGCCTTTCCTAAAACCGCCAAAAGATCCAGCTACCATGATTGATGTCAATTGGCGCGGATTGTCATCCGCCATGGTCAGATGAGAAATGATGGTGAGGGGAAAGAGAGTGCTTTGTCGAAGGTGCAAGATAGACGGCTAGCGTAGCCGCCAGACCCTGCCAAGCACCCCACTTTTTGCGGCTCCCAATCACTGCCCGGCTGTCATCCCGATAGCTTTCGTGACTTCTTACTTCCACAGAATCTTGATGGGCTGATAACACGGATACAGGTGATACTTGAGGTTAGTGTAGGCGCCTTTACGCTGTATGATGCATGTAACTCGGGGGAGGATAGGAGACGCGCCAGCCTGGCGACGCTGCTGGTCACAGTCGTCTTCTGCTTCTACTTCTCATTCACTCTCATCACCTTGACCCCGACTCGTTTCACAGCGCAACATGCCTTTGAATCATCGCTTTGCTCCAGCAGCCCGCAATGTCTTGCGCTCACAGGTTTGTCCATGGATCAGTATCAGGCAATCGATCCAGAAGCCTCTTTTGCGAGCTGGAGTGGCTACCAGCGGCCACTTCAAGTTGCCAAATGCTCGCAACGAGGAGAACGTCAGTATTGGACCTCACATGTAGCTTATAGACACTGAACATCTACAGCTACACTATGCAAAAGCTTCTCCGGAGAGACTTGAGCTCGACACAGCGTTACGATCATTGCGCTCGCAGCTTCCACTCCCTGTCCCGCTTCATGTTTCAGGCAGCGCGAAGACGACAAGCAGCACTTTGACTTCGACTATGCCTTCAGAACACGCCCAAGTCTTTGCGAGCTCAAGCTCAGCAAGCGCTGAAGACGTCCATAACGCCATCAAATCTGCTCTTGAGGCCAAGAAGTCCTGGCAAGCAACGCCGTTTGTGGACCGGGCAGCAATCTTTTTGAAGGCAGCTGAGCTTGTAGCTGGCAAGTATAGATACGACCTGGTAGCGGCAACCATGTTGGGCCAGGGAAAGAATGCATGGCAGGCCGAGATCGATGCGGCTGCTGAGCTTGCTGACTTTTTCCGCTTCAATGTATCGTATGCCGAAGAGGTTTACAACAAACAGCCAACGCTGAACGCCCCAGGGAACTTTGGGTAAGCATTTGCTTCTTGTCAAGACTTTGAGGACTTCATACTGACAAGATGCAGACGAACAGACTGGCGGCCTCTCGAAGGCTTCGTTTACGCCATCTCACCTTTCAACTTTACCGCAATCGGCGGCAACCTCATATCTGGTCCAGCCATCATGGGCAATGTCGTTCTTTGGAAGCCTTCGCCGACAGGTGTCTACGCAAGTTGGCTCGTATACCAGATCCTTCTCGAAGCCGGTCTTCCTCCCAACGTCATCCAATTCCTGCCCGGCGACGCAGAGACCATCACAAAGACTGTCTACGAACACAAAGAATTCTCAGCCTTGAACTTCACTGGCTCTTCAGACGTCTTCCGCAGTCTGTATGCCAAAGCTGCTGAAGGTGTCGTTGGTAAAAAATACCGCGACATGCCCCGTATGGTCGGCGAGACGTCTGGAAAGAACTTCCATCTGATACATTCCTCTGCCGACATGGACAACGCCGTCAAACACACCATTCGAGCATCATTTGAGTACTCGGGTCAAAAGTGCTCTGCATGCTCCCGTGTCTACATACCTCAGAGCAGATCTAAAGAGTTCCTTGACCGGATCGAGAAAGAGATGGAGCCAATCAAGGTCGGTCAGCCTGAAGATTACGAGCACTTCTTGGGACCCGTCATCCACAAGGCCTCATTCGACAAGATTGCCAACATCATCGACAAGGCGAACGGTGACAGCAGATTACAAAGCATCTTCGGAGGCTCATACGACGGAAGTAAAGGGCATTTTATCCACCCATCACTATACGTCGCGAATACGCTCGACCATGAGTTGTTCGATGAGGAAATATTTGGTCCAGTACTCGTAGCGTACATTTACCCGGACCAAGAGTTTGATCAAGTCATGGCCAAGATCGATACACAAGGAGGAGGCTTCGCTCTGACAGGAGCAATCTTTGCCAACGACCGAAGTGTTCTGCGTCATGCAGAGGATACCTTGCGATACGCAGCTGGCAACTTTTACCTCAACTGTAAGACGACCGGTGCAGTCATTGGTCATCAGTCGTTTGGCGGAAGTAGAAGCAGCGGAACGAACGACAAGGCTGGAAGCGCAAATGCCTTGATGCGTTTCACATCTCCCAGGACGCTGAAGGAGGAGATGATTCCACTACAGACAGTACTCTATCCTAGCAACCTTGCTTAAGTAACCTACATGCCTATCAATGAAGTTCAATCTTTCAATCATTTGACCATGGTCCGCTGATATCACGACTCGTCTCGAATTGATTCCACTGCTTCGTCAGATGGACTTGTTTGTCACAGCGCCCACGCTAAACCTCGGTGTTCCTTCCGTAGCGATGATCACCATCGAGGCGGGGAATGTGGGGTGCGGCTACGCTAACCTCTGCTATCATCACGGCTTATCGCCATCAATGTTGAACTGCCAACGTCTGGCGATAAACACAACCGTCGAGTGCGCCAGCACTAACCGGCCGGATACGGTGGTAGAGTGATCGGATCTTCTTGCCGCATCAAGCACTGTGCATCCAAAATGTCATCGAAAATCGTGCATTCTATATCTGCTTATTATAGACAATGACTCGACGCTTCTCACTTGGTCATATCCTCCAGCAATCAGTCTTCTCGTCCTTCGCGTCCTCTCCATCTCCACTACACCCCTAATGTCGAAATCCGAACCGATCGTCATTGTCGGCGGAGGTGCTTGGGGCCTGTCCACTGCCCTTCATCTTCGCCAATCTGGATACACCGACATCACCGTCTTTGAGACTGCAGACTCAATACCATCTCGATATTCAGCAGCCTACGATATCAACAAGATTGTGCGAGCAGAGTACGAAGAAAGTTTCTACACAGATCTGGCTCTAGTAAGTTCACCTAACCGGCTACTCTAACAACCAGTTCACTAACACTGTCTAAGCAAGCGATACAAGCCTGGAAAGATCCGCTGTTCGGTCCTTACTATCACGAAACCGGCTACATTGTGGCGACCTCCGGTTCTGCACCTGCGAAAGCGAAGAACAGCCTCGAGACTGCCCTTGCATCCGTGTCCAAACACCCGGTCTTCGCTCCAGGTATTGAAGCTTTGAATAATAGCGACGAATTCAAGAAATACGCCTGGCAGATCACAGGACCACTGAAAGGATTCACTGGCTACTTCAATCGCCTTGCTGGATATGCACACTCCGCCAACGCTCTCCATGGCATCTTCCTGCACTGCGCAACCTTGGGCATCAAGTTCGTGCTTGGGAAGTCTGCCGGCACGGTCTCGGAGCTTGTTTATGAGGGACAAGGATCTGCTCGGAGATGCACCGGCGTACACACAGCAGACGGAAAGACACATGCCGCTGCTAAAACGATAGTCGCATCAGGAGCCTGGGGCGCCTCGCTAGTCCCAGAGATGGGTCGCTTCGTAACCGCACGAAGTTGGTCTGTCGCTCATATCCAACTCACCGAGCAAGAATGTGACTACCTTCGAGGTCTTCCTGTAATCAATGTTCGCGACCTCGGCTTCTTCTTCGAACCAGATCCTGCAACGCGTCTATTCAAGCTTTGTCCTCTTGGTGCTGGCTTCACCAATACAGATGAGATTGGCACATCTTTACCGCCGACGGACAGAATACCTCCACCTCAGGACTTCATACCTGCGGAAGACGAGATCAAGCTGCGAAAGCTAGTGGCGGAGACGTTCCCATGGATGGCAGACCGTCCTTTCGTGGACAAGAAAATCTGTTGGTTTGCCGATACAAGCGACTCTGAATACTGTATCGATTTCCTGCCGGACACAAACAACTCTGTCGTCATCTTATCCGGCGACTCTGGTCATGGATTCAAGATGATGCCAATTTTCGGCAAGTGGGTGGTTGAGCTGTTGGGAAATGGAAAGCAGAGTATAGGTAGATGGCAGTGGAAGACCAAAGACGAGAGAGGTCAATCGTGGGGGAATAGTGTCAGTTGGCGCATTGGCAAGTCGAGAGAGTTGAGCGATTTGATCGATGAAGCAAGAAGAGGAGGATTGCAAGCTCGCTTGTGATTAAATGTCACTTTGTCGTGGACGCCGTTGGTAGAAAGAATACTACATCGAAAGGGTTTCTGTACATCCAACATGACTTGCTATCACTCATTGAACGTTGTCATAATGTGCTTCAGATATGCTTCTAAATCAGAGCGCAGATGAGTGGAAATGACCTATCGTGGAACAGACTTTTCAATTCCAGCACGTGGAAAACAATAGAAACAGCCTAATGGCTCAGAAAATATACTTCATACCCCTTCCTTCACCTACCTCCGATTTCCCACCACCCCCTCTCCATAACCTCTACGGACAGCTACTTGAGAATTACCTTCACCGTATAGCCAGATCAACCGACGACAATACACTTCATCATGATGACAGGATGTAATTATTGGGGGGTTAGATGTTTCATGGGAGACAAGGGAAGGAAGCGTGGAAAAGTAGATGGCAAAAGCGGTGAAGGGATGCGGCGGGGGTTTGTAGGATTGTACCGGTTGATGATGTGGTTGATATGGGGGG
>JGI24891J29808_1000102_pt1 | contig 113779 bp, 75 predicted proteins | sample FreactcultuFSWF8_FD_29808 | JGI IMG/M metagenome (IMG submission 29808) | reverse complement strand
GCAGGAGATGGCTGGAAGTGACAGCAGCACAATTTCAGCATTGTCAGGGGTGGCCTCCCCTAAGAGCGTGGTAGTTAGCGCCTCTCTGCGGACGACTAGACCGATCTGAAAATCATTGTGCATTTTTGCAGGCCAGACGACTCCAGGCGTGGCCGCAGGAGATGGCTGGAAGTGACAGGTCTCAGCACAAGGAGTGGAAAGAAAGAGCAGAAATCAAAAGCCAGTCCTGATTTGAATCATTGAGAAAGTAACCACTCCTCCACATTTCTACCGCCTCGAAAGAAAAAGAAAAGCAAACGCTGCCTCGTTGAAGATGCCATAAAGTTCGTAACAACAGAAAAGAAAAAAACACCGCCCGAATGCAAGTTTGCCTTGACCGTCCGAATAGGGTCAGGTATGGGAGGTCGTTGAAGACCTATCGCTAAAGCAGAACTGAGCAAAGGAACAAAGTGATTAGGTGGGCATGGGTGCGGCGGCACCGGTCATGTCCTCGAAGGTTTCGGCGGGCGCGCAGGTGCAGAAGAGGTTCATGTCGCCATATGCTGTATCTTGTTAGTTGTGTTCACGTTCGTATGACAGGATAGAGTCAACTCACCATCGTCAAGTCTGGTAACAGTAGGCCAGAACTTCTTCTCCTTGAGATAAGCCAGGGGATATGCTGCTGTCTCACGAGTGTAGGGTCTCGACTCCCAGTCCGAGGTGACAATGTCCTTGACACTGTGAGGTGCCATCTTGAGCACATTGCCGTCCTTGGGCTGCTTGCCTTCCTCAACCAGAGTAATCTCTTTGCGTATGGAGATCAGAGCATCGCAGAAGCGGTCGAGCTCTTCCTTGCTCTCTGACTCGGTAGGCTCGATCATCAAAGTGTTAGCAACGGGCCAGCTCATCGTGGGTGCGTGGAAGCCATAATCTTGCAGACGCTTGGCAACATCAATGGCTTCGATCCCAGCAGTCTCCTTGAACTTGCGAATATCGAGGATGAACTCGTGAGCGCAACGGCCGTTGTCGTTGGTGTAGAGGATGGGGTAGTGAGGGCGCAGACGAGACAGAATGTAGTTGGCGTTCAAGAGTGTGATCTTGGTGGCATGGGTCAGACCGCGAGCGCCCATCATCTTGACATATGCCCAACTGATGGGCAAGATGCTGGCACTACCCCAAGGTGCACCACTGATAGGCGCGATGGCTTGTTCACCACCAGTCTTGACCAGAGGGTGACCAGGCAAGAAAGGAGCGAGGTGCTCTGCGACACCAATAGGACCGACACCAGGACCACCACCACCGTGAGGAATACAGAAGGTCTTGTGAAGGTTCAAATGGCAGACATCGGCACCAATTTCACCAGGAGAGCAAAGACCAATCTGAGCGTTCATGTTGGCACCGTCCATGTAGACCTGACCACCATTCTTGTGAACAAGATCGCAGGCCTCCTTGACCTTAGGTTCAAACACACCGAAAGTGCTAGGGTATGTGATCATGATGGCACCAAGCTCCTCGCTGTGCTTCTCACACTTGGCCTTCAGATCTGCCATGTCCAGGTTTCCGGTCCCGCTCTCGCACTTGATTGTCACAACACGCATGCCTGCCATGGCTGCACTGGCAGGGTTTGTGCCATGGGCAGAGACGGGGATCAGACAGATATCACGCTTCTTGCCGGGCTGTTGCTCGAGGTATTTGCGAATAACGCGGAGACCGGTGAACTCGCCCTGAGCACCAGAGTTGGGCTGCAAAGAGACAGAGTGGAAGCCAGTGATCTCTGCAAGGTCGGCTTCAAGCTCGTTGATCAGAGTTTCGTATCCCTTGGCCTGCTCAGGAGGAGCAAAGGGGTGGATGTTCGAAAATTCGGGCCAGGTGATGGGTACCATCTCCGTGGTAGCATTGAGCTTCATTGTGCATGATCCGAGAGGAATCATGGAGTGCACCAGGGAAAGATCCTTTGACTGCAAGTGGTGGATGTAACGGAGGATATTGGTCTCGGAGTGGTGAGTGTTGAAGACAGGGTGTGTCAAGAAAGGTGTCTTTCTGCGAAGTTCGGCAGGGACGTGAGATGCAGCATCTTCGGCTGAGAGACCAATGTCCTTTGCCAGTGAATCGACGGTGAGCTTGGAGGATGACTTTGCGGCACCAGCCAGCAGGTCTATAATAGCTTGAATATCCTCCTTCTCGACAGTCTCGTCCAGAGTGATACCGATACGGTTCTCGTCAACGACTCTCAGGTTGGTCTTGTATTCTTGCTCGGCCACTTTAGCGAAGCCACCGGCCTTTCCAGCAATAGCACCTCCAGAGATAACGACAGTGTCGAACAAGGGTCCAGTGGTCTCAATGGTGTATCCGCTCTTGGAGGCAGCCTCGGCAACAACACGAGTTGAGTTGATGACTCTGTGGGCAATACTCTTCAAGCCTTCGGGTCCGTGGTAGACAGCGTACATGGCGCTCATGTTAGCCAACAAAGCCTGAGCTGTGCAGATGTTGCTAGTGGCCTTCTCACGACGAATGTGCTGCTCGCGGGTTTGAAGAGCCAGACGAGCTGCATTGTTACCCAGTCTGTCCTTGGAAAGACCAATGAGACGACCGGGAATCTTACGCTTGTGCTGTTCGCTGCAGGCAAAGAACGCTGCGTGGGGGCCACCGAAGCCGAATGGAACACCGAATCTCTGAGCGTTTCCGAAGGCTACGTCTGCGCCAAACTCGCCAGGGGGAGTGAGAACAGTGAGAGCCAGAAGGTCGGTGGCCACACTGAAGGTTGCCTTCAGCTTGTGAACCTTCTCGGAAAGGTTCTTGAAGTCCTGAACACCACCAAGGGTGTCAGGGTATTGACCGAGAACACCAACCAAGTCTTCGCCAATATCTTCCACTCTCTTGCTTCCGTCCTTGAGGATGTCATCGACCTCAATCTTGATTCCGAAGCCTTCGGCACGGGAAGCCAGTACGGCAATGGTTTGAGGGTGGCACAAGTGCGAAACAAGGTAGACCTTGTTGGGGCGCTTTTGACGAGCTGAGGGGAGAGCGTTGATAGAAAGGGTCATGGCCTCTGCAGCAGCGGTGGGCTCATCGAGGACAGATGCGTTTGAGATGGCCAGGCCGGTCAGGTCAGAGACCATGGTCTGGAAGTTGAGCAGGGACTCCAATCTTCCCTGACTAATCTCAGGTTGGTATGGAGTGTAACTTGTGTACCAGCCAGGGTTCTCGAGGACATTTCTCTTAATGACTTCAGGTACACGGGTGCCCGCGTAGCCGCATCCAATGTAACTTCTGACGATCTTGTTTCCACTGGCAATCTCTCTCAGTCTGTCGATCAGTTGGCTTTCAGAGAAGCCTTCTGAGCTCGTCTCTTTACCGGGTTGACCTTTGCTATCCTTGACTGCGGGCCCTTCGATCTTGAGGTCGCGAGATGATAGGATATCTGCGGGCAGAACTTGGGTCACAAACTCGTCGAGAGACTTTGCCGGAGGGTCCAGAGCCTTGAGCATCTCAATAGTGTCATCGGATGAGGGACCGATGTGTCTGCGCGCAAAAGTGTCCAGAGGCGCAAAGAGAGTGGACTGGGCATGGCCGTCGCTGGGTGACTGAGTGTCGGTAGCGGTGCTCGAGTAGAAGGGTCTGAACTGCGTGGGTCGGACATGCTTGCTGGGTTGGAGTAGTTGTCTTCTAGCGGACAGGTTGAGGCATCGCCTGCTTGTCAAAGAGGAGACTGTGCCTTGGGATAGTGAAGCGGATCTCAGCCTTGCGGCAGCGACCAGTGATTGCTGCATCTTGGACTTGTGCCCGTCAGACGAGAGTCCTTGTGCGAGCACTGGGCAGTAACTAGCGGTCTTCTCACCTGTCGAGCAAAAAGAATGAACGAGTACTCGTCTTCGAGGGAACAACTGTATGACGCGAGCTCTCGGCTTAAGCTTGCTTCACCCGAGTGGTTTACCCGCAAACGAAACAAAGGAACAATATCAACGAGATGGATGTGAAGAAAGAACAGAAGGAGTCATTGATTTCTGCAAGCCAACAATTTTTCTTGCACTCTCGCCAAACGGCACCACATGCAGGAACATGAGCCACCTTAGTTTCTTGGTGCTCCTTCAGATAAGAACTCTATTCCGAAATGTGGTGATTTTGTAGGGCGTACGACTCGTTCACGCCGGGAGCCGGCCCGAAAATGTGGATCGCCCGCACCTAGCCGTGCACGATAAGGAGGGGTCCGGGGATCATTTACTCGATCATTTTACCCTCGAAAGGAAGGCCGGCGCGAAGACGAGGTTTGAGACCTACCTACTCGTACCTCCCCGTGTGCTGCGCGCATGCTGTGAAAATGCACAATGTTTTTAAGATCAGTGCAGCCCTCCGCTGAGAGTGTGAAAGCCAGCGCTTCCTAGTGGAGGGACGCACTGGTCTGAAAAGCATTGTGCATTCCTCCAGCCTGGCTGGCCTGAGTCGCGGTCCCAAGAGATGGCTATAGAGGTGACAAAATTTAGCACATAGGGAGGTAGGATACCTGTATAGAAGTAACGTGATCAAATTGCGCTGAGTTGGGTATTCAAAGAGTACAGAGAAGAAAAAGACACCTTGCTCTACGAAGAAGCCATGTAGTTGCCAATCAGAGGAATATGGCTGTACAGCTCGTCGTATTCCCTGCCAACCCATCCTCCGACTGCGCCGCCACGGCCGACGATGCCCATACCTCCAGCTAGCCAGAGTGCACTGACAACAGCGCTGACTGCATTGACAACATACCATCTTCTCTTTCTCATGAGCTGACCCTCTGGTCCGCCTTGGGTGACTTGCGATGGCGTCCAGTTGAGCCATTTAGCCCAACCCCAGACAGAGTGCCAAACTCCGACGGTGATCAGAGCACCGAAGCCAATGAACGAGACAGCAGGGTGTTTGGCAAAGCCGTGTGAGACGTAGCCAAGGTTGATGCTGCTAGAGCCACCCTCGTACCACAGAGGGATGATTCTGTTGACAAAGGAGTGTCCAAAGACCAGTGGTACCAGAGCATATCCTAGCGCACTTGTACCCGACAGCTTGGGCCATGCGACCATGCGTCTATCCGTCCTGTTCTCTGCGCCATATCTCTTGAGGTTCTGCTTGCGACGGTAGAGGCGAAGAGCAACACCGCTGCCGACGTGGGCGAGCAAGGGCAGGACAACAATGAAGGGTTCGGCGATAGGCGATTGGTAGTAAGGACGAGTGAGCAAGAGATAGCGTTCGGAATTGGCTACTGAGCGTGTGGCAAGCGGGATGATGGACGTGTTGGCAATGTGGAATGCTGTGAAGACGGAGAAGGCGTAACTCGAGTACTTGTGGACGCGGGTGAGGTACCAGACGGGCGAATGCGCATCCAGACCTAAGGTAGAGGTCCGCTGGACGGGCTTGATGGCTTCATCGTCGTAGTTCGAGCGATCTGAGGAGGACGGGAAGTACGAGTCCTTGACGTCCGAGGGGAACTCGTCCTCGATTGGCGAAGGCTCGAGTTCTTGCAACGAGACCTCCCGCGACAGGTCGTTGGCGTGAGTGTTCATCTGTTCTGAGTTCAACTGCCTGGAGCCAAGGAAGAAGCAAGCTCGCCCACGAATCAGCGTCGCACATGGCTTTGATTACCACATCTGCATCTTATCTCTGTCACAATCAGCGGATCTATCCCCACCTCGGCTTTACGAGCTTTGACTTTGTTCCTCACGGGCTTCCTCTTCGCATTCCACATCACCAAACACATCAATCATCTAACATGGGTCCAGTACGTCAAGACCTCTGCAATCTATCGTCCATGAGCTAACACACCCACAGCGATCAACAGTACTGCCTAGCGCACAGGTATGCCCCCTCATCTGTCTTTCAGACCCACAGCCTAACTCGTCATTCAGACCGAGAGCGCGCGCGAGTTGCGCCGCAACTTCTACTGCGAACTCTGTAGCAAAGGTTACGGTCGCATCACAGAACTCGAAGCCCACGAAAACGGCTATGATCACCAACACCGCAAGCGCATGAAGGAGATGAAGCAAATTACTCGCAACCCCACCGCTGCCGTCCGCAACTCACGCACCGAGAAGAAACGCACTGAAAACTCTGAGATGATCAGTTTGAACTTGAACAAAGGTGGAAAGTCAGATGGTGTAAAGAGGGGGTTCAGGGACATTGGTGGTGACAGAGATGCGACACAGGATGTACGGACGGCACCGACTGCGGCTGTGCCTGATGTTCTCATGAAAGAGGCACCGGCCAAAGAACAAGTCGAGGTCGAGAGACCGTTGCGATGGGACGATCTCACACAACTGGACTCCATCCTGGACCCGTCAACACTACCTGCTGAATGGCAGCAACTTGACCCAAGCGCTACCCGGACCTACTTCTCCAACATGGCCGATGCCGAGAAGCGAAGAGCATACTTTGATGATGACGAAGACATCCTGGATGAGATGGGTATTGCAGATGACGAATGGCATGCAGACGATGAAAACGTCTTGGATGATACCGACATCGATCAAGACTGGGAAGACTTTATGCAATCCGACGACTGGAAGAAGCAAAAGAACGACGCTGAGCAAGCGAGAAAGGATAAACTCAACCAGGCTTGGAAGCAAAGACGGGCTATGCAGCAGTCGGCGTAGTACAATGACAGAAAGAGCAATGGATTGAATATTGGATTACTTGAGCATTGGAGTTGATTAAGAGAAGATCTCTGGTATACCATTCGGCAAGGCGTTCACGGTCATATGTTTTGAGTACCTTCAAATTACACGCTGTCATCGCAGCCGTTGATTGACATCAGTTTGCATATCCTTCATAATCATCGTCGTCACGACCTCTTCCCCCTGAAACCAAGAACAAACAACTTCCAAAACAAACATCACATCCATATTGGCCACAGATCCATCTCTCCCCATCGAACCGGTGGTGTGGTGCAGTTGGTAGGCTTGTGCCTCACTGTGGACTATTGGCCACCGGTTCGACTCACGCCATTGACTAGAGGTCCCAGTAATCCTCACCCGACAACAATTATGATGAAAAGCTTTGCTTTCTCTTCCCCTCCAGAGCTAGTCTTCTGGGGGGTTTCTGTTTTGTCAATTTCTTTGATAGATATGGGATGATGATGATGGTTTTCCTTTTTGCATATATTGAGAGAGGATGTGCATGATTTGTTTCTCTTTTTGCGCGTGTTGAGGGATATGTTGCTGGCGCGCGTGTGTATGCACAATGATTTCGGCATATCTCTAGTCGTCCGTAGAGAGGCGCTGACTATCACGCTCTTAATGGAGGCTACCTCTGAAAATGTTGAAATCGTGCAATTCTACAGCTATACTCGTGACAAAGTTCAGCACACGGTGAGGATGGACGTGGCTTGCATATCGGTGACATGGTGCCCCTAAATTGATTTGCGTGCCAACTGAACCATAGTGTGCACTTGCTAGTGATGATTTATTACAGAAGACGAATTCTTAGTGGCACAAACACGGAGTACGAGAAGATAAAAAGGGAGTCGAAGTCAGACAAACAATGCTTTATTACATTGGTCAAGAGAGCATGGTTCAAACTCACTGAATCTAAATACTAGCACGTCTGGGCGCCATGGTTCTCCTTAAGTTCTTCCTCTCTTCTGTCTCCTCCATCACAGGCAACACTCCGTCCTCTCTCAGCTTGGCCAAAAATTCCTGACCGTACTTGTATCCGACCTGGTAAATCTCGTCAAACTTGGCAAACTCGAGCGTGCCATACGCATCGATCGGAGGACGCATATAAAGACAACCAGGAGTAGTCTTTGCGCGTTCGAGTGCATCAATACTAGACACATAGGCCAAACGGGCCTGGATCTCAGAAAGTGTAGGCGGGTTAGGATATGCTGAGAACGGATTCCAGCGATTGAACGAGGCCCAGAACCCTGAGAGTGAATCTCCATATGCTTGCGGGTTGTCATCGTCTAGAGCTCCGACATCAACAGCGAAGATAACATCTGCGCCAAGTGACTTCATGTGAGCGACGGTCAAGTTGTCCACGTAGCCACCATCAAGAAGCATGTTTCCTTCGTCGCAAAGCGGAGGCAACAGGCCAGCAAGCGACATTGAGGCACGTACGTAGCGCCAGGCGTAACCACTAGTGTGGATTTCGGAACGTGACTTGCTGATGTTTGTGGTGTTGCAGTAGTATTCGAGCCAGAAATCTTCGATCTGTGAGTCGCCGAAGGTCTTGAAGATACCACGGTTGAATTCATGGCCAGTCGTGTAGGATGCACTGTAACACGTCAGTCGATAAGGTTCAATAGCATAAGAACAAGCCAGTCAACATACGATGGGTAAGTCAGGTCCAGGGCAAAACGCCACATACTACCCATCCTTCCAGAAAACTTCTTGGCGCGACCATACATGGGCACAACATCAGCGTCCCAAGCGTAAAGCGCGCCGATGAAAGATCCGATCGACGTTCCTCCGACAATGTCAATAGGGATACCAGCTTCTTCCAGGGCTTTGATGATTCCAACATGGGCAATACCCCTCGCACCACCTCCGCCGAGTACAAGACCGACGGACTTGCCAAGGAGGCGACGAGCTAGACGATGGAAGTCACCCTTGAAGGGTGTTTCTGCGGAATACAGCGGGGTCTGGCGCACTTTCCTGGACGTATACTTCTGAATCTCGGCCTGAATGACTTGAACACGCTGTTTGATAACAGTACTGAACCTTCTAATCTGAGGATGAACAGGTTCGGTGGGGTCACGGAAAGACATCTGAATATGATGATGGCTTCCATTGATCCACGAACGATCTCTGAGCCATTTGCGTGTAAGTCCAGGGTGGCAGTATCTCTCAGCGTGCAGCAAGACGAGTTCTTTTCTTGCCGTGGTCTTTGTCGTGAGGAGAAAACGCTCATACTCGCCTATGGCAGGCGAGCCCTCTGCAAGGCCCACGAGCAGGATGCAATCTGCCTGGTTGATACAGGTTTGCGTCCAAGGTGACTTGACGTTTGTGTCAGCGACATACAAGACCAATGCGAACTTCTCTTCAAGATCGGCTAAATATTGAGATAGCTTCAGCTTCCCCATTTTGGTGAATGCATGTCTGCCAAGATGATTCAGAATAGCTGCCTGATTCAGCGACGTGGTTCTTTGTGGTGTAGCTCCAATCTGGTTCAGAGCGCTAAGTAAACGATGACCGAATTCGACCACAGGGACACCTGCGGTTACTGGTAGGATCGCTACCGTTCGAAGGTTCGTCGTGGACGAAGCCTTGGTACGAGTAGCGATCCTGCTCGTATCCTTTCCATGTTCTGAAGTTGGATCTTCGATCAGTGCACGCATGCGAGATGCGATAATCTTGGAAATCTTTATGGTAATGCCAGGATGTTCGTGAGCAAGACTGTTGAAAAGCGATTTGGGGAATTTTGCCAGTTCGGTATCACGAATGGCCAATAGTGTGCCAGGTCGAGTGGACTCGGTCAGAACCTCGAGCTCTCCTACACTGTCACCTTGACCGTATTCGCCAATGACTCTCATCTTGTCGTCTGCACCTTCCTGAATTGCTCTCAATCGGCCGTTGAGCACAATGTAAATAGCATCGCTCTCTTCTTTCTGGTTGTAGATGACCTGACCAGCGTTGACTTGTACCCATTCGAGAGCAAAGTCGATATGCAAGATCAACTTGGGAAGGAGGGTAGTGAGACGCTTGGCTATTGTAAGAAGCACGATGGGGAATCTGTCCACAATCTTCTCGACGGCTGCCCGGGGCAGGAAACCTACATAGACGTCCGTCTTGGCCGTGACGTCGATGAAGGAACGGTATGCGGAGACAGTTCCAAGATAGCCAGCAAGTCCACCAGGCTTAGTCAAGAAGAGACTTTTGTGCTTTGGCTTTCGTGCTTTGCTGGGTGGGTTCTGGTTGAGATTCAGCGAGCTTGGGCGCCGGACTGAACCCATGTTCCTGCCTGCCGATGATCTGATGGTTTGAGGCTCATCGGCCAAGTCAGCATCATGCGAGGTGCCGAAAATATTCGACTCTGCAGCTTCTGACTCTTCGATGGGGACACTGACGTCTAGGAAGCCGTCGATGACATAGTAAAGTCCAGGATTGCGTTCGCCTTGCTCGACGAGCACTGAACCCTTGGGAAAGAAGACAATCTCAACTTCCTCTTTCATGTCTTCCAGGATGTTCATGTTACCTGTCGCACTAAGACCAGAGTTCGATACAACGGACTCGGTCTCGCCATCGTTGGGGTCGAACTGGTCGATGAAGCCAAAGGCATTGTTGAAGACGGCCTTTTGTCGCCTGGAGTCATAAGAGACGAGCTTGGGTGACTGTGGGAGAGAGTCCGTCCTTGAAAGGCCGTCCTTCATGTTTGTCAACCCAATGGCTTTAAACATGCAGTCTAGAATGGATTCTCTGAAGATCATGTCTTCATCTACAGAATCTTGACGACGCAGTGTCTTGATGTGAGCATCGAACGGATTGAAGTTCCTGCTAGCCATGGGACTCATGGCATCTCTTCCGAGTGGTCTTGGAGTTTGAAAGGGCAACGAGTAGGGCGCCAGGTTCTTGCGGCCACCCTGCCTTGCGGCATTGTTGTTGTTGGTCAGTAAGTCTCCAGCACTGACACCAGATCTGTCTTTCTCGTCATCCGTGAGTAAGCCTCTCTCTTGGCCAAGCCTGCTGCTCCGGGTTGGTGTGTGAATAGACTCGCTTCTCCCTCCATGACCACGGCGACTACTAGGCGCAGCTTGAGCATGCAAGACGGCTTCTTTCCTCAGACCTGTCGCCGTCTTCTTTCGTTGGCCGGCACGTGGGTTATGCAGAGCGATACCCTTAGAAATCTCTTCTGGTCCAGTGCGTTCCTTCTCTTTGGTAAACTTGCTCTTCAGTCTGGTCATGGCATCTCCCTTGAGAAAGTCTGGTAAATCATATGCAGTATAACCATCCATGAGCCTCTCAGTACGTAGAACTTCGCCGGTAAGACCAAGATACTGATGACCGGTTGCCATTGTAACACGTTGAAGTCGTGTAAGAATGACTTGAACGATGTGTGAAGTGGCCTTGGGATAGACACGAGTGAGCCTTCGGAAAGCAGTGGCGGGAATTATCGCAATTGTGGTATCGACGGAGGCTCTTGCCACAATGTCTGGATGGGCAGATATTTGCTTCACAGATTGCCTGCGAGTACTCTGGGTACTGCCTTGTCTCGATCTTGGCTCCACGCCAGGATCATTTGGATCATTTAGAGAGAATGAAGGTACGGCGCTTTGAGCGAAGGAGGCGGCATCGAGCCCTTGGAGTGTTGTGTGAGATTCTCCGCCAGTAGCTGTGAGTTCGGGGCTGAATATAGGTGACAAAGGGGTGGCAGCGCCGCTAGGGCGGTTTGAATGCGGCGTCTGAGGCTGAGCACTGTCTGGCGCGCCTGAAGCCGAGTCACCTTTTTCGTCATGGCGCAACTTGACATCTTCTGTGAACAGGGATAAAATAGAAAACAGGGAAGACATCGGTGCACCGTTTTTGACTTCAGTCAACAACTGGTATCCCTGGTTACCACGTACACGCCCCTCATCATCAACACCGGTCTCTTCGGGGGTAGTTCTGCCAGTTGATGGATCTTCTTCTCTTTCCTTATTCGATTTGACAAAGATCTGGACCAAACCATCCACAACCAGACAAAAGCCCTTTTCCTCTTCTAGCAAGATGGTCTCTCCAGCGATGAGTTTCCTTGTTTGCATAGTTCGGGTGAGTTCGTGAAAGACAGGACGTTCAAGATAACCAAAGACCTTGATGGCACTAAGAAACTCGTCAAGATAATTTGCCAGACCTTGCTTCGAGTCTGTCTCTTGAGTGTCCGGGAAGACCTCAACTTGAGGTTCTTTACGTTGAGGCTCTGGAGGTAGTCTCGAGTACATATTCAAGAAACGATAGCGGACCACCCAGCTCGCGGTTGAAACGAAGAAGACGAGAATCAGTACGACAGTAGTCATGTTGACGGTCAGAGTCAAACTCGTAGATAAGAATGTAAACAGCCATGTTGGTAAAGTAATGGTCAAGAAAGCGATGAACCAGAGGAGAAGGCTGGGTAACATGGTGAAGATGGCCAGGATAATGCCGGCGGCCACGCCCACGTTGGACGGCTCAGCAATAGGTGGAAGGGATGACACGACAGGTACAGTCGAATTTTGCACGACCTCCTGCAGTGCACTCGACGCATTCGCGACAATCTCGGAGTCCATCTTTTCCAGGATATTTGATAGTGAGAGGTCGGCTGCAATTGATGATTGTGTTTAGTGTTCAGCAGGGGCAGCGTATCGTTCAATGACCATGATCAAATTGTTCAAGACATGATAGTCAGAAATTGGAAGCGTCGGAAAGAAAATGAACAAACAATTCGTAGAAGAGAAGTTGCGATGTAGAAAGACAGGAGTTGGCTTGATTGCTGGCATCCAAACACGTGGCTTGGCATTGCGATTTAGCCTAGTTTGTTATACAACGTTTTGCGATTCACTGACCCGAGTCTACTCGAGTACACTCTTGCGATATAAGAAGTTGTTGAAACCAGTCGTGCAACCTTCGCTGAATATTTAGGTATTCATTAGTTGATTATGTTTTCACAGCCTTCATTGCATCACCTATGTAGTCCTGAGCAATATTGTGCATTTAGTGAAGCAGCTTGGCGTTGGGTAAGACTCACTCTTTGGTGGGGAGCAACTTCTCCAGGCTTGCGCGCATCCATCGCAACTTCCGTCACTGTCGCAAGCCAAAGTTAATCGCGACTTTGTCAACTGCCCTCGCCTTTACACGACCACCTTTACATCACAACATCCAGCTCCCATCCATCCCCAAGCCCCGAACAAGGGTATATACAGCAAGCATGGGTGACAGACGTTCAGAGCGCGTCTATCACCAAGACTATATCGTGCGCATCAGATACTCCAACACATTACCACCACCTCCGAACCCGCCCAAGCTTTTGGACATTCCCGGAACTGGCATCGCCTCGAGCAACTATACATCTCCCTCGTACGCTCTCAAGCTTGCACGAGAGCAGCCACTCAACATCGAGGCCGATAGCGAGCTCGGGATGCCCCTTGAGCTGCTTGGACGACCAGAAGTCTTTGAAGAAGACGAGGGCGGTACGTCATTCCCTCATTACACCCTAAGAGTCGCCTTAGCTAATCATACCATCACAGCGAGCATGGTCAACGCCCCGTCCACGTCCATCATGGCCCAAGAAAACCCGCCGCCGCTCCATCCCAAGGACCGAGAACTTCTCAAGCCACTATCCGCCCTCGGCAAGCCAACAGCCATGAACTCTGGTGTCAGTTTTCTCCGTAGGACTGAGTACATATCGTCCAACGCTGGCGCTGTGCAACGTTTTGAATCAAGTACATCCAAAGACTTGTTGCGCGTACGAAAAGACCCCAAGCGTCGTAAGACGGTGGAGCCTAACCGCGACGACCCCTTGCACATCATCAGACATTTGGCCAAAGGCTTTGATCTCGCTTACCCCGAGGACGCCTACCGCGGTGATGATTCTAAGACACAAATCCGTGGAGCTCCCAGCACCCCTGCCGAGAAAGCCGCCTGGGCCACACCTAAACACCCTAAACACCCCGAGCTGACCCTCATGGACGCTTACCCTCTTCTTCCTGATAACGACGCCCTCCCCATGACTGGTGACTACCAGGTCGTTAAATTCAGCACTAATCCTGTTGCTTCCTCGTCCAACGCGTACGATACGCGCCTCGACACCGCGCTGCTGCGACCGCTTGGCGCCGATCTGTCTATCTACGAAGAACGCATGGCTGCCCATCAAGCAGATCCGACCGTCCCTAAGCCTTTGCCGGAATGGGACTACGACCTGTTTCTGCCAGGTAATGAGGGTTCAGTGGGCGCTCTCAAGCGCAAATTCGATCCCAATGATGCTCAAAAAGACGACCCCTCACTCTACGATACGGAGGCCGATGGTGATGCGTGCTTCCAATTCGACCGCGTCCGAGAATACGAGACCTACAAGCAAAATGGCAATGCCAACGACCCGTACGGTGTAAAGGTCGCACTCGCCCTAAACGATGGCGGAGGCCGCTTACCACAGGGCGCTTACTACTATGCTGTCAAATCGACGGCAAGCCTAAGACCAAAGAGAAAGACACCAGGCATTTCTGAGGAGGGTCGTGTTGAGCACGTGGATGTGCTCCATGTAACCGTGAGACACCCCAACGCAGACGAGGCAGCAATGCGCACATCAGCGCAAGCAGCCCTGGACCGTGAGGATGAGGATTAGAAGTCTGCACTGGACCGTGAGATTGAGGATGAGGATTAGAAGTCTGCACTGGACCGTGAGATTGAGGGTGAGATTGAGGATTAGAAGCCTGCACTGCCTCCTATAAATAAGTAAAAAGAAAATTGAACTATTAGCTATCCCTAACCACTTCTCCACGACCACTTGCAGAAGTGTACGGTCATTTGTGAAGCCCCTGATTGAGAGCTCATCTTTCTCGCATCTCAGTGGACATTCTGTTAACTCCAAAAACACTCTGTATTTTTACAGGAAATTTGAAAGTGTACATGGTTGCTGAGAGCACGCTTTGACTCGGCATCTCACCGGACAGGACAAGAATTCAAAATCACCGTTCGTTTACAGATGGTTAGGATAGATGTGTATACGGTCACTGACAGCACACTTGTTGTACATGAATGGTTTGATTTGGAAGACTTTATATACGAAACTCATTTCGGGGCGAAAAGTTTGCAATGGGATGCCAAAAACTGCGTCTCATGCGAGTGGACATATTTGACATTCATTTGAAGCTCTTTGCGGCGATTTGCAGGCATTGATGTCCTCGCAATCTCAACACATCTGTCATCCCCTACGGTTAACATCTCCCAAAGAAGACTTCCTGCAAAATACGAACCATTTATTCTGGCGGGGGCGCATCCGCAGAGCTGGAATGCGACATCTAGGCTTCGCAAGCCCTCCATCTTCTCCAGCTTATGCATACTCAGTGCTTTGACAGCCACAGTGAGGCAGCGAGATGGGACCGGGATCGAGATGCGGAGCTTTTCGATACGAGCCAAAGCACGATCACTCATGGCTCCGAAGTAGAAACTATCATCGAACATGGGGAACGATGCCAGAGGCATGTCAGGGTCCATCCACTCCTCTCCAACATTCCAAGTACGGCCAAGGTAGACATATTGGACGGCTTCGACATATATCTGCTTGCAAGTAGCGAGTAGGTTGACGCCGATTACCGGACGTCTGTGGGAGAACATGGGAATGGCATCAAAGTCGCCTCCTTTGCTCAAGTGGAGTTTGTAGATGATGTGGCGTAGTGTTATAGGTAACTTGAGGAAAGGGAAGTGGTCGTTTGCTTTGATGATTCTGTGTTCTTCAGATCTTGCTAGTGACCATGGCCAGGGGGTCTGTCTTGGTGGGAATGTCCTCTTGGGCTTGGGCGATGGAGGTGGAAAATCTTCTGATGATAGTGTTGATGGCCAAGCAGGCGAGAGAGGGGCGTCGAGGCTGGTCATAGGTGACATGTCGTAATTATGTTCGCATTCTTGAGATGATGCTAGTGACCATGGATGTGAGAGTGGTTTGTTTGAGTATGCCTCTGAAGGCTCGGTCGATGAAGTTATAGCATCTTCTGATGACGTTGTTGATGGCCAAGTTGACGAGAGTGGAGCATCAAGGCTGGTGATGGTTGCCATGGTGTTGTTTGTTTCGTAAATCGGCGAGAAAGGATCGTGGCGGCTGTTGATGTGTGCCATTTTGTTGTCAGATACATGCTCTTTGGATGACGCCGATTCCCCGGGTATGAAAGCTGGTTGTTTTCCGAGGGTGTTTCTGACTGCTTGAGGGATGTAGTCATAGAGTTCCTTGCTGATTGTGCCAGTGCCTCAGCTGAAGGGGTGGTAAATTCGAAGTCGAGGATGTGATTCATCTTGATGTATGGTATATGCGTTGGCAAGAAACTGCGGCGTGATGCGATGCGGGAGCAGGTAAGGTAAGAACGGCTGTCTTAGAGAATTGTATTCAGGTTGGAATAGTTTGTCACAGTGAGCGTAGAAAGAAGACTAAAAGATATCGAGCGGCAGACGACGGTTTGACAGTCATAGCTGCCTAAAGATTCTTGCGAGCAAGTTGTAGCAAGATATGACCATTAAGAGCCAGCCATTTTCTGTTAATGATACGTGGCAGGACCTAAGAACAAGAAAATGATCTCGTACCTAGACATACATCGAGGAGCTTAAGATCCAGGGAAGAGTCATCATAAGAGACGTAACATACATCGAAAGCTTGACCGTGTTCGAATTGCTTAGGTACTTCCCAACTTGCCTTTCTTCTCATCCCATCCTGCTCCAACCAAGGCATGCATATATGCCGCTCTTTCCCGATAACCCTGATAGCTTACCTTCAGTCCATGTTTTGCCGATGCTGCACGTGTGTTTTATAGCTTCGGATCTGACAAGAGATGTTTCTTAGGCCACATAGACAAGTGACTCCCATGATGGTCGAGGACGGGTCGCTTTATCGTCCAGCCGATGCTTACATAGTGCTGGCGTTGTTTTGATGCATGACGTTAACCAAGAGTGTCGATGTCATGAAGGCACAGGTCTAACATCCGAACGAAGAGCTGTCATGCCGAGGTCATCCATCGGTCAGAACGGAACAGGTCTACTAGACAAGACGCTGTTCGAATTCAGTCTTGGTCAGCAGTCCTTAGTCTCCGCAGTGCCTCGAGATATCTTAGGTACTCGTGCTGTGGCGTAGCTAGGACTCCCTCCTGAAGTAAATCAAACAGGGCCCGAGAGGGCTTGATCCTCTTTCATGTTCAACAGCTCATCACTAGGGATCCAGAGCGGATCAGTCTATCGATGCCTTCGCCTCTGAATTAAGTAGGCATTAGGTGAGGGAGGACAGGGTATCTTCGAAGCGGATGTTCGCATGCCTGCGGCAGAACAAGAGGTAGCGGACAGTGTTCTCCAAGTAGCTCGGTGGAGGTAGCACTTGCAGAATAGATATTGACATGGCTGTCTGTGAGGGAAACATTCCTGACGTGTTGCACCGTAGCTCATAATCCGATGGTCGCTGTACTGGAAGCAATTCACCGAAGCCCGTGATCATTCTCAAGTTCTAGATGGTTGTCGGAACGCGTCCATCAAGCCACAAGCAGTAGACGAGAAGCAAAGAGTCCAGAACACTCTTAGGGGGATACTAAGGCAGCTGATAAGGACTGTTGTTGATGTGAAAGACCGAGGCTGTTCTTTCGATAGCTTCATCAAACGGCAAAGTCAATTGAGACAGCAAGTTTTTGTATAATTTGCATAAGCTGTGCAGAAGATATCTTAGCGACATCTTGCTATCCAGCTTGCTCAACTCCAAAACCACATGTGATTGGAGATAGAGCCATGGTGGTGCATGGTCTGATAAAAGATGAGAGCGTTTGCAGCTCGTGGTTGCGACCACTTGAGTTCGTGGGTAGGTCGCCAATACATTTATGCACTTCATAGCTCGTTTACACGGAGACGCGATGCATGCGGGGGAGAAGGCCGGCAGCACTGTTCATATGCACGTGATATTGCGCGTGTTGTGTGTCACCTACTCAGTCAGGTCGGGGAGGGAGATCATGCCACCATGGGGTTCAAAAGTACTGAATCACTGTTTGGTGAGAAATCCTGCCAAGCCCACCAATCTGTGATTCAATACTTTTGAATCCCATGGTGATGCGTCGTCTCTTCGTCGAGATGCTGTAGCTTTCTAGCTGTGAAAATGCACAAACATATTGGGATCCTGAGATTTGTCCACTGAGAGCGTCAACCGCATTGGTTTTCCATGGATAAACTCTTCAATCAGAGTCTTTGTGCAGTCTGATAAATATTCAATTACTAGCATTAGAAGAGGCTGGCAGTTACAGGAATGCACAGCAGTCAGCTGAAGGTGGAGAGCAGGACGTCACACTCACTCCGGTTCAGCCACATTTCTCCCTGCCAACGGGTGCTTGAAGGAGCTCATGGCCGCCAAGACATGATCACTTCAGTCTCCGACAAGCACATTCGAGCCTTTACTATGGGGTTGAGCATATTCACGTGTCTTATAATGTGCAGATTCGATATGTGCATCACAACTATCGTAGAGATATGTTTCCATAGAAAAAGGAGTCTTCGGACGGTGTATCAGACTTTCATTGCCAGACCAAGCGCGCGATCGGCTCATGAGGGGTCTGGTCCGTGCGCTTAGAACTGCGCTGGAGGGCGGGCTGCTCGCTCGTAGTCAACCTGCTCTCCCCCTACAAATCTCCTCACCCAAAATCCGCAGGCTCTCTCTTTCCTACATACAAACTCGCCATACAAAATCGTAAGTGTCGCGTCGCGTCTCCCCGACTCAAGCTTGCTTCACCAACAACAGCTTCACAAGCACATCGAATAATTACATTCACCACTTTCACAGAACAGATGGGAAACGACAAATGGCTCATTCCGTCACTTGTCTTGTTCTTGTTCTTCCTTCACGCGCTCTCAACTTCATCCATCGCTCTTTCTTCTTTCATCTCACCAAAGACTAACACCAATCGATTTAGTTGTTTCTACACAACCACCACACATCTAACTCTTTCAATCGCTTCGGTATGTTGATTATCCTTTCATTCAACGCGTCGCTATTCGCAATTGCGCCCGAAAGACGCGTTTTTGGGTTGCGGTGTTTCCGTCCACCTCTCACCACGCGCGTCACTCATCGACCATCACATCACTTCACAATTGTCGCATTACTTCAATCCAACGTGCAATTTGCTAACCTCAACTCTGCGACTCAGATTGAATCAAATCAACATGCCTAAGGAAAGAGCCACCACCCGCAAGACCGCAAAGAAGGACGGCGGCAAGAAGAAGAAGGGTATGCTCCAATTGTTTCACGATCTCATTGCCCATCATGACTGACCTCATCGTCAGACCCCAACGCCCCCAAGCGTGGTCTTTCTGCCTACATGTTCTTCGCCAACGAGCAGCGCGAGAAGGTTCGCGAGGACAACCCCGGCATCAAGTTCGGTAAGTCAAACATTTTCTAATACATGCCAATCCTATCGGTATCTAACCATTTTCACAGGCGATGTTGGCAAGCTCCTCGGAGAGAAGTGGAAGTCTCTTAACGAGAAGCAAAAGACTCCCTACGAGGCCAAGGCTGCCGCCGACAAGAAGCGTTACGAGGAGGAGAAGGCTGCCTACACTGCTGTAAGTTGCAATGAGCATTCATCTTCTCTTGATCATCAAACTGACTCGATCCATCAGGGTGGCGATGCCGAGGAGGAGGAGGAAGAGGAGTAAATTACTCCCTTTCCACCCATCGACATGATCAACCTCATCAACCGTCACGTCTAATTTTCCTTTTCATGGCCTTGTCTTACTTTTACCAACATGGAATCGCTTCTCAGTTTTTCGATCATCTTTTTTCTATCGCATGTCTTTTACACGGATATGACTGGGGGGCAGGTTTGGGGACGTGGAGCAAACAGAATGATACCACTGGCTAAATCCGGAATGGGGATTGTGGTGTTCTTCTACTTATTTGAGCAGTCGTCGGGAGAAGAGGACAACTCTGAACGGCGAGAGAGATTACTGTAGGAGCTTTTATGCTTCTGCTTTTTTCGTTGTCGGTATCCTTTTTACAACATCATGTTAGCTACTGCGTACGCCGACCATCAAGACAAGAGGCCGCGGCAATTCAAAGCTCGACGATTCATGACAGAAAATGATCTTCCCTCTCTGCCTTTCGATGTGATCTTGTCAACTGTTGAATACTCTGTGCTCGTAACAATTCATGGTCGGTTTTGTATATTTCCTGTTCATTTACTGCTCATTTTGGGGTCGTCGCTGTGTCTGCCTGTCGCTTGCCAAGTCGAGTCGCTTCCTTGATGCGACAGAAAAGCGATAAAATCACAATGCTTTCGGAATATCGAGTTGGAGAAGAAGTAGCAACTGTTCACATTCTAGATATCAACCAGCCGGTTATCATTCTCGACATCAACCCAGAACTCCATATCAAATGCATCGACGTGCTCTTTTTCTTTTCCTCCATGACTATTCCCTCTGGAACACCACAGTCAAGCCCATGAACGCCAGCATCACCGTCTTGAGCCAAGGGTACTCGGCAAGCAAGATAGTAACGTAACCCACAAAGGGAATGTATCCCACCACACTACCCACGACATCAGTCGCGCGGTTGAGGAAGTCTTGCCCACGGGCGTAGAGTTCGGTATCATCGGCGGCGTTGTTATCGCCTTTTGTAAGGAGTTGAAGGGGAGGTGCGTTGATTCTGTAATTCGCGTCTTCGTTAGCACACATCTATCTTCCACATTTACATGCGGCACAACTTACCCTTCACCACCACCAAATCTCCTGACAACTCTATGCACGATGGGGATATCCTTGCCCCTGACATTATACACCACCACCTCTCCTACTTTTGTATCCAAGCCGCGGTTCCAGAGGAACAGCAAGTCTCCACGTTGGAAAGCCGGTTCCATACTTCCGGAGAGGACGACTACGATGGGAGAAGCGGAGTCGGTTGCGACACTCAGGCCTTTCCAGAGCATAAAGGCTGTGCTGAGGACGAGGGCGAAGTTTAGGACTTGGGTGGCCAGTTGCCGGGGTTGGAGGGAGCTTAGGGAGCCGAACATTGTGGGCGAATTGTGTGTTTGTATTTTCCTTCGAGGACAGTCGATGTGGAAGGAAGCGCAGTTGATGTACTGGCTTGAGTGTGCTTTGGCGGAGAGGACGGATCGGTATAGGTAGCGTTGTTTGTCGCAGCAGGTCGTGATGATCCTGAGTCACTGGGTCGGACTCGTCGTGTCAGGGCAATGCGAAAGATGTCTTTCTCTGATCGACACCACGTTGCGGGAAAGTGAGAGCGCAATTGCGATTGTTGGATTACTCGTAAGTCAAGCTGTCCAGAGCTCACCATGCACCGGAGAAACTGCGGGGTCGTTCTCCGAGCGTTCATCTCTTTTTGGCTTCACTGATCACCCTGACATGTTCTTTCTATCTCTGTAACACTTCGCCATGCTACCCAATTATCCACCTATTTATGTCATATGACAGGCTGAGTGTCTGTGGTGTTATGATAGGACGTTGGAGTCGACAGGATGCTTGTTTGCACTCTCATTCATCAGACAAATAATTATGACAGTGTCATGGATAAGAGGGCTCGACAACAACTATTTCTTTTTGCTTCCAACTGTGTCACTTGACCTGTGAAGACCCCGGAGGTCAACAATGCGCTTAGTTCATCACATCTCGTAAGCGTAGAGTAGAGAAGGTGATGCAAAAACATAATCATACGAACTGTACCTTTTTGACGGTCAAATGTTCATGACACTAATCCTAATGGTCTGACAAGTAAAGAGATCGTGAAAAGAAGGTGCTAAATGAATCACACTGGTCGGGCAAGACAACAGGGACGCAAGAGGTAATGATAATAGTACATCAATTCATAAAAAGATTATCTAATGATACATGTGGTATCGAAGCCACTCGCTATTCATACATCCATCAAAGTCGAAGAAGGGGTATATTGACTTTGAGCATTTACTGAGCAACAGCGGAGGTACCATCATCGGGACCGGGAAGACCCTATAATCGTTGTCAGTGGAATGTTCATATATACAAGGTCAGGGCAATTGAGGCTCACCTCGTCGTCACCGGGCTCCTGGTATGAGCCGGTGGGCTTAGCACCACGAGTGCGGCCACCGTCAATGATGTTGTCCTCGTTCATGGCAGCCTTCTCGTCTTGCTCTGAAGATAAATGTCAGTATCAATTCATGATCCAGTGGAAGAGTGGTTTACATACCAAGAACCTTGTCGGAGTCGGCGGTGTCAGCATCAATGGGGTCCTCGATGGATGCCTCATCCTTCTGGACGGGGATCTGGTTCTGACCAGTACGGCTGGCATACTCGTTGTCACCAGCGACGCCAGTGGAGGTCTCGGGTGTGTACTCGGCGGACATATTGTTGATTTAGTTGGTAGAAAAGGCTTGAAAAGGTAGTTGTAGTGTTGAGAGAAGATGTGAGATTGAATTGATGAGGAAAATAGAAAAGTAGCAAGCAGAACACGATACTTATACCTTTCTCTCTGACCTCTGTCAAGTAAGCGGCCTGCACATACAGTGCACGATAACAGACACTACCTCATCGTCGTTTGTTTGTTTCAATTTCGATACTGGCACGTCACACCCGTCATCTTCGCGTTCGGCAAGACGTGTCCTAGAGCTATCAGACATACTGACATCAATGAAGTGTCCGAAAGGGAAAGTGTACATTGTGGATGGACCCCTTGATGACGATAGAGCCGCACGCAGGGGGTCCAAGAGCCTCCTCCAGATCGTTCCATCATGTCAAGATCGATGGGTGAATTGACTTTCAACCCGTGTTTCTGGAGTGACAGGTGCAAGACACGCGATCGTTCGTGCTGGAAACGTGCAAAGATGAGGCTGGGCGGCTCCAAGGTTTGGTGCAAAAGACGTCAAAGGATGGATCTCATCGTCATCCAATACGTGCTTGATCGGGTATAGCGTCAGATCTGGCGTTGTACCTTGCATCAGATCCCAGATCTCCTTCCAGATCCTTCTCCACAGATGATGCTTGTTAGTTTTTATTGTTTTCCAACCTCATACTTCTGACATGTACTGTGGAGTTTTGATTGTCGTTGGTGTGGTGATTGGGGGAGTGTGATGCTTACTGCACTTGTTTCTCTTTGAGCAGCGGCTGCGTTGACGTCAGTAAATCTGCTTTTATCCACGATCGCAACGGCGAGAAATGCTCTAGTAAGATTCATTGCACGATAGAGAAACTGGAAGCGATGTTCAGTAGGAAAGGAAATCATCATGTCATTGGCCGTCGACTACAATTAACAGTAAACAACCCCATAATACACTCCTTGCATTGCTAGACCGAGACCCCAAAAAGACATTGTGACAGAACCTGTAGAAAGGAGGGGTATAAAACGCGCCAGCATAAACATGTAAACAGACTCGGATGGACATGTCGACGGCGTATAGTTGTGAAGGCGTGGTCGAGAGAAGAGCATGCCAGCTTGGTGTGGACAAGGTCGAGCTTACTTCTTTCTGGAAGCACGCTTCTTCTTGGGAGCAGGCTTCTCATCTTCCTCGACAGCTTCAGGCTCCTCGGCGACTTCTTGAATGGGCTCCTCGACAGGCTCTGAGGCAGGTTCGGCAGGCTCCTGTACATCGTCTGCTTCGTCCTCGGACTCGGCCTTGACAACCTTCTTGGCCTTGGCAGCCTTGCGAGGTTTGGCGGCAGCCTTCTTCTTTTGAGGAGCGGGCTCGGTGTCGGATGAAGATTCAGGGTCTGCGGCAGGGACGGGTTTCTTTGCTCTGGAAGATTTTCTGATGGCCTCCTTGGGGATCTGAGCCTCTTCGGACTCCTCAGATTTGACTGCCTTCTTGCCCTTGGCAGCCTTCTTGGGAGCAGAAGCCTTGGGCTCGTCGATATCAGACGCGACCTCTGCTTTGACCTTTCTGCCCTTGGCTGTCTCTCTTCTGGGTTCCATGGTCTCGTCGACGTCAGAAGTCTCAACAGGCTTGACGGCGGCCTTCTTGCCCTTGGCAGCCTTCTTGGGCTTTGCAGGCTCCTCAGCGGCGTCGTTCATGTCTGCGTCAGGCTCTTCGTCCTTAACAGCCTTCTTGGCCTTGGTGGCCTTCTTCTGAGGGACAGGCTTGACGTCGGCCTCTTCCTTGTCGGCATCGGCATCCTCAGCCTTGACGGCCTTCTTTCCTCTGGCCTTCTTAGGTGCGGGAGCCTCAGCTTCTTCATCGTTGGCATCGGCCTTCTTGCGACCGCGCTTCTTGGGGACTTGCTCCGGGGCGGAGGAACCGGGGGCGCCATCGGCTTCTGCCTCAGCAGCGGCAGCAGCCTGTCAAATTAGTTAGTAAGTATATAATGGGATGTCATGACAGAGATAGTCACCTCTGCGGCCTCCTTCTTCGCCTTGGCGGCCTTGGTAGGACCATTGCCGCTCATTCCTGGACGGTTGTACTCGGGGTCGCCCTTCCAGTCTTCATCATCAACGTGACCCTGGTCAAGAGCGCGATAGACCTTCTCCTGGACGTCCTGGGGAAGCTCCTCGTAGCCATCGACGTAGTCCATGTCCATGTTGCACTCAGCCTTCATGTTCTGGAGCTGCTTGGGGGTGACACAACCCCTGAAAAAGGTTAGCAAGGAGACGATGATACAGAAGCAGGTAGCAGACTCACCAGTGACGGTAGGCCCAACTCTGGTGCTCATGGATGGTGACCATAGTGGCCTGACGAAGCTCGCCCTTTAGGATCTTGACGCTATTATCCTTGCACTCGGTGCCCTTGCAACCTGCGCGGTTGTTGGGGCTGATTTCTGTGACTTGTTAGCATTGGAAGCATCTGTTTGTACATTCATCAAGACGATACCAAGACGATAAGGCATTTTGATGAGAATTGGTAATGTTAGATGAAGGAGTCGCGAAAGTGAAAAGGATTGTGTTTGCGCAAAGCACAAGGGGGTGGGAAATCAAGAATCGCTGCACACTTTAATGACAAAAAGGAGAAAATAAACAAGTGAAGCAGACGAAGTTGTGGCAGACTGCTGACACGAGGCAGAAATCAATTGCGAGAGTGTCGGTTGTCCGTTGTGAAGGCAGAAGCTGGAAACGCGAGAGACGCGTTGAGCTTGACCATGACGTTGGCCCAGAGGGACCATGTTGCGAGGGTCGGCGAGTCGGAGCATTTTTAGATTCGGCCTGGCTGGAGTCGAAAAATGTACGACATCAAGACTCCGGTTACAGGCAAGAGGCGAAACCAGACTAGTTTCTTCAACTGTTTGGACACGGTCTCTATTCTATCATCAGCATAGAATGCTCGGAGTAAACCAATGCAAAGATGCTGCGCCCGGATAGCAGGTCTCAAGACGCCTGTCCGACCACGACCTTCCACATACTACATAGCCTACCGCCGATACGCCCATCATAGCCCGACCCTCAAACCAGAGACGCTTAGTCCCAGTCTTGGACAAGAGACGCATAATCCCAGTCTTGGACAAGAGGAGGATTTCGAAAGTCTCGTCGGCGCCGACAATGCCACCTTTGACACACTCGCCAGGGGGCTGAAGAGTCCTTCGCGACAGGCTTCGATCAGGCACGCCAAAGCCCTGCACAAGGATGGCTTCTCATACATAAGCGCCGAAAAGCTTCCTGCCCGCGAGTCGTCTCGTTCGACCAAGGCATGGATGCCTGCCATCGAGGCTGCATTGCCTCCGCGTCTGCGCACTCCGGCCGCTGTGACCATGACCGACCAGACCTACTCGGCCCAGGACATCAGTCGCATCATCCACATCTCGTCCTACACGTACAATCTGGATCTGCTGACCCATCTGGCTTTTGATCAGCATCGTCCAAAGGCTGCCGTATGGCTCGCCTCGATGGCCATCTCTCACAACTTCAAGCCGGAACCCACCCATCGCGATACCAACGTATGGAACAACCGTCTAGATCCTCGAATGCCTTTGAAGGAATTTACTGAACAGGACGAATGTGACCTGTCAGGATTGCCATTGAACAGACACTTGGACGACAGCCACCCAGCCCCTTCATTGGATCAACTCACCGCCGAACTGCACCCACATGAAGAGCCGCTTCCCAACATTCTGCGTCACGAGACAATTGGTCAAATATGGGAGAGTCTAGCCAGGATGATCATCAAAGATGCCGCAAGAGCAAACAAAGACCCTTCTAACCAAGCCATCAAGCCCGAGATCCTTGAAATCATAGCCATGCTACATCACACAGGCGCCATGCCCTCATCCATATACTCCTATCAGCCGCCCGACGATTCCGTGTCCTTGTGTCAGCCTCCTACGCTACATTTGCTGTCCAACCAGATCATCACCTCCTTAACAGACGCCGCTTGGAGAGCTCATGAGACGAACGTAATCGAAGAAGCGAGAGAAAGAGGTGCCGTTTACGAATCCCTTCGACCAGAGATTCCTGGCTCAATGTACAAGGTTCATGTCACCGGTCTTGGTCACGAAATCTGGCTTGAGTTGGTCTTGTGGGCTTGTTTGTATGGTCGTTTTTATAAACAAGGTTCCAGGATACTTATGAACTTGGCAAAGCAGAAGGGCGACAACAATTGGTCTGTCTTATCATGGAGAGAGCTGGCCAACCCAATCATTCAATCTGGACAAGAAAAGTCGATCAACTGGGACGAAGTCAAGTACATTTTCAATACTGGAATCGCCGACACTGACCAAATGGTCAACAAGAAGAAAGTACGCAGAACTGTGAGCGCAGAGGTTATCGCTTCCTTTGTGGATGCTGTCGTGTCCCACGTCAGTGCTGGTGTCGGTTCGCGAGGCATGGCTCCCGATGACCCTGCTGAATTCTTGACCTCGATGAAGAATCTCTTTGGCCGTAACAATATGAGCTTGGGTTTCACTTCGTGGGATGCCATGATCCTGCGATTCTTTGAATCAAGGGGCGTTGACTTTGAAAAGGATCCAGCTTTGGCTCGCAAAGTCAATTTGATATCCTCCATGTTTGGCGATGACATTGCAACTGTCAACGCTCCTACACGGGACCAACTGTGGCAACCCACGCCTGCTTATGTTTTGGACGGCACTGCAGCCATCATTGGTTACCATCACCGTTTGCTTAGAGCTTATATCAAACTCGGCAGCTTGCGCGGTGCTACAGGAGTCGTTCAAGGTCTACAAAGATTGACCGACATAAACAAGGAGAGGTCGATTCAGGAATTTTTCAAGAAGCAACAAGACCTCACGACTCAAGATGACGTACCACAAGATGATGCCGCGGATACTTCTGACTTCGAGTTTGAAGGCCGTTATGGCGGCATTCATTATCCCAGTTTCTTCCCCCAGATACCGGTCCCTCTTCTAGCAGACTTCCTCAATTTGGTAGTTGACTCGAACGATTTGGAGCTAGGTTCATGGCTGGTGTATTCACAGGACTTGGACGGACCAATCATTCACAAGGAATTATACAGCGATCCTGCCATGGGCCCCCCACTGGTAAGACTTGCTGCCAGTCTCGCTGACAAGGATCTGATGAGCAAAGTTTTCGACAATCAAAGAAGAAAGTCGGGAACAAACCTTCCCAAAGAAGTGCTTACCGCGCTATTAGACCAGCAAATCGAGGCAGCAAATTGGCCCTTTGTCGAGAAAGCTCTGGACAATTTTGCACAGTTGCCTGGTTACAACATTGGCACGATCACTACTGCAACCTTGGTTCGTACGATTTTACGCGAGGCAAAGTCATGCGACGGTGATCTTACAAAACTCGAGAAATCTGCATCTGCGAAAGCGTTCCAGCGAATGGCCAGATTCCAGACATCTGGTACCAATCATGGTTACAGAAGGCCACAGGATGCTGTGAGCTCTGAACTTGGAACTACCATCTGGCACCTACTTGCACTTGTTAATGACAACTGGAGAGAATACGCTTGGAAGGCCTACCCAAAGATGGCCTATCAGAGTGATTTCGGATTTGTTCCTAGAACATTCAACGTCATCCTTGATGCTGTTGTCGACAACTACGGATCTGTTGCCGGTAAAGAATACCTCGGTAAATTCTGGCCCGAATCGCTACGGCAGTTGCCTTCAAGACCATCAAACCACGACGATACACCTGGCGGTGTGCCCCGCATGGCCGCACGCCGCGAAGATACCACTGTCTTGACTACTCCTTTTGTGGGTAAGAACTCCAATAAGCACAGGATCCACATCGATGGCCCGGGCAAGGCAAAAGGTCGTCTTAACGTCTATATGCGCTCGAACCCGAATGTCGCAACAATCCGTATCATCTTGAAGGCGGCTCTACAAGAACATGAAGGTCAACACGAATACGGTCTCATACGACAAGAGGTCGATTGGGCGCGAAACATGATGAAGAGACTTGGCTTGGGCGACCGCCACATTCAAGCCGAATTCAATGGCTTACCAGAGCTCGAGAACTACCCGGAGGCTCACGCAGCAAATGAAGACGATTGGGTCCAAAACACCCCATTTGGTGTAACACCAAATAAGTCTATGAATGATGGCCTGAAGGACAAGGCAGACGAGATGGAAGATGAATCTTGAGTGTCTCACGACGAACGCATAGACTTGTACAATGGGATATCACGGCGGATTGTTGGATAAGCGATTACACGGCGCATAGATGGAGTTCCTGAGGGACTGTAAATATTGGTGTTGGGTTTGATCTTTTCATATTGCATAGCGGTTTGTAGGCTGTACTATATCACACTTGTTCATTTACAACGTCCACGTTGTTCAATGCTCATGTACCCGATTCTCCGTGAGTGCAGTCGACTTCCAGAACCACCCAATTCTCCCAGGTTGGCCAAGTTAATCATTGCGAGCGCGAGAATGTCTGTCTAGATATCGGTGGACGGTTCTTAGGCTTGTCATTGACACATCATAGTAATCGTGCAGACTTGGAATGGAAATCACGGCCGCAGCTTCAGTGCAAATGCATCGCTCTTTCCAATTTCTTGTCACTTCCCCTAGAGAGTCCTACTTTACACTGTATCCTTGAAAAGGGATTCTAGAAGCATTGCGGTTTCCTTGTTCGTGAAGTCTTGTCCAAGTCTCGAGGCAACCCTGCCCGTATCTTTGGCTTCTTTAGCCGCTGCCTTCTGCCTTTTTCTTCATGTCTCGATTACGAGGATGAATTTTCTCATCATGTTAGATGGCATTCCGAATGCGACGGCTTGCTCTTCTTGCTTTCATCCGTTGCTTTTCGAGTGACATGTCTCGGGGCATTCATGCAGGTTGTGCTCGGCTTTCATGACACTCGAATTCCTGGACATGAAATCGAGAATTGTGGCACGAGGCATCATCAGAGGTACTTCTCGGCCCAAGATTTGTCATAGTATACCCCTGAAGAATATTATGAGAAGAAATCAAAGGGTATGTATCTGTTATTGGCTTGTTATTGTGGGATATGTCTACGAAACTGATGCTTTGGGTGTGACCCTGTCATTGATATGCTAGGAAGAAGAGATCGAGAAAGTGAGAAAAATTCATGCTGCAGATTGAGAGTTGAGGTTGCCTAAGAGGAAAGAATAGTATGGTCCATGAGTAGGGAAGAGTGATCAAAAAGTAGAGCAAGGAGGTTTTCGAGCGGAAAAGGAGAGTTTTCAAGCACAGCAGAGAGGTCAGCAACCAGAGCAGGGAGGTAGCCGAGTAGAGCAGAGAGGTTAGCAAGATGATTCCTGCTTATGTCCTCTCCAATGCGTTAGGCAGTACTCGGAAATATGCTGTCTCTATCTCATGGCAACAAGACTCCCTCTCGGCCTCCCAGACGCCGACCACTCTCCCAAATAGCTGTCAAAATGCAAGATGATTTTCGTCTTCACCCGCTCGTCCAGTGAGAGCACGTATAAGGTGCCACTCTCACTGGACATTTTCCAACTACTAAAAGCCATCTTGCAGTTTGACAGAGTTGTTTGCCAGGGGCATTGTAGAGGAGATGGAGTGCGATTTCGGTGTGGCTCTTCTAAAAGGAACAGCAACAAGGAAGCATAATACGAATGATAGACAGCAGGCCGAAGCCGACAGACAGCAGACAATAAATAACACAAAGCAGGCGATAAATGGTCGACAGCAGATGGCGAATGACAAAGAGCAGACAGCAAATGACGGACGACAGGCTGCAAGCGATGGACAGCAGGCAGCTATTCGTAAACAGTAGCGCGCCCGAACGATCAAAACAGAGTAGATGATATGCATGCTCTCTCTGGACAGCTCTCTATTACTCAAAAGCATCTTTTACAGTTTCTTCCACAAGGCATGTGTTGGATCAGAGCTAACCTCCTTCTTCAAAGTTCACTGCAAGAGAGTTGATTGGGAAGGAATGACCGAACATGCGAGTAAGGAATGCGCGACACAACAATCATGAGGAAGGTGTGATCCAGACAACAGACAAGGAAAGAACGACTGAGCTTGCAGCCACAAGGAACGACCAAGAAAGATGTAAGGCCTTCACTGATGCCTCAGGACTCGGAGTGAGAGCCGGGTCATGTCGTGTGATGATGATGCTACAGGTTACAAAGCAACTGCAGTTCTGTTCAAGACATGCATAGAGCAACTTGTTTTCAAAGTCGCACAGCAATCTGTCGTGTTGGTGTTCCAGCCCAGACAATGTTCTATGGCGGGTGGACTCATAAGAAACATATGGCTAGCACCACTGATGTGATGCGATGCATACACAAACCACAAGCACCACGGCTGGTAGTCAGAGACATTCGCGAGAATGACCAAACAATTAATCCCGCCAGCCGCCGGCCCGTCGTTCTTCATTCGGCCACAGACGGCATCTTGCGAGCCGCGAGACATGTCAAGGGACCGCGGGAGGAGAAAACTTTGCTCAGACTTCAATCATCAATATTGGCTAACCACTGCATAGAAAAAATCGGCAAAGCGTCGATTGATGAGAGATCAACTTGTAGAAGAGCTGGGCACACTTAGATGCTGAGAAAAAATAGCCATGGCCATTTCTTGGTTGCTTAGTAGCACATAACTACGTGGTTACCGGAAGCGACGGATGGTGACATTTTTGCTGTGGTGCCAGGTTTTTCTCGTTGCTCCGCTGAGCTCCATATTGTCTCCACTCGTATAGAATCCGGGGAAGCGGTGGTTAGTTTGGTCAGCAGAGGTGTCGTGGACATGTAGCGCTGAGTGCGGAGCCGTATGGGATGGGGGTGGCTAGGAAAGAAAAAGACAAGATCGATATAGGTAGTAAGTAGTATATGGCCCATTGACGTTGCTTCTCGTGACTTTGAAGGTCAAGATGCAGTGCAACAGTCAAAGAGGCCAAACTAGATCACGATGAAGTACTTGCCGTGTCATATTTTCTCTCAATCGCAATATTGAAGCACGAGCGTCGTACGTACATGCCGTGCTTGTGCATTCGTTGAGAGATGGAGATGGCAGGCAAGGACCCGCCGAGTGATGTCTAGCGATGACCTTGGGTAAACGGCAGCGCAATGATGATATGCATTCGCAGCCCAAGACTCTACCGATCCAGCGCATCGGAAATCGATCTACTACGATTCGTGGGTATCATCGAAAGTACTGCGCTGGGTCATTCCAAAAAAGATGTTGTCGTGGCTCGATGGACGTGATGGGCTTGACTGCTTACGTTGCCAAGCAGACGCAACACACCACGGCTGGCGTGGCTTTTCCAAACCTCGCTGGAAGCGCGAGTTTCCAGATCGCATCATGTCTTGTACAGTCATGAAGGTTGGAAAAGTCTCAAGGAGAGAATACGAGAGGTCGCCGTTGGTGTCTCGGTGGGCGCAGCACGTTGTGGACGGGTTTAGACGGTTGAAAGCAAAAACGCGCTTCCGAGACCGATCGACAAAAATAAACCTGCGCCTCCCAACTGTGGCCGGTAAAGGCCGTTACTCTCGTTTTTGGCTGGCGACAACGACAAGGAGTTCACACCCCCTCATCGATATAGGGGGTTAGGAGAAGACATCAGTAAACGTAGGGAGTCACAGGCTGAATAGCTAGGAGGGCTAGATCGTGCCCTGCAGGCGTTTACCTTGCTGGTAGGTTGGCACCAACCTCCTGCGAGGAAGAACATCTAACGAGTACCGAGGACTACAACGTCTTGCAGCTCACAGGATGCAAGCGGAAGTTCTTGAGCAATTGAAGATCTCAGATGACCTTGATCTTGGGTAGCAATGACGATGATTAGCTATCGTTGGACTCGACTATCTTCAAAGCAGATCAACCAACAAAGAATGGTCATCTGCCTTGACTCTCTCGTGACCAAGCCACAGTGATAAAAATAATCGTTCGTGATCCGGGGTCGTAATGTGCAGTCGTTGGTAGAGCGGTGAATGAGCTCAGATATGATAGGGACGTCCTGTTGTCGATCTCTAGTAGAGCTCGCGAGTACGCCGGCCACTTGCCCGACACCATTCGCACTGTAGTCAATCGTCAGCAGGTAGTTCAGACGACCAGCCAACTATAGACACGAGAGAAACGAACCGTGATTTCTGTTGACCCTTCGTTATGTTCGAGGCAATACTCGTTTCCACAATCTCGGCATCGTCGAATGTACTTTGCTGTGCATTCTTCACACGTACGGCCGCAAGCAATGCATTCTGGTCTCACTCCCTGCAGACAAGTCAGATTTGTGATGCTTTTTGCTTGAATGACTGTGATTGCGAAACTGCAGCGAGGTCAAGCTCCCAGCGTCCTTGTTAAGCGCATACACTTTCGTAGACTCTTGTACCGAGAGAGCCCGGGCATGGGAGCACTCTTAGTGGAAAGCATGCCCTTTGACGTAGACACCGCGCATTGCAGCAAGAGCAGCAGCATCATCATCATCCCCACATGCCATCGGCAACAGGCAACATCTCACTAACGAGGCAGGATTCCACACAGAGATTTGAATATACCTTTACCGCTGTTCCAGCGTTCGAATTCATCGCTTCTGCAATCCAACCACTGTCTTCTTGAAAGCCATCCTCTGGTGAATTGTGATGTTGTCGCTTCGCTCTGGAAAAGGGCTCCTCATAGCAATTTTCACACCACCATTTGTTACATCTCTGACACCATCGATCCCGAACGCACTCAGTACAACGTAAGATCAGTGGAGGTGGTGTCTCTAGGCTTTGAGGCAAGGTCGGTCTTTGCGCCGAACGTATGGTGCTAGCATGCAACGGGGGCGGTGCTAGAAGTGGGAAGTAACAATCTGCGTCTCGGTCAAAGACCGCCGGCTGTTCGGGGCAAGAACCACATATCTCACAGCCTCTTGCACCGAATCCTATGCTCGCGATTGCAGGTCGCAGGAGCCGCTCCGGTGCGGTTTGACTGGGATCATGCCTCGGACCGCGACAGAGGACTGCGTCAAAAGCTATAACACCTTGGCATGCGAGTAATATGTCGGCCCAGTCGGACGAGGGTGTATCTTTAATGGTGTTATTGGGGCCAAACACGTTGCCTCTGGTCCTCCACCATTCCTCCAGTGGTTGATCGTGACCAAGCAGTGCGGCAGACAGCGCGACCTCAGACCTCGCATTCCACTCGGCACCAATTTGGGCGCCTTCTGAAGACATGACGCCAGCTGATATGCGGCCTGAAGACATGGATGTATCTCTGGATGACGGCGTTGCTGCGGCATCCTTGTGACCAAACAGATACAGACCCTTGAGTCTGGGCAAACTTGAAGCAGAGGGCCTTACAACGTAACGTAGTACTGACTGTAGGCCTCGTTGATTCATGTTGGTAACTTTCCGAATGCTGAGGATCTTCACGTTAAATCGGTCGTCTACGATGATATCCCGAACTAGCTCCGCAGGTACGCTGAGGCCGTCCAGAATCATTGTTTTGACATTGAAAATAAGGTGCTGTCGTTCGAGCTTCGAGAAAATTCCTCGTAGAGGGCCCGAGTAGAAGTCGTCTTCTGTCAGGGACTCGTCCATGCGCTCGGCACGCCATGATATGCCTTTGCGACGTGTCAGCCTGTATAACTCAAGTCAAACGTGATTCAACTGGTCGCCTGATGACGACGTATGGTGTCTCTCCACGACAGAGTTCCACCTGGTCGCAACCATAGTGAGGCAGGAAATTGTTCCAACAGGGGCGATGTCCATTGAGATGTCACTCGATAATTCCAAGAAAGTGGGTTTCAATGGATGCAACCCCTATTCGGTAAAGTTTCGTGCGTTGTGATGGTTCATTACCTTGAGTGAAACATCGTTGGAGAAGAGAATTAGGAGAGCAACGGGAAAGTGATGAAGCAGTTTTGAATGGGATTGAGCCCCTATACACACAACAGCACCAGTAGATAGGGTGCTATCATGGATAAGAAAATAGGAGGAACCTACCACCACTGTCGATAGGGCTGGAGTCGACAAGCGTCGCAGCCGACTTGACCAATGTGAGATTTAGATGGCGAAACGTCTCTGGTGATTCGCAAACAGTATGTCGAAGTGCCCGTGCTGTGGCAGATAGAGCCAACACACTTCCCGGCGGAAGGTAAGGAGCCGTCTGGCGCCAGATGAGAGTGTTGTTCAAGAGATCCACTAACGTTGTTGGTGATTCTAGTTGTGATTCTTCAACTAGATCCTCCGCGTCCATCGCAATATCGTCGTTTCTTAGGATGTCTTGGACGTCTCCTAATATTGGAGGGTTGCTGTCCTGTACGAGAAGAGGCCTTGGTAACAATTTTAAAGTGTTTCAGGTTCACCGGAGCTGTATCGACCGGTCGCGAGCTGGTGTTGATTAGGAAGATGATGACTGATTGACAGATTGCCGTCCTATTCCCAGAGGCGGTCAGTCGAGGACAGACTCGCGACGGAGGTCAAAGCACGCGAGCGGTGATCGCCGAAGATCTACCACCGATTTAGCAGCCTTCGAAGCCTTCTAGTTTCCGCGGGGTTTTGTTTCGACTTTCTTGGTTGGGGCGAAAGCTAACTCCGTGATTGGTTGGTGAAGGTCGACCATCAATCAAATCCGGGCCGGACTAGCCGATGCAGGTGACGCCAACTCCACAGTATTTTGATGAAGTACACGAGACGGTTGCATAGGAAATGAATCGTCATGTACACAAGACGTGCTAAGAGAAAAACACGAGGAAGAAGTGCTGAAACGGTATATGTGGTGATTCTGATGGCAATCTATTAAACATTGCCCCCTATTCAAGACGCCCGCTATTCGAGCTGAAGCCGTGGCCCAATTGTCCTAGTTTCCAGTCGTACAAGCCGTTGACCTAGATATGCACAAAGAAAGGGAGTGATCGTAAACATCAAAGGGTAAAAGATATAGTAAAAGGGGCCGTAAACGAGTGCAAAGAAGCTGTAAAAAATGTGCGAAGAAGTGAAGAGAAGTGAAGTAGAGTGAAGGAAATAGACAAGAATAGAAATTAGAGAAGGACGGCAGCAGCAATGCCCATGGCAGCTGCGGGGAGGGCGAATCCAGTCGGTGCGACGTGGAATGCAGCACCCTTGGATGCGCCAGCGGTGGCGGGAGGAGATCCCTTGGTGGTGGTGGGCTTTTGACTGACAACCGCGAGGTCCATCTGAGCCTTTTGCATCTCGAAAGTGACATTCTGAGTGGCGTGGACAGTCTCAGTGCCGAACTGGATCAGGCCGAGGTACATGTCGGCGGTAAGGTTACCGGCGTTGACAAGGTAGGTGACAAGCTCCCAGAGGTTGGCATCAATGCCGTTCTGGTTCTCAGCAGGGACCCAAGAGAAGACAGCCTGCTTCTGGCCCTGCTGGTTGAAGCCAGAGTAAAGAGCGTATTCGATTCCAGCAAGAGTGTACTTGGGAGCATCGGCGCGGTTGAATGTCTGGTATCCGATGGGGGCGACACCACCCCAGACAGCCGACCAGACCATGACTTCGAAAGCGGCGGCGGAAGCGTTCATGGCTGTGACGTTGTTGCTGTCGATGAACATGTCGAGCGCAATATCGGCCTTGGTGCCGATGGCCATGAGAGCTTCGGTCTTGTTGACGGCATCGGGTTGGGCTGAAGGGTACATGTCCCAGGCGGCGCTGACGTTGAAAGACTTGACGTTGTCCAGTCTGCTGGGCAGCTGTACAGACTCAAGACCGACATTGGGGTACGAGTGGACCTGTTGTTATGAGTCAGTAAGCTGGTGTAAACAACCAAGAGCTGGGAGTTTCTTCGTACCCAGACGTCGCGTTCCGTCCACGACCATGTTACGTTGAACGAAGCAGCATCGTCAGAGTCGTCCAGTCCGACCTGTCACACAATCTCGGTCAGTTGCGTGTCACACGATCATACCATGGCGAATACTCACAGTCATGCACTGAGCACCGCTGTCGTCCCAACCCCACTGGTTCGAGCCATACAGGTATTTGCCAGTGTCGGAACTTGCGCCAGCGAACTGGGCTGCAGACGAGTCGCCAAAGGCGGCACACATCGTCTTGAACTCATCCTTGGACGCGGCGGCGACTGACAGAGGAGATAGAATAGCGAGCAAAGATAAACTCTGCCCCAGAATACGGAGGGCCCTGCAGGAAGACATCTGGAGAAACGAGTGGAGAATAGGTGTCGAATAACTTGATTTTGTTTTTGTTGAACGAGGGGACGGCCAGATGGGCTACTGTCGCATGTATGTCACAAGGATGCCGAAGGACGCGAAGGGAAAATAGAAAAGGTCTGGCGCTGTATCTAACATGTCCCTAGAAGCCAAATTTGGTCCACAGCCGCCTTTGCCGCCACTCGATTGCCAATTGGTTGGCAGGGGCGAGTAGGGGCCAGAGTCCAACCGTCCAGCAACGAATTGCCCTTTTGATTCACTACGTAAGATTGCCAAATACGATGCTTTCATTGCAATCACCTCCTGGGGGCGACTAAGACAGTCCTGGTGAACCGTATTTGTGATTTGGCACGACTCGGCGACTTGTCAGGGAGAAATTGGGAAATCGATCGTCTTGTGTTGTGGTAAGGCGGGCGGGCGGCGGGAAACCGCGCGGAGCCAGCAGCTGCGCAGCACAACAAGACGAAAAACAGCGCGGACGAGGGCAAGGAAAATCAAAGGGAGATCGGCCCTCAAATCATCCCAGCTCTTTTCTCCGAGTCACCATGACCAAGCGCCGCACACACCCAGCCACCCAGCCCTTCTCTCGTCTTTTCCTCAACCACCGCCGCTGAGCACGGAGCTGCTGCGCGCTGTGTCCCTTGGCGCCGGGACTCCTGATCCGAAAATCACATCGACCAACCTTTTTTGCACATCCTCTGTGCTGTGTGCGAACCCGGGCCGGATTAGGCCGGTTCGTGGTTTGTTGTGTCTGTGGGCGAAACAGCAACGGGGCGGCGTTGTCTTTAAACTGTGCTGCGTGTTTTGCATGCGACAAGGCCGCTAACCTGTGAGACCTGCCCCTCGTGCTAACGACCAGGTGGCAAAGCTAAGCGGACACGACTCTCCTTTTGGCCTGGTGCGTGGTTCGAAACGCGTGCAGAGACGCAGACAAGCTGCCGAGCCATCGCGACTCGCACAAAGGCCGTTTTTCCGAACACCGGACGATGATGGAAGAGGAGCAGCGGCCCGCGAGCAAAACTCAAGAAGACTTTTGGTCGACACGAGAGCTTGAATTCCGATCCAAGGCTCAGAGACATTTTTACAGAGGCGGCAATCCAGGCACAAAACTCAACTGCCATGAGGGCTCCAGAAATAGAATCTTTTCTTCTATTCGCAGGCGAAGCACGCCTGATCGACGAGATGGAATGTTGCTCTCGGCAGCAATTTGCTGCTGTCGCGAACTCTTGCACTGACCCCCAGTAACCAGTTGGCGGGCAGTCGTTGGCGCTGAGGGCTCGCTGTTGTGCGCACCGCCTCCCTAAGCTTTTGTTCCTGCAGGGGCTCCACTCTTTCTTCCATCATCGGCCCTTCACGCCTTTTCAAGCCTTCCAAACCATGCCCTTCCCCCTACGGTTGGAGGTTGTCTCCGGGAACGTTGACGCTGTGCTGGGAAAAGTTGAGAAAGGCTGTCAAGTCTTCTCCTGTGCGCAGCGAGTTGCCAAACGGGGCCCTGCCATTTCGCGTGTGCTTCTCACCAATCAAGGCGCGCTCCTGCAGTAGCAATCGATCCCGTATGGATGCCCCCGGCCATAACGCTGTTTACACGACCTGACACGGTTCAGGCCAAGACAGTCCCAATCAATTTCCAACTTGTTCTACCTTATCACGCTTGACCGTGCCCGGTCCGCCCCATGTCCCATCGTCTAGCTGTCAAATCTAAACTGGCCGCTACTGCAAGCCTGCAGATAACGAGACCGGTCGATATGTACCCAAAGATAGTTTGTGCTTTTTCCCCAATGGAATCGACGTAAGTTGTGGAGCCTCTTCGCTTCGTATCACGGGATTTCTTCTTGTTTCCAATAACAGCATCGTTCTGCCGGTTGTTCTTATTCGTCTCGTGTTCCCGCAGACGGTTTCTCCTGCATTTTTCTACAATTCACCCCCTACGCCTCACCCGGCTCCTGCTCCTATCTCGAAGTATCCAGTCGTTACCATAGACCTTCCAGCACCCTGACCACCTTGACCTTTCCTCCAACACATCAAGGATTCTGGGCATCTGCTCCCAGCATTCAGCACCATGGCTCATCAAGGTAGCTACGACTATGAGCACGTCAACCCCACAAGCCCCTATGGCACACCATTCGATGGTACACCGTCAATCAGCAGAAGACCTTCATATGACTACCAACCCTCTCCTGCTGCCAGCACTACCCGTCTGGTCGGTGGCCGTCCTGACAGCCAGACTGCTGGTGGCCTCCAACGCCTACGACCAACACTCGACAAGAACCACTCCACTTACTTCAATGGCTCATCAACCAACTTGGCCACCGAGAACGATTACATGATCCCTGAAAGAGACTCCTACGAAGATGACAAGTCCCCTTACAACGTGGACGAGGAGGATGCTTCCACTGTGACTGGTTCGACCCCTGAGACCAAGTCTGGATTCGACAACAGATTTTCGACAACAAGTTCATTCGGTCAAGTCTACACTGATGCCGACTACGTTGTTCGTGAAATCGCAAAGCACGATGATATTGCTCTCATGAAGCCCTGGAAGAGAAAGTTGCATTACCTGGCTCCCGTTTTCACCATCGCTGCAATGGGCGGTTACTTCACGTACTATGCTTTCCGTATCTACTACACTGTGGACGCACAAAGAACAAACGGCACTGTTTACGCTATGGCCTGGTTCTTCATTGCTGCAGAATTCCTCGTTGCTCGTAAGTTCAGAATTTTCGCTGGGTCCGATTTTTCACAGTTTCTGACCAAACGCCAGTTCCCTCGTTCTTCCATCAAATGTACTCCATGCTCGCATTCAAGGGTCGCAAGCGACCTCAGCTTAGACTGGTTGGCGAGGCAGTCCCCACTGTCGACGCTTTCATCACTTGCTGCAAGGAAGACGTTGACGTTGTCATTGACACTGCCCGCGCCGCCTGCGATGTCGACTACCCCCAGGACCGCTTCCGCGTTGTTGTTCTCGACGATGGTGCCGACCCGGAACTGAAGAAAGCCATGGAAGATTTGAGCTACCAATACCCCAACGCCTACTACTTCGCTCGTGTCAAGGTCAAGGGCCAGCCTCATCACGCCAAGGCCGGTAACTTGATCGGTGGCACTGACTTCGTTACCAAGCTTCCCGGTGGCCCTGGCGAATACATCGCTGCTCTCGATGCTGATATGATTCCTGAGAAGGAGTGGCTTCGTGCTCTTCTCCCTCATTGTATCCGCGACCCCAAGACTGCCCTCGCCTGTCCTCCCCAGCTTTTCTACAACGTCCCCGACAACGACATGCTTGTTCAATCTCTCGACCCCTTCGTTCACGTCATGGAGCCCATCAAGGACTCCCTGGGTGTCGCATGGTGCACTGGCTCTGGTTACGTGATTCGTCGTTCTGCTCTCGAAGCCATTGGTGGCTGGCCTACCGGTACTCTCGCTGAGGACACTTTCACTAGTTCTAAGCTCCTCGGCAGAGGTTTCAAGACTGCTTACGTCCACGAGGGTCTTCAATTCGGTACCGTCCCTGATTCGTACACCGGCCATTTGAAGCAACGTACTCGCTGGACTCTCGGTACGCTCCAGTCCGCTTTCCAGCAGCGCTTCTGTCTTTACGGTGATGTCTGCAGAGACATGACTTTCTACCAACGTCTTTCTGGTTTCGTTTTCACCGTCGATGCTTTCTTCAAGATTTTCCTCATCATCTCGATTCTCGCCATTCCCATCGTCTTGGTTTCTGGTGGTAGATTGGTCGCATACTCGAACAACGACCAGCTTCGCTGGCAAGTTCGTCTCGCTTTCATCTCGTTCTTCTTGATGCGCCTCCAAGAATACGTCAACTTCCTTCCTTCTGGTTACAGACTTGCTCTCCGTGACGGTGGTTCTATGCTCTGGATGGCTCCATACCACGCAAAGACCGTCCTGGTCTCTTTCCTTCTTCCCAGCTGGCTCGGCGGTAAGCCCATGGCTTTCACCACTTCTGGTTCGATTAAGGGCGATATCCAAGAGCGTGACGGTGCTCACCGTGCCCACGTTTTCCGCCGCCTGAAGGTCATTCTCTGGGACTGCTCTGCCTACCAGCACTTGCTCTACATCCTGTTCGTCGTTGCCGCCGTCACTCTCAGCACTGTTCGCGCTTTCATGGACAACGACACGGCTCAGGACAAGCTCATCTACCTTTTGACCCACGCCATGTTCCCTCCCATGCTCTGGTTGATTTGCTGCACCGCCTTCGCCATTCCCATCCGTTACGCTCTTCACCCTCCCACCATGCCCGACCGTGAGGAGCTGCTCGACAGAGACCCGAAGACCGGCGTCGCCCACCCCAAGGAGTACTGGAAGAGCCAGCGCTGGGGCAAGAGCCACTTCTGGCACGAGTTCGAGGTTCTCTTCCTCGTCGCCTACGCCATTTTCATTTTCGTCATCACCTTCATCATCAAGGACTCTCAACTCGAGGAGTAAACGCATTTCCTACAATATCACGCATTTGCACTCGATTTACTTTTACTTTCTTTGGGTTACTTCTTTTCTGGAGCGCTTTGCATTTCCTTTCGTCTACCTTTTGCATATTTGATAACCTTCAAAGTTCTGGTTTTTTCAAGGAACGGCCTATACTAATGCTGTCTAGAAGGAGAGAGGGATATTTGGAGTTTTTTTTATATGGCCACCCTCTCGCAAGCATGCATGCAACACATGACAATATTATTCCTGTACATAGCTCGTGTGTTTTCACTTGTATGGAAAATTCAAAAGTGTACATTTACATCATCTACATCTCTCGACTTTCTGTGAATTGTTGGGACTGAAAATTCAACTGTGCTTCCTTTGGATTTACTCATCGTGAGATCTGCGAGAATTGTTACCGTGGTATCTCCAAAACATCCCCGCCCCGCGGAAGCCATGCATGCAGGCACATATGCATGAATAGCAAGATGCAGGCAAGAGGTGAAGTTGGTTCTAGCGCGCTCTGTCTCACCCAAGCAACCGTTCGGCCGTTCGTCGTCCTCCACCTCTCACAGTACATTCTGGAGAAAGCTTGTTATTGAGAGCTCCATCAAACATTCGGACATTTCGGACGTGGCTAGGGTCTTCGGCGAGTAAACAACCACATGGCAGCAACACATCCCACGTTCACAAGGCAACCAGGCTGCCGGACTGTGTCAAGCTGACCACATCTTGTCCTGCAGTGTAGTTGAACAACCATGCATCTCCGTACTGTACATGCAAATGCGATGCTGCAGATCTCGCATCATGCTACGTGATTTTCGTGTGGCGTATGAATCTGGAGCCTGGAGGAAGGTGGCTTTCTCCCCGCCGGCATGCTTTCTTCCCGTGATCCTGGTCGATACAGAAAAAAGCCATGTATGGTGAGCGAATTGTTGATTCGTTGCAACAACACCACAGCCTCTTTGTTGCCAAGTTTCAGAAGAGAGCACATACGCAACAGTGATTGGACATGTATATGCAGCAACAACAGGATTTCGAGTTGGAAATAACGCGAGATAAGGCATGGTTCTTGCACTGCCTGCGCATGGCTGTCCACTCGCGATGCGAGAAGCTCGTCAACCCCACTCGATCTACGAGTGGTCTCCTGCACGATACGAACACAACAGCGGTATGCACACTCGGTGACCCGTAAGCAAAAGAGTAGGTGTTCTGTTTCAAAAGGGTGTCCGAGCAGCCGAAGCAGCCGAGTTGGAAGTCCGCCCTGCTCGGCATGGGCTGAGGTCGTCGTGTCCAGCTCGCTCGGTTGTCACCAGGACGACATGCCTGCGAGTCAATCAAGGTTCACCACATTTCTTGCCTTTTTGTTTTCAAGACGCGCGACAGGCTTCGAAACGACGTCTATATCGTCAAAGTGATATCCCGCCTATTCTCAACAAATTCTTGGAGCCGTCAGTGCTGCGGTAGTCCTGCCGCAACGCTTGAGCATTCGTATACGTTAGTCACTAGTTTCTGGTATAGCATTGCTCAGCCACAAGCATTGGCATCCCAACTCTGAAACACATACACTTTGCCGACCTCAAGCCATGTGTTTATAGAGAGTGAGGGCGGTGACGTTCAACGACACGTCTTTCGCCTAACGTTGTAGACCCGCCTATCAGCCCATGAGCCAAGCATGTCTGCTATTATGTGTATCTTAACATGAACACGGCCCAAATCCACAATCAACGTGAGATCGACCATACTTGCTGCAGCCATCAATGAACTCGACGGTGTCGCAATTTCGTGTCTTTGGCCAGTGATTTGAATATCTTGTAATACAATTCATGCGCTTTACGCCTCAATCTGTCCAACGTCTACTCACGTGTCACTCGATATGGTTGATAACAAGAACCACAACGCTCACGGCCAGTGGCTGCGGTCCACTGCCATCTGACATCGTAATTTGCAATCGCCGCAAGGTGATGGTGCTGTTGAATGTCATCACATTAGAAAAGTGAACATCATTTGGAGGAGATTTGACTTGAGCCCGCTGGGAAGCACAGCTCTAGAATGAATTCTGGTAAGAAAGGTCAAACTTGGATTGATCATTGTTTTCTAATGCGGTCAGGTTTCAATGGCGCCCAAAAAGGAAGGCCGACTTCGTGTAGGCACATAGGGAAAGGCCGATAACCACGAATGAACACAAGTGGATGAGCGAGGGCGCAATCTGGTAAACGAAGGGATAATAACCTGGCCTTGAGGAAAGAATGATCTGATGAGCTCCTTCTACATAGCACAGCTTGACGACACTCGAGCTCGAATATATCAGGCGCGAAGCACGATCGATTTCCCGGGAATGTGATATTGAGGCGTTGCCAGACATATATTCGATATATCAACTATGGTTTCGACACATAACAGCATATTAACATTATAAATATTGGCGATTTTTGCCTGCAGCAAATCAGTGCTCCATCTTCTCAACCATAGCAGCGTCAACATCAAGCGTGTTAAGCACAGTGGCAGCTCCTCTCTTCTCCAAACTCTTCTTGACAGGATTCTTAGCCTCGAACACCTCAGAGAGTTCTTCCAAGGTGCGCTCCTTGGTCTCTGGCCAGTAAAGGTAGATGACACCAAATTCGATCAGATCCCAGAACACGAATACAAGGTAGAAGTATGCACCGATATTCTGGAAAGCAGGTCCTGAGCCGTATTGAATGACAGCTGAGCTGACATTCGAGGCAAGGTTTCCAACCGCAGTACCTTTGGCTCTGGTGGAGGTAGAAAGTGTTTCTGCGATATACATGCTTTGAAGAGGCCTGGCAGTAGGTGTTAGTACTTTACCACGATTCAAACTCAGTTCAAGCAGAGATAGTTCACTTACGTCCAGCCGAATGAGAATATGATCCCGAACAGGTAGATGAAGGCAATAGTGGTGTTGGCTGCCGACTTGTTATCGGAGTCTTGCTGCGCAAGCTTACTAGTACCACAAATGATTGCGAAACAGCCCGAACAGAAGAGAATCGAGTAAAGCAACAGCGGCCTGCGACCGACGACATCGGTCATGCGGGCTCCGAGGATCGCTCCGAAGAAGCAGATGACAGGATAGATACCATTCAACATCAACTGTGTGCTCTCCGAAGTGATACCAGCTTTCTCGAGCATGACCGGAAGGTAGTATGAGGTGACACTGTTGCCAGACAACTGACCAAAGCAAGCCATACCTAGTACGCAGATGAGTCTTCGACGTGCTGAATGAGTGTTCACCAGTTCTGAGTAGTCCCATCCTTTTTTATCGGATGCGTCTTGTCGAATTTGGTTTTGCATCTCTTTGAGTTGTAGGACAACGATCGGATGTGATTCATCTCCTTCACCGTGGTAGCGAGCCAGAACCTTTGTAGCCTCTTCCATACGATCCTGAGCGCAAAGCCATCTGAGAAGGAGTCAGTACACAAGCGGAAATCTAGCACAGATATGACATACCTTGGACTCTCTGGTAGAAACCAGACACCTAAGGCGACAATGACTGAAGAGATGAGCTGACACCAGATAGGAGCGCGCCAGCTGATATCTGTCCTGATATGTTGCGAACATCCATAAATTACCCAAGAAGCGACTATGCTGCCTGGAAGAAGTGAGTAAAGCGCTACATTCTTCAATTGATCCTATACTTACCAATGTACCAGGTGCAATTATACAATCCAGTCAACGTGCCGCGCCATGCAGGATGAGCCATCTACAAACCAGTCAGTCCGATGGCTCGATGGGTCGCTAGTCAGGGAATAACAAACCTCAGAGACATAACATGGAGCGCTGACACAAGCGAAAGATACACCAAACCCGAGAATAAAACGGCCAGCGAGAAACATCCCCCTGTTGACTGATGGTGCTTGAATGCAAGTGCCAATGATAACGATGATTGCTCCAGTAAACATGCCGACGCGACGGCCGAAATAGTCGTTGACAGGACCACAAAAGAAGACAGCTGGAATCGATCCGATGTTGTATCTGGAAGGAAGCTTTAGTAAACGTGAAGATACCGGCAGATTGATGTCAAAATTTACATCGCAAAAGTGATACCAGTGCTACTTCCGGCAGATTCCCTGACAAAATCAGTGTTGAGCTCACATGGACTCAGGAAGCTGAGCCTTCTCACATGTCAAAGTAATCCTGATACGTTTTCATAGCGTTCAATCCACCCATCAAGCTACCATCGTATCCATTCAGACAACCACAGAGGTATGCAATGGTCAAACAGCCATAAAGACGGAGCATGCCTATCTTCCATGGACTCTGCTTGACGTGTACGACTTCCTCTGACAATTGGACGGCATCTTTGGCTTGACGAAATTCGTTGTCCAGATCATCGACGTGAGTAACACCATCCTTTTTGAGATCCATGACGGATGGACGTTGTGATGAATTGGAAAGAATGAGAGAGATGAGGGACTGAGATTGCTTCCATACAGGCGCCCGAGCACTTTAAATACGCTGCCATGACCAGTACAAAGTACTTGGTATAATGCCATGCTCTCTTACCTGAGGACCTTCATCCGGTAATTGTCTAAGACCTGGTGATCGTCGACTGATCCTACTTGCAGAACAACGCGGGGGAGAAAATCTGGAGATAGATGATCTGCACCTGCTGAACATGTTTGGGGTATGGTTGCATCGCGAAAGTGACCACATACGAGATGGTGGCATGTGCCCCCGCCGGCGAGGTTGTCAATTGGGAGGAATTGTAGAGCTCGTGGATTGATAGACCGAAGTCCCGGCAAACGCTTGATATTTGGTACCCCGCAGATGTCTCTCCAGATTTAACCATGGCTTTTCCGATTGGCCAGTATGTGCTAGGGAGGCATTGATCGGTAAGGACACCATTCTCACCATGCGACGACATGCTCTGGAAAATTGGCAGCTTATAGATAAGATGCTTTCGGCGACAAAGAAATGGAGCTCAAAACTGACCTGAGCGTCGGTCGCAATCGAAAGAGCTCGTCTGAGTGGTGGAATCCGAAGTACCAGGGGTTCAACTGCATTGCGCCTTCCTTCCCCTCGCCTTGGCTGGCTCCTTCGCAGACTTCAACCTGACTTTCATCGGTGGCTTGTCTGTAAATCCTTGAATTAGCAAGAAACCCCCCGAGATATGCATGCAAGCTCATCATCGCCGAGGTTGTCGCGCGACTCTCGTGTGTCATGCCGAAGAGAGCTCAATCTACCGAGAGGGGTTTGGCGATCATGGACTGATGGATGTCTTGGAAACGTGAAAGTCAGATGATCTGAACTATCGTATCTAGTCTTGGAGCTTCACAACGACCCTCAATCATCAATTCGTCTTGTACATAGTCGTTCTTCAAAGACGACGGCTTGATACAATTCAGCATGGCTTTGCCTGGAAGCTTAACGGCAGCGGCGGACTACCACTCAGGACAGTCGACTGACCTTGATATCTGCAACCCAAAGATTGTGCACCGCAATCGTTTACCTACTCGGGCATACTGGATACCTGAGAAATCACTGTTGCTGAACGGGACTTGGGGGTGAGTTAGTGTCGAAGGATTTGATTTTGATTGAATCCTGATTAAATTTGGCTTGTATCTTGACTGTCTCTTGACTGACCTGCTGTTAGTTTCGTGTATAGTCCAACGCCTCTTCACGCGCCACATCCTACGTTATACTCCGATGGCCTCAGCAGTCTCGTAGATGCCCTCACAATCGATGGAAATGAGGGACAGGCAGCTGATATTCAATGGTCCTCAATCACCGTACCGGGGCATTGGCAACTTCAGGTACAAATATGCAGCGACATCTAACAAACATTGGATGAGATGCTAACCCATTCAGGGCTATGGTAAACCACACTATACCAACACAGTCTATCCGTTCCCAGTATGCCCGCCACATGTACCTACGGAAAACCCCACTGGAACCTACCGTAGAAACTTCTTTGTTCCTTCATCCTGGTCTGAAGATGCTCAGATTCGTCTTCGCTTCGATGGAGTTGACAGTGCCTACCATGTCTACCTCAATGGACAAAAGGTCGGTTACTCGCAAGGCTCAAGAAACCCGGCCGAGTTTGATATCACAGAATACATCAACCGCGGAGAAGACGTGAATCGCCTCATCGTCAACGTCTACCAATGGTGCGATGGTTCCTACATCGAAGACCAAGATCAATGGTGGCTCTCGGGTATCTTCCGCGACGTACATTTGATTTGTTTCCCGAGCAAAGTTCGAATTGAAGATATATTCATCAAGACAGAGCTCGATGGGGATTATCGAGATGCGAAGCTGCACATTGAGCTGAACCTCACGATCAATGAAGCAGCTGAGGCGATTCTCTCTCTTCGAAGCGCGAGTGGCTTTTCAATCATCAACGAGAAGATCAAGCTGTCTGCCAATAAATTTCGCAGTTCGCACGAGTTTTCCGTGGCAAACCCTACCAAGTGGACCGCAGAGACACCCCACCTCTATTCTTTAGAGATCAACCTGCTCGCACCCAACTCAGAGAGATCAATCCAGACGGTCAAGCAACGCGTCGGCTTCCGATCTGTCGAGATCATAAAGGGAAACATCAGTGTCAACGGCAAGCCATTACTTCTACGAGGTGTCAACCGTCATGACCACCACGCTTTGTTCGGCCGGGCCGTACCTCTTGCTTACATGCGAAGAGACCTGATGATCATGAAACAGCATAATATCAATGCCCTTCGTACTTCTCACTACCCCGCAAACCCTAAATTGTACGAGCTGTGTGACGAGCTCGGTCTCTGGGTCATGGATGAAGCAGATCTCGAATGTCATGGATTCTATGACGCTGTCGAACGGCCTCAGAACCTGCCTCCAGATATGGACTACGAGGAGCGCAAGAAGTACACCTTTGACAAGGCAGCCAAGTTTACAAGTGACAATGAAGACTGGAAGACTGCATATGTTGACCGAATGGTGCAGATGGTCGAGAGAGATAAGAACCATCCTTCAATTATCATGTGGTCCCTCGGCAACGAAGCTTTCTATGGCCGCAACCATGTCGCCATGTACGAGTGGGCTAAATCTCGAGATCCCGAACGTCCAATTCACTACGAAGGAGACGTCAATGCAGCATCCGCGGATATGTTCTCATATATGTATCCTTCGATTGAGAAACTCGTGGGTCACGCAACAGAAGAAGGGGATGATTTCGAGAAACCCATCGTGCTCTGCGAGTACGGACACGCGATGGGTAACGGTCCTGGCCTGCTCGAAGACTACCAAGAAGCTTTCCGCAGCCACCGAAGGCTTCAAGGTGGATATATCTGGGAGTGGTCTAATCATGGACTTCTCAAGACAGAGGGCGGTAAGCAGTTCTATGCCTATGGTGGAGATTTTGGCGATTTGCCAAATGATGACACTTTTGTCATGGACGGTCTTTTGTTCAGCGACCATACACCCACTCCTGGTTTGACCGAGCTGAAGAAGGTCATTGCTCCTGTGAGACTCTGGATTGAAGGCAATAAGTTGGTGATCAAGAACGAATTTGAGTTCATCTCTTTGAGCCACTTGATCGCGGACTTCAAAGTCGAGGTGCTTGGTATCAGACCTGACCGCGTTTTATCTGGTCCGATTCAGCTTCCTCACATCGATGCTGGGACTGAAGCTAAGATCGACTTGCCTGAAGAGATCTTTGCCCTACACAGACCTGATGGAACGGAAGTGTGGTTGACCATCGATTTTCGTCTTGGCGTTGCGACTCCTTGGGCTGAGGCCGGGCACAGCATTACCTGGTATCAAACTCGACTATCTGCCAAGAAAGACGAGTACAGCTACGGCATAGAGAGACCTATCATGTCGAGTGCCATTACTGCCCACGAGACACAGCTGCACTACCGCTTCATCGGATGCGATTTCCACTTCAACTTTTCTCGCTCAAGAGGAGCACTGGTCGAATGGGTTTACGGAGGCAGATCAGTCCTCAAGAAGCGTGAAACGGCTGACGACCCATTGCTAGCACTGGGCTTCTGGCGTGCACCAACAGACAATGACGCTGCCTCTATCAGCAAAGAATGGAAACGCTACGGCCTCGACGCCATGACACCCCAGCTCCGCAGCTTCACGCTCGAAGACAATGGCCCAGAAAGAGTTCGTCTGACGGCTGTATACTACTACAGTCCTTCCATCCTGGCCTGGGGCTTCTTAGCCAAAGTCACCTACGAGATCTCGTCCACGGGCAAACTATCCATAAAAGTCAACTTGACGCCTCAAGGAAACGCCCCGACCACACTTCCACGTGTAGGCATCAACCTTCAACTAGACCCTTCCTTCAAACAAGCAACATGGTACGGTCTTGGTCCCGGTGAATCCTACACTGACAAAGCAACCTCCCAACAAATCGGAATCTGGAACTCCACCATCGCGCACCTCCAAACCCCCTACGAAGTACCCCAAGAAAACGGCAATCGCACCTCCACCCGCTGGGTCAAAGTCCTAAACGAGCAAGGCTTGGGTATAAAAGCCACCTACCTTCCTGGTCCCAACGAAAAGGAGTTTTTCCAATGGGCGGCTTGCTTGCATGATGCAAAGGTGCTGGAAGTGGCAAGACACCCTTGCGATTTGGTGGAGAGGAAGGAGCCGCTGTGGAGGTTGGATGCCGATAATGCAGGTGTGGGAACTGCGGCCTGTGGACCCGGCGTCAAGAAGGAGGATCAGGTTGAGTGTAGGGAGAGGGAGTTTACGTTTGTGCTGGAGCCCGCTATAGATTTCTAGAAGGTCTGCGTGGTTGGGGTTTGAGTAGGGATGGTCTTTTATTCTCTCGGTATTTACTGCTCAATACATGCTTCGACTGTGCCTGAGGTTTCAACTCCCGTCTCTTGTAAAAGTGAAAGATCGAGAGGATTCTCTCTACTTTGTTGCCCCGATTCACGGATTTGGCAAGCAGCTTATCCACAGCTCAAGATTTGCCTTTCAGACAAGCCACTCCGCGTATTCCTCCATGTATTATTAATCAAACACAAGCCATAAACTAGCTACTGCATACCTAGTAGTTTGAATTAATAGAGACTCTCGCCTGACAAGGGGATTCTCCAGGCAGTTCTAATGCACCCTTTCTTTTCTTTTGCCCGTCTACTCTCCGTTGGATGGAGTCTTCAGGCCTGTAAGAATGCACCAAGTTTTCAAGATTGTGATAGCCGTCTGCGGAGAAGCGTCAATTATCGGCGCTCTTGGTGGAAGCTACTCCTAACAATGCTAAAATTGTGCATTTCCACATCTATATACGTGCCAAATTTAGCACACGGGAAGGCGAGAAAATGTTAAAGGTACTGGGAGCACGACCCCTTTCTAGTTCATAGATAATTATGTTGGGCCGTGTAGCCAGTGATCATGCGTGGTCTTTATTCGCTGCCATCTGTTCTCAGTATGAAGAATGTCTAGGTTCTGCTTCCATCGCACATACAGGCAGGGTTGCGCCCAGCGCAAACATTCTCGAGGCTTAAACACACGACGACATGTACTGATGTTGGCCATAATGAATGACACAAAAGCCCTGTCATCAGGGAGCAGATATCGTGTATCACTAAAACGCTTCAATACAAAAGAACGATCAAATGCAGGATTTAGTAACAATGTCATCTTGACTATTCAGTAATGTGCTAAAGAGCCTCCCAAAGCGCCAATCATACCGCTGCGTGATACAAATGAAAAGTGCACAATCAATGTGCGGATTATATAAAGGCCGGAGGAGAGTTTGCGACCATTTGTGACTTCCTCGAACTTAGAAAATCATCTACCATCTTCTGTCCGGGCGAAGATCCCTTGACTTTCGGTGAGCCTTGTGTCGGCGTGTAGAACGGAGGGATTGTTATGCCATCGATCATGCCAGAGGCTTTAGACGGAGCGGTGTTCTCTTTACTGTCCGCTGCGTAAGGACCCTCAGAAATTCTACGCAGCGTGTGATCGTCGAACAATGTTGGCGCTATGGCTCTGCGGCGGATGTTGAGACTTGAAGCTTCCAGGTTGCGATTGTTACGATACATGACACGTAGGTCGAGCGCCGATTTAGGAGCCTTGACTGGATCTTTGACAGGATCTTTGACAGGATCTTCTCTGCCCGCAGAGTCGATTTCGCTGCTTGATGGAGAATAGCCGTGACGTGCGGCACGCGTTGCCAGACTGGACTTCTTGCGTACAAGTGCGCTGGTTGACTGACGTTCTCGGAGGGACAACGAGGCCAGCGTTGATTGATCGTTATCGACTAGTTGACTTCCTTTACTGGAGGCATTCTCAGCAACAGATAGTCCGGACCCTGAAGCCGACCTTTGATCAGAAGCGGATCTCTGACCGGTAGAGGATGCGCTTGAAGGATTTGTTCGGCGACCCGACGTCCTGCTCGACGACCTGCCGGTCTCAATCATAGGGTAGCGGTCGTTCATGATGCTGGAAGTTCGAGACCGCAACTGAGGACGACTTTTCGCGGCTTGGAGTACTGGAGATCCTTCCTGTAAACTCTCTCTCGAGTCGTGAGGGTTGATGTTTTCCTGGAGGTAATTGGGCCCAGCTGGCACACACTCTGCAGTGGGGACGGGTGTCATGGTGAAGTCTTCAATCTCTTTGCTGAACCAGGCTCTCCACTCATTACTTGGCTTGGGTGCGTATATGGTAGGTCCATTCAAGGGCCGTGGTGGCGACTCCAGAGGATAACGCTTGACTTCGCGCCCAGTGATTGTGATGAACGTGCCAGCATCAGGAGAGACCGACCTCGAGTATATACTCGGAGAAATTACCTGCTGGCGAATGTCATGAAGATCCGCGCCGTTGGTAAACGTTGGTGCAGCAGCGTCGTAGGATTCGTGTCGAATTGCGACAGGCAAGCTGGTGTTGTTGACGTTCTCCAACGGTCGCAATTCATACGGATTGTCACCTTTCATGCAATAATTGAGGGCTCTTGAAACGACGGGTGAGCCATCTTCCAACGCCGCCTGCCAACGATTGTCCGATCTCTCCATACGAGCAGCAATTTGCTCCTTTGACGGCGCAGCTGGTTCCGCTGCACGACGTTTCTTCGAACGTATGCTTGGCGCGATACTCCACCACGATGACTTCCTGGTCACTTGATGCGGTGGACTGGGAGGTGGACGCGTGGGAGATTCGGGAACTGCAGGATCTGGGGTGACCATCCTGATAGTCTCAGCGAGTGGCGACATAGACGGAGAGTCGTTATACAGTGCAGTTTGTGGCGGCGACGTGTCTTCCTCCACCACAATAGTAGGCACTTCAGGAGCATTGATGCGTTTCTGAAGTGCATCGTACAAGTGCTTGCTGTCCTCTGACTTGCGTCGCAGACTGCTCTGACTTGGGCGGCGGAGTGGTAGACGCAGTGCTCGGCCAATGAATGTCCCACATGGTTCTTCGAGAGTGGTAGCAAGAGCTGCTGACGCTGAGGTTTCCTCGATTGAAGGTAAGCGTTTTCCCGGGCGAGAAGTTGTCGAGTTGGACCAGCTTGTAATTCTTGATTGTGCACCAGAAGAGGCGCCCAAGGATGAAAAAGGCGACCTTGGCAGGGAGACACCAAAGTCTGGACCAGCCGAAAAGCTGTCGTCGTTTGTCTTGTAGACGTCAAAGTGTAGATTTCTCGCTTCGACGTGCTGAGCAGGGAAATGTGACTGCACCCGTTTTGGTCTCGATAGGAGGCGCTTGAACTTTCCTTTGAGCGATTCCGAGACAGTTCGCTGCTTCTTCAGCTTGCTAGGGCCATCGAGCTTGTCCTCGGGCTTGATCTCGATGGGCGGTGCTGTAGAAAAGATATCGTCGGCCTCCTCGACAAAGTTGTATGGCGGTACTGAAGTGTCATACTGTATAGACGGCGCCGGGGCTGGTGACTTGGTGAAGCGTTTCTTCAATGGAGCGGCGAAGGATTTTCTCTCACGAACCTCCTTCTTGCCGAAGCCTTGGAGGTAGGCGTCCCAAGCAGCAGTCTTGATCTCGTCATCTGTCTGAAAGTCACGAGTCTGCCGTCTGGAAGCGGTGCTGTGTCGTGATTCTGACACGTCTGTGATGGTAGGGTCGTTGGAAGCTTCGAGAGCAAAGCGATATGGTGTGTCAGGTAAGAGTGAGAGTCGGGTAGGCGCAGGTGCATGTATGGTCGCAGGTATAGCTGCAGGAGCCGTCGCAGGCCCATGGACAAGAGCAGGGCGCTCAGGACGTTCAGTTCTCTGAGTAGACTTGCGTCGGTTGTCATCGAAATGGCTTCCCTCGGAGCGGCGAGAGCGACGTCGCTGCGGTCGATCATCCTGGGAATGGCGGTATGCTCGCGTGTAGGCTTCTACAGCTGCAACCTCTGCATACCTGGGCTCGGTCGATATGCTTGATGCATCAAAGGCCTTGTGGCTGGTTGAAGATGAGGATTTGGCCCGGCGAAGGCGTAAAGCGGCATCGCTGTTGGCTCGGGATAGCATTGGTGACTCTTTCGAATCCGTTTGATGAGAGGTGGTGATGTTTACGAGAAAGCTAGGAAGACGTATGCGGCGATACCAATGCTTTGGTATGAGATGCATTTGTATGTTTCATCCGACGATGGAGAAGGCAGAACCCACGCATCTTGTTTCATATCGCCATTTGCTCCAGGCAGGAGACGTACAAGACGCTCCTTCCGTCTGTTTGACGCTTCGACGGAATCATGACCGTTCATAAACAAGTAGATAATCAGCGCCGTGGACCTAATCTCGATCAGTTTGTCAACTACACTGCATAAACTCACTCGAGACAAAGCTTCGTCTGCTGGGATTACTACTCTATTCGTCTTGATGTCTGACCTGGCATTTGAGCCATGCCACGAGATATACTATACTCGTAGATGCTCAACAAGTTAGGCAGGCGTCTTCGGATGTAGCTGCTGTACTGCTCGACTTCAATTGCTGGATTGCATGACTGACGACAGTTCCTTGAATCCTATCACAACAAGTCTGAGCATGGCGTTCATGTTGACTACATGGACAAATCTCACGAAAGACGTATCAAGAGAAGCTCTTCACGCCTTCCAACCGGAGAGTTGGAGAGACGGACCTATTTGTTCCGAGATGGCCGAGAGCAGACAGAAGCACGGGCCACCGACCTCGAGCTCTCGAGTTGCCGAGGCACGCGAGATTGGACAGGTGGCTGGAAAAAGTGGCTGGTTTTCGTGACGCGCGTGACACATCAGCCGATTGACGGCTCAATACTCCGTACAGCATTCACAGCGGCGACTTGGAGATGAGATTTGATCTGGAAGAACCATCCATTGTCTATGGGGGCCACCGTTGTGTGTGTACATAATGGAATTATAAGGAATATGCGTCCGATTATCCTCCGTAAACCGTGACAAAAGAAAATAGAGTATGCAAGACATCATCGATATGTCTCAGCCATACTCCAATGCAATGAGGCTCCACTGAGGACGCCATACAATCATCCAGTCATGCGTTGAGGATTTACTCCATCTTGGAGTTGACGAGGAACTCATCAATCTCAGACTCGAGCTTGGCAGTGAGTCTGCCAATCTCCTTGCGAGCGGCCTCGAACGACTCTCTCATGTCCTCACGGATGGTCGAAGCGTCCATCTCCTGAACCTTCTTGTAGGCATCGTGGGCGAAGTCGGTCTTGGTGACAGCCTTGAGCTCCTCAAGACCGTACTCGCGCTGAGAGTTCTTGACCTTGTAGCCACCAGCGGAGATGACCTCGGTGTAGTTGGCGGAACCACCACCGTTCCAGGCGAGGATCTGATTCAGATTAGTATAGTGTATAGGAATTAGAGAATGGGCATGTGACTTACGTTGGCAGTGTCTGAGGGAACATCCTCAAGAGCACCGACAGTGGCGATGGACAGAAGGTCGGCCTTCAGCTTCTTGGGGGTGATCTCAGCGACAGCGTAGGCAGAGTTCTTGGAGGGCTGGAGGGAAAGAAGGTACGCGAGAAGACCAGCGATGTGGGGAGAGGCCATCGAGGTACCGGAGATGACGTTGGTAGCAGTCTCACTGCCGATCCAGGTGGAAAGGATGTTGAGGCCGGGGGCGAAGATGTCGTTGCACTTGCCAAAGTTGGAGAAGTAAGCACGCTCGTCAGCAAGAGTGGAGGCACCGACAGTGACGGCCTTCTCGGCGGCGGCGGGAGAGTATCTGCAAGAGTCGGCGTTGTCGTTACCGGCGGCAACAGCAAAGTGAATACCGGCATCGACAGCAGCGTTGACAGCCTGATCGAGGAGAGCAGACTTGCCACCACCAAGACTCATGTTGGCAGTGCTGCCCTTGAAGCCCTTTCTCTTGCCCTTCTTGGCCTTTTCGACCTCCTCAATGTGGGACTCAGCAGCGTACTCGACACCCTTGACGACGTCGGACATGGAGCCAGAGCCGTTGGAGCGGAGGACCTTGACGGCCTTGACGTGGGCCTTCTTGGCAACACCGTACTTCTTGCCAGCGACGGTACCAGAGCAGTGAGTGCCGTGGCCGTTGCCGTCCTTGTCTTCGTCACCCTGGGGGATGGTCTTGCCCCACTTGGCACGACCCTCGAAGTCGACGTGGTCAACGTTGGTGCCGGTGTCAATAACGTAGACATCAACGCCCTCACCACCATCAGATGAGTAGAGGTACTTGTTGAATGTGCCAAAGGTCAAGCTGTCGCGGTGCGAGATACGAGCAAGACCCCAGGGAGCGCCCTTCTCGACGGCGGGGTCCTCGGACTTGGCAAGAGTGTGCATGATTTGGTCCTTCTCGACAAAGGCAACCTGGAGGCGATGTGTCAGCGAAGCTCTCTGGGGTCGGAGGACTCGGGGGTTTTCAGGCAGCAGTTTGGAGATCGCCACAGGATTGAGGCAAACGACTGGAAACGCTGTTTCCAAGGTGTCTCCAACCAAGATCGTAGAGACTTTGAGGGTAGAATGAAGAGATGGTGTGCAGTACTTACATCGGGGTGCTTGCGGATCTTGTCAATGACATCCTCGTCAAAGTGACCTGAGTAGCCCTTAAGGCCGGCCATGTTGTATGTGTGCTTGAGACCGTCAAAGACAGTGTCGACAAAGGGAGCCTGCGATCTCTTGCGGAGCTCGAGCTTGGTGTTAAGGGTCGACTCGTGGATGTCCTGCACCCAGTTGTGGTGAGCGGCGGCGTCACGGTGGTCGACGTGGTCCTTGAAAGCAATCAAGTATGAGTCGGGGATGGTCTCAGCATCGACAGATGAGATGAGAGGAGCGGCATCGTTGTCGATGCTCTGGTGGCTCAAGGTGTCTGCCTTGAAGACAGGCTTTGCAGCTGCCAGCAGCGGCAGGAGTGTGAGGCCTGCGATACCCTTCATGATGAGGGGCTGATGTGTGAATGTGGTTGGGGAGTGTATGCAGAAGAGAGGATGAGGGAGAGGAGGTGGATGTAAGAAGGAGGAAGTGTCGAGGGTGAGTCGAGTTGATGAAGGACGAGGACCTGAGTGGGCGGAAGAGCTCCAATCTGGGGTCGTCTTATCTGTGGTCCGTGCTGCCGCTGAATGCGTCATGCTTCATGGCTTCGTGACTTGTAGCGTTAAGCACACCACTGTTTCCCGCACGCCCGCCGGTGCATCCTGAGCTATGCAGGAATGCAGCAAGGTTTCACATACAACAAGCAGACATGCTGGAATCAAATATTCGTACATGCTTTATAAAGGTCGAAAATGAGGTTTGCTATGGATATCCAACACCACAAAGAGCATGTGAAAGTGAGCTATCAGTGAATGGGGGGCGGCGTTTCCTTGGATACAGAAGTGCGGAGCTATTTGACGCTAGCAATTCAAACGCCGAATACTCTCGTTCCTTGCGCGTGCCCTTCTTGAACCACTTCAGGCACCCAGTGCATTTGAAACATCGAAACGCTCACGTGCGCCTCCATCTCTGTCCGTTGCACCTTGCAACCCTACTGCTATCTCCAAACTCTTTGCTGCCTGTATTCGGCTCAACCCCTTTGGTCACTCCTTGGCTGGTATATGCTTCGTTCCCAAAGACGCGATCAGTCAAGCACCCTGTTTTGCGGGGTCGTCACTTGACTGCTTGATTGAGATAGACCTAGGCCGGAGAGAACGCCATCGGGTTCCGGATCATCTGCCCTTCAATCAATTCGCTTCCGGAGCAATGACATCGTTAGCTGTTCACTCTGTTTATATCGACCAGCACCGTTGATGCCAAAATGGACAATCGCTCTCCAACTCCCCGCCGGTATAGGTCATCCACCAGCAACTCTAGTCCACCATCACAAGTCCGGACAAGTGCACTTGGCTCACTTATCCAACGACTATCAAATCTTACGATCATTACTTCTGACTTGTTACGGAGTACTCATGACGATCTCATCAGGCTATCCATCTTCTTCGATGACAATGGTCAGAACGACATTCAGGACCAATTCCGCCAACTTAGAGGCTTCCAAGCTATTGTCCATATCCTCGAACTTTCTGTGCAAGATGCCGAGAAAAAAGAAGAACCAACCAACATTCCATATGAAGAGAGCCTCACCCAAGTTGCCATCGATGTCTTGAGTATCTTGAACAAGGCAATGCGTCAGCATCATGGCAACACTCGTTACTTCACCAAGCGTGTCTCTGGCGGAGGCTGGAAAGCTTTGCGTCGACTTATCCAACAACTTTCCCCTGCAGTTGCGAGTCCATTACTCGGAGAAAGTCATTCCAGTAATCAATTGAGACTTTTTGGTGCCCTTCTGGCTTTGGCACTCGGTGATAACGCGCATAGCAGCATTCTCAATTCTCTACTGGTGGATAACCCTGATGATTCAAACAAACCAGGGAACGAAGATACCCAGTCGAGGACGATGCAGGCTGCCACTTCTGATGAATCTGTCTCAATGGAACTGCAAACCTCTGTTCGCAAGTGCTTCGTAAAAGACGAACGCATTGTAAACTCTGAAGCTGTGACAATCATGTCGGACTCTTACAGACAGCCCCGATCTGAGGAGAACACCAACAAAGGTACATCTGCCCTCTCAGTCACTGTCTTAACTGTTCTCGACTGCCTGATCGAGATGTCAGAGCGTAATAGAATCGCGGTCCATGATGCTGGGGCTTTGACTGCTCTTCTGCCTCACTTGACTGGCAAAGACATGCAGGAACCCGAGAAAGCCTTACTACGAAAAGTTTGCGCATCGCTGCTTCCACTTGGTACACGCAGACTCGAAGAGACTGCCCAGATATTCAAGTTAGCCTGTGAAGACGATTTGGCAAAAGAAATGCTGCTGGACGCTTTGCAAAAATCCAAGCAGCCCTCTGCCATTCAGTTCGATCTATCCCATTCTGGACATTGCTCGATTGAGCTTGCGTCTTTGCCGCGTCCCTTTCCACCTGCTACTGGATACACGTTCTCTTCCTGGATCAAGATTGACCAGTTTGACTCAGACTGTCACACCACAGTATTCGGGGCATTTGATGCCAGCCAGACTTGTTTTGTTCTTGTTTACATCGAAAAGGATACCCACCAGTTGATATTGCAAACATCAGTCACCGCTAAGAGACCGAGCGTGCGCTTTAAAAAGTTTCGATTCGCAGCTGGAGAATGGTATCATATTGCATTGGTCCATCGACCTTCTAGAACAAGCGGCCTGAGCCCAGCCATACTCTATGTTAACGGACGTTGTATTGAAGAACAGCACTGTCCATATCCAGAGATACCGCCGCTTATACCGGAGCTTCGTGCTCCGGTTCCCTCTCAGATTGTTAACACCACTCGAAGACCAGTCCAAGCATTCTTCGGCACGCCGCAAGATCTAGCATCCCAAGCTGCCGAGCGCGTCTTGAGCTTGAAATGGTCTCTTGCCAGTGCTTATCTGATTGACTCATCTCTATCTCCCGAATTGATCGCGGTCCATCAGAAACTTGGTCCTCGGTACTGCGGCAACTTCCAGGACTGTGTTGGACCTTTTTTGACATACCGTGCTTCTGCTGAGCTCAATCGATACAATGAGATGTTGCATGCAGAAAAAGACGACAAATCCGAGATTGTCAAAGCCACTCAATCACAAGGCAGTGAGCTGCTCCCGGAAGGCAAGCTCCTCATCAGCATATCGGCTTCGGGGATCGTCAACATGAATGGACTCTTAGCAAATGGTGTCAACATCACAGACATGCTAGACGAGAAGGCTACGGCACATCTCCAGTCCCTCACGCGTAATGGCAATCCGCTTTTGCTAAACGCTGCCCGACCCATTATCAACGACGCTATCACGAGGTCTCATGGTGCGGCCATCATCACTGGTAGCCCTGTCCTAAATCTCACCCACGGGCTAGATGATGGTAGTTGGCAGATTGGCGGTTGCTTGCCTATCAACATGAAGATCATTCAAAGTGCATCATCAGCTGACTCTCTTGTCACCTCTGTGGAGCTTCTGTTCCAGTGTATATTGGACAATTGGCGGACTAGCGAAGTTATGGAGAAGGACAATGGATTTGGAATCCTAGCCGTCTTGCTTCGAGAGAAACTTGGCATCTACAACAGCGGCTCAGGGGCCAATAGGATGTTCCCTGTCGCCAGAACCATGCAACAGAGGGAAGAGCTGGCATCTAGACTTCTCAAAGTTGTCCTCAAGTTCGTCGGCTATGACACGAAAACCCCCGAGAACTCATTACTCATCAATCCAATGGCTTACAGGGTCCTGCTTGTGGACTTCGACACCTGGCGAACGATCAGTACCGAAACTCAGAAGCTCTACTATCAGCAGATCGCTGGATTTGTGTGGAAAAACAACAACCAGACTTTCAACATGAAACGATACAACAAGATGAGAGTCGTCCGAAGATTCCTCGATGCTCTCAAGGTCGATCCGATCAGTTCTGATGTCTTGCCTGAGATTTTGCATGCCTTAAGAGCTCTGAGTCTATGCAAAACCGCACATCTGAACCACCGGGACATTGCTACCTTCATTACATACGCCCTACACGATGATAGAGCGCTACAGTCAGCCAATCCCCTGTTGAGAACACCTCGCAACAGATCTACATCCATCAAGTCACCTTCTCCGAGACTGGTAACTCCAGAGACGGCCAGTCCTACGTCAACATCACAGAGTGCTGGCAGACTTAGCCAATCTAGCCTCGGTGTCAGCGTTGTTGAGACGTACTCCGAAGTCTTGTGTGGTTTCGAAACAAGCACGCACATCAAGAGATTTGATCAGCAAGTCCCAACAAGATGGATTCTTCACTTGCTAGCGGAACCTGATTCACGAGTTGTCGCTTCCGCGCTCTCCATCATCTCGAGAGCAATTGTAGACATACCCAGCTTTAAGTCCAAATTTACGGAGAAGAACAATGGATTCACGACCCTGCAAGCACGGCTACGTAGCCACTGGACATCTCCTAAGGTCTGGATGGGATGCTTTGCCATACTTTTCGGGCGACCATTCGTTTCTCAACAGGAAGTTGACGAACTCACCATCTTCCACCTCATGGAAGCCTTCACACAGCAAGGAGAGATCGAAATACGACACCCTGAAATCTTCCCCGCGATATCAGGCATGCTAGAGGCAGGACTCCGAACTGTCGTCAAAGACTCGTTGCATCAGAAAGACAGCGAAGACTCACCTGAGCTCAACGCCATCCCGAAGACGGTCATCCAGTTTCTCACAGATGTGCATGCTCGGAGCAAATCATTCCGCGACTTCGCTGTGGATTCTCACTATGTTCAAGAACTACTGTTTGTGCTCTTCCCACTCATAACCAGTGCCGACCGGCTCAACGCATCTGCCGAGCTGGCATCAGAGAGTCCTTTGAATTTCCAGGGTCGTGAAGTTGTTTTGCGACCCCACTCTAACTCGCTAGGTGAGCGACCTGCTGTGCTCAGGAGTGGTTCGAGCAGGACACTGCCCACACAAAGTCGTCCCAATCAGCTTCAGATTCCTCGCAGAACATCATCATTTGTCTTTGTCAACCCTACAGCATCAGAAGTCAAGCACTCTACCGTTTCGACTCGCTTCAATGCGATCATGTCTCCCACAACGAGCACTCCAGTCAAGATTGATGTTGGAAACGCAGTTGTAGAGTCCCTGCTTGAACTTGTGGTCATGGTATATCTCGAGCAGGTCTCACAGCGTAAAGACTTCGCTGGCTTTGGGCTATTTCTCAAAGTACCGCCGGGCTTCCAAGAACATCAAGCATACTTTGAGTCATACGTCCTGCTTCACACTATGCATCAGCTATGGAATCACTTACAGTTGAACCAAGAGCTGATGGTAGAGCCAAGGACTTTGACCAACTTGGCTCGATACAGTTTGCACATGGCCGAAGCTGTTTTTGAAGGCTGGTTCATCGATGGAGCTCAGCCATTGCTCGACTTTACTGGTAAGGCATTGGAGTACCTCCAACAACCAGCCGTCTCTGCAACAAAAGGCGTACGATTATGTTCGCAAGCAGTATCTACCCTCCGCTCAGTATTCCTCCGTGTCACACTTCTGCGACTATCAGAGCTTGACGAGGCCGAAGACGACACAGACGCGCTTGATTTTCTGCGAAAGATGACCTACTGGCAGACGATTCTGTTCTCGCCGCAGAATCAGGAGCTGCCCTTCATCAGACTTATCTGTTACCTCTTGTATATCAAGATGACCTCGCCTTCCTCCTCTGTACGGCATGCTGCCGCCTCGTTGTGGAGGATGCTACTTGTACAGAAGCCCACGGAAGCCGCTACTATCCTCATACAGAACGCAGATCCAAATCAGCGGCATATCTCGACCGGACTGATCAAGCTTGCTGCACATGATGATGATGAGCTTCTTCAATGGATCGATCAAAATCGAAAACCTCTAGACGAATTCTTCCATGAAACAATGTCCAGATTCTGGGACGAGTTTGTCGGCTCCGAAAATCAGAAGACGGAAGATTCTGCGAAGAATCGACTCGCTAAGCGCAAGGAGAAGCTCAAGCAGTGGAGAACAGTCGAAACCGAGCTTGATAATGTCGCGCATCGCTTTGAAGTATCAACCAGACACTGGCGATCAAATATCCATTCCCAAGAGCGATTGAAGTATCAAGGCACACTTCAAGACCAGCAAGAAAACCTGAATCATATACAGACAGTCATTGCTAGGCTGGAGGCTCTTCTGAAGCAGCCTTCGGGTCTGTTTCCAGAACAGGAACCTTTCAAGTGGCAACTCGATCAGACAGAGTCGCGCAATAGAATGCGTATACGAATCGTGCCAGACACAAGACACAGCCAAGAGGCGTATCAACCGAAGCGAAAGGCTTCTGAACGTATGTCGCACACAACGTTGCGTATTGATACGCAGTCTCATCCAAGCCTATCAGACAACATAGTATCAGCGGAGCCCACACCAACGAGGACACCTGCCAATCCTGATGCACCACAGCTCGAAAGCACGCCAGAAAGACCAAGAAATGATTCTCTTTCTGGTTCTGCACTTCTTGATGGCGAGTTCGAGATGGTAGATGACCCCAAAGATGGCGAAGAAGGCTTCGAGGACAAAAACCGGAAGATATTGAAAAGTCTTCAGCGTGGTGATCGCGTACAAAACATCTGTAACGTTTCTCGTGTGGTCGGTCTGGAGGCCTTCGAAGGTCTATTGATCATCGGCAAGAAATGCTTGTACCTGCAAGATGAGATGTTTCAAAGATCTGATGGCGAAATTGTTAGCGTTGCCCATGCTCCCGACGAGGAGCGCGATCCCTACGTTCAGCTCATTTCTGGTAAAGAAATAAAGACAAAGCGCAGGCAACGAGCTGAACGGGAACCCGCAAGGCACTGGACTTGGCAAGAGCTGTTGCACATTTCGAAACGTCGCTTCCTGTTTCGAGATGTCGCACTGGAAGTGTTTTTCACCGATGGTCGCAGCTACCTACTGACATTCATGACGCCCAATGCGCGGAACGAAGTTTATTCAAATCTTGTGGGCAAGTCACCACTTGTGTATGGATCACTGTCATCTCTCCCTGCCGAGGACGCTTGGAGACTAGATTCACTGAGAAACCCGGAAGAGACACCTCAGAGCTTTGGCTCCAAGTTTGCGAACGTCTTCAACTCCACATCCTCAAACGCAGCCACTCGACGATGGAGCCGGGGCGAGATCTCTAATTTCCAATACCTCATGCTTGTCAACAACATGGCTGGCAGAACGTTCAACGATCTCACTCAGTATCCCGTATTTCCTTGGATCCTCGCAGATTATACAAGTGAAGAGCTCGACTTGACAGATCCGAGGAGTTTCCGTGACCTCTCTAAACCGATGGGCTGCCAACATCCTGCACGCGAATCCGAATTCCGTGACCGCTATCGAGCCTTTGCTGAAATGGGCGATGAGCACTCCCCACCGTTCCATTACGGCACTCACTATTCTTCGGCCATGATCGTCTCGTCCTACCTCATCCGATTGCCGCCATTTGTACAATCTTATCTGCTGCTTCAAGGTGGCGTCTTTGACCATGCAGATAGATTATTTGACTCGATTGAGAAAGCCTGGTTGTCTGCGTCAAAAGAAAACATGACTGATGTTCGAGAACTGACACCAGAGTTTTTCTGCTTGCCCGAATTCTTGCAGAACATCAACGGTTACGACTTTGGCCAAAAGCAAGGTAGCGGTCAGACTATCAATCACGTTGTTCTTCCACCTTGGGCCAAGGGCGATCCTCATATCTTTATCGCAAAGCATAGAGAGGCTCTCGAGAGTCCATATGTAAGCCAACATCTACAGGAGTGGATTGATCTCATATTTGGGTACAAACAGCGCGGCGAAGCAGCACTTGAAGCCACAAATGTCTTTCATCACTTGTCGTACCAAGGTGCAAAGGACTTGGACACCATGCAAGACGAAGTAGAAAAGCTCGCGACCATCGGTATCATTCACAACTTTGGGCAGACGCCTCATCAAGTCTTTCAGCGAGCACATCCGAGGAGGGAGGATGAGAAGCACAGGGTCGAGCGACTAGACACCATTGCAGAGTCGCTCATCAAGCTACCATTTTCGTTGCACGAGAGCCACGAAAAGGTTGCGGCACTCACTTACTCGCCTAGTCAAGAGCGCTTGCTTTGCTCTCCTCCATGCAAGCTCAACGTACCGCCAGCCTGCAAAAGCTACCTTCAATGGGGGTTTGCAGACAACAGTCTTCGCTTTTTCACAGCCGACAATAGAAGAATGCTCGGCCTATATGAGAACCTCCACATCGGCCAGATCAGCACTGCTCTCTTTGCAGATTCGAAGACGCTCATCACGGGTGGCGCAGATAGCACGATTGGCGTCTGGACTATCGGCTTCGGCTCAGATACTGTCGACATTCAGTCACGAACATATCTCTTCGGCCATCGTGCTCCCATCAGCGTTCTTGCTGCTTCTCGTGCCTTCAGTACTTTGGTGTCGGCATCTACTGACGGTCAAGTCTTCCTCTGGGATCTGAACCGCTTCGACTGCGTACGAGTGCTGCAAGAAGCCAACGATGGCGATCGCACAATTCAATGTGCCAGGGTCAACAACCTGACTGGCCATATCATGCTGTGTAGTGGAGCATACGTCCGCGTGTTGACACTGAACGGCCACCTTCTTGTTGAGCAAAAAGTCTGTGATGCCCAGGATGATGAGATCACGTGCTGTGCTTTCTACGAAGGTGCTGCAAACGAATGGGTCGAGCGTGTGTTGCTCTTCACCGGCCACAAACGCGGAATAGTCAATGTAAGTCTTCTGTCTAATTGACAAAATCAATGTGCAAAGACAAGAACTAATTCGTGAGCCACAGGTCTGGTCCCTCGTCACTCTCCGCGATGGCGCATGGCATCTCCAACTCATCAAGAGATTAATGCATGTCGAGCCCACACGTGGCGAGCCCATGATGCAGGTAGCTACCATCACGTCCATTTTGCCCATGTCTCAAGCCGTGTATACTGGCGACGAAGATGGTAAAGTCGTAAGTGCATATTTCCCTGCCCTTCCCCAACCCCTTTGCTTCGTTACTGACCTCAAATTCTCCAGTATGAGTGGAATTGTGTTCAAAGACATGGAGCTGGACCTTTTGCTGTTTGGCGATAAGCTGAAGTGTAAAATGGGGGCGCGAGCATTGAAATTCATGTAGACATCAGGAAAGTACATAAGGGGGGTTAAAGTCATTAGTTCCTTCTTCTGCATTAGAAAAGTTCTTGGGAAAGAAACGGCGTTTGTGTTTTTTGGGTTCATCTGCAACTTTTTGTTTGATTGTTCATCGCTTCATTGTGAGTGGCCTCTGTTTTATATCTGTTCCTTCCTTGCTATCTCACCAAGGATAAGAGGATCAAATCTTCCACTTCCCATTTCCACATCACGAGATCAACCATCCCCATTCTTCAGGATGGAAAAAGATAACACCATCTTCAATTCACACCCAATTCAACACAGGATAACTCTCGCGAACCTGCCACCCGTGATCAAACGCACACCTCACACCCGTCCCCTGTCTCGCAGCGATAATTCCTCTCGCCACCGTCCTAGCCTCAGTCTCCCTTTCCAACCACCTCGCCATCAAGCCCACAAACATGTCCAGATATGCATTACAATCCGCACATTCTTCCCAACAATCTCCCAGATCAGCAGAAGGATGACAGCTTCCACAATGGTTGATTTGGAATTCTCGTTGTGCTGGGTGAGTTGAAATATAATCCCTCAAATCATCAATGATCTGTTGGTGTTTGACTCCAATACGGAAGTAAGTTTTGGCCATCTTTTGGCGGAAAGAAGAGGTTTTTAGGATTGTGGTGTTGGTGGGGAACCAGGAGGATGGGTCTTGGGATATGTTGAGGTAGGTTAGGTGGCGCCAGGAGCCATTCCAATTTGGGCCTGTGGGACGTTGTTGTTGGGGTGTCCAATCTTCGGAGTCGGAGAGAGGGAGGACGTAGGAACGGTGAATTAGGGCGGGCAGCCAGGAGTGACAGGCTTGGAGGTCGAGCCAACGGAGGCAGTAGGTGTTCTCGGCCAACATGCGGAGGACTAGGGCTGGTTCTTCAAAGTCGCGGTCGAGAGAGGCGTAGGGAGATGTACTGTTGGGTGTTCGGGTCGGCAGGGGCCAGTGTGCTAGACTGAGGTGGGTTATGGTGTGCAGATTCTTGGAGAGGGAGAGCAGATCTGTCCAGGAGATTGAGGAGGGAGGGTAGGCTAGTGATAATTTGGTCAAGTGTTGGATGTTTGTGTCTAGCGATAGTGGGATAGAGAAGCGTATTGAGTCGCTGTCGTCTGAAGAAGCATCTTGGTCCCACGAGTCTGCGATATCGTCCGCTTGATCCTGAAGCTTTTCAAGTTGGTCTCTGGAGTCTTTGGCTGATTTGTGTAGCCAGTCTCTCAGTTCTTTGAGAGTAAAGCCCCAGCCTGCTAGACCTGAGAGATCCAAAGAGGATGCTTCAGCAGGGTATGGGAAGAGAGCGTGTAGTCCAGCCATGTCGATGCCCTCCGACGGTCCTAGAGTGGTCAAATAGCTGAGTAATACAACACGAAGATGGGCCGGTATGACATCCAGAGAGTCGAAGCAGTCTTCCACAATATCCATCCAGTTCCGCGCAGCTGCTTTCAGTGACATGTCCAGTAAGCTTCCAGGAGTCACGGGATTCTCATTGGTCATGTTCAAGAACCGGGCAAGATCATGCGGGGTCGTCCTCATCGGAGCTCCATTCTTGCCAAAAGTCCTTGGTTGCCTTTTAGCAGGATAATAACGATTTTCCAGAGCTTGTCTATGACTTGTCAGTCTCGACACCCAACTTGGCGGAGGAGCAGGGCCAGGCGTTCTCAATCGAATTCTCGATCTATGAGAAGTACCGTTTGATCTTGGAGCCGGAGCTGCCGCAGCAGTCTGACCCAAGATACCCTGTCCAAGACTTGGAGGTAGTGACCTTTGATTCGAAAGTTCGGCGAGTTGTCGTTTTCTTTCACTCGAAGCTGGAGATGCTTGGGCGAGTCTCAAGTTTGAAAGACGTTCGTTGACGGAAAGGGTTGGTTTCGGTTGAGTGTCTCCACTACTGCGAGGACTTCCCCCGAGAGAAGGGTGAACATAGTTCGAGCCGGGTTTGGGTTGGTATATCTGCCTGTGCTTCTTTGGCATTACAGGAAAGAGAGTTTGTCGTGTGTGCGTGTGTCCAGCTTCCAGAAGCAGAACCAGATGCCAGAAAGAGCTCCTTTATATTTATTTCCAAGATGACTTTCTCACGTGTATCTGTGACCCTTCCAATGAATCCACCAGCGATTACTCACAAAAGTAGAGGAGGATTGGAGTGTTCTAATAGGCTGGACGGTGAGGATTGAGCAAGGACAAGGGGACGCCACCTGCACGTTTCTTCGTCGCAGCTTCCCCACGCTCACTCACGTACGTCACCAAGTGCCTCGGCCACGTACCTCCACGCCTCGAAACCTTGGGTACCTGGGACCCTTTATAAACAAAGGTGACTGTCGAATCCTCCCGCTCACTTGACCATCAGAAACATGGCCTCCTATCTCAAAGAAAAAATAACTGGTGCTCAATCCGATGTGGATGCTGGCAATGCAGACAAGTATTTCATCCAGGTAGCGGCAGCAACTTCTTACGACGATACAAAGGGAAAGCAGATCACTATCAATGGACCGCCCTGTGAGATCAGCAAGAATGCCAAAGTCGCCGTACGGATAAACGACTATCAAGGTCTACCACTCGGATCACCAGCCACGAGCTCTTACTTCAACGACCCTGCACATTCACAGGATACATACAGTATAGCTGTCTCATGGATTCCTGAGGCAGATATCGATGCAGATGACTTGGTCTGGGGCATCGAACTGATCAACCCGATCCGTGATCGCATTCCCGGACGCTTCATCACCACTGCCTTCAACATTGTAAAAGGCTTCGTGGATTCGAGTCTACGCTGCGATCCCAATGCCGACCAACCCTGGCTTAACGGACCTGTGCTATGTTCTTCAGCCATAACCTTCAGCATCGGCTCCAAAGGCTCCTGTGAGCTGCCCGCTATACTCTCAGAAGGCAGTCTGAAAGACGACTCTGCCATCCGTCAGAAACACAACATCCCCACCACCGACTCACAACGCCGCAAACACTTCCTCGACGAGCATAACCGCAAAGATTTCGTATTCGAAAAAGGACGCTGCTACGCCTTTGACTTCCACAACGGCTACATCGACTGGAAAAACTACGCCCTCAAACTCCCTGGTTTTTCCTTTGGCGTACTGAAATACATCAACGACCGCACTCACACGACCAGGTTCGTTCTCAAGAGCCGCAAGACTGGAAAAGTATGCGTAGCAACCACATTCCGCTTACTATATGGCGAGGAGCTGGAAAAGGCAAAGAAGACAAGTGGAGCTGCGGCAACACAAACAGGTGAGAATGGGCAAGAGGAACGCTCTTTGCAGATTGATGGAGCTGAGGATCAGCACAAGGAGCCACGAAACGGAAACAACCCAGAAAACTCGACCGTCGATCAACAAACACCGGAGCAACGAACACTGCAAGGTCCTAAGGAGGTGAAAGAGGTTCACGGCCACTTGGAAGAGCTACCGATTCGAGGATCTACGGAGGTGAATGGCCATCCTTCTGAAGGTTCGATCAAGTCCAAACATCTGTCAGGCAGTGGTTCTGATCTGGCACCGGATGAAAACGGAGACCATGCTGCAGAGGAAGCTGCGGAGAAGGTCATTGAGGCATCGGAAGAGAAGAGGCAGAGTGAGGAGCATAGAGGATCGATTGAGGAAAGCCTTGTCGCGAATTCGAGCAAGGACGAAAGAGCTTAACATGGCATTCACGAGTATTCTGGAGCTCGTGGCTTAACGAGTAATGTGCAATGACGGTGGTATACATATCTAGCTTACGAACATCACGACCTAGCATCTTGTTGAAACAAGTTGAACGAGAAGTTCTTTAGTCATCAAGAATGTGGTGATTTGTTACATTCATAGAATAGTGATACATTATAGACAGAGCCCAGATGTTGATTGTGTTTCTTGCTTGTAAATGTCCCGTCGTGCGGGTAGCTGTTGCAAGAGTCATGGGAGCTCGGTTTTTCAGAGCATACCCCTTCTCCAAGCGCGAGTAGCCAGCTCCTTGATGGTCTTGACCTCGACGGGACCCTTGAGCTTCTCATCAGCCAGGGCCTCAACAACAGCCTCAGCGACCAAGTCAGCCTTCAGCGGCTCAACACCACCAGCGCCCATCAACCAGGTCAAACGACCACCAACCAACGAATTGGCCATGGCACCCATGAAGGTCAAGCCAGCCATTGGAATGGTAAAAGTCCTCGAAGCGTCAAACAAGAAGCCAGGGCGGATAAAGACACTCCTCATAGCCGGGAAGTTTGTGGTAATCGACTCTTCTGCTTCGCGCTTCGTCTTGATATATCTCGCCGGCAAGATGGGTGCACCTCCTGCAGCAGAAATGTAGGCCATAGACGAGACACCAGCAGCTGAGGCCTCCTTCGCCAACAGAATGGCCGAGTCTCTGTTCATGACCTCATATGTGATTTGACCACCCTCGTGTTGTGGCTCCACATCGCTACTCTCTTTTCTCTCCAGCGGGTTTTGAGTTCCTTGTTTTGTGCTGCTGAAAGCTTTCTGTAGACCACCAATGATTGGCTCCTTTCCTGTCAAGACGCCTTTGTAATCTGCTTCTAGCAAAATACCCATGCTGTGGACGACGCTGTCGGCGTTTTCGAGATGTTGTTTGTAGGTGGAAGGTTGGAGGATGTTGGCGCTGACCCAGTTGACATCTGAGGACCATGTGGGTGCGACGGGAGAGGACGTCACAGCAGACCAGGCTGGCTCGCCGGAGCGAGAGATGGATGTGACTTGCCAGCCTCGTGCTGTTGCGGCTTTACAGATGCGGCTTCCTGGGATTGGATTAGTCTATGAGTTGCATGAGCGATAGAGTTGCATACCCAGGAAGCCATTGCCTCCGCAGACAACGATTTTCTTGGTGGCAGCTTTTGTCGACATGATTGTTTGTGTATGGGTTATGAGGAGAAGTTCAGAGGTGCAAGATGAAGCTGTCAATCACAATTCAACTTCACATGCAAAAGGCTAGTCACACCACGATGCATGACGTGAATCGACGCTTAGCGCCATCGTACAAAGTAGCTTGACTCGATATCGACCGCCCAGGGTCTACTTATAGAGCGAGGTCACACTCGTACTTTGCGGGCATGAACTGTGCGCATCCTTAGCTCCGCCTGCCTTAGCTCCGTACAATTCGCGAAAGCTAGAACATGCACTTCCATCTCAACCCATCTCAGCATAAACAACATACACCATGCCTGCCGCCGCAAGTAACAAGCGCGTCAAAAACACCCGCATCTCGCGCCCCTTCAGTACAACTTCCCACCCGTCCCTGCACACCGCAACACTAACCACCATAACCAACAGTAATCGGTTCGCAAGCATGGAACCTCGACCTTGCCGCGCAATCCGAGCCCGTACCCGAAGGCCACACGAAAGGCTGGCGCGTCTACGTCAAAGCCATCGACGGCGGCCCCGAAATCACCACCTGGCTCAAAAAAGTCCAATTCAAACTCCACATGACCTACGCCGACCCCTCACGCACCGTCGAAGCCCCACCCTTTCAGATCCAAGAGACCGGATACGGTGAATTCGACATTGAGCTGCGATTGTACTTTGACAGCAGCAGTGGAGAAAAGGCCCAATACAGAAGTCACAGGCTGCGATTGGAGCCGTTCGGGAGTGAAGACCAGCAGAAGCAGCAGAAAGATGCCAATATGGTCACCTCCGAGACGTGCGAGATTGTCGAGTTCAACGAGCCTTCTCATGACTTTTTCGCAAAAATGACGGCGGAAGATCAATTCGCTCATCTTCAGAAAAAAGGTGGTGGTGCAAAGGGAGGAAGAGGCGCAAAAGGAAGAGGCGCGAGGATCGAATATGAAGGCGGCAGAGAGCCCACTGCGAACTTGCCGGAAAGAGGAAGCGACGCAACACCGTGGAGCAGGGAGCTGGAGAAGAAGATGTTGGACATGTTGGCCACAGCACAAAAGGACATGGATGCCGAGATTGAGAGGGAAAAGTCAAGGGCCGAGGACAGGCAGAAGAAATTGAAGGAGATTGCTTGATCCTTTCTGCTATACCCTCTTGCTCGACTTTGCTCTTGCTTGCTTTCTTCTTTCCTTACGACTTTTATGATACCCCTGATTGCATTCAAGCAGTATGTATACCACATTTTCTTCTCTTCATTTATTTCGAGGAAACGTCCAGTCCCACTCTCACCGTGTGCTGGACTTCAAGTCGCCAGAAATGGTCGAAAATTACTTTCTGCTGTACAAATCAAAGTGAGTGACGAATAACATGTAATTCGGTTACCGAAGCTTCTCTTCGGGCATCAGGTGTACCTTCGCATTTGCCAAGTGCACATCTCTACCAATATCCTATTTACCGTGGCCAGAAAAGCGGTGGACAGTGACAGAACGAACAAGATGGATTAAGCAGAACAGGCCTGCTATGCTTGCAATCTTCAGCAATAAATACATTCGACAGTATAACACATGCCATCCTTCACCTCAGAAAGCACAGCAAAGTAGAAAAAAAATCAATGAAGAACGCCACGCTCCCATCTTCCCACCACTCCCTCCCCTTCAACCACCTCCTTATTTTCCACTGACTTGACCCTCGACAAAGTCCAAAGCCTGCTCCTTGCTAACCACGTCAATACTACTGGTTTTATTAATATAACTAACACCGTAGCATTTCTCCGCCACGAGCAACATTTCAGGTCTGAATGTTGTGCAAATGAATTGTCCACTCTCTGATGACTCGGACAGCATTTGCGCGACAGCGGTACGGTATTGGGCATCGAGGTTTGCGTCGATTTCGTCAAAGAGATAAAAGGGTGCTGGGTCCGAGGCTTGGATTGCAAACACTAGGGCGAGGGCGCAAAGACCTGTGATGGTTGCGTTAGTATATGAAAAGAGGGCAAGGTAAGGTAAAGGGGAGCAAGGCTTACTTTTTTGTCCACCGGAGAGTTGTTGGATACGTTGTTGTTCGTCGTGTTTGCTGTTGAAGCTGACACTGATACCGACACCTGTGTAGTTTTCGACACCATCTTTTCTGCCTTCGCCATCTTCACCGCTGTCTTCCTCTTCGTTCTCGCCACGGGCAATGCGGTCGGTGCGGCGTTGTATGACCAAGCGTCCCTTTCCGGCTGGAACCAGTTTCTCAAAGATGCGTGCAAACTCCTTACTGACTTGGCGGAAGGTGCGCTCGATGGCTTCGTCCTTGCGTTGGTCAAGCACATCGATGAGTTCTTGAATACTCGAGAGTGAGTTTTCGAGCTCTTTGCGACGTGTTTCCAAACTCTCACGTTGGCGGGTGAAGGAGTTATACTGTTCGAAAGCCTTTTTGTTGACATGACCGTAACCCTTGAGAAGGTTCTTGACTTTGTTCAACTTCTTGGCTGCTTTGTCCCAATTCATGCTGGTGTAGGGCTCTTGGAAGGCGGACTCGGGGAGGACGCCGAGGTTGCGGATGCTGATGCCAACAGCCTCTTCCTTCTCCTTGAGAGTGGCGCGCTTGGCAGTGTTCTTCTCCATCGATCTCTTCTTCTTGGAGATGAAGCGGGCAAGCTCCTCTTGCTGGCGTTGCTTCTCTTCGCGGGATGTGTTTGCCTCTGTGAGTTGAGATTGTGCTTGTTCGAGTGACGCTTCTGCTTCTTCGAGTTTGCTCATAACATTCGATAAAGCTTCATCTGCACGTTCAAGTTCTCTCTGTCTCTCGCCGAGACGTGCGTTGCCACCTGCAACACCACCAGCGCCAAGTTCAGCATCTTGGGCTTGGAGCTGGTCAAGACGGAGACGAAGGTTCTCACGGAGCTCGACCTCCAGACTTGCCTTGCGACCTTCAAGCTCGGAACGAGTTGAGCTCAAATCTGAGAATTGCTTACGGAGGTTCTGCACGGATGTACTGAGTGTCTCCAACTGGCGCTCTTCGTCTGCTGAAAGTGCCTTTCTGAACTCTGTGGTCAACTCGGTTCCATAAGCAGTACCTTGCTCTCCGAGTTGTCTCGCTGCAAGCTCAACATTGTCGCGAGAGCGTTGCTTCTTCTCGAGCTCTTCGTGTTTGGCTTGCAGTGAATTGGTCTTGTTGCGGAGCTCTTGGCGTAGAGGGCCGTAGCTGTTTTCTGTTTGCAGACGCTTCTGGTCAATCTTCTGAAGATTGCTGACAGCTCTTGTAACTTGTTGATCGAGTGCCTCGAGCTCGCGACGGATCTCGTCACCCCGGTTGCGATGCTTCTCGTACTCCGTGCGCCAGTTTTGAACCTGTCGTACACCATCCAGACGTGATGATCTAGGATCGTGGAAACCACCAGTCAGAGCACCCTTCTTGTCTGCACGGTCACCTTCTGGTGTGATGGCCGAGACACCGTGACTGCGAGCGTACTGTGAAGCTGTTGCAAGGTTGGGACAAACAATGGTCTTGCCAAAGACCTGCTCGAAAGCCTTTTCGTACTTCTTCTCGTATGTGATCTTTGTCAGAAGGTGTACAGCATCGGCCGCGTTGGGAATGTTGACTGGTCTTGGTCGCAGACGATTGAGCGGCATGAATGTGACTCTTCCTGATCTCTCTCGTTGCAAGATCTCTAGCACTCTCGAAGCTGTGTCGTCGGTGTCGACTACGTAGTGGAAAAGACTGTTTCCGGCAGTCACTTCGATGGCAGTCTTGTAGCGGTCTGACGTAGGCTCGAACAGCTCAGCAAGGGTACCGTATACACCAGGGATGTTGTGTTCGCGAGCGATACGACGGACGGCCTTCAGTCCTCGACTTGTGTTCTGGTCTGTCATGTGTGAGAGGAAACGCTCCGCTTTCTCAAGCTCTTGCTGAGCATTGGTGATGACTGAGTCGAGCTTGGCCTCTTCGCGCCACAACTCCTTGCGCTGGTCCATGAGACGATCTCGCTCATCTTTGGCTTTCTGTACGTCGGCTGCCATGCTCTGTGTCTCGTCACCACGATTGTCAATGCGGCTCCGCAACTCTGCGATCTCCGATTCCAGTGCCTTGATCTCATCCTCGATCTCTGCGACATCGTCTGATGCTTGCATAGCGATGGCCTTCCTCGTGGCCAAGGCAACGTTGATTTCGGCGATTTCCTTGCGCAGCCAAGTATCTCTGTCGCGCTTGCTCTGGAATTGAGTCTGACGTCCTTGCTTAGCATACAGTCTTTGGCGTTGACCCTCTACCTCGGCGAGATGGTTCTTGATGGCGGCCTCCTGTTCTTTCTGAGCGTTATATTGAGGAAGGATCTGGGCCAACTCTGCTTCACGCTGCTCGATTTGAGCACGAACTCGTTGCAAATCATTGGCGTGACGACTTCTCGCGGCCTGGGCGGAAGATTGCCCATCTGTAAGAGCCTTGACGTCCAGTTCGACCTTTGCCTTTTCACGAGAAGCCTCCTTGCGCTCGTCTTCGAGTTGCTGTCTGTCCAGATTCAAAAAGTCAATCTGCTGCTTCAGTCGGCTGATCTGGCTATCCATCTCTTTCAAGTCCTCTTCGCCCTGAAGGAAGTCCTGGCTGTGCTCATCTGATCCAACAACGTCGTTCTGGCGTTCTTCGTCGATTCTGGCCAACCAGTCTGCGACCTCCTCTTGTTCGTTGCGGTAGATGGCGTACTCGAGACAACGTCGTTCGCGGTCTTTTTCTTGGTATGCCCTGAGTTCTTCCTTCTCCTCTTCCAACTCGCCTAGACGTTCGCGGATGTAGGCAAGGAGGTCGTCAATCTTGGCGCGCTTGTTGTCTGTGTCGGTGACAATCTTCAAAGATTCGGTTCTGCGCGATTCGTAGACCTGAGTACCAGCGACTTCCTTGAGCAGGTTCAGACGTTCGCCGTCCTTCATGTTTGTGAGAGTGGTGACACGTCCTTGAGGAACGATATAGTATGGGTTGGAGCGCGAGAAACCAGCAGATTCGAGGAGGTTCATGACATCGGCCTTGGTGGCATTCTTGCGATCGAGCGAGTATTCATCCTTCTTCTGACCGATCGTCCTGCGTAGGACCAATTCTTCTCTTCCAGTGGGGAAACGGCCATCGGTATTGTCGAAGATGACCTCTACGTAGGCCGACATGACTGCTGAACCCGAACCTTCCTATACAGGTGTCAGAGGACAAGTCGCGCAATAGAGGGCGCTGAACACTGGACACTGAAACATACGTGAAGAAGAGCTTGTCGCTCTTCGCGACCCATCTGTGTGTATGCATCGCTCAGGACGAATCTGATGGCGGCGAAGAAGTTGCTCTTTCCGGAGCCATTGCGACCAACTATGACATTGTGCTTGGGCGAGAAAGGCTCAATGACGGTCTGGTCCTTGTAGCTGTTGGCGCATCGTGTCAGAAGAGGAATCCACGACATGCGAACCATGGTCAGACATACCTTTTGAAGCCCTGGATAATGATCTGTTTGATATGCATGGTCGCAGCTCATACAATGCGCGGCATCTATGTACAAGCGGCGGTGATGAATTGCAAGAAAGTGGGTTGCTGACACGCTCCCGACAGTCGACGCGTCGAGACGTGTCGCTTTCTGCCAAGCTTTTGCCGTTGATCATCCGCCATCTGATTGTCTCTACCGAAATCACGACAATAATGAACCACTCACCTTTGACCCACGGCAAATATAAATTAGACACCAACCTATGGATACGTTTACATCTGCGTCAACGGAAGATCAAGGTGTAACATGTCATAGCTCAAGTTCATTCAACTTTTACAGCATTCAACTAGCAAAACGTAGCCTTTCCGGCTGGGTAATAGTATTTCTCGAATCCTTTCAAATCGCTTCAATCTTCTTCCTAGCTTCAGTGAGCCATTGGTGCCCAAGCCTCAATCTAAGACGACTTGGCCGCACCGCTTCTCTGCTGAACCTCGGACTTAGCAGCCTTTGCCGAAGAGCTGACAGCCTCAGCAGCCTGGTCCTTGGTGTCGATAGCAACCTTCTTGGCCTGCTCGGCCTTGGCCTTGACTTGGTCCTTGCTGGGAGCAGCAGCAGCACCACCACCGATGGCACCAATGAGGAGGGCAAAGATGGTGACAACGAGAACAGCGAGACCGCCAGCGACCTCGGGAACGAATTGTACTGCCTGGATGGGGTCACGCTTGGCGATGGTGATGAAGAGGTCAAGCTTCTCCTTGACGTAGAGGACGGGGTCGTCGGCGAACTTGAGGTCCATGGGGGACTTGGGCGTGTCCTTGGTCTCATCCTTCTTGGGCTTGGTAGCCTCTTCCTCCTGCTTCTCAACGGCGCTCTTGACCTCGAACGTCTCCTTGGCGAGGGCAGCGGCATCCTTCTCGGAGTGACCGATGTAGATGTTGTCGAAGAGGATGTCGTTCTGCATGGTCCAAAGCTCAAAGCCGATCTGTAAAATCATTAGTTCCATGTTCATGAAGGCAAATTTTTGTCGAACTCACAGCGCCCATGGGCTCGAACTGGGAGGGAGTCTTGTCCTCAAAGTAGTCAGGGTTGGCGATCTTCTTGGGGGCCCAGATGCCCTTGTAGTCGGGGTTGTCGATCAGAGGAGCAGACCACTTGCCCTTGTACTCAGGGTTTCTCTTCATGGGAGCCTTCCAGGGACCACAGCCAGAGGCCTCGTCACACTTGGGGTTCTGGACAAGCGGGGGCATCCAATCACCGTCTTCCTCGTCATCCCAGTCCTCGGGCTTCTCGGCCTCAGGGTCAGGGATCTGGAGGGGCTCGTTCTCGAGCCAGTCAGCGGGCTTCTCGGCCTCGGTGTCCTCAATCTCGAAAGCAGCCTCCTCATCCCAATCGGCAGGCTTCTTGGCCTTGGGGTCGGAGATCTGGGCCTCCTCAACCCAGTCGGCGGGCTTCTTGTCTTCAGGGTCGTCAATCTCGGTGGCAGGGTTGACCGAGGGAGTGAAGTCCTCGAGGAGGGTACCGTTCTTGAGGGAAGTGCCGTCAACCTTGAGCTCGAAGCTCTGGTCGGGGCGGACGATCAGGGTGTAGAGGGAGGTCTGCTTGCTGATACGAGCCATGGGAGGGTTCTTGAGGTGCTTCTCCTCGTACTCGCCAGTCTTGGGGTTCTTGTGGCGGAAGATGAAGTGAACCTTGTTGGTGGAACCGCACTTGTCGGGACCGAACATGATGATGTAGGGGGAGGCGTTGGAGAACTCCTCGGCGTGAAGGGCGCTGTTGTCCTGGAGGAGCTTCATGTAGGCACCACCACACTCGAGACCAGCTATGAAGCGTGTCAGTTTCGTTCTCTCAGTCATCATGGTGGTGGTTCAAGCTTACCTTGGAACTTGGCCTCGTACTGGACAACCAGAGTCTTGTCCTTGTTGTCAATGGCCTTGGGGAACTTGGCGGAGATGGCGTGGTGAGCGGCCTTATCCTTGAGCACCAGGCCCTTGTCGCCCTCGATACCACGGAGGACGGAAGGCTCCTCGACCTTCCAGGTACCAACGTAGGCCCATTCCTCCTCGGTGCCCTCCTTCTTGGCCTCAGACTTCTGCCATCTTGACTCCCAGTCGTCGGTGAACTGCTCGAGGAAAGGAGCCTTCAGAGAAGTAGGGGTGAAGGTAGGCTTGCTGATAGCCGACGAAGTCACAGACTCGACGACTGAAGCAACAGAGGACGAAGCATCGACGGCGGAGTCCTCAAGGTCCTCAAGCACGTCTGCGCGGGAAACAGCGGCGCAAAGGCCAACGGCGAGGATGTTTTGGAACTTCATCTCGAATCAATCAACAAGTCAAGTCAAGCAAAGAAAGACAACGAGACCAATCCGAGAGAAAGACTGGCCTTAAAGTACAGCTGTCTTGGTATCGCCGGCACAGGACACGTTTAGACTCAGTCGGCACTAGCCCAATGAGGAAAGAACCTTCACATGCCCCCGCTTACGACCGAACTCCATCGAAGACTTTCAATCTATTTCTACCGCAAACACCGTTTGCTGCTGCTTACACCGGCTCGTGAGATCCAACACGTGTCTTGTTTTGTCTCAATTATTCTGCGAGGACAAGACCTTTGAAATCGATCACACATTCTGGGTACCTTATCACTGGCTTGGAAAGAAGGAAGCGCGGCTTGCACTCTCTCCCGGCGGGCTTGCTCACTTCCGGCGAGGCTGGGGATCAGCGTCCATCAAAGTAATTTTAGTCATCAATATTTGTCTCAGCAACCACTGCTCCGCCCGGCTTATATACCAGATCCAGCACCCAGCAGATCGTTGAACATCTGCCGTATCTTTGCAATCAACCAACGTATGGCTTCTGGCCGGCTGCTTTCTGAATCGTCAACCCTCACCTCCGACCTCTGAACCAAACGTTCAAAACATGTTCTTCTTCCATTCGGCACGCTCCTCGTTTGTGATGCATGGTCTGTACATGCGAAACTGCATTGGCTTGCAATCGGATCTGGGTATCTGCAAGATTAATTTTGGCCCGCGTGGTAGCTTCGTAGCATTGGACTTGACCTTGGCCTTAATGTCGACCTCGTATCCTGGCTTCTCCTCAAAGGACTTCTCCACTCGAGGTTCTGGCTCGTTCTCAGGCCCAGTCTTTGACCTCGATGCAGATTCTGGCATATCCATTGGACTAGGCAAGGCCTTTTTGTTGCTTATACCATCTTTCAGGTTGACCGTAGGCCACCAGATGCTCGCAACATGATTAGCCCACATTTCGGAGCGCTGGGAGCTCCAAAACAAATAACTGGCGTTAGGAATTGTGTCTGTTGGACTAGGAGGTAGTGCCGGCAGAGGCTTTTTATCATCCTCACCTTGCTCATCTTGAGCGCGCGAGTAATAGGAGGAATCCGAGTCTCTGTGCAGACTTCCATGTAGGCGACGCGCCGTGTCAAAGGCATTTTCCCGAGGTGTGTAATCTTCTGGTGTCTCGGGTGGTTGTTCTTCGCCATCAGGTAAGTGTGCGGCCTTAGTTTGCTCGTGCGGTATCACCGATCCGGCTTTGCTATGTTGTCTGCTTTTGAAAAAATCCCACATGGTGAAGTCGTTGTGTTTCTGAAATGTTGATCGTGCTGATATCAGTAGTCGCAGGCTACTCTTATATAACTTTATTGCTCTCATATGCAACTTTCACTTCCATGGATACGCATGGAATAGTGAGACAGAACATCGCTTTTGGCAGGACAGACCAACAAGAAGTTGTTCACACTTCTAAGACATTTGTTGGAGTCAGGATCATTCGCGATGACACTGACTTCTTCATATGCCCCCTAGTCTGTGTGAACAACAGATTAAAACATATTTGCGATCGAGGCATATGTCGAAGATGTAGGTGTCCTCTATCGTAGCCGTGTCATAGCTTGCCAAACCGCTGATCATATTCGTTGGTGGTATCTACTACGAACACTACTATGCTGTCTCTTCTGAAGTCCAACAGCAGTCATCTGAATATCCTTGCGCAAATCGCTCGACATCAGCGAGGGATTTCCACGCGGCCATGGAATCCATGAACAGATCTTCGCTTCCTCAGACTGCAAGATCCTGCTCGGTGTCCGTTCTGCCAATTGCGCGATCGCATTCTATGCGCAAAACCTGGCGCAGGACTTCTAGCAATACTTTCCGCCATGGGAGATCATGACCGCAAGCAACACGTGCTGCAACATGCTTGAAATAGGCAGGGGTAATTCTGGCCAACCCCCGGTCGAGGAAACCCGTCACCTGAAGTGTACGACTAGCATATTCCGGTCCGGGAGGTCCCCATGCGTGAGAACTGGCAAGTCTCCAAGGTTGTCTTGATTGAAACGTCTCCTGCCTGGACGTGCTCCAGTCCTTGTACGCGAGCTTCATCTATGCCAGTTTCCTCCACGGAATTTTGGAGCGCACGCGCTCGATGAGAGGAATGCCCGGCTGTCGATCGAGAAGTAGACCATGCTCATGAGGTGAATCGGTAATTTGAACCAGCCCGGACACATTGGGCACGACATTGCCGAGTATCTTGTGAGCAAGAGCGGTCATGACTGCCTCGCCTGCCTGAGTACCGATTCAGAGAATAGTAGTGGGTGTGTAGATATAAAAATGTCGGCCAATGTCGGGTATGGTGGTGCCTTCTAGCCGAGGTTTATCTGGCAGAGTCGATCAGACGATAATCTGGCAGAACTCAGCGGCCTGTCTGTCGAGCTCTTTCACCATCTCTGTACCAGCTTGAGAGCTCGATGTGAGCGTGGTAGACTTGGTTGTGTTTTTCCTCCCCTATCAAGCCTCGGGTATATCGTGGTAGCTTCGATTTTTAGTGCTTACTTGGGAGAGCTCGTCAAATCGTCATCTGTCAATATCTGTCCTGGCTTCGGTCGATCAATGTGTACCAAGAAGATCGGGAAAGACTGGTTTCCAGTCTTTCGAGAATGACCCGACCGACTCTCTAGGCTCTCGGATACCGCAGACCGCAAAGCCTGTTCGATTGGTAGAACACTATCACTTCCAGCGCTGAGAGTCTCGTGTCCGCTCAAGATCTTTGTCGCCCGCGTGCTGATTTCCTTCAAAAATTCGTCCACGTCGTGCTTCGTGTCGTATAGTGAGACCGTACCTATTTGTTCGCGAGATCGTTCTGTAGTTCCTCGGTGAGTAAAGGCTGGTGATGTGTACTTGACACACTCCACGTCGCCTGTTTCCGGCACGATGTGTAGCAAACTGGTCGAATGTGGACGCCGTAGAACGAGAACTACCGATGGATTGATTCTGCGGCGTGTGCCAGTGAGTATGTCTGCTAAGCGGGCGAGCATTTCCAAGTAGTCAGAAGTGCAAAGACTGAAGAAATACAAGGCCAGTCGTGGCCTGGTGACATACTTATACCCTGATAAGTGGTATGAAATGAGAGAAGTTGGAAGACCGCAGCTGACTGGACGAGAATGAGTAAGGAAACACTCACAATCACGTCACAAGGTCTTGGACTCTGATTCGTTGACTAACCGCCCAGGTCCACTACGGTCCGGCGCCTAACTCGTCGATGGGACTGATAACATAAATCCTTGACAATGGAACATAATATTCCCGTCAAAAGGGATTCCTTGATACATTGGATCGAGGCATGTAGCCGAAAGCAATGGCCACGCTCATATTGAGGATCTGAATCATTCGAAGGATTGTATCGCAGAGCGGACAGGATTCCCATTCTTCAGTTGACTGTGGCCGTACGTGCCGAAGAACCGAACTTTACGGTTCGTACACTGGTATCCTGGGACGGGAGTCAAGAGCGCTTAACATTGCAGACTCAAAGACAGTAGAGGTTGCAAAAGAGAAGCTATTACCTCGAACACCCATGCCTTTCGAGGAGGAGGATTGGAGGATAACGAAAGGGTAGTAGAGAAAGAGCAAGATGATGCAAAACTCTTGCTCGGAGGCTGCCATGCATGTGAGAATAATCCGTACTGGACCATCTATTCTTCGTCACATCGTATGCGAGGAACGACTGTCTGAGGCGAGAGCTCTCGCAAACTCTGTGGCCAGAAACAGCTAGCTCGTCTGCAGAAATGATAGTAGCGGCAGGCGCGATGCGTGTGTGATATAGTTGCACTGAGGCAGTCAGACAGCTGTGGCCAGGGTGATATGCTTAACGACCACTTTTGACTATCTGGGTAAACTCCGGCGTCAGTCTTCGTTCGAGTCCAGCTATTGAGAGGTATTGACCTATTCAATCCAAGGGATTGTCTAGTAAGACACCCAATAACTCGAACTCGAACTCTCACGGGCCATGTCCCTGCGCATGCCTAACATTTTCTGATTGATTGCGATCCTCGGATATCGCCCACGTCGGTTTCTGGAAGAATCGGATGCTTGCCGTAAATTTCATCGTACTCCGCGACTAGCTCTTTGAGGTGTTGGATGAAGGCGGAAAAAGTCGGTGTCGGAATCTGGTCCGTAAGGGCTGCGGTAGATCACGAAGCCCCAGATGCCATGTTCACACGATGCCATGAGTTTTTCAAGCTTGGCCGGTCCAGTTTCCATCTTGGTATTTGGGGTTATGAGGTGAAATGAAAAGCAGGGTGATGCGTCGTTCGAGAACACGTTCTTGGCGCCCGGCAATGACGGCGCACTCTTGCGATGATAGATTGTTCTATCAGCAAGAGGTCGCGACTCGCGAACCAGAGATGCCTGAAGGATCACTAGCCTCTGAGCGTCGGGTATAATTGTCCAGCAGTTGCCTAGGAGTTATAAGCCTCAGTGGAAGTAAAAGCCTCATGACCTTCCCTGTTTGCCGTTCGGGCGTTGTCACGGGGCACCGATGATGCATATATGTATTCCACTGGACCCCTTGCCATCGAAACTTGGGAACACACAGTCCCTAAGCTCAATAACTCAATCCTAGGAGACATCTTATCAAATTTGCCATGGAAAAAAGTGCATCCGTCACCAACACTCCGACAGTGAGGCCCGATCGTGGCGATCCTGCCTATACCGACCTTCCAGCCTACTCTCAAGCTGCCTCGGACACGCCAGTCGATTCTCAAGCTTCCTCGAGCACACCGGCATACACTCAGAGTACTTCGGACACGCCAGTCGATTCTCAAGCTTCCTCGAGCACACCGGCATACACTCAAAGTACTTCGGACACGCCATCATATTCCGAAGCTGCCTCGAACACCTCTGCCTCTATCTATAATTTCGTCCGGCCATCACTCCTAAGTTCTCGACTTTCAGTCCGTTGCAACGACATAGACAGATATTGTTTTGTATCCGACCACGCCTCAGACTCAAAAGTCTGGATTCATGCCGGAGCTTCAAAGTTAAACACAGCATTGGGCTGTCTGTCTTTTCCATCTGCGCACAACACTTTCCGGATACACTGCGCCATTGTAAATGAAGCAGGCAGTGGCGACGAAACCATCACAGGGCTAGATGACAAGAACTTTCTTTCTGCTCCATTGATTGATGTCGTCGCTGGAATTGGATATCCACATCCCAAAACATTCACTCTCAAAGTGCCGAAAGGATTGGACTTCCGTGCGAAGGAATTGGTCTGGACTTATCAGGGAGGTGACATCACGGGTCCGACTCCTGCAAGATATGACCTCCGCGATCACAGTTCGGGCAGTACGCTACTAGCAAGCTTGATCACTACGAAGGAGGGAAAGAAACGGACGGCTGTACAATGGATAATCAGCCCTGAAAGCGAGTTGGAACAGGCGGTCCTGATTATGTCTTGCATTGGAATTGTAACGAGGTTGTCGAGGAAAGGAAAGTTCTACAACGACAAGGGCATGTATTCGAAGTGGAGATATCTTTGGTGGATGTCGACACTATCAGCGGTGGCAGTCGCTTAGCTTACCGGTGAAGACCTGATTCCATATTCGACGCTCAAGGAACAGCTCACGAACTCTATCGTTCCTGTACCTCCATCTCGAGATTCTCTAGTGCTGTATCATGTTGGTGCCACTGAGCCTCTCTGTGGTCTAAGGTCATATCTGCCTTGATCCGGATCCACGTTCCCATCATCGTTATCACCCATCTCTTCGTCTTCGTCTTCGTCTTCGTCCTCCTCCATGTCAGACCATTCATCTTCTTGATCGCTTTGTCGACGAATTCTATACCATCGGGACCGATTGACCTTCCTCCCGAGGCAAAATGTGCTATCAAACTTGGCACGCTTTCTCGGGGAAGTGTTGGCGAGACCGCTAGTGTTTAGATCTCGACATCAAGGGTATGGAATTGGAGACATATCTAGCCAGATCACACGGATATCCATCTGCCTGAATAAGTCCTAGATGGCCGGCGAGCTCACAAGTAGCCGCGCGCTATTAGCAGAATCAAACACTCGTTTCAACTTTGGCATTTGTGGCGTTACTAGGAGAAAGATTACATTATACTATACTGCCACGGTATGATTACGGGTATGCCTGCCGATGTTCGGGGCCATATTAAGTATCAGGTTGGCGATTTAACCTCCTCAGGCAGCTAGTAAACCAAATTGAGCGTCATATCGCTTTGCCATGCTCCAGCTGTAGTCACACCTTCGAGGCCAGTGATGTAAGTTACATTGCCACCTGCCTTGACCTCGATGATCGAAGTCTCGCACGCTGCGCCATCGATGTGGAGGTTGATGTCCTTTGGAAGAGCGGAAGCGCCAGCAATCGTGATGTTTGCAAGGGGAATGCCATCCTGGAAAGCGCCTGTCACCTTGGTAGACAGCATACCATTTGAAAAGTCGATCTAGCAAGGATTAGTAAAATGATTCCCATGCGGGGGAGATGTTTGACTCACCTCGACGTTCTTGGTTGCGTTCTGGATAATGTTGATGCCGTCATCAAGGTAGAGCTCTCCACTTGCCTTGCCATCCTTGTCAAGGGCGATGAGCAAACTCCAGGGGCTCTTCCTAGAAGTCGCAGTAGTATTGCCTGCCTTCTGAATAGGAATGATGTAGCCGCCTCTGACAGAAATAGGCTGGTGCTCGATCGGTGCACTCAATGTCTTGTTCTCGCCTGCGGCGACATCGACCTTCTGCAAAGTGTACCAGTCGTACCAAATGGTTCCGCTAGCGATACCAGGGAAGACACCTTGGACTGATGTTGCAAGGGGTGCCAGGACTGGTGTGACCAGCAACGCTGGACCACTCATGAACTGGTTGTCAATAGCTCTGAGTGAGGCGTCCTCTGGGAACTCCCAAGCCAGAGCTCTTAAGACCGTCTCCCCGGCTTTGTTTGCCTTGTGGAACAGAGTGTATGTGTATGGAAGCAGCGAGTAACGGATGTTCATGATGCGTCGAGTGGATTCTGCTGTGGTTGACCATCTGTACGCCTCTTGAGCGATGGTGTTGCGGTTATTATGGTTGCGGTACCTGCAGTCAAGCGTTAGTGGTGTTCACGGTCGATTCTTCTGTGTGGACTCACATAGGGAACCAAGCGCTGAGTTGCATCCAGCGTGTACACAACTCCATGTCTGCATTGCCATTGAAACCACAAGTCTCGACGCCGAAATAAGGAATACCAGCGATGGACATCTGCAGTGCTTGCGAGATACCAAAGTACATGTCTCCCCAGTTTGAGTTTGTGTCGCCACCTGTTGAGAGTCAGCATCATTGTCATCTTGGATTGTTTCTCAAGTGAATTTACCCCAGTGACCGGCAAAGCTTCCACTTCCGGCAAACGTGCTTCGAGAGATGAACCAAGGCCTCTTGCCATCGTAAACCTCAACAAGCGCGTTGTAGGTGGCATTGCCACTGAGATGGCCATACAAGTTGTGCAACTCGTACTCAGTGCTGTTGTACGGTCCGTCAAGATGAGTAGCATTAGGTGCAATGACTTGCTTTAACAGACTGTGACCGGGCAAAAAGTTGTTGATGGCATAGGGAGGGAAGTTGACATTACGGACACCAGGTGTGGCGAGGGTACGTCCTAATACAGGTGAAGGTGCCAGTGTCATCGACGGGTAAGCGGACATCTGCGATGCTCTTGCCGCCATAGCTGAAGCAGCTTCGGTGGCATTCGTGACGTTGAACATCTCTGGGTATCTGAAGTCGACAGCAATGCTCGTGTTCGGGTCTCCGGGCAGTGCGAAAGGAACATGGACAGGGTTCAGACTTCGCTGGTATTGGCCACAGCTTCCAGTGCACCAGGAGGTAGGGTCACTAACATCGAGCCAGAACCCATCGAATGCCAACTTCTTGCGGTACTCGGCCATTTGCTCTGTCCAGAACTGCTGGGTTTGTGGGACCGTGAAATCGGGCCAGACACTGAATCCGTTCCATTCAGCGCCGTAGTACAAACTGTCGTTGCCATTTCTGATGAAGACATCAAGCTCGACACCACGGTCATAAGGTGCATATGCATCACTAGCATTGGTTGGATCAGGAGCATAGACGTTCGGATCCAGTATGGGCAGGTAGTATTGACCTCGTGAGTGCAGCCAGTCCAAGAACTCCTTGCCCTCATCGACGGGGTAGTTCGCATTATTGGTGAAGATGCGGTTCAAGTTGAGGTAGTCAAGATCGTTCATGATGCCTTCGAGTTGAATGCCTTGCTCAGCGTACAACTCAACCACGTCTCGGAGGTTGGTCCAGTTCAAGTAGCCCCAGCGGCATTGATGGAAACCAAGTGACCAGTAACTTTGCATCACAGGCGTGTTGATGATTCCAACTTGGTATTGGCTGATGACTTCCTTGGGATCGGGACCACTTAGGAAGTACAGATCAAAGCTGCCACCGATGGTGCGGTATGTGACAGCGTCTTCTCTCAAGAGCCACTCCTGTCCATGAGCATTGCGTGCGTATACACCGTGAGAGGTAGACGACCCGTTGCCGTACCTGGTCTCCAGGTACATAGGGTGCGTGCTGTGTCCATTGACATCAGGCAATTGGTCGTTGTCTAGATTGTATGCATTCCAGAAAGTCTGAGTGTAGTTGTTGCCCAGTCTGAAAGAGTGGAAAGATTCAGCCAGTCCATATACGTTGTAGTCCGGAACCATTGAGGTGACGAGCTCGAGGAACTGGTCCTCGAAGACAATCTTCTTACCATAGGTGCTGAAGATCGTCTCGCCTGAGCTGACTCGAGATACTTCAAACTGAAAGCTAGGATCGTTGCTCCAGGAGAAGGTTAGGTCGCTAGTGGTGTTACTGGAGCCATCTTCGGCTCCGGGTCTTGGTGTGAATTGCTCACTGAGTAGATAGAGCGACTCATTGTGTGGTGCGAGATACTTGGGAACGATGCTCACAGCGAGTCTACTCTTGCTTTGGTATTGGACAGAGAGGACAAGACTTTGAATGTCATTTCCATAGACATTGCATGGTGTGCCGGCCAAGATCAAGTCGGCTTGAAGACCTGAACTGCTTTGCTGGACGTTGGACGCTTTGTAACCCGGGCAGACGTTCTGTGCATTCGGAGCACTGGTATCGAGTATGTTCGGCAGAACACTCGGAGCATTGTTGTACGAGGATGCCAAAGACGGCTGCAACGGGAAGGCAGGAGGGTATTGTGGTTGCTGACCTATTGATGGAAGCGTCAGAGAAATTCAAAACTTATGACCACGCCAATTGCCACACCTCTGGCTAGGACTGCCAAAAGTCCTGTAGCTATCAACGACGACTTCATCTTAGGGAATGTTCGAAATTGATGTATGCTTCGTGTCACCCGAGGCATGGGAGTTGTGATAGTATTTATCAATCTCTGGCGACCAAACAAGACGTCATGAATAGCTTGTCACGCGGCCGGTATACTTGGATAGTCTTTCCATAGAGCTTCTCCTCCTCAGAGATCGCGATCTTGCTGACAGGGCATGCAGAAGATCAAAAGGCACCTCAGTAGCGGAGTTTGGTTCCTCGTACAAATTGACTTTCTTCCCCGCGCCATGCCATCATGGTGCCTGGTGATCTGCAACTACATTTGAGACACACACGGGAACATGCGGGGCCACTCCGATAGCAGTCCGATTTGGTTTTGTGTTCAACTTCCTTTCGACCTTGCTCGATCCTATATCGGACTACGTAGAATTCAGCCAAGATTTTGATCAAATGGCTAGAATGCAGAAAACTGGAACGACATCTAGTCATCAGCCTCTCGAACAGCAAAGTTGAACATTTTGTTAGACTCCACAGAAGATTCATCAGCCAGCTTTTCAGCAGTTTCCACGCCGGCTGCAGGAACTCTATATTCAAAGTGTTTCCCCGCTGCAGCGACCTTACCTTCGATCGGGTATGGAAATGGAAGATGCTCCGGGAGTAGCCCCAGCTGTACCAGAGCAGTGGCTTGGTCCCAGGCAATGTGTTCGTGGTACAAGCGGTCCCCTCGGATGTTCACGACACTGGTAAATGGCAGGCGGCAGTGTTTGCCCGTGGGTGGTATTCCTGGCAATCTGTTCGGATATTAGCACATGTCGACAAAAGTGGAACCAGACACGAGAAGCGACTCACAACCAGTCAATTTGCCTATCATGGGTGAAACTGAAGACAAATTCATCGATAACTCGATCGATGCCTACAGTCCGACTGATTAACTCCAGAGCGGTATCCTCAGGGTTGTTGAAGATGAAGTGATTGCGGTAGAATGCGGTCAACCTTTCTCGGCCAATACCACCAGTGATGGTGGGAATGTGATTAACGTAAGGCTCTTGTACCATAGTGGACATGGTCTTCTCGACTGCCCGCTCGCCAAACTCGTACAAGGTATGCTCTTCCCAGATCTCTTCAAGGTCGAACCAAGGGCCTCCTAGGATTGGTTTCAAGAAGCTGAGTGTACGGGAATGCGAGACGGAGGCTGAAGAAGCATGGAAAGACTTGTGCGATGGAAGCACAAAGAGTGGCTCCACTTTGGGATAGTAGTAGGTCTTATCCTTCTTCTCCAAATCCTTCCGAATTGGCATTTGTGGGTTGCCAGGCTTGTGAAAGAGTGTCGGCTTTGTCGTTTCTATCTCCGAAGACCCATAGACTACTATGGAGGCTATGTCTTTAGATGTTTCTAATGACATGACGATCTCAGGAGAACACGCAGAAAGGTATGCTAGCCTTTGTCAGTAAGTTGGCAAACGCCACTATTAACAATCACGTACCGATCAATCCGATCTTCTGATTACCATCATATTCTGGAAGCTGCTTGACTGCATCGATGGTGTTTGATAAGGTGGCCTCAAAGTCCTTGGTTGGAAGCTTGCTCAGATCTATTCGAGCGACGACAAAACTCTCCTCGGCCCATTTCTGCAGCGGTGGTGGATCGATGCTATCTGCGGTTGGTTTTGATGCAGATTCTTGATCGATCAGGATGATAAGTGCCGGGCCCTTGCCTATCCTTGATAACGGCGGCTGGATTACGACCAAAGGCGAGACGTTGATGACAGGCGCCGATGGTAGTGGTAGCGGCTTCTCAACAGCGCTTTCTGCTGACATGGTAAAGTCCGTTTTTATTTTGAAAAGTACCTAACCTAACGAAACGAGAGAGAATGAGAACAAATGGATGACGAGCGGGTAGCCGCTTTCTCGCCGATCATTACCCTTTCCGGAAGCATCACAATCTAAAGTCTCTCAACGCTGACCAGACGAGAAATGTATCAGTATGTGCATAACGATATTCGGAGAATATCTAATTAATCTCCTTCGCTGGATAGTGCTTCACCGTGTGATACAACTCTGCATTTTGACAAGCACGTTAGTTGTCGTGTTCGATGGCTGAGATAGATGCAAAGAACAGAAGAAGGGACCAGCCCGATATTAAACAGTTCTAAAGAAATGAGAACGAAACAGCAGGGGTATCAAAGTGGAACATAAAAACGGCGGCCCTCCTCAAACCAGCAACACAACATAACCACCCTGTCCAAATGCATGAACGAACTACCAGCAGAGAGCACAAGCTCTGCAACCACCTCATTGATGGCGACGCGAGAAGAGACGACGCAGGCGCGACCAACAACTGACCCGAGGCAGGTCGGTCGAGGAGACCGAAGCCAGTGGCGACGAGAGGCCTTGCCAGGAGCCAGAAAAAGGACGGCCTAGGCGGCGAAGAAGACCAGGTACCAATATCGCACCAGCACCCTCACGCTCTGACGGCATAAAGGAGCGCTGCAGACGAGCGCGAGGGGTAGAGGGCATTGCCCCATCGGCTGCGGAGGAGGAAACAGGAGGTGGGAGGTCGTCGTCGCTGCCTTCGAGGCGTGAGAGAGGGTGTGAAGGAGATACCGGCGATGGCGGCAAGGAGAAGACGGGTCCAAGAGGCGTAACGTCAAGCTGGATGGCACCCCGGCGACGGCGCCGGTCACGAGCGACATTGGCGCTGTTGGTCATCAGGACCCGCTCCTCAAAAGCGACACTGTCGGCCCAAATCTCTGGCGAGAGACGGTTCTCATCGCCGTCAGAGGCAGCAGAGGGGGCGGGAGAAGATGCAGGAGCAGAGGTGCTTCCAAGGCTAGCCTGAATGGTGCGAGAGGTTGGGCGCTCCCGGAAGGCAGTACCATCACTGCTGCTGTCGCTGAAGACAGAGGACATGGCCTCGTCTGCGACAGAAGGAGGGGCAGCCTGCTCGTCCAGAGTGAGGCCTACACCCTGCGGTGCTGGGACCTGATTGGTAGTAGGGGTAACACCGCCCTCGCCCTCCGGCTGCAAGTTTGGGTCTGCCATGTTGAGATCTGGCAGGGATGGGTAGCGATGGTACCCATCCTGCGGAGCAATGTTGTGGCAGTCGGTACCTGCCAGCGGCAACAGAGATGGCATGTCTCTCATGTTGAATAGAAAGCGCGGCGAAGCGGAAAAGAGAAGAGAAGAAGCAGGGGAAGAGAAAGGAAAGAAGCAAAGGTCTCGTCCAGCGAGAGGCTCTTGGTGGTATAAGAAGAAAAAGCTTGATGGCGATTGTGGTGGGAGCTACACAAGATCTCGAGGAAAGGCAAAGAGATGCCAGCACGTTATGAAGTAAGCTGGGAAGTGCGCAATTACAGAACATAGTGAAGCAGACCATCAATCAGGCTAGACATCCAACAAAGGGTTTGTGCAAACCTGGTTGTCATCTCAACCACTAGCAAGCAGAGCAATTGCCGTACAATGATATGATGCTGATCACATAGAAGCATCAAAGCACTTGAAACACACACTGTCTACACTCTCTTTGGAGAGGAGCAAGAGGATCAATTCCATTGTGTCTTGTGAAAGGGGGTCTGATTGATATGAAGGGAAGGTGAGACACGCCTACACTTGGGTCTTAGACATGCACGGGACATATGCGATAGACGTTGTCCAGTGGCAGAGATCTTGCCTTGCACCTCCAAGATGGGAAGACAGAGCAAAGAGACTCGAGCATGACCATGCCTTGATTCCGACAGTGCGCTTGACTGCCTGAGAGGAGCCAGAAAACGGCACAGTGAATCTGAGCCAGGTGGAGATGCCCATCGAAAGCGGCTGATCAGTAGGCTCTCACAGGATATACCTTCACGACTCAAACGGAGTGTGCCTTGAGTGGCTCTGTCTAGGTGAGGGAGTGCGGTCCTAGTGTAGTTTCATGGAGCCTGATTGATAGGTTCGCACCAGAAAGAGTCCATCTCAAGGCACAGTACCCTTACAAGATCGAGTTGTGTCCAGTGAAAGCCGACCGACTGGTCGATTTCAGTGGACGAACGTAGCGTCACAACAGTACTGTGTCTTGCGGCAGGCCTACTACACCTTCGAGTCTGTGTGTAGGGATGCTCGATTTCGGGGCGGTCCTGTTGGAGCTCGATTGACACTGGACGATTCAACCGGCTCAAAACTACTGTGCCTTACGACAGGCCTCCTGCAGATTCAAGTGAGTGCGTGAGAAAGTCGGAGTTCAGAGTGTCTCATCAAAAGCTCGGCGTTCGCGTTGTTGACATTGTATACAAAGTGGCAAGTGCAACCCACAACGCGTTTGAACAAGACGCCGTGGGGCAGAGACTAGGTTAAACGCCGGCACGCGAGTCATGGAGAAACGGAGAGTCAGATTCACGACTCCGCCAGAGAAGGAAGTCGCGATGGAGCTGGAAGCATCGCGTCCAGAAAACACCACAGAGACAACAACCATGTCGTCGCTGTTTGGTAACATTGGTGGCAACAAGCCAGCAGCAAGTGGCCTATTTGGCGCGCCAGCATCCACTTCTGCCACAACTAAAGCATCGACACCCTCACCATTTGGCACTGCGCAACCCGCAGCAGCCAGCAATACTGGAGCTTCGTCTGGAGGTCTTTTCGGCGGCCAACAGCAGCAGAATAAGCCGTCGCTGTCACTTTTTGGTGGAGCTACCAATGCGACCACGCAACCTACTAGCACTGGCGGTAGTCTGTTCGGAGGAGGCGGTCTGTTTGGTTCGACCACTGCGCAGCAGCAGCAACAACAGCAAAACCAGCAGCCTGCGCAACAGCAGCAACAACAACAACAACAACAACAACAGCAAAACCAAGAGCAGGGCGGCCAGGCAAGACCCATCTATTTTGACAACCTAATTGAGCGCAACATCAAGAGGCAGGGCGCCGATGCTGGCGCAGGTATGGGCGCATTTGGAGAGCTGCCGACACTACAGCTGGGTTTGGGAGACATTCAAAAGAAGGTGCGCGGTCTCGGACAGCAATACACACCCGACAGCAAGGCGCACTACCTCCTCGCCGCGTCCGGTGTCAACACAGGCGCTGCCCTCCGCGACCTCAACATCTTCACCAACAGCGCCGCCGCAAAGGCTCCAGCTCCTCCCGCCGCGAACGACCCCCTGTACGGCGATCTCGACACGTACGTCGAGAGCCTCTACCAGAAAGAGAAGAAGGATTTGTTTGACGAATTCATGGACGACTCCAAAAGGGACTTTGACCGTTTCATCGAGGACAACCTGCAGTGCAATTGGGAACAGAAGCGCAAGGAGATTTACGAACACTTTGGCATCACCAAGAAGACGGACAAGGCAGAGGCTAGCTTTGAGGGCTCGACTACTGATGGTGCACGCGGCGCCTTTGGTCGTTCAAGCCGCAGAGCCCCCTTCGGTGCTTCGGCTGGCGCTTCAAAAATGGGTAACAGATCGGTGCTCGGTGCTACAGGCAGACAGACTGCTAGGGTCAGCCAGTTTCCCGATGTGGCAGAAAAGACGCCTGCTGGCCTGCAGAACGTCACTGAGAACCGCATGCTCAGAGACAAGCAGGACAAGTACTCCAGCAAGGTCAAGGAACTCAACATCTCCCGCATCGAAGGTCGCCTGTACCCGCTCTTGCACAACTTCGCCGACGTCGAGTCCCAACCTTCGGTCGAGGATACGACAAAGCTCGTCGATGCTTACAAGGCTATTGCCGACATTGTCGGCGAGAGCCCCGACTACCAGACCTCATCCGACCCTCGCGCCATCAAAGAACGCCACTACGCCCAAGACTATCTTGACGAGGCTGCCAACTCTCGCAAGGCCTTTGATCTCCGCAAGCGTATCATTGACGGCTCAAGACGTTTCCTCGAAAAGCAGTTCCTCGCCCAGCTCGAGACGGCCATCCTCAAGAATGCCAAGGAGGCTGCTTTGGGAGGTGTTCCTTCGGTTGTCAACAAAGTCCGCGCCTACGTCCGCCTGCGTGCTGCGCGCAAGGAGCTTGGTCCCGACACCAGCGAGTTGCAAATGATCAACGACGACTACCCCTGGGTGCTCATTTTCTATCTCCTCCGTGCTGGTCTCGTCAACGAAGCTGCCGAGTATGTTGTCGACAACGAACGTGCCATCAAGGCTTGCGACCGCAACTTCCCTCTTTTCCTCGCCAGCTACGCCCGCAGCACTGATCGTCGTCTACCTCCCGAGCTCCAGACTAGGATCAACAACACATACTCTCAGCGTGCCCAATTCGCTCCTGAGAACAGCGTCGATCCGTACCGCATGGCCTGCTTCAAGATCATCGGTCGTTGCGAGCTCGGCAGACGTACTCTTGACGGCATCAACCAGAACATGGAAGATTGGGTATGGTTGCAGTTCGTCCTTGCCCGTGAGGTCAACCGTGTTGAAGAGACTGCTTCTGAAGTCTTCGGTCTCGACGATGTCAGAAGCGTCGTTCACGAGGTTGGTCAGAGACATTTCGTCCAGGGTGGAGAGGGTGCTGCTGGATATGGCACCTACTTCTTCCTCCAGATTCTGGCTGGTCAATTCGAGAGTGCCATTGCATGGTTGTACCCCAACAACTACCTTAGCGCTGTGCACTTCGCCATCGCCCTCAACTACTACGGCCTGCTTCGTGTCAACGACTACAGCAACTCAGAGGATCTTCTATCATACACCACAAGTCAGCGACCTCAGATCAGCTTTGCTCACCTTGTGGGCTACTACACCAAGGACTTCCGTGCTCAATCGCCTACTACCGCTGCTGACTACATCGCTTTGATGTGTCTGAACGGAGACCTTCCCGGCGAAATTGGTCAACGCCAGGTCGCACTCTGTCACAACGGCCTTCGTGAACTCGTCCTCGAGACTCGCGAATTTGCCCAGTTGCTTGGCGACATTCGTTCCGACGGTCAACGTATTCCTGGTTCTATCGAGCAGCGCCTGAAGATCATCCGCATCGCCGACGAAAGAGCTTTCTTGCGCTTCATCACTATCAGTGCTGCGCAGATCGCTGACGACAATGGCCGTGTTACTGATGCTGTTCTGCTCTACCACCTGGCCGAGGAATACGACAATGTCATCACCATCTGCAACAAGGCTTTGTCAGAAGCCATCAGTGTCGAATTGGGTGACGCACCTCTGCGTCTCACTCCCCTCAAGCCTCGCGACCCCGCTGCTGTCGAGACTTCTGCATCTCTCAGTCTGACCGCCGTCGAGGACCCTTACACACTGACCCGCAACATGCGCGCTCTGTACGAGAGTAATCAGCTTCACGCAGCGAAAATCAAGCAAGTCAACCGCGAATCCTGCACGCTTCTCCTTGGTATGGCCGAGGCTAAGTCTCTGGTCGCCGAAGGCCGCTGGGCTCTTGCTCTCGACGCCCTCAACAGCTTGAATTGCCTCCCCATATCTGCTGGCGGCAACATGAGCCTTATTCGCGCCTCCGCTAATGCGTTCAGCAATCTGCCACCTACCGTTGCTCGCAACATCGGTAATTTGCTTATCTGGACCATCACATGTTGCGGTCAACAACGCGATTACCTGCGCACATCGGCTTCGGGCTTCGAGGAACGTGGACGTGAGAAGGTGGCTGAGGACATCTTGCAAGTTGCCAAGGATACCATGGTGTTTGCTGGCTTGATTCAATATAAGCTGCAACCCCGCGTATTCGAGGTGCTTACACGCGTTGGTGGCGACGTCGGTGCTTACTAGTATCCTTAGTCAGTTAGCTTATGGAGTTTCATGGAGTTTCACAACAAGGATTGGGGAAACGCTTGTACATTACTGAATGATGATGGACTGAAGAGAAGGGCTGTGGATTCTCAAGCGCAGGCTAGATAGCGCTCATATAGATGAACATCTGCTCTCCTCCGTCACCCGTGTGCCCACACTCATGGTTGAAGAAATGCACAATGGTTGTCAGACCAGAGTCGTGTCCAATAAAAGGTTGTCAGGAGGTCTCTCTCTGTGGACGATGGCACAGTTCCACAAGAGATCTGGAAACATAGGTAGATAGTTACTCAAATGTTATCATCGTCACGCTGAACAGTTCGTCTATTAGAGTAACGTTAATGCTAAACTGGAGATGTCACTACTCAGTTCTTTCGATTTCTTCTCGCCTCCCAAGTCAATCAAAAACAACATGCCAATGCTGTCAATCCCTCTGTATCTTTCTGGTCTGATCGCTCTCGAGGACCCCGACATACTGACCCGCAACATGCGCGCTCTGTATGAGAGCAAATAAGTGGTCGCTGGCCTCCCTGTTCGAATTCGAGCTGTAGTGAAGACCGTCTGCTCAAGGCCACGACTGCTTTGGTGCGGGTCAAAGCCGTTTTTGCTGATTCCTTGCGAGATATCTCTAGGACAAGAATACTTGGATGGCGCGGTTCGCTGATGAGGGCTGCCGCCTCTTGTTGATCTTTATGCTGCCAGATCTTAGTGCGCAGCATGTATCTGTTGGTATCGCGTCCTGAGGACATGTTTTTGTATACATGTCGAGCTCAGTATCGCGCATCCATGTCTTCCAGGTCTAGCTCTTCCTCCTCGTCTTCATCAAATGCTGGTAATCCTTTCTCAGACTCCTCATCGCTCTGAACCTCGTATTGGTATCCATCCCGTCCAGCATCCGTCTGATCTTTCTGTATACGGTCTCGTAGATTAGGTGTTTTGTTACCGTTCATTACTTGTTGTATCGACTCAATGCCCAGAAGCTCCATTTGCTCGGCAGACAACTCAACGATGGTAGGTGCGTACTCGCCGGCCTCGTCATCTTCGTCGAAAGCAGTATTGTCCATTTCGACTTCTTCGCCATCTTCGAGACTGAGCATGCCGGTTCGTGCGAAAGACCCTTGTTGTATCTGCCAGCCTAGGGTTTCTTGCGTGTAGGCGAGTAGATCGTCTAGCTCGTCTATGACATCGGCGTGTGCGTCACCCGGTAGGCGGTCAAGAGCTTTCTTGAAGCGCAGAAGCAATGACTTGAGGAACGTTGCGCCATCGTCGCTGAGATCAAACAGCCCTGTCTCAACGTCCTGGCCGTGTTGTAGTTGAAGCTTTACTGTTGCAAGTGCTCGAACGAAGAAGGATGGATGCGTGGTGACGGCACTGACGCAAGTGAGAATAAGGTCAAGTATTCTGCGCCATTGCTCCAGACAAGAGTAATTATTCAGAGTCAATACCATGGCGAAACAGAATTGTAGCTCGCCGATGATTTGATTCATATCGTCATTACAGAAACGAGTGGTGAGATCTGCAAGGGCCCACGAGCGATCCTGTGCGGCTTCTGTCCTCTCACGACCAGTGGCTCCCTGACGCCATGTTTTCCTGAGGTCTACAGGCAGAAGATGCAGCTCACGCTCATTTCCGGTGAGATCGGATGCAGAGAGGCCTGGAATCTCGTCGAAGTCTTGCTTCGCGCTACTGGAAGATGTGAGAGTCCAGGTCTCAGCATCTGCATCCAACACGCGGGTTAGAAGCGATTCAGAGATGCAGTCTGTCAGTTGCACCCAACGATTTGAGTCTTCTACCGCCGTGGTATCTTGTGAAGCGCTCTGCCGATACGGTGTCAAGTTTTCTCTCCAGATCTTGCCCAAATTGGCACGCTGCTGTAACAGTGTAGTCACGTCGGTTTCTGCTATCAATTCTTCGCTACTTGAGTCCCATTTTCGAATGAAGAAGTCTGGCGGACTAGAAGAAGGCGCGTTTACTTTGATCCAGACGCCGTGGCGGACAGATAGGGTGCTTGTCGAGCCGACGAAGACGAAATGAAGACCAGAAGGGATGTTCTTGATGCCTTTGAATTTTGGCGTTGTGGTGAAGGAAAGCAAATCCATGCCACCCAAAGCCGAGGGTGGCAGATTTAGGAGCAAGATTGCTGGTGATATGGCATCCATGTTGGGCATTTCCAAGAAGATGTGTGTATTGTATCAAATTGTTACGGTCTGTGTTCGCAAGAGATGTGTGCTTAGAACGATGGATGAAGTGTCTGACTTTGGACCGGCATGGGTTTCTTTGGTGATCTGGTGGCTTGATGAAGGCTAAGCGCAGATACAAACTCTTGTCTATGTTTTGAAGAGCAGTCCTCAGAAAGTTCCACTCGACAGGTCCGGATCAGTAAATCTTGTGATTGCAACAGAGCCAGCTAGCGGAATGGAAGGGCACGCCCGAGTCATGTCCTTACCTGCTGAGTCAGGTCGGTTGCACGAAGCCGACCATCTACAAGTCTTGGCGCCAGCAGCGTAGGTATGTCTTTTTGCCTCGCTCTCCTTTGTCAATCGTGGTCATGCCAATCCGGAAGATATGCCAAACAATTGCTTTCGCACGATATCTCGGATAACACATGGGTCTAGGACCCTCAAAGCACCATATCTTGCAACTCTGAAACTCCAAAGCACAACAAGAAATCAGCAGGTCCTTAGACTTGGCACAAGTCACACAGTACGCTCTCTCAACATTCGACATGTGGCAGTTGGCTCTCCAAGTACCGCTACTGCTCAGTCGAAGGAGCAAACTCTAGGCATTCCACCAAGATCGCCGCGCGGTCAAAAACTTAAAAATTTACACAAAGACATTGACTTCCAGGCGATAGATGTCGACGCCTGGCTTAACACAATTCCACTACCACCAGACACATATTGGGACCGGTGGGGTTCGGTTCTAAGTCAGTCGGACAAGCCCGGTGTTCTCAGAGTTAAGAAGCTCCTTGGGCGTTGGCACGAAGAACTTGCGACCCTCTACAGGACACAAAGGCATTCCGTTGATAAACAGCGTGAGATTGTTCAATGCACTGGCCGCTTCCACATGCCTCTTCTAGGAGAGCGAACAGTCTTGGCCTACGGATATACTCGAGTCCGTTTGATGACCTTGTCGTGGTTACACATTCGCTGACCGGCCTGTACAGAAAGAGGCAATCAACAACCTTTACCCTGTGTTGACCTCGACCATGTACAAGAGTGGCGAGCTCGACACTGTTTTCGAGGGTACGGCGGCATCGAGAAAACTCATAGCGGTTCGCCATCTACCATGCATTGACTGCACCCGTATTGGTGCTAATAGATCATCTAGATCTATGAGCAGGCCGCCGAATATGGCCTGTATCCGAGATTCAAACTCAGCATGTCGAATGACCAGCCTGGAGCACACTATCAGATCACTCTGTCTGTGCCCGAATGGAACGTCAAAGTCCTCGCCTCTGCGCCAAGATACGTCGAGGCTCTGTCAGAAGCCATCGACTCATACCAAGAGAAGGTCAAGAAACGCGACGTCAAGCAGAAGATCAGTCCAGACGTGACCGCTTCCAGGATGAAAGACTTGAAAGCAGCCACGGCGTATCATGCTCTGAATTATGTCCTCCGAAAGTTGAACATTAAGAATCTTGGAAAGCAATACGACCAATTAAAGACTGCTGGACCACAACACAAGTATTCCATCAGGATAAATGGGAAATTGGCCAATGCCGACGTGCCAATGATACGAAGGGATGATGCACCAAGACTGGCCTGGCTCACAGCAGCGGTGACGATCTTGCAACGTTATGGCTTCGACGCCATGGATGGGTTTTCGGAACATTTTGTTGCAAACAAGCCGCCAAAGCCCGAACCGACGCGCCCACGCGTAAACCCGGACACTCAAGCTGCTTCCCAATTTCGTCCGAGCTTGCCTGAGCAAAGAGCAATCGATCAACCTGGCCAGGACGCCGATTCGAAGGACGGACATCTGATGGGACATTTGTATGGCAGTCTCAAGGAGGGATTGGAGGAAGATGCCGCCGAGGGAATGTCAGATGCTCAAGACAGAGGTAGCAGACATGGTGTTCGCTACAGTTGGCATAAGTAGTGGTCGTGTCGCAGTGATACTGCTGCATCAAGAGAGAAGACTGGTTTCAAGGCCTTGTTCACGCGACAAGTGTAGATAGAGACAGAGCAGAGGCAAGAGATTGTTTGTGAGCCGAATTGGGTTTGATATACATCAAAGGTATCTAAGCGGGGACTCTGGCCCAGTGGATAATCATGTCATAAACATTCCTCCGCCATGATCGTGAGGAGAAGGAACAGAAGGCGGGATCAATCGTGAAAATAGAAAATCTAGGTCGACTTGGAGGTCTTGTCCTTGGCAGCCTGGTCGAGGGGACCGGTGGGGTTGCTGCTGAGGCCGTCCTTCTGGTTGTCCGAGGCCTGCTTGGAACCCTCGTTGGGCTCGGCGCCCTGCTGGTTGGGGTTGCCGGCGGTAGGGGCGGCTTGCTGCTTGGAGCTCTGGTTCTCGGGCTCGGGGGACTGACGGCCGGCGTTGGGTGCAGACATTGCTGTTGACTTGTTAGACACGGGTGCGATAGAATGCGTTGAGGGGGCGGGGTCGGCGTACTGAACGTGTTTGGTATGCTGGGGGAGCTGTTAGCATGCTGTCACGGTAGGCCAAAGACACGGAAAGAGCTTACTGTGGGGTTGGAAGAGGTGGAAAAGTGGCTTGTTAGAGTGAGATGTTTGTTGACAGGAAGAAAAAGAGCAGAGGTTGTGGTAGATGTAGCTCTTGCCAGCCCGCCGATGATGTTGTGAGTGTGGGGCACTTTTCTGACGTCACAAGCTCGGTTTTTGTTCAGCCTGATTTGCTCCCATCGGCCTTCGCTCTGCTGCTCTGCTTCGAAGTCGCCATGGCAGCTTTCCTTTCATATTGCCGGTCCGCTTGCTCTTCTGCTTCCGTACATCCATATGACACGAACCTGTCCACCTTTGAGTGCCGTGTGGCTTTCTTCCAGACTGCTTCCTGAATGTCTACGAAGCAGCTTCCGATCGTTCAACAAGCCCCACGATCATTGCGAAATCGCGCCGCGGTCTTTCCGACCTGTTGAAATCGACATCATTTTCAGCTTTCTCCAGCTTGCATGACCGATTCTGTGCATGACAAACACTTCATTACCTCTTCTGTCGTCGCTACGGCCCAAGAGTACATTACTTCGACATGGAGCGCTGCCTTCTAGGCTCAAGCTGGCATATACATGAAAGACATGGTTGTAAGGTTCTCATATTCGTGATGGCTTGCATGTTAACCGTGTAGGGGCGAAGGGAGGAGGTCATAGAGTGTGGCTGAGTAGATGCACAATGCGTTTGAGATAGGTTGAGCTGTTCAAGGGAAGCGTGTCGTGCAGTCGCTCTCCGAGGAACTCTGCTTCTGGAAGACTTCCTACAACCCTGCAGGTGCCGGAAGAGCAAACCTATCGTGAAAGGTGTTGCAGTCGAAGTTCATGGATTCTGTATCATGAATAAATTCTTCAAAAGGTGCCTTCTCGTTTCATTCTTATATCGTCTTGATCACGCATCAGCAGCAGTGCAAATCCCAACAGCCTCCAGTTCAAGGTATGTGTAATCCGAACATGCGCTCGTCTATCGAATACCGAGCAGAACTGACGTGTGAGCGCTAGTATGAATTCACCTCTCGTCTTGATCAGCTTGCCTGCTGAGCTCATAGCAAGGGTCGCCGACGACTCTGCTCTGTCCAAGCACGATCTTATGCGCCTTCGACTGACGTGCAGACTTTTGAACTTCTGGGCTACTTATTCACTTGCACAACAACACCTGTCGAAGATCGGTATCTCATTAACCAGATACGACCTTCAGGCTCTCTCAGCAATCTCCAAGCATCCGCAATTCGGTCCCCATATTCGCTCCATCCAGCTGGACCACACTCGCGTCCATCCCGACCAAGTCGCCATCTTGGCTGACGCCATGGTCCAGGCCAAACAGTCAGGCAATGACGGTTATCCAAAGGCAAAGGAGAGATTCCAAGGCACAAGTCGCCGCTTTGTTGATGAACTGGAGCTAGAAGATTCAGAAGAAGCCTTGCAGTCGCTGATCGTGGCATTTTCCGCTCTCAAGACATACGACAAACCCATAACTCTCACCTCAGCAGATACGCATCTCATGGGCTGCGACTTCGGTCACACAGGAATTACTGAATTTTTCGGACCCTACGTCTATGACGAGCCCAAGCACACTCACCTCAACTCTACTATGCGCATGTTGCTCAGAGCTGCCTCAAGTAGTGGCCTACACATCGAATGCTTTCAGTTCTCATACTGGGAGCCTCGAGAGTCGCGGGCATTGACACAGGCTACCCCTTACATTGACGTCAAGATCTGCTCTAAGCTTGAAATCCTCAAAATCGAGTTCGAGTCTCCTCTCAGCAAAGTAGAGGCCCTCCCACTACAAAAATTCCTGGCAGCAGTCACTCATGTCAAAACCTTCGAGCTCAATTTACTTGCGGAACCTGGCCTCGACATCGTCTCTATCAGGGAAACACAGTTTTGCCAGGAGATCCTACAATCTATTGCATTTGGATCACTGACCTCTGTTGAGCTCTGGAACGTTGGCATCTCACAGAAGGCGTTGTCCATGTTCTTAAAGAAACATAGCCATACCCTGCAAAGCCTCAAAATCGTCGGTTCCTCAATCTTTCAGGGCTCATGGCTCATAATGCTTGCTTGGATTGGCGATCAGCTGCCCCGCCTCGTAGATTTTCACGCGGAAAGTCTCTATGAGATGCAATACGAGGACGTGGAAGGAGACATTGAGACACGCGAGTTGTTCCCCGACAAGAGGAACTGGAAGCTCACCGCCCACGGCAACAACGAGTGTATCAGGGATGAAATTACGAAGCTGTTGAGAGACGCTAGCAATAGTGGCTCGTAAAGGGTTTTTACCGACTATAGGTGATGGGGACAGGTTTTTGGAGAAGCGATCAAAGGCACAATGCTTATGATTTTGAAGGAATCGTCTTTAGAAAGCATAACTCTTTCATTCTCCCACTGGACATGGCCCCGTTTGCAGTACAGTTTCTGCCTTGTATCAGCTCTTAAGCAGCCTTAGCTAGGGCGTCGAGGTTATTCATTTTCGGATTCAAAAAGTAATGAGGAAGAATACCGGATAATGAGTGAGTGACGACTCGAATTGAAGTGCGAACGGAAGGTACGTTTGTGAAGCCGAGCGTCAATAATTCAATCACCAAAACAGACCACTTTCCCCAAACTTTCCTCGCTCTTTCCCCAACATCATGACTTTTCGCTCGCCATCATCTGGCTGCCTTGCATCTGACATGAAGACTAGCCCGAAGGATCGAGACTCGCGCACAGTGATTGTGGTTTCACCGGCGATCACTACCTCCTCACGAGTACGTGACCAGTAATGTTATGCAGGCTCCTCAACTAATTGTAATGTTACAGAACACAGGCGCGCTTCCACCGTCCTTCATACTCAACCTGCCTGGCGAAACACTTCTCGCCATCTTGAACAGTCCTGAGCTGTCTGAAGTTGATCTCGCCAATCTTCGCCGTGCCTGCAAGCAGATCAGTCCTTACGCCACGGAGGTCTTCGCAAAGCGTCGCTTTGGCACCGAGTTCCGCCTTGGTTTCTCGATTCCCAACTTGATCAGACTATCCCAGATCTGTCCATCAGCACTCGGGCCGTTCACGACATGTATTCATCTAGAAGAAGTTGGAAAGGTACCCTGGGTCGCAAAACCGAGGGTGCAGCCGTCCTACTCGTCTCTGCGAGGAATCAAGATCGATCATCTCTACCACGCTGTGGTCCCTACATTCAAGGCGATCATTGCGAACGCTGACCAGCTTGAGGTATTCAGTCTGAAGGCTGAGTCAGAGTCTGTCTATGTTCGCTGCGAAAGAGTTCGGGGACGTCACCAGTGGCCTGAGTCAGAAGAGTTCAGAACTGGCAACGGAAGCTTTCCTGTTGGGTTTCGTGATGTTGATATGGTGATCGGCAAACTTCATTCTAGTCGTCTGCGCAAGCTGGAGATGCTCAATGCAGACTTCTCAAGAAATGTCTTTGTCGACTTCCTCAACAAACATAAATCGACCATCAAGGAACTTAAGCTGCAATACTGCCAGCTGGTCCAAGGTCGTTGGCATGAAGTACTTACCTGGATCAAGGCCAACTTCTCATCTCTCGAACACCTGCATATTGAAGGATTGTTCACAGCAAATGGGAAGAAACTCCCTGGTAGAGATTTGTCATTCGAGTGCAATTTCTGCCAGGTGGAGGTCGTACAAATGTCGACGGCATTGAAGTTCGAAGGAAGAGTGGACATCGAAGAAGGTCTCGACGCCTTGATTGCAAGCATCCATGGAAAATGATCTGGCATATTGTGCATCTGCTAGTGCAACACAAGGAAGTTGGAGGCGTGCCATCTCCAGCCTCCGACGGATGACAGAGGATGGTGGAAGATATTGAGGATGCACAACATGTCATCAAAGAAACAGATGAAAGTCAGGCTTCAAAAGAAAAGCCAACCTTCCGATTACATAAGAAGCATTAGCTTCGATATTTCTGCTCTCTTCAATTGGCAGGAGAATTAGACAGTGCGGGTGTAAACAGTTTAGTACTAAGAACTTTCAATGAGCGGAGTGCTGCAAATCCAATCTTCAAGCTCTTCCGATCACCGAACGACCAACGTACGTTCCTCGGCTGATCTCAGACCATACGAGAGTAGGAGTAAGCAAGATGTATAGAAAGCCGAAGCGCGAGCATGTTCCAAAGTAATCGTAATCGTGTGAGAGGCAACGTGAATGTACTCAGTATACGTTGCGTTATTACTGATATCCCCGGACGCAGACCTGGACGTCAACCTGGCTATTAAAAGGCAAGATGTTGTTGGTCCACTGAAAGCGCTGATTCCTTCGTGCTCTTCGGACAGCGTACCTACTTGGAAACTCATCTTGTGTTTCGACGGGATTTCCAGAGACAGCTCGACAAGCTAAGAGAGCTCGGTACTAGCCCGCCTCTACGTTCACTTTGGGAACTTTTCATCATACTGGCATCGCAACGAACACCATGTGTTTCATCTTCTTCTCTGTTCATGGTCCGTCTATTTCGCCTTCAGAAGTTCAACATCTACAGGAGAACTTCTCTAGCTCTGTTTTCTGCACGCCTACTCGCCAGAGGGGCCATTGAGAGTGGTGCCGAGCTTGACAGCCTTGCCGAAGTTGGGGCTTCCATCAGAGTTCCAGTCGACCCTTTGAGCTTCAGTATATCTGTTTCCATCACATGCACCAGCAGAGTTGGCAGTAGCGTGGTAGACGTTCCACACCTCTTTTCCATCGGGGCTGTTGAAGAATCTGAAAGCCAGTCAGTTTTGTTAGAGCCAAAGCTAGATTCTCTCTCGTAAACTCACCCGTTGTGTCCGGTACCATAGTTTCCGTTGGCAGAGCTGAATACAGGACCACTTTTGGTCCAGCTTGCTGACAAAGTGGGGTCTCCACTACCCTTGTAGGTCAAAAGACCGAGCTGGTAAGAGCTAGTCCAGCAGTAACTTGCCGAGTATGTCAAGAACGTCTTTCCCCCATGATAGAGCGCAGCAGGCCCTTCGTTGACAGGGAACTCGCCAATCTTCTCCCATGCAAGAGTGGGTTGTGACAAGGTCTTTGGGGTTCCGACGGAGGTTGGTGAGTTCATTGGAGCAATGCAGAGTGATTGGAGGTTGGTGCGCTGGCAGGAGTAGACAAAGTAGTTCTTATCAGAGAAGCGAAGAACGGTACCATCGATGCTCCATTCGTTGAAGAGTTGGCCAGCGTACGCGTATGTATCAAAGATGGCAGATCCGCCTAAGCGCCTGGTTAGTCTTTTGCTGTCGTATCTGTAGTAGAGAGTTTCTCACCCTTAAGCACATGGATGCGCTGGGTACCGAGATCATCCTTGTTCGAAGCGCTGTAGTATATGTACCACGCGTTGTTAATCCAGTGTACCTCGGGTGCCCAGACTGCAGACGCATCAGTCAGTATGTTTTAAAAGTGGCTGCCTGCACCGTGGTAGTGCCCTTGGCTCACGTACCGTTGCAACAACGAGAGGCAGTGCTGTCTTGCCAAACAACCTTCGTCTCGCCAGTCTTGAGACCACCAAGAGTTTTGGATCTTGTGACTTGAATGTTGGTCCATTCAGTTGTCAAGAGGTAGTAGTATCCATCGCCAGAGTACACGATGAAAGGGTCGGATCCATCTTTGGCTCTCAAAGGGTTGGTGAATGAAGCCGCGAGTGCAGTAGAAACAGCACTGAGGGCCAAAAGAACAGCTGAGGCAAACTTCATACTGAAAATCGGATCTGGATGCGTTTGCTAAAGGTCATCCACGGCGACCCATCGCCTTATATCTTAGACCAGGAGCCATCTGCCCTAATGAGAAGACAGCCATTATGTAAGTTCTTCCGTAGGTGAATTATCCGTGTATGATCTCGGCGTATGTACGAGTAGCAGGGAGACAGCACGTTCGACTAGACGTATAGGGCTCGCTAAGTATACTTTTTGGTGGAAGAGATCATGGACTAGGGCTTCCTACGGGTTTCTTTGCATTCCAAGCAGCCGAGAACGTCGCCGTCGGCGATTTGTGCCTTGTGATCTATGCGTGGTCGTGACAAGTGTGCCTTGGCGTTTGGTATATATGTTTAGCGAGGAGTAGGTCTCCCCGTGGGGTCGTGAAGTGGAGGTGCGGAGGATAATTATGGAGAATTGGTGCATGTTGTTTCAAGGGTACTCCGGTGGGCTGGCTACTTTTGAAGGCTTGCAATACTTGGAAAGAAGGAGCGATCATCAAGCTGGACTATGTAAGTGTCTTCTAGCGCACCTTGGCGGGTTTCATGTCAAGGTATCTCGGTTAATATGATGACCTGTACGGAAAATGCTACTTTCAGTGGGCAAACACGTTGGAACGGAATGCATCTTGTCTTTTCACAAAACGATAATGCCGCCTGCTCGATCATGGAGATGCCGACAGGGGTCGATTTAGGGGTTACCAAAAACACAATGATATCGATCCCAGTCTACAAGTACACTCCCTTTGCTAGGCATCAAGATGCACAGTTGAATCGAAACACACGCCAAGAGCGGTCCGCAGCAGAGAATCATTCAGATAATTGATCAATCTCTAGGCAAAAAGACGATTGTATCCATGTACTCAAACTTGTTTGCCACCAAGATAAATTGTGCAGAACTCGTCCTCTAGTCGCGGTGGATATCAACAACCGGACCTTTGTACACATGTCTTCCCCTAACCACAAAGTAAACAACCGATATGATAGCTACGCCTCCGAACATGACACAACCATAGTTCATCGTCTTGACTGTGACGATAGCAAACATGGGGAAGAAGCTGATGATGGCTTGTTGAATCATGTACAAGACAGCAAAGGCGTTGATGGGTATGCCAAAGATACCGAGAGAGAATCTTCCTTGAGGCAAGGGCATGCCGCGAATCTTTCTCCAGAGCACGCATGCAATACTGACCGAATATGAGAAGCCACCAGATCCGGCGAGTAAGCCAACGATCGAGTTGAAAGCTGTGGTAGAGCCGAGATTGACGAGCGCGAGGACGACCGTGATGGACAGAGAGAAGAGAATAGCGTTGAGGGGAATCGGTGTGCCGATGGTAACAATCTTCGTTTGTCAGCAAGCCTCAACCTCACATTGGTCTGCGCAAAAAGCTCACCTGTCTGAACCATCCAGAGAAGGGTAGCCCTTTGTCGCGAGCGAAGGAGAAAATTTGACGTGAAGCGGCGGCCAAGACGCTTAAGCATGCACAGAAATTCAAGAGAATAAACAGAGTTGTCATGAGCGTAGCACCAACGTCGGAGCCGATCGCCTTCTGGAAGATCGAGATATATGGATAAAACGATGGGTTGTTTACAACCATCGCGTCGTAATCGGTGATGCAGAGGACAAAGGTAATGATGGAGATGAGGCCCATGGCACCATTGAGAAGGACAGTGGCAAGCATGACCCGAGGGACGACGTAGCTAGCGTTGGCTACCTCTTCAGCAAGATGAGCTGGAGCATCAGACCCTTGGCTCGTTAGTGAGGGGGGTTGTGGTTTATGTGTCCTGCTTACCTCCAAGCGATCCAACGGCAGTCAGCTGCCCAATCACCACAGCGGCTCCGACACTACTCCACCCACCAGTGTTGGCAAAAGAGGTGAAGGCTTCTTTGGCAGAGACTTTGGGAGCAATGACCCATAGAGGAATAAGGACAGCGAAAAACCCGAAGATGTGTAGGAATAGGATGGTCGCCTCAAGCAGAGGTAAACGTTTCGCGCCAACGGTGTTGACCAAAACCGCCAGGACGGCCATCAGTATTGTCATGAGAGTGCCATGCCAGAGTGCGGGTGTGTACGTAGGATGCATGATAGAGGCAAGTTCGAGTATCACGTTGCCGGCAGCAAAAGACGTAAGCGCAATTGATGCCTGCCAACCGAGTGCAGAAAGCCATCCAACAAAGTAGCTAAGGGACTTTTGATATTTCGCTGGAGCAAATTCGCTTGTCCCTTCCGCAACAATGATCAGCACGAATCGCAATCTGTGCTTGTTGAGCATTGCTTACAATGATATTGTCCTCCAGAAGTGGGCGCCATACTAGCCATCTCAGCAAGCGACAAAGTGACAGTGATTGTGCATATCCAGGTTGCGATGTAGGACCAGATTGAACCAGCAAGACCGCCGTTGACCAAACTGAAGCTGGCAGACCCTATTAAAGCTTGCCATGTTCCCATGCTCGAGTTGGGTTAGCTTTTCTCTGCGTGGTCGTCTGAGGTGGTCTTCAGCTTACAGTACACTTGACAAGCCGAGCATTGAGAATGCATGGAAATTTCTTCTGAACTCCTGTTTCTTGCCCAAACGCATCATATCAGCGGCATCTCGAGCAGTACCAGACTTGATTCCCTGTCCTGGCTTCATCTCATATCCTTTCTCGCTGATGGGAGTTTGGAGCTCGAAAGCTTCATCTTTGTGATCTGGCATGATGACTCGAGGTGTCTGAATGTGCTAGAGCGATGGGCAACCTCAAACAGTGGACACCCTATTCGTAATATAGTGACTCTCTCAGATTTCGGCAGATTTTGATGAACTTTCTCTGTTTCTTGTACTCCATATCCGGCACTGCTTTCTCGATCGGTCGAGAAACGGCAGAGCGGCATTCAGATGGGATGCACACACCCGTACCTTTCTGGACGGTACGGGTTCGTTCATAATATGGCTTCTGTTGTATCTCATGAGAGATGTTGTACGATTAGCAGTGTGTATCAGTTCAGGGCAGTCATTCGAGCTTATAGTAACACAACGTGCTTCTAGCCGTAGAAGAATATGTAACACGAGGCTATCAGCGTGACGATCTACGAACATCGTTACTGTACAAGCGTGATCGAGGAAGCGAAGTCAGACTCGAGCTGCGGTAGCGAAGGTGAGACGGAATCTACACTTGCATTGCGCAACTCGAGAGCTGCACCTTGCCCGAGATAATCCACCATTGAGGAGCCCCTCACCTGCAAACCAAAGGCCACATACGACTCAACCAGCCGGGTCATAAACTGTGGGTTGAATTCACGCTCCCCATCTGAAAGTGACCACGAATGTTCCGGAAGTGGCACATTCGACCATGTATAACAATTCCAGCAAGCTGACGGTTGTGTGAGACAAAGCTGATGCTATGTGGTGGTACGCCTTGCTCTTGCCACAGCACCTCCATTTCCCGGAGATCCAGTTCACACCAGTTCCAGTAACTTTGCGCACACACATGCCACGTGCTAGTGGTACATGAGCGCAATGTGGCCGCCCTTGCGAAAGCACGCGACACGTAGTACGAGACCAGACATCTGGCGACAAGCTATAGTGTCCTAAGCAATTCAGGGCATGGCGTGCAGCTTCGGATTTGCAAAGGCACCGTTCAAACCAGGTAAGCTTCACCTTTCAGACGCCACCCGACATTACCACTTATTATGCATCAATAGCAAGCTCCGCTCGCCGCTAGACAGAACACACGACTCGGGATGCGGGATGCGGGTACCCGTCAAGGCGCGCTCACAAGAGGCCGGAAATAGACATCGGTTGCAAGCACTTGTTTCATGCTCTTAGGGTCGTACTTCCGATAGAGCCGTCCGACAACGTCTTTCAAAAGTACTAATCGCACAAGACAGCCACGTACTGCTCTGAAAGAACCCCAGTGACTAGTGGGCGACCTTGGCCTCGGTTTCTGCTGCCTTATGTGATAGGTGCTCGAGATGGTGCGCAGTGTTACGCTTATGTTGTGCTCGAATTTCTTCTCCTTAAACTATCGACTCCACGCGGGCAATCATGTCGGCGTATGCATCTGATTCTCGCTTTCTTGTTCTAACGACCATCGTAGTCAATGCCAACGGTTCCAGATGGAGGTAGCAAATGCAAACGCTCGACCTGCCATAACATCAGCAGATCATTCAGCATACATCTTCATCGCAACAGCTCTATGTCTTGTTTGTATGATGCTCTTTCTGAGTGTCCGGCTCGTCGTTCGATATCCATGGGCTCGGTCTTTTGGACTCGATGACTGGGCGACGCTGTCCGTCTCGGTCGGTTTGAACATCCAGTGTATAAGCAAAGGGGCTGACTGTCTAGGTATGTGCTTTGTGCCAGAGTATCGTTGTACTTTCGAGTGCAAAAATTGGGCTTGGAAGGGCCGAGTCAGAGCTGTCGTCTTACCAGATACGGACAGCTCTAAAAGTATTTAAGTGCCTTCAAACTTCGGTCAATGTACTGACCATGAGCAGCTTCTCTATGTGAGCGATCTGCTCTACGTTCCGACCATCTTTATGGCACAACTTGCGGTCAGTCTCTTCTTTCTGAGATTGTCAGGGCCCGAACGCAGTTTCTTCCATCGTCTCGCTCGCTTCATCGCAGGGACTTCAATGCTCCTCGCGGCGGTCTGTTCAGTCGTGGTAGCGATCCGCGCAGAACACGGACTACATGTGTGGGACATCCTGGTGGTAGGCCACAAATCGATAGTGAGTCGTTCAGAATCTCTCGTCTGATTGAAAGGAACACTGAATGCGGCACAGCTATATCGTTGGATCGCGATGGGTCTCCTGAGTATGTTGGTCGAAATTCTGTTGATCATCTGTCCGGCATACCTCCTGTGGGCTCTGCACATGCCACTGAGGACGAAGCTTGGCTGTGCGGTCTACTTCAGTCTCCGGTTCCCGTGAGTACTATGGCCTACTGGAAGGAACGACCACTGACTTGCCAGAACGGTGATATTGGCCACCTTCCGGTTGATCGTGTTGGTCAAGGCGAACAAGAAAGTCGATCGCACTTTCGACATGACGATGCCGACAGTCCTGACACAGCTTGAGATGCACTTCATGGTTCTGGCTGCCACGATACCGATTCTGCGGAACCCTCTCACAAAGCTCAATTCTGGCTATCTCAACACGACATTAGAGCAGATGGACCCGGCGGCAAGTGCAGCGTATGCCTCATCGAGGTCTGGAAGCAGTGGCAAAGGGCCGTCGATTGCCTTGTCACATGTTATGGCGAGCCGACGACATGAGGACAGCATCGTGGAGCAAAGAGCAGGAGAGGGGATCGAGACAATCGCCGAGGGTGGGTCGGACACGGTCGAAGAAGGTCAGAGTGTTTTGTCAGAAGGATCAGACAAGATCATGATCAAGCGGACAGTCATGATAGACTATGCGTGATGTATTTGACAATAATTGTTGTCATTGTCAGGCAAGAAATGTGGACTTTGATTCTTATCCTGTGCCAATGGCAATCTGAATGACTGGCATGTACAAGTGCATTGTTGACGGTTGCAGTGTTGAGGCAATGTTGCAGAGGATGGTGCTTGTCGCGAAGAGGGAAAAGTCGGGGAGATTTTAGACAAAGCGGAGATAAGCCGATGCGATCCGCGCGTGGCTGGTACCTACGGCGCGTTTTCTGCTGGATCACTCAGAACGTCGCGACTGGACTGCTAGATTATGACCTGAAGCATGGTTACAGGTCACTGGAGTGCATCAAGTCACTCGACTGTCTCCAAGTACTTCCTTCTCATGAGTAATTCCAGCAAGGAGATTGGATGATATCGAGGAGGGGTCTGGTCATGGACTGCTCATGGCAGCTACCCCACTGCCGGGGAGATGGAGGCCGAAGTCGGCGACAGCGATCCAGACGCTCGCCAAGGCATGCAGGTCGCACTCCCCGAAAACTAAGTGAGAGAGCAAGAGGCCGCTGGCGAATATTTTTGAGTCATCCAAGCCGGCCAAACTCCCTATAATCCCTCGAAACAGAGGCGTCGCTCTTGCACACTATCCTCACTCGCATATCGATTGATTGCGCCAGATTGTCCAAGATGCTCTCGTCACAAGCACCGAATCGGGCTCTCCGCTTGTCGCTCCGCGCTCGCCACTTTTCCACATCTCGCCCTGTCGCCGCCGTCTCACCATACAGATCGCCGAATCCCGCAACATCACAGTCAAAGGTCGAGAAGAGAACACAGAGCACAGCCGCCGCTGCTGCTTCGCAAACCTCGCCCGCACGCGCCGTGCCTAGCCCGGCCTTCAATCGCTCCGTCAAGGAAGATGTCCAGCCTCTCCAGGCCTTCAAGCAGCCCGAGATGGACCACTCGTTCGTCGGAATGAACGGTGGCCAGATCTTCCACGAGATGATGTTGAGACACAACGTCAAGCACGTCTGTGAGTAGCCACCATTGGCCCCGACACGCATCCACTGCACTCGCGACTAACACGTTCGACAGTCGGTTACCCCGGAGGTGCCATCTTGCCCGTCTTCGATGCCATCTACAACTCCGAGGCCTTTGACTTCATTCTCCCCCGCCACGAACAAGGAGCTGGCCACATGGCCGAGGGTTACGCTCGTGCTTGCGGCAAGCCCGGTGTCGTCCTCGTCACCTCTGGTCCCGGAGCCACCAACGTTATCACACCCATGCAAGATGCTCTGATGGACGGTACCCCCATGGTCGTCTTCTGCGGTCAGGTCCCCACCACCGCAATCGGCTCAGATGCTTTCCAGGAGGCCGATGTCATTGGCATCTCGAGAGCCTGCACAAAGTGGAACGTCATGGTTAAGAACATCGCCGAACTGCCGCGTAGAATCAACGAGGCCTTCGAGATTGCTACCTCTGGCCGCCCCGGTCCCGTCTTGGTCGACTTGCCCAAGGATGTCACTGGTGCCATGCTCAACCGCCCCATCCCCATGAGCAGCACTCTCCCCACCCACCCCAGTGCTGCCTCGCTCGCCGCAAAGGACTTGAGCAGAAAGCAGCTCGACACGGCCATCGCTCGCACTGCTGATCTCATCAACATGGCCAAGAAGCCCGTCATCTACTGCGGTGCTGGTATCCTCGGCCACGTTGACGGTCCCAAGCTCTTGAAGGAGCTCTCCGAGAAGGCCCAGATTCCTGTCACCACTACCCTCCAGGGTCTTGGTGCTTATGACGAGCTTGACCCCAAGGCTCTTCACATGCTCGGCATGCACGGTTCCGCCTTCGCCAACATGGCCATGCAAGAGGCCGATCTCATTCTCGCCCTCGGTGCCCGTTTCGACGATCGTATCACTGGTCACGTTCCTCGCTTCGCTCCCCAGGCCCGTCTTGCGGCTTCTGAAGGCCGCGGTGGTATCGTCCACTTCGACATCATGCCCAAGAACATCAACAAGGTCATTCAATGCACCGAGGCTGTTGAAGGTGACGTGACTGACAACCTCCGTCACCTCCTTCCTCAGGTCAACAACACCGCCGAGAGCGACCGCAAGGAGTGGTTCGGCCAGATTGCTGACTGGAAGAAGCGCTTCCCTTGGGCTTACGAGAAGGAGTCCGGTCCCGACTCGCTCATCAAGCCTCAGACCGTCATCAGCATGCTTTCTGATATGACCGACCACATCAAGGACAAGACCGTCATCACCACTGGTGTTGGTCAACATCAAATGTGGACCGCCCAGCACTTCCGCTGGCGTCACCCTCGCACCATGATCACCTCTGGTGGTCTCGGCACGATGGGTTACGGTCTCCCTGCCGCCATCGGTGCCAAGGTCGCCTGCCCTGAGAAGCTCGTCATCGACATTGACGGTGACAGCTCCTTCTCCATGACCTTGACTGAGCTCTCCACTGCTGCCGAGTTCAACATTGGTTGCAAGGTCCTCATCTTGAACAACGAGGAGCAGGGCATGGTTACACAGTGGCAATCTCTCTTCTACAACGATCGCTTCGCACACACCCACCAGCGTAACGCCGACTTCGTCAAGCTTGGTGACGCCATGGGTGTCCCTGCTCGTCGTTGCACCAAGATCGGTGACCTCAAGGACAGCCTCCAGTGGCTCATTGAGGGCTCTGGCGAGGGTCCCGCCCTTCTTGAGGTCGTTACCGACCAGAAGATCCCTGTCTTGCCTATGGTTCCCGGTGGCTCTGCCCTCCACGAGTTCCTCGTCTACGACGAAGCCAAGGAGAAGGAGCGTCGTCAGCAAACAAGAGACCGTTCCGGCAGGTAAACTCGCCTCTTGATTTGACGCAACAGTCCCTTTTTCCCCTTCTGTAAATCTTTCCGGCCACTTGGCCTTTTCTTCCTTATGACTCTCCTGGGGTGTTTTCTTCAGCATTTTGGCAGCGGAAAAGAATTGTGTTTTTCTTTGCGGGCGTTCTATATCTACCTTTTTTTACGTTATGCTTTTCTTCACGGGAAGAGATGGGATCGCATCCAATGCAAAACTGGATCTTTGATCCTCAGGGTGAACAAAAGTCTATTATTCTGGTTACTTCTGTACAAGCGCCGGAGGGAGGGATGAAATATGAAACCTTTTTGATCCATGAAAATATCTCTTCCTTGTTCTTTAAAACTTCTTATGTGCTTAACTTCGTCACGTGTGGACTCAAGTTCAACTACAGACTCGCCTCCCGATACTGCTTTTCCATGCAACTGAAATGTCCACACTCGTGGTCGCTGCAATCCCCCTGAGGCTCCTGGTATCCATCGGACTAGGACATTGCAAGAATTGACTCCAGGATTTGGGCTGGAGATTCTCCTTTCTCGATTCATTGCTCGCATGAATTGACTTCGTGTTTCCTTGATCCGATGACTCAACCTGCAGTGTCGATTTCGAGCTGAGCGGGCTGTTGGTGATCAATTTTTGTTGCTTACAAGGCTCCGTTCGGGTCATGTGTTTCCAGAGATCCCTGTAAGATGGAGATTCTCAGACGCTGTTTTCCTGAGTGGCTCTCCCCGGTGTTCTTTTCATTCAGTGTGTCTGAGTCAAATAGCACGACATCGGTGTAGCTGACGATCCTGGTTGTCTTTATCGCTTATACCTCCCGAAGACACTCCTTGAAGCGACTTAGACATGTGCCTCGCTCTTTTCTGGCCCATGTTGGCCATTTGGTAATATTCGCTATCGATCCGTATCATGATGGCTTATGAGGACGGGGTCTTTTCGGAGATGGTGTATGTTGCTCAAGAAGCTTGAACATCCTCCAATCTAGGTCGTGCAGGCAAAAAGACTTGATTCAGCGAGATCACCAAAAACAAGAAGGCCGCAAGGAAGAGAGAGACTCTTGCACTGGCAAAACAAAACATACAGCAGCAGGGATTCCCACGTGGTCACCCACCGTAGTACTAATCTGCCGTTCAACTGCTTATGTATGGCAGAGCGGACNGNA
>JGI24891J29808_1000101_pt1 | contig 114468 bp, 82 predicted proteins | sample FreactcultuFSWF8_FD_29808 | JGI IMG/M metagenome (IMG submission 29808) | reverse complement strand
AAAGAGAGGTCCGAGAGAGAGGCGGAGTGGCGGGGGACGGCAGCCTTGGGGTCGGAGGAAGGACCCTCGACAAGGACCTATTTCATACACTGTCAGCCTTGCGCTCTTGCTGATCGTCTTTTCGTGCTGTGCGCGTCTTGCGACATGTGCGGGTGCGGTGTTTGTGGTGTGCGGAAGTGTGTTTTGTGCGAAAGTGTATATTCGATGTCGGTCGATTTCAGGATGTCGGTCGGAGGAGTTCACGTACGCGCTTGTGGTCGATGATCTCAACAACAGCGGCGAGCTTCTGAGCGTAGATGCCGGAGCTGAAGAGGACGACACGGCCGACCTCGACGAGTCTCCACTGGCTGGCCTTGATGTCTGCGTCACCCATTTTGACTGTTGCGTTCTGGCGAGAAGGGTCAGATGAAAAGTTCCAGGAGTTGGTGCGGCAGCGACTGCAATGCTCTTCGGGTCGGACGTACAGTAAAAGGAGGGATGGGTTGATGTCGGAATTGCTCGCGTATCGGTATGAATGTGGAAGATTTCGACAAAGTGTGTGTGTCGGGCTTGGCAGCGGCTACCCTCCGCTTACATAATCCACCAACTCCTTCCCCGGCTTCTGCTGTCTGCTAAAAGCTCGCGCGCGACTGAGACTTTTTTCTTTGCTTCCTTCTCTCATCAACAACAACATGTGAAGGTACGTTCTATTCGCGCTCTCTTCTTTTTCTGCACCACTCCCAGCACCTCTCCGAAAGATGATATAATTTGCGATTGACGTGTGCGACCGGAGTTACACGCCTGTTTCTCTAAACGGCGCATGCGCTATGAGATTCAATTCTTACATATTCTGACACCCAACACCATTTTCTACTTTTTGAAGAAATACTTGCTCGAACCATTCACTGACTTTGAGCTCAGAACAGGCTTGCCTTCGCATCAGCAACACTCCCTTTCAGTATTCGACTTTCCAATAGGTAGGAACACACTTCCATCTCATCACAGCACATCCTCCCCCCGTTCAATGATTAAAAAACTCTAGCACTAGATAGTAATTGAGCTTCGGCGCTGATCGCTTTACACCAAGATCACTGAGAACATTCACACCCATCACTCTTTATCACAGGCATCTGTCTTTTGAAACACTTGCTAACTTTGAGTTGATAGTACGGTTACTTCTTTCCATCCATCTTTGGTTGGCTCATGCTGAGTACTCCATCCAACATGGACCTCACTCCCATCAGGATCCGTGGTCGTCGCAAGCGTGGTCGCACGTCTGATAATCAAGACGCGTCGCTCAAGAATCGTGACAGACCATGGAAGGCTGCGCGCTTCAACCAAGCCAGCTCTCAACCCCTGAAGAAGTAAGTATTGGCGCATCAAGAATAGTTTCCTTTCTTCATCATGAAAGTCTGTCAGTCAGATTTCATGCAGTAAATAACATCTCTTCTTTCAATAGCAAAAAGAAAACAAAACGAGATCCAACATTATCCAAGTTTGAGCAGCTTCCTACCGAGCTAGTCCAAGTGATCTTTCAATATTGCAACAACATTAGCCTGCCCTTGTCGTCGTATGTCTTCGCCCGCGACTTGTCGTACCGCAATACATACCTTCGCTTTGCCGTCGACACATTGTCCAAGGATGATGCAAGCGACGACAAGTTCGCCGACGCCGCCGCAGTCTCTCGCATGCTCCAGTGCAAATGGATGACTTGGGACATCATCAAGGACGCTATTCAAGAGATACACAAAAGACGCCTGCCGCCATCTCGCGCCTCATCACCCTCTGACTCAGACACAGACGAGAGTGATGACGAGGACGCGGAAGAAAATCAGGATGAGGATGAAGCGCAGCGACTCGTCGTGCCTGTCCCCAACTTTTCCCACCCACATAACCAACCACACCTACCCTATCTCACCCTCTCTTCTTCAGTCCAGCCACCTCAATCTCTTCTACACGAACCTTGGACAACACCTAAACTCGAGTTCCTCAACTACCTGATCTGGTCTGGCTGCACCATCGACTGGGCATCCTCATCTCGAGGCGAGACAGCTACCGCCGGCCTAGCAACAGCAATCTCCGGCCACTCACATACTGCTGTCGCACTACTCTGCTCACCAGCCATCAACGTCGTCCCAGATACCATCACGTTGAAGATTGCAGTCATGGACCATGGCTGCAACCCCAGCGTGGTGTTTTATATGCTCGTTGCTGCCTTGCGCGCTCATATCGTTTCTCGTGCTTCTGGCGACTCTGCACCAGATATCAATTTCAGAGACCCAAGTCTATGGCATTGGGTGGAAAGAGTGGAGAAGGCCGGAAATAGAAAGGGCAGATGGTTGAAAGAGGTGTTGAGGTTCGCGGGTGATAGAATGAGAGCGAGTGTTTGGGACGAAGAAGCATTTGAAGAGTTCAGACGTGTAGGCGGCAGAGAGGAAGATGGAGTCGTCAGGGTAGATGTGCCCGTCGTTGATCTGGTCGTTCCAGAGGAAGAAGCCGAGTCTGCTGCCGCCACTGCGAATTGAATAGTATCCCACTACAACATTGTACATATCAATAACCTCTCTAGTGTTTACATATGGACTGCCGCTGTCTCAACACACATTCCCGCTTCTCTATGGTTTGGTCAACGACTCTTTTCTTTGTGAACCTTTCTCTGCCACGTGGCTATTCTCTGTGGTGGAAAGCTCGCCCTGGAAATGCCGTCGGCGGAAACGGCATTCCTCGTGGTCACTACCACGTCTATGGTCATCCACGGGGTGCATCCGGTCGATGAACGGTCTTTAGCAGTCAAATTGCTCTTCCAACCGCTCGAGTAAGTGGCTGTTGTATGCTCGTAGGCACGAAGGATTGGTATACGAGTCCCGTGATGCGGAGATGGGACATCCACCCAAAACAGTTCGGAGACCCGAGCTCACTATGTCGACTATCTAGATCACTCTGTTTGACATCGTGTCTGTGGGCGCACAAGAGTGATAGTAAGGTCAGTGCAATGTCCACAAACAGACTTCATCCCAGCCTCTATCAGCTGCTGGTCAAACCGATCATCGAAAACGCAGAAAGCTGTCCAGAGAGGTACGAACAAGCTCTCCCTTTCCTTTGAAGATCCGACCGCCTACTTAGTCAATAGCTCTCTTTGAGACCATCTCACGTTCAAATCACACATGCTATTCCCAATCCATACGGCCCTGATTCCTTCTACTTCCAAAGAGTATGCACATCTAGCAAGCACCGTTTTGGAATTTGTCGAGCTGAGGTTGCTGAAGATTGAAGACCTGAGTAGCCATCTCAGATGTGAGGAGCAGGCCATTGAGGGGCATCAGAGGTTATATTGACCTCTGGAGTGGACTACAAGGTAGGTGACAGGAGACAATGCGATTTCAACCATCAAGCGAGAGTCAAAGAGAGTGTGCAGAAAGGAACTGTCTTCTTGACATGGTCCAGAACTGCATGTTGCGTGACTGTATGATCGCGAGCCACTGTACAATGGTGTATCTGCTGCATGATGTCCATATCGACATGTGACTGCAATTATACAGAATGAATTTAAGATCCGTTAACGTTGCCTGAGTAAGCGATACGTCACCAGGCTCCCCCTGGATAGAACATCGAGCTGGGTTGTTGCTGCCAGATTGGATTGGGAATAAAGAGCTTGATGTAAGGGGGAAACAGCAAAGACCGAGCACACCAGACAAAAGCATGTATGTCAGCAAATCACTCGCGAGTTGAAAGAATTGAATCAAAGTTGACATGACAGCACTTGAAGACAAACCCGATAAATCAAAAAGCAAGTCATTTGTATTGTTGGCCACTGTTGCTCGTCTCTTATCATGCCAGAGCTAGTTGTTTGAGCAATCTCCTATGTCATGAGCTCGACCATTATTATCATCATCATCTCCTTGAGCAATCTCTTTCGGCATTCGCTTGACCATCCTTTCAGTCGTCCACTTGGTCAACTCCTTGGTCATTCTTCTGACCATTCGCTTGATCTCTTCCCTGATTATCTCGTTCATCCTTCAATTCTGGCCTTGAGAGCAGCGAGCTGTGCAGCAAGCTTGTCGCTCAGGTACTTGTGGTGGCGGTCCATGACAACAAGCAGAGCCTTCTTGGTCTCGGCCCGGATGCTGTCACTAATTTCCGCGAAGGGCAACTTAGCAAGCTCTTTCACTGCCTCATTATACCATGCTTCCATGCTGGCCTTGCCGTCCTCCTCGGTTAAGTTCAAGTCATTTTGCATGGCCTGCCACATGGTGTTTGCCAGGGTGTTTTGTTCATTAGGGTGCCTAACGCTAGGATCCTCGAGCATGGCTCTTGCTTCAGTCACTACCATTGTTCTCAGAGTGTTCTGAAGAGTGGTTCGGGGATTTGTGCTGCTTACAATCACGTTAGCACTGTTCACTGAGGGACTTTAAGCCACTCACCTGGGCTGAGGCGCGACACGTGGTGAGCTGGTAGCTTCGACGATCTGCTCTGAAGAATCAGGCTTGGAAGGGGTTGCTTTGGAGCCTCCGGTCTTGGTAGTGCTCTTCTTGGACATGGTGGACATTGGAGTTGACAGGTTCGAGGCGCTGCGCTTGTTGAAGAGGCCAGTTGAGGTGTGAGATGGCTGTCCAGCAGGCGATGAATCTGAACCGGTCAGGCGCGAGCTCTGACGAAGCTTCTTGACAGGTGGCTCATCGGACGTATCTTCCTCGTCATCCACGCGATCTTCGACAAGACTAGGATGGTGTTTTCTGAGCCAGGGGCCTTGCTTCATCCATTCCTCATCGAAGGCCTCCCTGAACGTCTCCCCAGCCTGGAGCTCACGGCTGGGAGGGGAACCAGCGTTGAAATGATCACTGTTGTTAAACATGAGATCGAAGTCGGCCTTGAAGGTGGCAGCTGAGTCGTACTGCTGATTCTCGAGCTTGGTGGTGATGGTCGCAAGGTCGATCGGCTTCTTGATGATGGTATGGTAAGAAGGAACTCGAGCTGCGTCAACTGGCTCCTTGAAAAAGGGCACGTAACGCTTGTGCTTCGGACGAATGAACTCTTGAAGGATATGCTGACAAAAGAGTAACTCGGCCTCCTTCATCTGAGTGGCCTTTTGCTTAGGAGCCATTCTGGAAGCGTTGGTGATGGTTGATGACGAAGAGAAAGCGAAAAGTTTGCTCTCGTCTTGATGATGAAACAGTGATGATGCTGTCGAGAAAGAAGATGAGGCTGCGATTGAACTTCTGTTTCGCGAAGAAGAAAATGCACACGTCGAGTGGTGCCAACGCAAGAGATTGGATGTTTTGCGGTCAAGGAAACGCAAAGACGCACGAATCTTCCGGTTCCAAGAGAGACTGGTGAATGTAACGTACAACGGTAAATGACTTTAACACAAAGACAAAGAAGAATAAGAGGTGCACGTAAAGCAGACTGTTATTAGTTGATATCTTGATGCTTCCGTATCGTTAATTTGATTGCTCTTCGATGATGTGTCTAAAGGAAGAGTTAGAACTCGGCAGCAGAAGAAGTAAGGACGGGAAGAATTCGGGAAGCGACGAACCACGCTTCATGTCATCTACAACTCTGAACCGCGAACCGGAAAGTAAGTCTCAAAGGAAGGGCAAAGTCATCATGATATCATATCCTATGTATGATTTTTCTCTTCGTGAGAGCAACACTCAAACACATGAGTTCCCATTTCTTCGAATCAATGTCTTGTTCTAGCAAGGGCGGCTATCAAGAGGTTGTTAGAATGCACGATCTTTTTGAGAATATGTGCTGTGTCCATCGAGAACGTACAGTAGCTCTCCTCGCTAAGATGTCTCATTAGTCTCCCGGCATCGTGCCTTTCGATGAATCTATCCAGACAGAGCTTTGCTGTTGAGATGCGAGTGCCACCACATCCACATGGTGTATTACAAAACGCTCACAAGGTCCCCCTTCTGAACAGGCTTCAGCAGTAGGGATGACTCGAGATGGGTATGCAGATGAGATTGATGTACTAGAGGTTTGTAAGAACACAACACAAGGGCTCTCGATTGACTTGCTCGCGAAGCAAGAAGAGTTAGCTTCGATAATCGAAGTCACTGCACGGTGGCTCACAAGCTTAGAAACGAACGATCTGATAACACAAGCAAAGCAGAAGGCAGATGCTCAGATTTCAGATATTGGCAAAGTACATAGTGTTTGAATAGACAGACAGACTGTCCTCACTACAGATTTGATGTTTCTTGAGTTAGGTAAAGCAGCATCAACGTTAAGCTACCTAAAATGGGAATGAAGCAAGATAGAAGGTATAAGACTAAACATAAGTACTGGCAGATTATCGGAGGACAAGCGACGGGCCAGTCCATTGGTCACGTTTTCGTAGTAAAGGGGAGCTTGATATATGGCAATTCTGCACGAGTGGTAGTAAAACCATGGAACGAGTCAAACAATACAAAGATCCTGGAAGATGAGACTCTAAGACCAAGGGTATCAAACGACAGAAGACAAGCCCATTCTTCCTTCCCTTCTAGTATTAAGTATAGAAGGGTCCGTGGGTCTCGAAAGCGCTACATAATCGAGTCCGCAATCTGTAGACAAAGAGGAGATGCAGGCATCTTAGGAGACGACATACCGTTGGAAAGCGAATACTGGTAGGCTAAAGCGAGATGGGCGCTCTTCTTGTCTTGCTTGTGGAGCAAAACAAGAAAATGGTCTTACCCAACCACCATACGAAAGGTTTCCGATGATTGAGGCACAGGATATGGGACAAGTAGTTGGGAAGACAAGACACACAGAACGAAGCTTCGTTAAACATGGCGAGATAGGTGACTTATGTCTTGTTCCTCAACCAAGTTTCCTCGACAAACGGAGACCAGGCCTGACAACTCAAAATGGGTGCTTTTTGTTCTGCCACTGAATGGAGAAGACATGGCATACGGAGCCATTGTACGAGTCTACTCTTGAGGTGAGAACAAAGTAGGGAACACAAAAGACAAAAAGTAAGAACTAGAAGTTCAACAGACAATACAAGGCGAGCACTTCTTTGATTTCGTTCTTCATAAGAGCACATTATAATGGTGACTGCTTTCTTGTGCTTCCCCAATCTTCTCTACCTCCCGCTGCGCTGAGCCTGCTGATCGCTGCTCATGCTGAACCGATAGCAGCACTGAGACCGTTGCGATCTGCCAGCTACTGCTTCAGATGCTTGATGATATTGACGGCATCCTTTCCAATCTGGTAGGCGGTAAGGGCTGTCTGTCTCTGGATCGTCTCGATCATGGCCTCTTGGATCTGAGTTGCAATGCCGTTTTGCAGAGCAATTTCCATGGGGATGCGTCTAATCCTCTCCATTGACTTCTCCATCCACATCGCTTTGGTAGTTGCGCCCTGGCCAGGTGCAAGAAAGAGATACTTAGCAAAGACAGTCGCAGTCTTGGGAAGACTGCTGTCCTCACTGGTGTCAAGGGCTTGAAGCTGCCTCTGCATCTCTTCTTCAACCATTGTCTGGAGAAGGTTGTTGAGAGCCTCCTTGTTCTTCTCACTGGATGTGTCAAAATGTGTTCAGGTGGATTCATGTTACCGCAACATACCTTTGGTTGACCACATGTGACTTGGAGGCAAGCTTCTGAGGGACAATCTTCTCTGGAAGGGCGGTCTTGTATGGAGTGGGCTTCTTTGAGGCGGTCTTTCTCAAAGCGGCCGGTTCTTTCTCGTCGGCAACGTCCTCATCGGCGGCGTCTAAGAGCAGATCTTTGCCCTCGTCCTGCAAATCCTTTGACGTACTTGCGCCCGTGCCTTTGGTAGTCTTTGTGTAGTTTAGGCCGATTTTCGGCGTCTCGTGTGAGTTGACAGCGACCTTAGGCGCGGTCTGCGATCTTGTTTGCTTCTTGGGAGCTGCAGGGGCCATGATTCACGGAGTAGCGACTGGTAGGGTGACATTCATGAGAAGAGGGACAAACAAACAAACAGATCGCAAACACTTACAGTGCTCTTTGAGTCGAAGGACAACAGGCGCAAATGCTGCGTCGGATGTGGAAGAAAGACGAAAGATGAGAGCAAGCTTGGAGAGGGCAACGAGTGAGACTACAGTGACCAGTGACCAGTCGAGCTTGACGCTCTGAAACAAACACGTACAGTGAACTTTTCAAGCGAAGTGAGACACAGTGCGAATGACGCGTCGAATGTGCAAATGAAGACGAAAAGAGTACGGGGCACATAAACCACATCTCAGCTATCCGAGATGTCTTTGAGAACTAACCATCAAAAGGCAAGATGATTTTTCACGCAGGAGAAATGTCCAGTGAGATCATAGATGAGTGCACACTCTCTGCGGACATGCACACAAACAGTAAAAGCATCTTGACTTTGATAGATAGTTTGACCTACAGTCGGCTTGTAGAGAGAGATTGGTCGCATGGAGTGATGGCTTCTGCCCGGGTCAACAACGAGTTACAATATTGACCCTCTACTCGTAGACGCAGCTCGCTTCTGGCTCGGTGTAGTTGTCGGTCATCAGAGTAATTTGAGCAGTGTTGCGACATCAGGAGCGGGGAAGATCTCAGCTATGATAATCGACAACCTGGGTCGCGACCTACGAGGGACCGGAGAATAACATACACATTTTGATCACTGGAACACGGGTTTGAAAATCGATCTGTCGAACCTCATGATTGATTGATTGATTGCTTGCTGCTATATCTGCAACAGCCTGAACTTCTGTCTTGGCCCCCTTTGCATTATCGTAACCTCATGACCTTGTAGGTCTTCTTCGTTGTCATCGTGTATGCCCTTGATGTTGTTTTGGAAGGTCTTTTCCAGCTCCGTGGAGCATTTCGTGCCAGTGGTCGTGCAGAATGGTTGCTGATCGAGGCCTTGCCTGTCAAGAATACCATTAGTATACTGTGCACCCATGGCAATACTATCTTGAATCTGTTCCATTGGTTGATTGGACTTACTTCTCTTAACTTCTCATGCGTCTCAGCATCTCAGCTCTGGCTTCTTCCTTCTCTGCCTCCACTCTCTGTGCCTCGTTGGCCTCTTCTTCGTACACGAACTGCATTTGTGTCTCGAAGGTGACATTCCAAGCAGCAAGGACTAGGCTTCTGATGGCAGCCTGGGAGTTTGGCCACTCGTCGTCGGTGATGTTGGCGAAAGCCAACCCGTGCCACATCTCGAGGAAGATCTCATGGCGATCAGGTCCCCAAACCTTGTCCCAAAGAGCCCAATGAGGCCCAACCTGAGCCTCCATCAAGGCATTCTGCTCTGCGGTAAGAGCCTCGATCTCTTGTGCCATGATCTGGCGCAGGGCTGCAACAACGGCGTCAACTGCGTCCTCGGAGGACTGGTCGACACGAGCTCTCTTTGGAGACTTGTTAGTCTCGGAATCCTCCTCTGCAAATTGACGAGCTCTCTTTGAGGAGCGGGCGGGAGAAGAGAGGACGGAGGAGGGCACCACCAGGTCGTTGCCCAGGGCCGAAGGGCTGCCCAGCTCGGGCGAGGGTCTCGATGATCTAACACCAGTTGTATCGTCAACATCAAAATGCGGGATTGAATTCGCTTCTTCTGAATTGTCCAGTGAGAGCATGGAAGTTGGAATGAGAAACATACCTCTCAGCGGCAGAGCCACTGGCAACAGAAACATTGCTGCCGGAGGACACGGAGCTCTGAGCAGTAGCCGGGGGAGCAGGAGGAGGCTGCTGGAGTTTCAGCAAGCGGCTACGCTCCTTACTTCTCCATCTTGCCATTTGCTCCCACTCCCAGTCGAAGTCCTTAACGAACCTCTCGGCAAGATCAGTAAGGGAGGCCGGTCCGGCCGTGTTGTACTCGTAGCAGTTACTGATCATAAGATCGAAATCTGCCTTAAAGTCTGCGGCCGAGTTGTACCGGCCTCCCTCGAGTTTAGTACGCATAGTCGCCAGATCCATAGGCTGGCGGATTCGGCCGTAGTAGCCGGGGGCGTTATCCCTAACCTCGTCTACGGGCCTAAGGAAGGGTCCGACGTAAGGAGCCTTAGACTTAAGCCAAAAGTCCTCGTACTTGGCTAGGAGGTGACTGCAGAAGGCGAGCTCAGACATTTTGATGTTAAGAAGGACTATAATGAGGACATTAGGCTTAGTAATAGAGTTATGCAACTGGATAACAAGAATAGATACGAACGGGGAAAATCTGTCGATGCGCAATTGTCGAGAATTCGAAACGCGCAAAGTAAAAAACAAAAAGTCGACAGCTGAAAAAGAATCAAGCGTCGGCAATTTGATAGACGCTAGCGGTGTTGCACTCAAGGACGCTAGTACCACTTTCGATGATCCAATTGCCCGACACATGTCTGTATAGCTATGCTATGGTGTTCTAAAGATCTTGCAGAGTTTGAAGACCGTATACACATTCTCAAGATATAAGCAATGTCTATAAAAATCATACAGGATGTACAATCCATGTTTCCAGTGTTATAACATCATACCACACCCCTAACAGTGACTACAGATATGAAAGACATATCCAGGACCCTACAAAACATTGTGCTAACACTTTCCAACTGAGAATGTCCTGCAAGTCATCTATACTACTAAGTAAGGGGTCAAAGGTCCACAGAATCCCTTGCTTTGCAAGCTTAAATTACAGGTAAAGATCATTCCTTGGCTCAGTCTGCCTGTACTCATCTATCTGGGTAACAGGTGAACCATACAGGAGAATGGTAGTATGTAGTTAGACCAATTCATCGTTATATCTGCAAGAATGCCACTTTACTGCAAGTGGTTGAAAGGGTCACACGTTCGAATCACTCCTAGGGATGACATTTTTGCATGATTTAGAGTCTAAAATGATATGGGAACAACAGAGAATATGTAGGAATGGCAATTGAATCAAGAGTATCACCAAGATCGAGATCAATCGTGCCTGGCTCGTTAACACTGTCGAGGACGTTGCAGACTTCTTGCATAACTTGCGTGATTTTGGCTGGAACTTTCCCTCTGCGAAGCACTCGCAAGGAGTCTGAATTGACAGCGATCCGCCTCACCATCGGTGCGGTTTAAGATCTCTCTAAACTCGTTACATTGTTGGCACAATCAGTTTTGACATCCTCGTGCGTCACTTCTGGCTCGAAATTGGCCTCCGTGGACGGAAGGGAAAAGCTTACCGTTAGGAGCCCGTGACTCGACTTGTGCGATGCGGAACTTCTCTGCGTTTACTTTCTTCTCAGCCTCGTGGAAGTAGCACACTTCGTGCGTCGTCACCGTATGTGTCGCCTTGAACGTAGCCTCGCTAATCTCAGGAAGGAGCATCCATTGCCAGAAGCCCACGACGCGACTTGTGCCGCACATATCTTCCCTTTGTTGCTTTCTTCATCAGCACCTTCTACTTCATTGTCATCGTGCGTTGTTTCCACAAACTCCTCTTCGATCACCGGAAATACCAGCGTTGAGATGATCATTCATCTTCTGGAACCCGAAGTGCAACCTTACACCGCAGATCACTGTTCAGACATTCAAGTAGGGCTTTTTGGTTCTTTGTTTCGTTGATAGTATGGCCTATCTCATGCGTTATCTCAAATTCCCACGCCAGCCGCCTCTTCTCGCGGTCATCTGAACACAATACACACCGCCAACAACCCGCGATACGATCTCCAGGCACCTTTATGAAACTTCTGCATACTCAATCTCGTGTCAGCATTATCCTCACCAACATATGGATGCTTTGTACGAGAAAGGCTCACCTTTGTCCATCCGCCTTTCGAGACATCCAACAGAAGCACCCGTCTTGACAGACCTGCAACACCACTCTACATACTGCGATATCAACCGGGTCTCATTAAAACAACATCTACACCCGACGCCCTCATCAGACAACTTCGCCTCCAGACCATCATGTATTGCTTTAGTGATCATGCATGCCTGTGTCACCAACAAGAGCAGAAAAACAAAACGATATCCTACCATCTCAAGGCCTGAGCAAGACCGTAAAATATATATCAAGATGCAAGAAGTATTCGACACCAGACCACAGGGCCAAAGAGAGTAGCAAACCACATCCGCTTTCCTTGGACAATTTCTCCTCTCTCACTGGACAATCGCAGCGACATGGAAAACATCTTGCATTTGGACAAGGGTATTCAAGACTTTGCTGGAAGTCGGGGATAAGCAAGATCAGTGCTGATATGGATCTCAAGTTCCCGGTAACTGTTTCGGACTCTCTATCTCCATGCAGTATGTTTTTGAAATCGAGGTGAATGTCCAATGGGATTGGCTCTTCCGAAATTGGCGCTGGAGAACTACTACGGCTCTCTCACTGGACATCCACTTTGATGTCAAAATCATCTTGCCTTTTGACAGGCATATTAGAACCTTTGCTGGAAGTCTGGAGCCAGAATCGCTCTCCCATACTCTCATTGGACATCCGCAGTAGTATGAAAAACTTCTTGTATTCTGATAGATAATTAACGGACCCTACAAGGAAAGTGGAGATCGAATCAATTTACGTTGCTCCAGCGCTCCAGCTCTCAGGCTCTGAATCAATCAAGCTATACAAAAGCAACAACGTTTTCGAAACGAGAAAAAGGTCCAAAGAGAGCGCGTGAGAGTGTACTCTCATTGGACATCCACGCTAAAGCCAAAACCTTCTTGCCTTTTCACCGGTGAACGAGAGATCGTGCAGGGCAGAAGAGAGTGGGCATATACCATTTCATAATCGGACATGGAGGTGATGTGAAATTGTGCTTTGATTCATGCTACCTACTTCCTCCCCGATCAACTGCTACGGATCGAATATCCCTACTCTCTCTCTTAATCCACTTCTTCCCCATCCCTCCCTAGCCACATCAGCATAGTTGTAAAAATGCATAATGCTTTTGCCAGTGTTCGAGCTATTCATGGAACCCCCATGACGAGACCATCGCCCTCAATCATCTAAAGATATACAAAGCACCGGAGCGGTCGGCAGAAATGATCATGCCGAAAGGATATTCAAGCAGAGCAACAGCAGTAACGGTATCCTTATGACCTTTGAGCAACTGATTCGCCGATCTACGGATAATCTCATATCTCGCAATCTTTCCCTCCCTATTCTCTTTCTTCTTCCTGGATGCAGCGCCGACTTTATCGCTATCCGCGTCGTTGGAGATGGGTGACATGGTGCCAGTGCGTCCAGAAGCTGGACTCGAAGTGCCTTTTTCTTTTTCTGATAGACTGTCGGAGAGTGCCATTTCTGTGTAGGCGGATATGTCGTTGCCGAATTTTGAGGCTGTGTAGAGGGCTTTGTCTTCCTTGTCGTTTACGATCATGGAAGAGGCGACGCGATCGGTGTCCCAGAAGCGAATCTTCCAGTCGGGTCCAGTGGTGACGAGGAAGGGGTGCCTTGGCTCTGAACTGTCAGGTGATGTGTGCATCGACATGGCAAATGCTTTGACAGCACCTGCACTGCCTCCGGATCCTCCGCCCGATCTGTCTTTACCATTATCGGATGGTCGGGCGCTCAGATGCAGATCTGTTGCGAGAGAGCCGAGGATTCGGGATGGCATGGTGCCAGACTTGTCTTCGTCGACATTGAGAAGTTCGAAGTCTCTTGCTTTCAGTTGGCTGCCACCGTCGGATTGACTGACATGGTACACCTCAGTACACACAAGCTTTTCGAGGTCCCAAACAGAGACGTGACCAGGAGACGTCAGACCAGCAACACAAATCTTGACTTTCTTGCTGTCCTTCCTGCTTGGATGTAGTGTGAGACGGGTTATGGGCGCCGGACGTGGCACTGTCCACGCACGAAGTCTGAGGCGGAAGCGAAGATCCCAGATATCGAGAACACCGTGTGAGGTGCCTATCAAAAGCCATTGCCATCGCTTCGATATGCAGAAAGTCGTTGGCGTACCATGTTGTATCGGGTTTTGAAGCTCGTACATGACTTCCATCGAGTATATATCAATAAACAGGATGCGGCAGAGGTTGGTGACGACCACACAGACTGATCGGCCTTCCATTTTTCCATGCTCAACACCAATGGCATATTCCTTTTGTTCGGGCTTGGCTGGGATCATCCAGCTGCGCAACACCTGGAGTTTGCCATAACGGACATTACCGTTGGTCTCCGTCACATCTACCTTGACGATATCGACTGTACCGTCAGAAGCGGTCGAGCTGAAGCTATGCGTCGAGTCCACGAAGGAAAGGCTGGTGATACTCGCACCTGAAGCATGTCTGTGGGCTTGACGCGATCTATGCGCCATATTACGCTCAAATCTACTGGTGTCCCAGACTTTGACAGAGCCATCATCAGAACCGGTAAGGAAGAAGACCTGGTCTGGAGATACAGCAATGCAATTGACTTGTGCTTGGTGCTCTTCAAGGACAGCGGTGAGTTGTCCCTCTGGTTTCCAGTAACTTTGTGGTTGTTGGTTAGGAGCGTTTTTCGTGGCCATTCGAGCACGAGGGCGTGTCGAGACTCTGGGTCCAAACTCACGATCGCTTCCGGGGTGACTACCGGTGTAGACTGAGTCTAACAATTTTAACACGGTCGGATCGCCACCATGGTAAGAGTGTGTCGCAGAAATCTTAGGTCGCGATGGACGTGGCGTGGCTTGTCCTGAGTTTGAGTTTGAAGGTGCAATCGCCGCTTGGTTTGCAGGGACGTCAAGTTTACCGACGGCGTTGATGGAGTCTGTACCGATTTCTGCGTATGCCTTGGTCTGCTCTGTGCGTTTCATGAGGTTCATCGCACTCGCTTTCGAATGAAGTGTATGATTGTGACCGCTCCTGACAGATGTCGTGGACGCAGGAGATGTGGACAAGTACGCAGCAGTGTCAATATTTGCCATCTGTTTTCGATGGTTCGAAACTTGTCCATTGATAGGTGTGGCTTGAGCTCGGGAGATGTCGGCTGGTACGGCCGTGTTTGATGTTTGCTGCGCTGAAGATGGATATGGCTTGCCTCTTGCCGGATTGAACAAGTTCTTTGCGTCTTGATCAGCAGGCGTTGCAGCGTCACGCAAGGCTTCCTCAAGGGAAGTCTTCACATTCGGCTGTGCAATATCAGCCTGAGGAAGCGTCTGATAAGAACCAGTGTCCGCCTCAAAGAAAACGTTCTGAAGTGGTACTTGTATGGCGCTTAGCGAAATTATCTGATTTAGTTGCGTGTCGGACTGCTTCGTGACCTCTTTCTCAGAGCGCATTGTCGTTCGCCAGATGTAATCTCGTAGCGCAAGCAGCTTGGGTTCGTCTTCAGTACGCATGCCAGCGACACGCAGTTTGGCCAACCATTGTTCGTCATCATCGTTCTTCATTGCTTTGCTCAAGGCGCGAGCATCGCTGTCACGGTAAAAATCGGTCAAAGCCTTGTTGCTGCCCGCTTCGAAGGAGAAACTTTTGACTTGTTGCGCATGTTTCCAGAAGACGCTCTTCTCGGATTTCTCTGCCCACGTCTTTGCTAGATCATATGCAGGCCGAGGGAATGGTTTCTGAAGAGCGTCTAGGAGCTCGAACTCGGAGAGCCCAGCTGACGGCATCTTCAGCACAGGCTTTAACAACGGCATGACCATACTCCAGACATCCGCGTCAGAAAGATGGGTTGAAGTTGCTTCAATGAATTGCACCGCTGCTTCACGAATCCATACATTTGGATGAAGCGTGAAGCGCGAGACGATGAGTACGAGCTCTATCGTCGTCCATCGCTGGAACAGACCCAGATGCGCCATGCTTGAGAGTGATCTGATCACTTGTTCAGTGACAGTCTCTTCCGGATCAGTCAACGCCTGGACCATGAGCGGAAGAATGAAGTCTTCTAGACTTGCGCCACCAATGAAGGCAGCTACGCCTACTATCGTCTCGAAGAAAGCGCATTTCAGTGTCCAATCTTCTTCATTCAGATACGTATTCAAGTGCGTGAGGATGAGATCGCTTGCAATGTTTTCGCCAAAGAACACACAGAGGCTTGTCACGGATCCTAAGAAGGCGCGCTTGACCGAAGGATCGTCGTCCTGCAAAAACAGCTTAGTCTGTGCCTCGAAGTGCTGGATAAGATCCTCGCGGGTAGTGTCGTAGGTGTTCTGATATGCAGCATAGGAAGTAAGATCATCTTCGGCTTCTGGGTCTGTCGAAGGCAAAGACCCATCAGCGCGTAAAGCTTGCATCATGTCCAAGAAACGTGCAGCCGTTGTGGCCAGATTCGCGAGACAGGTTGCATACGTCGCTCTGAGCGGTCCTGATTTGCGGAACATTGGACTTGCAACAAACTTTTGTAGGCGAGGAAGCAGATAGTTGGGGAAGATGAAGACATTCATGGGAGACAACACAGTGACGATAGCGAGAAGCTGGGTGATGGTCCTCAGAGCAGCCATTCGAACATTTTCCGACTCATCTTCCAATAAAGCAATGGCAAAAGGCAATACACGATCGAGCTTGGCTTCGTCGGTCAGCCTCTCTCCCAAAGCAAGGAGAAGTTCACAACCTCGGATCTTGGAGCTCGCGCGAGCAGTCGTTCGCAAAGCCGAGATCACAACATTCAGGAAAAGAAGAGCGCCATTATCTTGAACGCTTCCAGCGCGATCTGCTGCATCGTGTCTGTTATTTGGTAGATCCACCTGAAGTGGGAACAGATCTAGGCCAGAGGTGATTGGTGCGCGAGTGGACTGTGGCAGCTTCCCCACATCTGAGAATCCGAGGAAGTATGAAATCTTGTCAAAGTCTGCATTGATACGTTCAATACGATCGTCTGAGCCTCCAGAGTTCTTTTCACCGACGACTACCGGCTTTCTGCCAGAAGTTGGATCTGTGATGAGATGCATGTACTGGTGCAGGAAGGTGTAGAAGTATTCTGGAAAGCTTTTGCCACGCCAAAAGTTCAAGTAATCTTCGGCGCTGTAGCGCTTGCCAGGCTCGAGTTGGATCATGTGAGCAACCATTTCTCGGATATTCTCGTCCTTGATGTTGTTCAACGTGGTGTGCGTTGGGTCATACTCTCCTTTGCGGTATTTGAACAGCTGGCTGAGTGTAAAGGTGGGTTTCTCAGTAAAGAGCTCGGCAATGACACATCCGACGCTGAAAATGTCCATTGGCCAGGTAACGTTATGCCAGGCTTTTCTTGCATCTCTCTCAAACACGTCGTCCTGAGGATTCGGTTCGTGCTCTTTCAGCTCCTCATCGTCTACAAATCGCTCGGGTGCTATGTAGCATATGCGACGGCCAGTAGTATCGAAGAAGATCGAGAAATTGGCCGGATTATTCTCAGGCAATCTTCCAGGCTTGAAGGCAGTGGAGAAGTCGGTCAGATACAGCCAATTCCAGGTAGTAACAAGCATGTTCTCGGTCTTGATGTCTCCATGGCAGATGTGCTTCGAATGACACTCTTTGACCGCACACAACAGCTGATATGCAATCCATTTCCTCTCAATGTCTTCAAGCGATGGATTTGTGCTGATTCTGTCATAGAGAGAACTGTGAATGTACTGGCGAACCAGGTAGCCATTTGTTGCGGTTTCGATGATGCGATGGTAAGGCAAAGTGTTTGGTACATCTGCGAGATCCCTCCTTTGGGCAAATAATATCTTCGATTGTTCCTCAAGCTTCAGGTTAGGAAATGGCTTGATGAAGACCTTGGCGATAACGAGACCGTCCTTGTGTTTCGCGCGGATCGTTTTCATGAACCGTACAGCACCAAGACTTCTTTCGGTCTCAAGATCTGCGAGTTCTGGAACATCGATACCAGCCGAGCCAGCGGACACGTTAATAGAATATCCTTGGCCCATGATGGTTGTTGTCTACGCGCATGTTTCGGGTCCTCGAGTCGTTGATGTCAGGTTCCAGAGCGCATCGAGTATACTTCTGGTTGTGATATCGACGATGACGGAAGGTCTCAAGTGTTATTCGAACTCATGATCAGGAAGTTGTGTGAGCTAACTTAAGATACTAATTCGGGTAATAGAGTGATCACATGGAGTTGGCAGGCACGAAACAAACAGAGCAAACATCCCACGTTCGAGCCAAGCGTTTCACTGGCGAAGGCCGATCAGGCACCACCTGCAAGAAGTCGCGAAAATGCGATTGACATGTTTGGATTAAAAACATGGCCGTTGCCCTGTTGGCATGGTATACAGTCAACATAGAATAGCAGATCATCGAGATTGTCTGCTCAGAGTCACAATATGTTCAAAGCTTCGATTTGCGGCCTTTGTGTCACAGTTTTGATGAGAAGAAAGTTGAAGTGTTTTGAAGTATTATTTCGTTGATTCATGACCATCAGGTATTTCTACGCCGATTCGTATATATGCATTAAAGCATTGCATTCATCTCATATCAAATGAGGATGCATTGGATCGAAATGTTTTTTGTAAACAAGAAAGGGAATCATCGCTGGTGGTGTGGAAAGTAATGCTGCTCGACAATCGAGGCGAAGCATTTACTGGGGACCGAAAGAGCCCTTGCCCTTGAGGGCAGCCTCGTCCTCCTCCTTGAGCTCCTGGTCGATCTTGGCGCCCTTGCTGGGCTCGTTGCCGTGCGACTGGGCCTGTGGTATGTGTAAGTATGGTTCGACATGGCAAAAGTAGTTCGCATCAGGTCAACGTACGGGAAGGGTAGCGTCCTTCTTGATCTGCTGGGTCTGGAGAGACTCCTTCTCGTCCTCGTTCTCGCGCTTCTCCTCACGGGCAAGCTTGTTGGCAATGGTGCGCTCGTCCTCTGTTATGTTGTTAGTGAATGTGATTGACTGTCATCAAAGTGATGCTTCTTACTGGAGTCGTTGGCCTTGTGAGAGTGCTCCTTGCCCTCGTGGAAACGGGCCTCCTGCTTGGCCTCGGCGATCTCAGAGTCCTTGTAGGTTCTCTGATCAGCGGCCTCGTAGACAGAGGAGTTACCGACGTTGGAAGTTCCAGACATTTTGATTGTGATTGGGGGGTTGTGTGGGTTGGTTTGGAGGTGGATTGATGGAGTTGTAAGTTGTAGAAGATGTGTTGATGGAGGAAAAGAAACGTGAAAGAGTGTTTGCAGAGAAGTAAATATGTGTCCCTGGAGGACATGACGTATCTGCCTTCTTGAGTCTGTTGATGACGTATCATCACGAATTTCTCCAAGACTGGCAGCTGCCCCACACTGAGGGGTGCTTTGGGCAGCTCGAAAATCCACTTGACACACGCGATCGAAAACTTGGGAAACTGTTCGTTGAGTTGAGCAGCACTCCGTCATGGGAGGCTTGAGATTGAGGTGATTTTTCTTCCAAGGCCGTAAGGGCCTGGTGTTGCTACCTTATGACGAGAGACACATCTGTGTCTTTGGGAATATCCATCTAAACGCCGCCAGCTTTTTCATGCATGCATTTCAGTTCCAGAAAATCATCAGTAAAACGCCAAATTGTGAAGCCCTTCCCCAGCCCGATGTACAGAATTCTAGTTATATCGCGCATTCTCCCGATTGCTTCGGCCCTACTCCATCTCGATCGTGCCTGGTGGCTTGCTGGTTACTATTGAGCCGTTAGCAAATTATGTCCAGAAACTTCTGATGTTGGTTGTTGTGGTGACTTACCCTCGTACAGCACGCGACACACACCGTCGACCTCGTTGACAATGCGAGTGCTGACCTTGCTCAAGAACTTGGTGGGGAAGTCGAAGACATCGGCGGTCATGAAGTCGGTGGTCTCGACGGCTCTCAGAGCAATGACTTGAGCGTGAACTCTCTTGTCGCCCATGACACCGACGGCCTTGACAGGCAGAAGAGCGGCGTATGCCTGACTGATCTGCTTGTAGTAGCCAGCCTTCTTGATCTCATCGATGAAGATGAAGTCGGCCTGCTGGGCAATGCGGACCTGGTCGCGAGTAACCTCACCAATAATGCGGATAGCAAGACCAGGGCCGGGGAAGGGGTGTCTCCAGACAAGGTCCTCCGGAATGCCGAGCTGAGTACCTAGGGCACGAACCTCGTCCTTGAAGAGCTCTCTCAGAGGCTCAATGAGCTTAAGGTGCATGCCCTCGAGCAGACCTCCAACGTTGTGGTGGGTCTTGATGGTGGCACTGGGGCCCTTGAAGGAGATACTCTCAATAACATCGGGGTAGAGGGTACCCTGAAGGAGCCACTCAATTTCGCCCTCGTTGGCAGAGCCCTTGGCAGCAGCAGCAATCTCCTTTGCCTTCTCCTGGAAGATCTCGATGAAAGTGTTTCCGATAATCTTGCGCTTCTTCTCGGGGTCGTCCTTGACACCTGCGAGCAGGTCGAGGAAGCGGTCGGAGGCGTCAATAACGGTAAGGTTGATGCCGAGCCCGGCGGTAAGGGTCTCCTTGACCTGCTTGGCCTCGTTCAAGCGCAGGACACCGTTGTCGACCATGATGGCGTGGAATCTGTCACCAATGGCCTCGTGCATGAGCTTGGCGGCAACAGTGGAGTCAACACCACCGCTGACAGCACCAATGACTTGTCCCTTGGGGCCAACAAGGGCTCTAATTCTGTCAATCTCCTTGCCAACAAAGGCGTCCATGGTCCAATCTTGCTTGGCACCGCAAATGCTGACGGCGAAGTTCTTGATCAAGGGCGTGCCCTTCTTGGTGTGAGTCACCTCGGGGTGGAATTGGATACCGAACCACTCCTTCTCCTCGTGGGCAATACCGGCGTAAGGTGCGTTCTCGGAAGCGGCGACAGTGACGAAGCCAGCAGGGCGCTGAGAGAGCTTGTCACCGTGGGACATCCAGACGTCCATGTCCTCCTCGAGACCAGCAAAGAGAGCGTCAACGTGGGCGGTCTTGCCAGAGTGCTTCTGGACGTTCAAGATGGCGTGTCCGTACTCGCGCTTCTCGCCAGCAACGACGTTCTTCTGGTCGCTGTGCCATGCGATCTCCTGGAGACCGTAGCAGATGCCGAGAATTGGGACGCCCATCTCGAAGACGGCGGGGTCAACGTGGGGTGCATCGTCCCAGTAAACAGAGTAAGGTCCACCAGAAAGGATAATACCCTTGGGCTTGAAGGAGAGCTCTGAGATCTTCTGAGTGCAAGGGAGCATCTCAGAGTAGATGCTCAGCTCGCGCAGACGGCGGGTGATCAAGTGTGTGTATTGCGATCCGAAGTCGAGCACCAAGATGGTGTCGAAGATGGTGTGGGGTGGGGGAGGGACATTGGTGGTTGAGTCGGCCATTGTGATGATCGTGTGTCTTTGATGCGACTTGCTGCGCTACAAGACTATAAAGAGAAGGTGAAAGGTGGATGACACACGACGAGATCAATAATTTTTCTCCTCAGAGAAATGCAACGGATCAAGGGTCCGACCTCGAAGGCCTGAAACGCTTTACTTGATTAGGCATGGATTCTCTTGGCGTCACTTATCAAGCCCTTATCGCTGCCTCGGTCTCGACGCGAACGATTGTAGAAACCTATCTTCACTTGCTCGTGATATATCCTTCTCTAGTTATGTTACATTGAGACTACAGTCTGGAGTTATCGGCCCGCGATACATCGATTTCCTTCTTCAGCCAATCCACAATAGTCTTGCCAAACTTGTCTGCATTGGCAAGGAGACCCCAGTGGCCGCCCTCAAGCTTCACATTTGTGAGCTTCGGCAAGAAGCCGTTCTTGATGCCCATATTAATCAATTCTGGACGGCAAACTTTGTCGTTGTCAAATCCGATATACAATGAAGGTACCTCAACGACCATAGCCTTGACTTTCTTTGCTTCAAAGTTTTGGTGACCACCAACAATGGCTTTGTACCAACATGTAGGCGCAGCAAAGCCGTCACGCTTGAAACGAGTTATGAAGGCGTTCATCATCTCTTCGGTAGCATAAGGCTCGGTTTGCTGTTTCTTGTCCGCGATCAGGTAGTCCTTGAGGCCATCGTACTTGCAGGTTGTGTCGAGCCAGCTCTCAGGAGGACCATGCAGAACGGTAAAGCAGCTTTCCAGATGCTCGTCGAGGAGCTTATAACCATCTTCGCTTGAGAACAGGTACCAGTAAGGCTGAGTAGCGTAACCGAATAACTTTTTGCTCATCTCGTTGGCTGCATCCAAGTCGAAGGCTTTGTCTCCGGGGGCATTGTAGGCAACATTGATCATGACGAGTCCCAGGACACGATCGGGATGATAGTTGTAGAATCTCTGGGCGAAGGAACAACCCCAGTCATGGCCCAAAGACACAACTTTCTGGATCTTCTCATTGTCGAGAATCTCTGCAAGATCCTTGGTCATGTGTTCGAAAGCGTATAGGGCAGGGTCGAGAGGCTTGGATGTTCCAGCATAGCCGAGGCAGTCAACAGCGATGACGCCGTAGCCAGCAGGAATCAGGTGAGTAGTAGCTAGGTCCGCCCACTCAGCGGCCTCGTCAGGAAAGCCATGAATACACAGCACTGTGGGGTTCTCTGGTCGTGAAGGTGGATGAGTATAGTAGGTATATGTCAGGGAGCGCGAGACATCCAGAGTCTTTTTGGTCAGGCTATCCATGGTCATGGTCAGTTGGTGAGGTCAACTGTAGGGATAAAGGCAAAAGGCGCAAGATGAAAAGAGGAACTTATAGGATATTAGATCCAAGCGCCAAGTCAGTTCGCTTGTGTCTACATAATGGGATGGTCTGAGTTTCCAGTCGGCTAGCATTACGCGAAAGCGATGTCTGAGGAAGATGAAGGTTCATGCTCGCTCAAGTTGCCCGATGAGGATAAGATGTGCAGAGATGCATAAAGTTAAGCAGACACATCAAGAAGCCACAAGAGTGAAACATCGCCATGCAAAATACTAGGTCCCAAATGCTGCATCTATCACCATCCTAGCAACTTCTCGGTCGTCATGATATGTCAAGCGCTCAATTGCCTCGTCCGGATTCATCCAAACAGATTCAAAATCTTCTCCCTCTTGCTGTGTATCTTGCTGATGTGCACCTTGCGAGTCCACACTTGACGCAAACCAGTAGATTGTCTTTAGAACGTCGCCAGACTTTCTTTCCGTTCTAGCGATAGGTTCTGTATGCTTACCGCCGTGATCGTTTGTAGCGTGTGTCGCAGTTTTGAGAGGGATGATAGTTGCTGCATAACCAGTTTCTTCAGTCGTCTCTCGAACAGCCGTTGCTTGCAAGTCCTCGCCCATATCTTTGCGACCTTTTGGGAGAAGGAATTCGTTGGTCTTGCGCTCCCTGACCAGGAGCACCTTCTTGTGGGTGATATCTAGTGGGACTGTGCCACAGCTGATGACAAATTCGTCCGAAGATAAGAGCGATCGATATGAGTCTTTGGCCATCATGAAGTTTGGGAGGTGATGATAAAACTTGTTAAACTTGAGTTGATGCATAAAGATATTCTAGATCTCGAAGGTCGTCAGAGGCATCACCATCACATGCAAAGATGCGGGGTCTTGGCGTGCATATCGAAAAGTTGATGCACCTTGATCGCAACTTTTTTGCTCGACCTCATTGACAAATCACCACATCACATCAATCAACATGCCTAAGAGAAAGACAACAGCAGAGGATGCGCCCGTCAAGGACACCAAGATGCGCGACGACGACGACGAGTCAAGCAGCGACGTACGCCTTCCATTCCCACTACAGCACCAAAGCAATGCGCAACAGTACGATCAAGACATGGAGCTGACATAGTTACTACCAGGACGAAGACATGATCGACGTCGACTTTGAATGGTTCGACCCCCAACCCGCCGTCGACTTCCACGGTCTCAAAACACTCCTCCGCCAACTCCTCGACGTGGACAACGACCTCTTCAACCTCTCCGCCCTCACCGACCTGATCCTCTCCCAACCCATGCTCGGCAGCACCGTAAAAGTCGACGGCAACGAGAGCGACCCCTACGCCTTCCTCACAGTCCTAAACCTCGCCCAACACAAAGACCACCCCGTAATCCAAGACTTGACAAAATACCTGTCGCGCAAGGCAACCTCCATCCCCAGCTTGGAGAGCACATTGCCGCAATTATTGGCCCCAGAGTCAAAGGCAGAGGTCGGTCTCATCCTCACCGAACGCTTCATCAACATGCCCTCGGAAATCGTCACGCCAATGTACACAATGCTGCAAGAAGAAATCCAATGGGCGATCGACGAAAAGGAACCTTACAATTTCACCCACTACCTCATCCTCTCAAAAACCTACACCGAAGTCGAGAGCAAGCTGGACGCTCAAGAAAACAGACCGCAAAAGAAGGGCAAGAAACAGCAAGAGGCGCTGACGTTCTATTTCCATCCCGAGGATGAGGCTTTGCAGAGGTTCAGTGTGGGAAGTGGAAACTTTGATCACGACAAGGTGGGTGAGGACGGTGCGTCGGATGCGAAGAGGGCGTTCCAGGAAGCGGGTATTAGGCCGCAGGGACATTTGATCCTTGTCGAGGCGAGCAAGTTTAATGATGCTATCAAGGGTGTTGGTGAATACCTGTCTGGCAACTAGAAGGCAAGGAGGAGATATGAAACGCTCAATAACTATTCAGCTTCAACTATTTTTGGTTGCACGGGGTCACCCTGCCTCTCTACTTTTTTCCAGGATCAAACTTCAACACTACGCTCCATCCACGGACGTTCTGTTGCATAACACCCCAATGTGCCTAGACATACTCCTGATGTAGTTGATCTATTATCTCACGCATTTTTCCAATCCACATCTGATTCCTGACTTCTGTGCTCAATCCGCGATGTCTACCATCCATTTCCCAAAACTCGAATATCAAAATCACAAAACCCGCCATCAACAACGACACCTCCGATCTTCCAGCCCAAGATTACCCAAGAACACCCAAAGAACCATATTACACACGATCACATAGTACACCGCAACAAGAATGTCATGGGTGAAGAGAAAAACACCATCATTGTCAAAAAGTAGTGGTATGGGGCGTCACCCTGTCCTTAAGCCACCAGCACCAGCCACCCATGACATGACTCTCTCCCTCTTGGGAAAATCGATATTGAACATGTGCGAGTCAGCATTTAGCATCCACATACACGACGTCTACCCCTTCGCCCCTCTCCTGATCACGCATGTGGATATTTAACTGTGGGAAAATGTTCAAAGAGTCTCCAGAGAACAGCCAACCCAATATTTTGAGGAGAAAATGGCAGATGTAGAAATTTTGATCTTTTTTGCTTTTCTATTCTTTTTATAGTGTTTCGTTCTTAACTTTGAGCAATGGCACGCTTCGCTTTGCTTTGCTTCTTCATTAAATAGCTAGTCAATTCATGCAATGTCTTTTGGTCCAATGACTTCGTTTTCGTAAAAGGAACAAGAAAGGTCCTGCCGAGATAAAAGGAGGAAGAGTTGACTTGTATCCCCAAATACAGTCTTGACTCTTGCCTTGTTTCTTTCGGCTAGAAACTCATGTTGCAATTAACCCAGCAACTCAACATCCAAACCAATGGCTCTCATGAAAAGGTTGACCTCGCCCAATTTTCTAGCGGCCATGTCTTGAGGCAGTTGCTTGGAGATCTCCACAGTAGCCATGACTCTGTCCTTGACGCCCAAGACCAAACGTTGTTGTTGCTCGGGACTGGCGCTGACACCCATAGTAGCCAAGAACTGCCAGATCTCGAAATCGTTGCTGGTGTTGACGTTATCGGTGGTGAATATGTAAGGAAGGACGGGCTCGGCTAGGTCGAAGAGACGGTTGTAGAGCTGAGTCCATTGTGCCCAGTCTTCATCCGAGACTTGAGCACTTGCTTGTTGCTTGACGAGGAAGGCGCGCGAGACGAGCATGGTGAGCATGGCAACACCAATCTTGGTGCGGACGATTGCTTGCACATTTACTCTGTCGAGGACAAGGCCAACAAGACCGCTAATAATGTTGAGCGGAGCATCGCCAATGTAGGCAAGCAGAGTAGGAATGACAGCTTGGCTGAACAGCTCGACTTCATCACGGACGGCGCGAGGCAATTGAGGTTCGTCAGGGTGAGGGTATGCCAAACGGATGACATCGAGGATGTCGAGGTGGATGATGAGAATGGTCAAAATGGTCAGACGCTGTTGGTCGTCGATGTGGCGGAAGACACGGGGAATGGCCTTCTTGCCCTTGGCGTGAGACAAGATGGCAATGAAAGGGTGAGGACTTGAAGGATTTTGCTGAATGGGCTCCATAACTCGTAGGTTGAACCACAGCTTCTGGTTGAGCTCGTGAGCTCTCTGTCTCCATTCTATGTGGCGTTGGATAGCATCAGGGTGGCTTTCCTCATTTGGTGGCGGTGGGAGATGACGCTCGTGGTCTTCCATTTGCATCAAAGTCTCGTATACATTTTCGATGTTGCGAAGAGTGGACTTGCGGTCTGCAACGCTAGGCTTGGCAGCTCTTTGACTGGGAGTTTTGCTCTCACTGTCGGGGCGCTTGAAGCTCAGCAGAGGACGAGGAGTCTTGGAGTTGCTAAAAGCAATTTTGCCCAAGCTGCCCTCAACAATCAGTTGTCTGTTCTTGGGTCTGGCCTTGGCAGCCTCGACGGCGCGCTGAACCTGCTGCTCCATTCTCTGCATGTGGTTGTCACCACCACGAGGATGTCTGCGGCCTGCTCCATAGCGACCACCGGTCTGGAAAAGGTAGGTCTGAGCAAACTGGTTCAGAGGCTGACCGGGGTGTTGTCTTGGGGCACCACGGATCTGAGCGTAAACCTGGTAGTAAAAGTCCTCGGCCAGTTGAGCATCCGAAGACTGCTCGTCGACGCCACCAGTGGCAGTAAGGAGCTGTTGCAGCTGAATGCGAGTGATGAAGTTCTTGTCTTGGGGAGTCATGAGGCCGTTGTCCTTGGACAGCAAGAAGATCTTGTGGTTGCGCTTGGCGCGTTTTGCTTCTTCAGCGAGGAAGTGGGCACGCTGCTCATCGGACAGCTGCATCATCTGGTTGGCCTGGGTGATGGGAGGACCAGAGTAGGAGCCGCGGTGGCCATGGCCTGACTCGCCGGGTGGGGGGCCGGAAGGAGAGCCAGTGGGGGGCATCTGTTGTTGGAGCTGCTGAGCGATCAAACCGGGGTTTTGCATGCCTGGCGGAGGCTGGACGGGCATGTGGGGGGCTTGAGGGAAAGGGGAAGCCATCTGAGGCTCTCTCGAGGGCTGTCGCGGAGTGTGTTGTTGCATCTGCTGCACACCGGGGAAGCTTCCTGGAGCACCGAAGGGCTCCTGGACGGGAGTGTGCTGCTGAGGCATGTTCATGGCGCCAGACAGGGGTCGTGACTGGGCGCGCATTGAAGCCTCAACCTCTTCAAGGCTCATCATCTTTCTGCTAGCAGGAGTCGAGGGCTTGAACTGGGGCTCCTGTTGCTGCTGCTGCTGCTGCTGCTGCTGTTGGTTGGGTCTTTTGGAAGGAAGACCCCAGATGCTGGCATTGGCTTCGAGCTGAGGGATGTACTCGGGCTTGGAGTAGTTTTCGTAACCAGAACGAGCGGGCTTGGGTTGTTGCTGTTGCTGGTGTTGGAAGCGCTGCTGGTTCGGGGGAGGTTGACGGGCATAGTGAAGTGCCTGCTCTTCTTCCAGAGTACCGGCGACCTTGTTGGTGGTGCCGAAGAAGTCGAAGTCCTTGCCTACACGGCCACCACCACCAAAGGTATCGTCGTTGAAGGCATCGCCAGCCTCGTCGAGCTTGTCACCCAAGGCATCGTATGAATCATCGAAGTTGAGGCTGCGGCGTGTTCAGTCAGGATCGAGAGCATTGCATCCAAGTGACGAGACTCACACGTCGCCCTGCTCGGCGGCATTGTCGCGATTGGCAAAGGCAAAGGCATCCTGCTGGCCGGCAAAGAAGCCGCGACCAGCATCTCTGTCTTGCTTGTCCCGAGGGAGGTTCGTGTCGAAGCCGAAGAAAGACATGATGAGTAGCGAAAGCTTGCGGAAACACTAGGGAGGGTGGGAGGGGTTGAACTGCAGTCGACCGAGGACTACAGATGTCGAGACTTGTCAACTCCAGTCAATCACTGAAGGCTGGTACAAGTAGTGAAAGTGACGCGCGGGGTATGCGCTCAGGAAGAATGCGGCGGCGGTATCAAGCAGCAGCAATATGACGGCGGCGGGCCAGCTCGACTCTCTCAGCGATGAACGATGGACGGTGATGACATTGGCCGATACCCGGAGAATATCCGACTCGAAGTGCCAAGGAAATATCACGAAAAGTCACGAGAATCGCAGCCGGGTCTGAGGCTGAAAGTAGCCTAAGCACTATGCTGAGTACGGGCCAAGCTTGGGGATACGAATATATGTTGAACCGTTGCTTGCGTTGTTCTTGCGTACGCAGGGATGATTGGACTTTTGTGTCAAGGGAAGCTCTAGCCACACTCCTGAAGGGCTGAACGCGCGGTGGTCTGCTCACCCCTTTTTTCACCCCTACAAGCTGTGAGAATACATAGATAGCACGCTGCTTTTAATACAAATTGCGCACGTCGCCCAGCTGTATCGGGACGATCGCTTCCTTCCCTTCTTCATCTTGTCTCTTCCTTCTCGCCGTTCACTATATGGGACGTTAGGCATTTGTCTCAATCCCGTAGCCACTCCTTTAACACCTTTGGCTTTTCTCCGCCAAACCCTTCTCCACAAATAGCGCGAGTCGTCGGACCTGCTGCTATTCCTGCCCTCGTGGCATTTTAACGACAACTCTCCCCTTCCTTTCTGTTTCAACTGACCTGTTTCCGACTCCATCGCAACAATGGCGGCCAGGTATCTGCGATACATCGTCTTTGCGATTGTCGCACTTGTCGTCCTCTTCTTCATTTCCAGCTCTTCATCAGTCCCCGGACGCGAATATGCCCAGAGTGCCACAGACTTGCTTAAGGACTCGAGTTCAAGATGGCGTGGCTCGCAAGAGTCCCACGGCGATGTCAAGGAATCTCACCCTGACCAGGGCACCACCCCCAACACCCACGCCGGTCTCCCTCCCGCAAAGGACCCCGGTCCTCGCATGAACGCCACCTTCGTTACTCTTGCCCGCAACTCGGACGTTTGGGAGATTGCTCGTTCCATTCGCCAGGTCGAAGACCGCTTCAACAAGAAGTTCAACTACGACTGGGTCTTCCTGAACGACCAGCCCTTTGACGACCAATTCAAGAAGGTCACTTCGGCCCTGACTTCCGGAAACACAAAGTATGGCGAGATCCCCAAGGAGCACTGGTCTTTCCCCGAGTGGATTGATCAGGACAAGGCTGCCAAGGTGCGCGCCGACATGGCTGCCAGAAAGATCATCTACGGAGACTCGATCAGTTACAGACACATGTGTCGTTACGAGTCCGGCTTCTTCTTCCGTCACCCCTTGATGCTCGATTACGAATGGTACTGGCGCGTTGAGCCCAGCATTGAGCTCTTCTGCGACATTGAATACGACACTTTCAAGTTCATGGCCGACAACAAGAAGAAGTACAGTTTCACCCTCTCTCTGTACGAATATGTCGAGACTATTCCCACCTTGTGGGAGAGCACCAAGAAGTGGATGAAGAACCACCCCGAGCACATTGTCGAGGGCAACTCGATGGGCTTCCTTTCCGACGACGGTGGTGACACTTACAACCACTGCCATTTCGTAAGTATCTCCGCAAGCAGCTAGTTTCAATCAGTCTACTAATTCATATCCAGTGGTCCAACTTCGAAATCGGCAACCTCGACTGGCTCCGCAGCCCCGCCTACCTCGACTACTTCGACGCCCTCGACAAGGACGGCGGTTTCTTCTACGAGCGCTGGGGAGATGCCCCCGTCCACTCCATCGCAGCCGGCCTGACACTCAAGAAGGAGGAAATCCACTTCTTCAACGACATTGCCTACTACCACGTTCCCTTCACCCACTGCCCCACAGGCGAGCAGTACAGAATGGACCACAAATGCCACTGCAACCCCAAGGACAACTTCGACTGGAACGGCTACTCATGTAAGAAATCCCCTTTCCACTGCTACACATGAAAATGGCAATCACTGACTTTCACTGCAAAGGTACCGCACGTTACTACGAACTCAACAACTTGGACAAGCCCGCGGGCTGGGAGCAAGAGAACAACTGACTCTCCAAGAAACGCTTGTCATGGCCCATCATCCTCCTCATCGTCCTCTCCGTCCTCGTCGGCTGCTTCATCCTCCTCCTCTCCATCCGCCCCGTCCTCAATCTCGTACACTCTATGCGAAACAAGCGTTCCCGCTACGAGCCGCTTGGCCCTCATCACATGTCCTCGCCGCAGCGAAGAGAGATGATCAAAAACATTTATTAAGAGATTGAGAAGGCACAAATGGAGATCACCGGATTTTCTTTCTTTCTTGCACGAGTAGTTTTTATTTCTTCTCTGACTTAGTTTTTGGGTTGGTGGTTGATAAGGCACAGATGGGGATTACCAACTGGGAGTGTGTAGGAATATAAAAGGCACAGAGGGCGGCGTTTTCACATGATGAGGGCACAGTTGCTGTCCATGGCGATGCATGCCTTTTTTTTTTGCACCAGAGAAAACAAAAGAAAATCAGATAAACGCATTTGAAAAATTGACTCTTATATTCTTTCGACTAGTCGTGAATGGGGTTGAGTCGTACTTTATCGATCAAGTATACTTTGCAGGCGGTTGGGCATAATTACTGTTTTCAACACTTGAACACGACTGAATGTGTGAGAATTCCAAAAGCACAACATGACACTTTATAATAGGTGAGTGTGTCACACGCTTGCAAGAATAGGTGGAAGAAGACCAGAAAGTTCAATTGAAGATTAAGTAATTACTGCTGCTTTTTGGCGCTCGTGAATCTATCGAGTCGTCCTTGACCAGTGTCCTTTTTCAGCAACATTCTGCCGGTGACTCTTCTTTCCTTCGTATGTGGTTAATTGGATGAAGTGCTCGTCCTAACGAAAAGCATAGTCGCTTTTCTTGCATTGGTATGTGTACGAAGCAATTGTCATATTCGTAATGTTGGAAACAATGACCTTCTTGTTTCGTCGTAGTTCGTAGCCTCGGTTGGCGGCGTGGGTCAAGTTGCTGTGCTTGATTGATTTCATGGAGTGTTCTGTAGACTTTCGGCTCTCGTCCTCTGTCATGTGGATGGCGCAGAGATCATACTCACTTCTTGTCCACGACCATGATGTGAAGACCGTCCTTGCAGGTGATTTCTGCAATCTGTTTCTTGGTTTCGCTCCAAGGAACCCTGAACAAGCCAGAGTTGATCTTGGGCATCCAGATCAGCTTGGGTCTCTCAACCATGTTCTCAATCTGCTCAACCAGATGTTCCACTGCTCTTTCGGTCTGTTCCAGAATCTTGTCCTTCTTGTCCTTACCTCTGCCATACTTGCGACTGGTGAAGAGGCAACCGACCCAATGGTCCCCGCCAACACTTTGTGGAGGAATGATGAGGCATGTTCCGATGATGGCTTCGATACCGTTGTCACGGCAGTGGTTGGAGTATTTGGCGTAATGGTCAGGGTAGTTCTTTTGGAATTCGTAGGCGATGCCTTTGTTCCAGCTTCCTTCGCAGTTGCAGGCGTGGAGGAGGAGGGACTTGGGGGGCGCGGCAAAGAGGTCGCCCTTGTACTCTGAAAAAACGATGGCAGGCTCTTCTTCGTCGTCTTCATCATCATCATCATCTTCTTCTTCTTCGTCATCCTCGGGAACAGGGACTGGTGCCTTGCCAGATTGCTTCTTGGTGGTCGAAGGGGTAAAGGTCTTCGGTTTTGCCTTTGTGACTTTACTGGTCAAGTCATCGTCATCGTCCTCCTCGCTGTCATCCTCAGATTCGCTGTCGGTCTCACGACTGTTAGTAGGTTTGGCAGGTACCTTCTTGACGGTTGGCTTGGCCTTTGTGCCTTTCCTGACCTGGTTGGCGGATTCGTCTGCAGATTCGTCTTCGGTATCACTCTTGGATGGCTTGACGGTGGCCTTATTGACGGGCAACTTCTTAGCGGATGAGGTGGGAGCCTTGGACTTGGGCTTTGTGGCTTTGCTGCCATGCACGGAGGCGTCGTCCTCGGAGTCATCTTCATCACTGGCCTTGGACAGGTTGGCGGATGTCTTCTTAGCGGCTAGCTTCTTGACATCCGACGAGGTTGCCTTGGGCTTGAGCTTCTTGTCGCCGTCGTCACTATCATCCTCGGAGTCAATTTCCACTGTAGACTTCTTTGTGAGTAATGATTCAGAAGTCTTGGGCTGTGAGTCGTCTTCGTCACTCTCATCGTTGTAGTTTTCCACAATGTCGCGACTGCTTAATGGTGGTTCGATCAGTTGTTTCTTAGCAGCCGGGGACGCAGAAGTGTCGGTATTGGCCTCGATGCTGCTTCTGCTCGGAGCGACAACTTCCTCGACGTCGTCATTGTCACTCTCGTGAGCTCTCTTGAGGGTCTCCTTTGCAATGGCAGACTTTGTGGTAGCAGCAGGTTTCTTTGGCTTTTCTTCTTCACTCTCATCTTCGGCATCTTTACTCTCATCATCGTCGTTGTTGGTAGACTTCTGGGCAACCTTCTTCTTGGTGCCGTGAGCCTTCCTGGACTTAGTGATGGGTGCCTTTACCTCGGTAGCAGAGGTCTTATGCTTTGCGGGTTCACTGATGTCATCGCTGGAATCATCGTCGTCGTCACTGTCATTTGATCTCTTGATGATTGGCCTTCTGGCCTGTTTCTTGCTCGCTTCCGAGGTTGAGCTCTTCGGCTTGGCAGAATCTGACATTGTGGAAGACTTGGTTGTCGAGCGAGGAGACTTGCGTGTGGAGCGTGTAGTAACTTCACCATCTGGTGCTTCCTTTCTCTTGACCATGTTGATGGATAAATGTTGTTGTTGAGAAGAGGAAGGAGTAGACGAATTGACGAGGCAATAAATAGAAGACGTAGTGATAGTGAAGAGTCCGGATGTGATTGGCTGACAGTCACGTGTTTGCTGACCAGATTCTCAGCCCTACGGGATTGGGAAGTTGGGAAGTCGCGAAGTGCAACGAATTGTTCCGACGACGACGTCTAGCCTCCTCAGTTGCAGCAACCTCCGTCCAGCGCCCCGTCTCCTCTCACATCCCACAATGTCTCTTCTCTCAGTCTCGACGGCAGCCTCTCTGGCTCGCCAATGCGCCCGCCCCTCGGCCGTCCGCTCGTCTGTCGCCGCCCTCCAGGTCCGCAATGCTGGTTCCAGCGCCACCACCGCCGAGAGCTACTCCTCGCCCTTCCGTGGCACCAGCAACCACCGCGACACCACCGCCATCCCCGACTTCAAGAAGTACCGCAGCACTGGCGGCGAGACCCAGAACAAGGTCTTCCAGTACTTCATGGTCGGCACCTTCGGCGCTGTGACCGCTCTCGGCGCAAAGGCCACCGTTCAGGGTATGCCCGCACCCTCCAATTGGACACAACCAGCCAGCAGCCACGGTTCTAACACATACCGCAGACTTCCTCGTCAACATGTCGGCCTCCGCCGATGTCTTGGCTCAGGCCAAGGTTGAGATTGATCTTGCCGCCATCCCCGAGGGCAAGAACGTCATCATCAAGTGGAGAGGAAAGCCCGTCTTCGTCAGACACCGTACCGCCGACGAGATCAAGGAGGCCGAGGACACTAAGTGGGAGGCTCTCCGTGACCCCCAGCCGGATGCCGACAGAGTCAAGAAGCCTGAGTGGCTCGTCATGTTGGGTACGTTCTTCTGCCCCAGTCGACACGAAATAACAAACAGTACTGACATCTACATCAGGTGTCTGCACCCACTTGGGTTGTGTGCCCATTGGCGAGGCTGGTGACTTCGGCGGCTGGTTCTGCCCTTGCCACGGTTCACATTACGACATTTCTGGCCGTATCCGCAAGGGTCCCGCCCCTTTGAACCTCGAGGTTCCCGAGTACGACTTCGTCGAGGAGAACTCCATGGTCATTGGTTAGAGAGTTATTTCCTCCAATCTTTCGACTTTTTAATGCTGGGTAAAATGGACAATAGACGAGAGCGAGCAACACAAAAAACGCAAAAACGACTTCAAAAACGTACTTCCAATATCGCGACCACGACAATTGCTTCAATGCGATAGACAGACCTTTGTTGTGTTTTGCGGAGCCTTTCTCTCACCCGACCACCCAACTTCTCACCCCTACCATCTACCTATCAACCTCCGCCCCATTTTTTCCTTTTTCTCTCCTCTTTTCATGTCTTCTGTACTGTACATGTATTTCAGCAGCATTTGACTTTTAGAGCATCGTGTACAAAAGTCGCTTGCCATTCTATTCCCTCTTTCCTCTGGCTCCCAACACGTGCAGTGCACCTGATTCTAACTGCTAGGAAAACATATCGGCGAATTGAAGGTGAACGTCAATCCGACACGAGTCACCTACATACTGACAGCAGAGAGAACGAGTAGAGAAAATCGAAACGGTGTGCCTACATATCAAAGACTCATTCGCCCAACGTTGACGGACGCCTCTACACAAACGTCATAGCCAAAGCCAAGCTTTCGAAAAGACACAACATCGATTCTCGACTTCGCCATAAAGAATCAGAGCCCAAAGTCATAGCAGCCCAATATTCAAATTCGACAAGAGTAAGATGATTGGTTGTCTAGCCGCGCGCGTGAAAGGTGCAGCTTACATATCTTCAATCTACAACTAGGTCTTACCTATTTGCTACAAGTACTGTTCGCATTCCCCTCATCGACTACAATCAGTTTCCTCCAGAGTACGTCTTCCTGCAATGATTGATCCCGACTACCGTTTCTGGGCCGATGGAGGTATGACCGATTATCTCGACGACGAGGTCTTCGTCATGGACTGGGACCAGCAACGCCACTACACAATTTCTGGCCCTTCGAGCTTTTTGAAAATAGAAGATGAAGAGAAGGATGGATGCGCAGCAATTGATGTTTTGAGACGCTACATGAATCAACTTGACCCTGGCGTTCACACGATCCGGGTCGATGCGGAAGGTTCCCTTGTCTCGACTTCATCCAATCCCGAAGAGGATCCAGAATATGCCATTTTCTATCCGAGTCTTCATGACGCCCCCAGTCTTCAAGGATGTCCGACCATAGAAAAGTCGAAACTGGTGGAGCTGGATCGTTTTGGTCCTGGCGTAGATCTCGCGAGTTACAAAGATGAGGACGGCATTGTCAAGAAAGTGGTGTTCAAAAGTGCGCCGATCATGCAGTTTAGAGGGCGAAGGTGGTGGGAAATCAATATGCTCTACTCTTTGCCTCGACACCCTAACCTTGTCCCTCTGGATCGCATTGTTGTTGATAACATGACATCGCAGCACATCCTGGGGCTCACTGTTCCATACATATCTGCACACACCATTCATGATAATCGCAAGCAGATATTCAAGCTCGATTGGCTATGTCAGTTGACGTCCGTGGTTGACTTTTTGAACTTGGAGCTGCGAGTCGCTCATCAAGATATCGCGCCTAGAAATATCATCTGTCTTGAACAAGCATCAAAAGGCCATCAGCTCCAACTGTTCGACTTCGATCGCGCGAGCTCGATTGGACAGCTCGGGTGGGCTGAGGAGCTAAACGACATCAAGGGTGTCATCTTCACTCTATACGAGATCATCACACTGGATGATTCATATCAGCGCTTGCCGCCGTCGGAGCGAAACCTGGATGTAGTGATGAATCTCGAGAACTGGCCACAACGACGCAACCTGGATGTCGAAGTTCAGATTCTTCGAAAACACCTGGAGGAATGGGTCCAATGTCGCAAAAACATGGCTCCGAATATACAGGAAGCAACATCGCCTCCAAGGATTCCCGAAATGCCAAAACCAAGACCTATAGTGGACGACATCGATGAAAATGGAACGCCTGTCTACGTATCATTGCCACGAACTCAGCGTCATTTGGCAAGGAAGTACGGTAATTATGTTATTTCCTGGGAGCGTCCGCCCAGCGTCATCAACCCCTCAAACTAGAACAGTCGTGTTCAGTAGCACGAGAGGAAATTTCTCTCCTGCTTGAAAGCGATCATACCTAGCAGTCTAGCGGATCTTCTTGAGGGAAGTGGAGTGGAGCGTGTCGGCAGTCTAAGCTTTCTTGTCGGCTTTTAATGACCTTGGTCGCAGGATTCTTAATGATGGGCGAGGGGGAGGTTCTGCCGGTCTAGTCCTTCTTGTTGGCCTTTACGACCTCGGCCGCAGGGGTTCTGATAATGGGCGTCTTCTTTAAGCCCTTAGATATCGTAATATGCTTCTTTAAGCTGGCTAACTTGGCTGGCGGTGAAGGTAGTATTCTTGCCGACCATGCCACTAGTGATCCTACGGGTATTCATCGCGTCGGCGAGAGCTGATGCTCTTGTAGCGACCATTATTGGGCTTTTGCTGGAGTATATATGAGATTTCTTGGGGTAGATCGCGTGCAGGGGGAGAACAACTGTGTCGTCAGTTTTTTGGTGAATGATCAGACAAGATGGGCGGAGGGAATTTGGTTCGCGTTGCAAAAAGTGTGTGCTAAGCAAGGGTCTTAAACGAAGCTCTTGCAATGCGAAGTAGGACATCAAGACTCCTCGCCGCGTCGCCGCAGGATTTCAAACATAGAGATGCTTTCTTCTCCGTTATATAAGTGACGGTGATGTATAGCCGGGCGTAGGACTCCTCGTAGTCTCCTTGGTGGATTTTCACAGTCTCTGGGTGATCTGCAAACAGTCAGCTTAGCTCTAGGATAGGGTTAACTAGGAGAAAGACTTACATCCTTCGGGCTCTCTAGCAGTGATTAGCAGAGGCTTAGCTTGAACCTCCCTCGACCGCTGCATAGCTGCTACGGCCGAGGGAGTAAGGTGCTCCTCGCGTTGCTGCAGGATTTCGAACAGAGAGATGCTTGCTTCCCCGTTGAACGAGCTACGGCGACGTAACTCCGGGCGTGGGTGGTCTTCTGTGCCCGGTTGACGGGGCGGGATAGCATCTGTGCCGGAGATGGTCACGTCTCGCATTTCTATGCGAGCCACTGCTTTCCGGGCCTAATGCGCTGCACGCTTTTAGACTCTAAGGAATAAGAGAGCAAGATGTTATAATAGAGAGGTGCCTTATTACGAGGATGATTGGACGAGGAGGGTGACAAGAGTGATAGTGTAATGAAGAATATTGTTGTGTGAACGAGAGGAGATGTCCTTTTGACCGATCACGTTGCGGGTCAATACGCAAACTTAGGAACGGGACCGATGACGACAAGACATACCTCTTTGTTTATATTACTCTTGCTTATAGTTAGGAGCTGTGTCAAGGGTGTCAATGCAGAGATAATGGCGCGCAAAAGATGTGTCGGTGTATGTAACTAGTAGTCGAGCTACATTAAATTGGGGGAACGCCAATGGATGTTTTTCCGTAAGCCTGCTTGAGACTATTGCTGATAGCTTCAATGTACACAAGGACACGGAAGCAGGAACCAGTTGCGGATGGGAAAGGAGAGGTGCTTACGCGTGGACACCGGGAATGACCACAACATCTACACGGTTGCCTAAATCATGGCAGAACGGGCAGGGTTCGAGCGGGTGTGGACTGTCGATGACCCTGTTCCAGGGGTTCTCTACCTCGTCTGCGCCGACGGTGTGACCCGAAGGGTTGGTGTGGGTGATGTGAAAGTCTGGGCCCCTGCGGCAGATGTTGCGCGTCAGAATCATTGCTGGTAGACGTTGTCTTGAATTGGTGTTGTTGGGAAAAGAGAGTTGGAGAGACGTGCGCAGAGTGGAGTTGTAGGTAGGTGTGAAAGCGCAGGCCGACTGCGAGATATCTGCTGTTATGCTGCCACGATTTTGGAATATTGTGGTTGTATGCTGCCTGTTAAAGAGGATTGAAAGGTTGATGGTTGGAAGCATGCCAGCTAGCCGCGAGGATTGGGGTATAGGGGGTTTGAGGTTCAGGATCGAGCTCCGCAAGGTCGGCAAGGAGATCGTTGACCGAGCTTCCAACTGTCTGGCTCTGGTCGGTTGGGTTAACCGAGTCCTTAGTTGCAAACCACAAATGCATCACCAGATCATCAGGGAAATGCTTGCGTGCGTTGGCTTTTTAGGCCATCATCGAGGTAAAAGATCCTTACCCGAGCTTCTCGAGGCATGCGGTGCAAGTCATCTTGAACCCTGTGACCGGTCAATATCGACCATGAGGAGGAAAAGAAGAAGAAGAAGGAGAAAGAGAAAGAGAAAGAGAAGGAAAAGGAGCATCATGTATCTCAAGATCATACCTTGTAGTCGGCGGCACTGGTATTGATGAGTCCTCGTTTGGAAGACAGAGAGAACGAATGGATGATGAGGAAGATTGTCTGCGCAACACCACGATAATGTATAGTATGTTGGCTGATGTTGATTGGAAAGGAAGAGTGCAGGCCAGATTCGTAAAAGAAGATCCATCAGCTCTTACGCCTTTATAAACACACCGAATGAGTGCAAGACTGGACTTGGAGAAGCCGGCTAGAGCCAGATATATATATCCTCTGACTACAAAGAATGTAAGCTCTTAAAGGCTCTACTGCATCTGGAAGCTTCTTAGACATGTTGCGTTGGACTAAGTTGGCAGCGGTCAAGAGTTGTGGGCTAGTAGCAAGCACAAACATGAGCATCCTTTGACCAGATTTGTCGACAAAGGTTCGAGCATCGACTCGCAAAACAATGGCGACGGCTTGGATATTTGGTGGTTAGTTTCGATAGCCAGTATGTGTAACATCCAACATTCAGTTTATCGTTCAAACCAGTCATTCTTTGTCACAAACCGTGATGAAGAAGTTTGTAAAGAAGTTAGATATTTTGCTTGTCAAGTTCAACCAAACGAACCAGACTTCATCATCAGCTTCCTCTTCACGGCTTCAACCTTCTTTGAGAGTTGGATCCTCTTCTCAGATCCTGAAGACCTTGCTAGACATCGATGGCTGGTGAGGCGGTCGGCCGTGAGTGAGAGGACTGAACGAACGGGAGCTTCACTATACACAAAGCAATAAGACCCGTTCTATTGTTGATACCGGTCTCGATCGCGTAAGTTGAAGGTCACAGGGCAAACATGTCTCAGTTTGAAAGTGTCAAGCACAAGCATTTGCCAAAAGTTGAAACCGCAGGGGACAAGGAAAAGAAGCCAGCCAAGTCCAGAGTGGTAGAAAGTTTAGGCTAGACCTGCCTGCAACGAAGCACCGGCACTCGCCAACTCGAACGTCGCTTTCTCATCCTGCATCGTCGAAACGACAGACAATTCCTCGCTCGGAAACAGATCCAGCGATGGCCGTCATGATCAGTCTGCTCGATAGAGGATATGGAAAATCCTCCACACCCGACGGGCAGATCTCCATCGCCTCCGCATTCTCCGCACTCTACCCCTCGGTGACATCTTGCCAATCGCTTACATCTTCTTGCCGATCATACTCGGGGGCACTGTTTCATATTACCCGAACGTGCACGTCTTCTCAAAACCATCCGTTCTCGCTTGAGCATAGACAAGAAAACCCGCCGGCCCAGATGCTGTTGCTAAAGATATTCCGTCAATAGGCACAGCCGGGTCGCCTTTCTTGGCTGACCAGCCTGTCCTGTAGGTGGATGCTGAAATGCAAATATTAGTAAAGTTTCGCGAGCATGCTTTGGTAGTATGTTAGAGATATCTCGGCGTTCATTAACACGAGGGAGCCGAGTATACTGGTGACACAGGAAGAAATGTAGGGTTTATATAAGGTAGAGGGTGTCGCTGGTATACCTACTCGAAAGCATCAACTTCCTTTTGACAAACAACAGACCAGTCGACTTCTTTCCAGAGCATCAACTTATTCAACATGCTCAGCACAATCATTCCCCTGGCTCTTGCCCTCGTGGGTCAAGTTGCTGGCCAGACCGTATACTTGACCGGAGACTCGACCACAGCTCCTGGAGGTGGTGGTAAAGGCACAGAAGGTAAGAAGATCTTTCTAGCTCTCATGATATAAGCATCAGACTGACATATACTTTTCACAGGCTGGGGCCAATACTTGCACTACTCGATGAAGATCCCGGTCGTCAACAAGGCCTTTGCTGGACGTTCTGCTCGCAGCTTTACTCGTGAAGGTCGTTTCGACGAGGTTGGCAAGCTCATCACAAAGGGAGACTTTGTGGTCATCGAGTTCGGTCACAATGATGGAGCCAGCTCACCTGATAATGGCCGTTCCGATTGCCCCGGCAGTGGCACCGAGACTTGCCAATACACCTACAAGTAAGGCAACCTTCATAATCTTCATGATGCTTAAAAACAGTCTCTGATTCGAATTCTCCAGCGGCGTCACCGAGACCGTCCACACCTTCCCCTACTACCTCGAGCAAGCAGCAAAATCCTTCGTAGCAAAGGGCGCCCACGTAATAATCTCCTCCCAAACCCCCAACAACCCCGACGAATCCGGCGTCTTCGTCTCCACCCCTCCCCGCTTCGTCGCCCTAGCAAAGACCGCCGCCACAAATGCAAAGGTGGATTATGTTGATCACAACGCTTATTCTTTCGCTGCGTACAAGCCTTTGCCCGTGTCGACTGTAAACAGCTATTTCCCTAATGATCATACGCACACGGCGCCCAAAGGTGCGGATTTGGTTGCTCAGGCTTTTGTTAGGGGACTGGTTTGTGGTGGATCGTTGTTGAGCAATTATGTCAAGAATGCTACTGCTTCGATTGAGGGATCTTGCCTGTGAGCGGGATGGGTATTGGTCGTTGAACAGAAGTTTATAGCGGAACAAACTCAATTTTCGCTTCAAGAATGGCAAGCTCATTATCGTCGCCATCTTTGTCTTCCACTACTACAGTACCATTCAAAAATCTCGTGCACTGGCTCTTTTTGATGCATCCTTCACCCAATCACCCAAGTCGTGGTTTCCTCGGATCATCAATCGTGCATACAATCATGCGTCCCATATTTTTCCGATCTATCCCTGAGACTTTTTGGAAAGCATTCCTTCGTTCTGGTTAGTAAATATTTGGAGTTGGCACTGGTGGAGACGGGATGTTGACTTATGTGTGTAGAGATACCTGGTTTAAAGAGCGCGGTTCATTGAGGATTCGGTGTGAGTATGGGTTTTGAGGACGATGATATCAAGGAAGGGGAAAGTGATGGGATGTTGAGGGAGAGAGGGAGATGAAGTCAGAGGGTCATTTTCGAAGATGAAACGTGCGAAAGGAGTGATACTTGGTGAGATATGCATGATCAGAAGACTCATCGTTCTCCTGTTGCTTTGAAGATCTGAGATGACAAGATCTACAAGAAAACTAAAAGATCTTGCTCAACACCCTCTGCACATCCTCGCTCTGCTCCGACTTGCCCGAATCCTTGATCCTCTTACTCTTGACCTCATTCTGCTTGAAATCTCTCGTCAACTCCCTCACTCTTCCTACAGGCTTAGCAGGAGCGGCACCAGCCCTATCCGCCTGAGCAGCCTTCTTCGCCCGCATACCCTCCAACATCTTACTCCTCTCCACATCCTCCACGAAACTCTTATTCTCCCTCCTCGTTCTGGCAACTTCAGCCCTCAATCTAGCAGCACGCTCCGCATTCTCATTCGCAATCTGCTCGGTCAAATGACTCCATTTGAAGCCCGTCAAATACTTCATATTCCACATATCATCGTGATAGAAGTTTCCCTTTTTTCCACCGATGATGTTGCCGTTCAATGTCTCCGCGGCGGCTTTTGCGTCTTTTTTGTTGATGAATTCGACCCAGCCGTCTGTGAAGGACTTTTTCTTGTTGCCGCCGTTGCGGACGCGCTGTTTTTGTGCCACGGGGTCTTCGGGGGTGAGGAACACGCGCCCGATTTCGCCGTAGGGTGTGAGGTAGTGTTTCAGCGTCGCGGGCTTCATGAATGGAGGGATGCGGGAGATGTAGATTACGCCGGTCTTCTTGGCTGCCTTTTGCGATTTGAGGAGTTGTTTCTGGGTGAGTGGCTTTACGGTCTTTTCCTTTGTCGTGGTGTGGGATTCTGTTGCGTCTTCGAGGTTGTCGTTGTCGTCTTCGTCGTCGTCTTCTGGTACGAAATCATCGGCGTCTTCGTCGTCTAGTTCGAAGCGGCCTTTGGAGACAGCAGGTACAGGTTTTGCGGCAATAGCACTCGTCTTGTCGAGAGCTTCCTCGTCCTCCTCGTCGAAGTCGGCTTGTGAGTCGTCGTCAGAGTCTTGATCCACTCGTCGTCGCTTGATTGATCGCGCGCCACGGCTTTCTTCCTGATCCTCTGAATTGTAGCCGACGTCCTCCTCATCGCTGAGCTCGTGGTCCAGAAATTCATTGCGCTTGCGACTAGTCATGATTGTGGTGTCTGGCGTATTTCCAAAAGCAGATATTACGTCAAGGTCGTCCTTTTGCGAAAGAGCGATGATCAAAGTTGGATATGTTCGGAAAAAAGTCCAGCGCTTTGGCGTTGTGCTGTCGATAAGCATTTGTGCTATCGATAAGGATTTGTGCAGATGTGCATAGTTATGCCACACGACTCACAACTTCCTTCAGCGTTTGAGACTGCTCTTCTTCTCACTGTCACAGAACACGAATTTGTCAAGATTAGAAAAAGAAAGACGAGATGATCGTTTGAATACTAGGCAAGATGCCTGAAATCGCTATGGTTTTTCAATGCCGTGAACGCTCTCAAGGCAGTCAGTCTTGCCTTTCCTCTAATAGTCTATAGAAGCCGAACACAATGGAGCAGCAAACCTTTGTGAGGAGGGTCTCTAACAGCCGAAATCAAAGTTATGTCTAATGAAAGGTATTCTAATGGTGCTCAGTGGTGTTGACTGCGAATAAAAAAATCAAGACCAAAATGACAAGCAAAGAACAGCACTATCGCCCAACTCAACAGCAACAAAACCAGCTCAGCATCCTACCCACCCATCCGATCGCTCTGAGCAAGCCATTTCTCTCGTCCTTGTGCTTATCACGAGCTCCGTCTTCATGGAGCTCCACCCATTCACCACCCCAAAGGCGAAGACAAGCATGACGTGTTCCCGATTTCGCACACTTACAAGCGGGAATAGCAGGAACCGGACCGCCAAAAACAACAGCAGCGGTGATTGGGAGACATGAAGTGCAGCAAGGTTGAGCACGCACCCGAGCTTCGGAGAAACGAACACCAGCAGGGGCTATGTCGTGTGTGCAGGGTTCGGCGCAGCAGCAATGCGTGGCCATCTCGAGATAGGGGACGCCACGGCAGCATATATCGATCACCGGATGAACATGGCGGAGAGATGGATCTGCAGCAGATGAGGGCTCCGCTCTTGCATCTGGAGTTAGCTCGCGGTAAGATCTTGAGGAGGTGTGAACTTCCGAAGAAGTAGAAGTGTCAGCTGCAGATGTGGTTGTCGTTGCCCAAGACTCCTCGACTGTGCCGGCGATAGGGCCATCGGCATTGTTGTCCCAAGTGCTTTCTCCTGTCTCAGCATCGTTGGTAGTAGCAGGTTCTTGGCCCCCAGTTCCGTAGTCGTGACGAAGAGTTCTGCCTGCGCAGCGTGGACAGTAGATATGGTTGTATTCCCAGTATCCACCGCAGTTGTCACAATAGATGTGTCCTACATGGGCTGGATCAACTCCATCGAAGTCGTGGCGGCGGTTTTGCAGGCGCGTCAATGGACGAGGAGAAGAGTCCCTAGGTTCTTGCTCTCTTTCTTCCTCCGTCTCCGTCTCTGTCTCGGTGGTTGTGTCGAAGTCTGGGGCTATGGCGTAGTGGACTGGATGTTGCTTACGGAACGCTTCCATGAAGGGAACTGCGGTTTCCAACACCTCGTGGTGGATGGTAGTCTGAGCGCTGTCGGAAGATTGAGGGCTGCTGTGGACAATCGCAGAAGCATTCCGGCTGGTTGAGGGTCGATTGGTGTCGATATTCAAGTTTGGTGGAGCGCTGTGTCTGCGGCCAGTATCATAGGTCTTGTTCAGGGGCTCTGTGTCATCTGCGCTGTGACTGCTATAACGCCCGAAGCTGATAATCCTGAGAAAGCGACGGCGCAAAGAGCCTGGTGGGCCCGAGGAAGGCATGGTTGGGTCTGTGAACTCAGTAATGCTGGCTGAGAATTGCAGAGAGGAAACAAGATCCCCCAGATCTCCAATCGTGTTGCTCAATGTGCGGAGATGTGTGTATATGCTGCTGGCGGACTCATTGGGATATGGGTTAGACATGGTTGACTGGAAGTGTTGCCAAGCGTGAGTGAGATGTGTTGGACGATAGAATCTGGGCTAGACATGAGATTTACTGAATATGAGACTCTTCAACCGAAACACGAACTTGGTAGAAGGAACGGATGACTAGTGACAAAGAAGTTTCGAGTTGACCAGACCTGCAGGCAAACAATCCATCCTTTTCGCTGGCTTTCCAAAATATGCAATGAGCAAATATTACGCATTCAATCATCGAACTCACACAGCGATGGCTGTGGCTTTGGACAAGGCTTCCATCGACGAGGTTCGTTCATTGTGCATCACACACATGGTCATACAGTCGACCAAATCCTTGGCTACTCGAATGTCAGTATGGCATTTTGTGTCTCATAAGAGCAATCGAAGACTCACCAGTCATCCTCCTCACAGAATCATCGCCTTCGTCTCTGCCATTCATACGGGTATACATCAAGACAAGTTCGTTGCGCTCCTTGCGACATTTCTCGTACAAGCGCAAGCGTTCAGGAATCTGCTGTATGGTGGTTCCGAGAGGAAGGAGTACAGCGACTGAGATTGCATCCTCAATAGCCATAGCTCCGCCCTGGCCCATGTCTTTCATTGTGTTAGCTTTGAGTTTCATGCACATACAAACAGGATGTCTTACATGGTTGGAAAGGGTGAGCAGCATCGCCGATGATAGCAGAAGGGCCATCACACCATTTAGGCAAAGTCTTCATGTCGTACATATCCCAGATCTTGAGACTGTCACCAGAGTTCTCCATAGCAGCATGGACCGCGGGACAGAAGTCTTTGAAAGCACGAAGCATCAGATCTCTGTTTCCAGAAGTGTTGTATGCTACCAAGCATTAGTATGTCATCAACTCTGGTCTTGAGGTTACTTCATAATACCATCTTCGCCGATCGAATCTGGATCCTGGAACTCCGATGAGGGAGCAAAAGCACACATGTTCATGATTTTGTCATCAGAGCATGGGTATGCCACCAGACGGCGGTCTGGAGCCGACCATTCGACAAAAGCACCAGGTGTCTCGATAGACACACGGTCCGTTCTTGGGTCAGCCAAGAGTGTCTCTTTCGGTACCAGCCATCGCATGGCTGATTTACCAACGGCGTATGGTTTGATGTCACCAGAGATGAGCTTTCGTGTGAATGACTATTGTGAAAATTAGTGGTATACTTCCGATAGTGTGTACGCCGTTTGCTTACGTGGAGACCATCTGCACCCAGAAGGACGTCGCCTTCGAACGTCTGCCCGTCTTCAAGTGTTACACTGGCGTTGAAGATGTCAATGTCCGAGACCTTGCAGGCCAAATGAAGCTTGACAGGAACACCAGGTCTGGATGTTGATGTCGACTCAGACTTCAACTTGTTGTGAAGATCAACGCGATGTACAAGGTACCATTCCTATGATTGTCAGGCTACTGAGATGGGTCTGTCTGCACCTGACTTACTGTTTGCCAGTGGCTTCTGTCTTCCGGCCCGAATACTTTGGTGTGGATGAGGTTACCACTCGAGTCGAAGCGACGCATCTGCAAGAAGAATCAGTATTACGATTCTCAGTTGACTATTTGATACACCCACCTGTCTCAAGAGAGTTCCGCCGACCTCACTAGGGCGAATATCCATCCATTCCAAGAGTGCTGTGGCATTTGGTGCCATATGCATGGCAGCACCGGTCTCGACAGCGAATCGGGATCTTTCGAGCACCTAGGCAGACGTGAGTAATAGTCCTTTAGCGATGTGAATTTGGACTGACCGTAACCACATGTCCCTGTTTTCGGAGTGCAAGCGCCGCAGTCAGCCCAGCAATGCCAGCTCCGATAATTGTAATCCTCAGCGGTTGTTGTTCCATGTCGACAGCCATAATGTCTCTTCAATCGAAAGAGCTTTCGTGAAAGATAGAGAGTCATGCTGATCCCAGGCCCCCCTCATTATATAGTAGCCTATAGTGACTTGTAACATTGCCGTGGTATGACAGCGGACTTCGGGTTTGAGGTGCAACCGAAATGCGCGAGCATGCACATTGAAAGTGATCGACGTCGTGATGATCCATTCATAGATTAGGCTTCGGCGACAAGCCACTCCCGCTCTCCCGAGAGACCCTGAACACCGCTCTCTTTTGAAGCACTGTGCGAATATTTCACTCTGTGTCCGGATCTTGAAGTCCGCTTGCCGAACGTCCTTCATACTTATTAGAGTCAGTTTGTGCAAAGGAGCATAAGATGTAGAAGATTGGTGTCTTTGCATAGGATATCGAGGTGCCGTTCTCGGCTCAAGCTTTCGGAGATCCGATATTAAGCTTGGCCAAATGCGGAGTGTGTGGGCTTGTGTTGCTCGAAGATGCTTGCATATAAATCTAGGTGCGAGCAATCTACTGAAAAACAAGAACATGTAGTGGATAAAGTGCGACCAACATGCATCGCGCGTTCGCTCACGAATTGATGCACTAATGATTGACGACCATCATGAAGAGAGGGCTGGTATTAAGATTAAAATATTGTAGGGTAACGAAAGCTTCGTAAAGTCTATCCCCAGCATGTCTTGTGTCTTGAGCAAATAGACAGCCTGTGTATCCGAGCGACCATGTCGGGTCCGATGCATCCAAGCCAGAGATAGGTAGCGCAATCAAATGATGATGTTTGGTCGTGACCATGTTGGCATTGAGATGAGCAATGGTCTGTAGTCGAAAAAAGTTCAAGAATAAGTCGGTCGTGAAGGCGGAGGAGGAGGGCGTAGAAACGGTTGCGAAGCAGTGGACCTCAAGGGAGGTGGACCAGTGTGAAGGCCAGCGGCACTAGCGGTACGGCTTCCTGGCGCAGTAGAAGGCACAGGCGAGACTCCAAGGCGTGCGCGAGGCTTCTTGGCCTTGTTACTTCTGCCACGAGAGGCGAACATGTCTTCAGGGATGTCGTTCCAGTTGTCTTGTGTGTTGTCGCTGGCTGTGGCGATCTTGGGCATGCCGTTCGGTGACCTCGGAGCGTTTTGTGGCGATTTGGGTGGCTTGCTGGAGTCGTCGTTGACAATGTGGGCAGCACCCTTGTTGACCAGCAATGCAGCGTCCTCGGATCTCAATTCCAGAGGGTTGTATTGCTCAAGAGCTTGCGATGCGCCGTCAATGCCGTGCTTGCGCTGGATGTGTGCGATGGTCTGGACATCGTAGACCATGAATCTGCCGCTGGTCAAAGTAATGCGGAAGGGCTCGGGGACGTTGTTTTCGGCCATGTTGCTGAACCAAGACGGTCGTCAAAGCCTACGTGCAAAATGTCAGTACATGAACAAACCAAGGAACACGTGGTGGGAACGGAGTCATGTCTCGGAGACAAGAGCATGGCATCGGTCTTCGTCATAGGACCACAAGGACCTCTAATGGTTGCCAGGATGTGTAGAATCATGTTCTGATGATTGCAGCAATAGTGAGGGATTGTTGCCGACGTACCTTGAAGAAGAAGATAAATTGGCGGGAGTGTTTATTCAACCCATGATGCTCTTTCCCTTGCAAAGGGTGAAGAAAGGTAAATCCTGGGAGAATGCGACGCCGTTTCGACACAACACGAGTTTGATTGGTTTGACGGACTTGCACGGACATTGGAGAGCTGAACAACCGCCAGTATTCTGTTCGCTCTACCTTGTATCTTTGAAGATCCACACTCGGTACTGAGAACATTCTGCCAGGATCAGCATGAACATCCTTGTATTGCTGTTCTTCGTTTTTTTCCTACCCCTCGTTGCACTGTTAGGTAGGCTATTCATGCCGTAACCTTGATCGGACTTCTCTAACATGATATAGTGTGGTTTGCACTATCCAGCTGCCTCGGCGACAATGTTCGAGCTCGAATTGGAGGTACCACTATCAACCCGAGGCACGGTGCGTACGGCCGAACATACGCAAGAAACCTCCCCTCATATCCTGGAGCCGCGGGGTCTGAGGCCATCGAGATGGAAGACATGCTACACAACGACAAGTGGGGACCTAACGACTCGGACGATGAGCCTTGAAAACCATTCTACATCCTTTATGCTTTAAAACTCTATGTCGACCTTGGTGGCCTTGCCTAGTGCTCCTCCTTCAGCATTGCCCTGCTGTGCCTCGGTATCTCCTTCTGCTGGCGGCAGACTGAAGGGCTTGATGACGAACCTTCGTCTGCTCACAGTAAAGGCCAGATCGTCACCAACACCAGCAGCTGCTCCACCACCACCACGTTCAGTTGTGACAGGTAGCTTGTGCAGCTTTAGCATTCCCTGTGGCTGTTCGTCCGTTGCTCTTGCACCACCACTCTCGGCCAAGCTGTTTGCAGCGTCCATCAGATGAGGGAAAGGAGTCAGTTCGAGCACGCCGTCTGAAAGAGTTTCGGCCCAGCGGATGAGAGCACTAGAACGGTGATATAGCTCTAGCGGAAGTGTGATCATGGCAGTGAGACGGCTGGGGTATTGTCTAAGCAACGAGCGCAGTGAGTGCATGAACTGGAGCAATTGTTCTGGTGCACCGGCTGAAGGGGGGTAGAGAGCAGGAGAAAGGAGAGAAGGCATCACTAGTCGGTGTATCGTGTGAGGTGGAGAAGTGCTCAATCGCTGGGCAAGGTTCTGCAGAATGGCAGGCAGTGGCGATTGAGGGGAGATGGCGATGTGGTTGATGTCTGCTTCGGCAGGCACAACAAGACGCTTCGCGAGGTCAAATGTGTGGCAGAAAGCCAACGATTGTTGTTCCTCTTGCTGGTCGACATTCTGAACAGGGGCGGGGCCACGTTGGGGAACGACTGCGAAGCAGTCAGAATACTTTGTCCTACAAGGTCTATGTATCGTTGTTCACCTCTACTGCCTCGGTCGGCATCTACCTGGCCTAGCCTCTCATATCTCCACGCAATCTTCATCTTCTTCTCATCGCTCTTTGCTTGTTTTTGAGCCTCTGCTGCCTCGGCGTCTCCAACCAGACCTGGTAGATCCTTGATCCATTGCTCACCGGCACCAACGAGATGCACAGTGTGGCTCTGGATGATTCCCTCGGCAGCATAATATCGCAACAGAGCACCCGCAAAGTCCGTAGTTCCACTCTCTTCAATCAATAGCGATGATCCAAGCGCCAATCCCGCATGACCGCCTAGCAAGCTGTCGAGCGAGTAAGCTCCTGTTGACGTCGTAGATTGTCCGGTCGAGGGCGATGGCCGTATGCCTGAAGCTGTCGGCGCAGGAGCGCTGTTTGTTTCTGCTGGGGCATCTCCTGAAGGCGATGTGGCGGGGGCTCTCTGGACACCGATATTGCGCTTTCGGAAGGACATGTTGTGGATGGGCCTTTTCTACGGATGCATCTGATGTTGTGAACAACCACGACTTTGAGATTTTGCGCTCGGCCCGAAAATGCGGAGCTTATCTCTTATCGCTCCGTCACCTCTCTATTCCTCAGTACTGTCACTTTTCTTTCAACGACAGCTGCTGGCTGAGATCCTTCGAACTCGTAAATCATGACTGTTGTTACTGTGCCAGACTCCGCAAGCACACTCATACTGTACCAGGAACGCTTCCCATAATTGTCACCTCTGGCAGGCTTCGCCACTTGTCTGTGAAAATTCTTGAGGCCGGATGATGGTGTGGCTGCTTCGTTGATCTCCTCCTTTGGGAAACAACGTTAAGCTTTAATTCAAGCCTACTCACAAGACCGCCATTCCCGGAACTCCCCATACTGCTGGCGTGAGCCACGCTGTCAGTCTTCAGGTCCCCTGTCTCAATGACTGACACAGGTGGAGGCGATGCAACTGTATGGCTGACGGATGGTGCAAGCCGCGGCGTCGCTAAGCTTTACCAACATGGCAGGTGCGAGACACACATGATCCCCGCCTGTCCGTTAGACCCTCGAACTCGTGGTTGGTTCTTTTCATGTTATAGTTGGGCGCTTTCTTAAGATTTTCTGGCCTTTGACCAATCAGATATCTGCAGTTTGCAATCCAAGAACTTCGTCCCTGTTCATCAACAGGTGCGACAGCGTGCCGAGGGACGATCTGGGGGATCATCCTTGGTCAACACCCTTTTCGTCGTGTTTCTCCGCATTCGTCTGGGAAGTCCGGACTCGACTGTTGCACTTTATGGTTGGTTACCACACTCTGCGACATCTGTACCCAATTGTCAAGTGTGTTTCGGCCGCAAGCCATGTCGTCTGTCTTTTGAATTCTACAAGATGCCTCGGTGCTTGTCTCTGGGAGGAAGATATATAAACAAGATCGGATCTCCTTACTCATACATATCCCAAGACATTCATCCTTACTCATCACCATCATGAAGACACTACAAATCACATCTATTCTGGCTGTTGCCTATGCAGGCCTCACTGCCGCGTACCCCAACATCCTTGCCGAACTGGAATCACAGAAGAAGGCTTCTTCGCTCAAGAAGAGGGTCCTCTTCGACCCAGTGGCTCAGAAGATCGATGTCTCTGGTTCTCACGCTTTCACTGCTCCTGGCAATGGAGACCAACGCGGTCCTTGCCCAGGACTGAATGCATTGGCCAACCACAACTACCTCCCACACAACGGTGTTGGCACAATCGACCAGTTTATCGCTGCCACGACCGAGGTCTTCGGCATGGGTGCTGATCTCGCTCTCATTCTTGCTGTCTACGGAGCCGCGATCGACGGCAACCTTGTTTCGTGGAGCATTGGAGGCCCAACACCAAACGTTCCTTCAATCAACCTTCTCGGACAGCCACAGGGTATCAGTGGCTCTCACAACAAGTATGAGGGCGATGCGTCACCAACCAGAGGTGATCTATACATTGAGTAAGCTTATTGCAAACCTCTGGACCGAGGTTCAACACTAACATGTATTCCAGTGGTCAGGACTACCTCCTGAAGATGGAGAATTTCCAAGCTCTTTACGACGCTGGCAAGGCAGCCGACAACTACGATCTTCAGCTCTTGACCGACCGTAGAGCCGCCAGATTCAAGCAGAACATTGAGACCAACCCTTACTTCTTCAACGCACCCTTCTCTGGTGTTATTGCTCAACCTGCAGCGTGGAGCTTTATCTACCGTTTCATGGGCAACAAGTCTGCCGAGTATCCTTCGGGCAAGCTTAACGGCGAGGTTCTCAAGTCCTTTTACGCCATTACTGGTGACGACGGCAACTTCAAATACACCCCTGGCAACGAGCGAATTCCCGAGAACTGGTACACCCGTAACGCTCTCGACCCCTACGATGTCCTCGCTCTCCAGATCGACACCGATGCTCAGCTCCTCCAGCACCTCGAGTTCGGAAGCATTGGTGGTAACACTGGTACTCCCAACAGCTTTGTTGGTGTTGATCCTGAGATCCTGACTGACGGTGTTTTCAATGCTGCCACTCTCACTCAAGGCAACAACCTCATGTGTTACGGCCTGCAGCTTGCTGTACAAGAACTTCCCGACTTGCTCTCTGGCCTGGTTACCGATCTCGCCTCCGCAGTCAACAAAGTCAGCTCTGCCTTTGGCAACGCTACTCAGAAGCTTGGGTGCCCTGAGCTTACCAAGATCAACCAGGACCAGTTCAACCAGTACCCTGGTTACACCAAGCTGAAGTCTGATGGCACTTACTAGATTGTCCCTGGTGGATGATTGTTTTATGAATGTACGATATATATTTAAGCTAGTTAAAGATATGAATGCAACCTCTTGACACAACCATTATGATTTCCCATTCGCTGTGCTTTATGAGACAACATGCTGGTGTCTGTTGATGTGTCAGATCCGCATGGCACACTCGAGCAAGCACAACGGATTCGTTCGCGAAGTCTCGCCGTCGACAAGCAACACAACCCCAGTCTGCCTCGCACCTTCCCTCCAGATTCCTGCTTTGTGAGTGAATGGCCACATGCACCTGAGAATAAGATAAAGATGAGAAGTATGGTAATCACGTAAATCCCTTTCACTCACATTGCACTCGTCGAATGCGTGACAGCCTCATCAGAAACATACACGTTCGTATGACTACACACAAAAGATCTTCAATATGCTCTTCTCTCCATCAAACACAGACCACAACTCTTACTCACCAATCTCCAACCCTCGTGAGCTCTTCCAACATCATACTCTCTCCTCCTCACTTCGCACCCAAAGCCAAATCAAAAGACTTAACCACCACACTCCCACCCAACCCTTGCTCGGCGAAATTGAAAATACCAAACCTATACCCGATAAAGAAGTAATAAGTCGTATTCATCGTATACGGCGTACCCAACTGCTTAAAACTCTTCCCATCAGTGCTGTAGCTGAAAACACCCTGATGGGTTCCAGCGGGTTTGATATCAGCGTGCAGGCGTAACCACACATTTGTCGTTTTTGCGGGCAAGGAGGCGGAGGTTTCGAGGCGGCCGGTGGAGAGGGTGTTCCATGCTGCTCCCATGGTGATGTCGCGTTGGAGGATTACAACGCCATTGCGTATGCCGATGTAGGCGGAATTGTCGCGGAAGAGGGATAGGCCTGCTTGGTCGGTGGATGTCATTTGTGAGATATCTAATTGAATTGTCGCTGTACTGTCTGGGCCCAAAATACGATGCGTGAGTGTGTTTTTGGCATGATAGATGTCTTTGGTCACGGAAGCTGTTTTCAACACTAATCCACCTCCAGCGGCGAAGGAGAATTTTGACGTGTCCGGGTTGTGGTTCCATTCCCATTGCGGGCCTAGTTTGCCAGAGGAAAAAGTATCGGTGCCGGTGGTGGATTTTACAGGTACGGGGGTTACGGGGTAGGGGTTTGCTATCGCGAAACCATTTGCTGCTTTCAGGGATGGCCAGCCTTGAGAGTCGAAGACGAAAGGTGCAAGGGCAGGGCTGCGGCCTCCCGGGTATGCGTCAATGAACGACAGATAGTACCAATCTCCATTAGGCGTATCGACGACGGAGCCTTGATGCGGGTTTCCAGAGCCTTGAGTTCCACTGGCCGGGGCCTTTGTGAAAATCTTGAATTCGTAAGGGCCGAGGGGGCCGGAATTTGACTTCAGGACGTATTCGTCGGAGGCGGGTTGCGTTACGAAGATGTAGTAACGATTGTTGATTTTCTTCATGTGGGAGCCTTCGATCGTGATGCTGGAAGAGTAGACTTGGGTGGTGGACTTTTGGGTAAAGTCGTTGTTGAGTTGAGCTACACTGATCTTGGTGTTGCCGTACTGCAAAAACAAAGTCAGTCTTTGGGTGTTTAGAAGATAAAATAAAGGTCAACATACAGCAACGTAGATGTTCTGACCGTCAAACAGCATGCCGCAGTCATAGTAGCAAGTGCCGATCTCGCCAACCTTGCTCCAAGTACCAGCAGGGTCACTGGCCTTGTATATATAGGTAGTCTTGAAGTCGATACAGCCAATCCAGTAGAAAGTGTTATCATACTCGCGGTACTGCATGGAGGAAGCCCAGATACCGCGGACGTAGGCTTGCTTGCCATCGGCCAAATCATAGGCAGTGTCCTTGAAATCAAGTCTTGGGACAGAGTGTCCGATAAACTCCCAGTTGACAAGGTCACCAGATCTGAGAATGGGAGCTCCAGGTGAGAACGACATGGTTGAAGCTGAATAGTAGTATTGGTTGCCCTTGCGGAAGACATCAATGTCTGCAAGATCGTACCAAAGAACAGGGTTGGTGTATGTCTGTTGTGCGAGAGCACTACCAACAGCGGACAAAGCCGCGAGGACAGATGAGAACTTCATCTTGGACCTGATCCAGGATTATTGAAGTTGCTGCTCGAAAAAATCCTAGATTCAGTGTGTAGAGACATGGCCTTTATAGGTACAGACGAAGAAATGTCGTGACTGCTAAACCTACTCTAGCGTCACATCGCTTACAGGCCTCGAGAGGGGTTGCAGCATCTCGCAATACTTAAGTGCAGGTGTCAATACCCTTCGGGTGCGGCTAAAGTACAACAAAAGTATATACTCGATCATGTTGATCAATGAAACGAGAAGTCGTCCCTGAATAGTAGGTTTGTCCCCTACCTTTTGTGGTCCAAACTTTGTCCACCAGCGGCTAGATGGAAATGGGGGTCTACGATTGATGGATAATACGAACACCTCTGAGGGTCGAAACGAGCCTGAAACGACTTATATTAGTGGTGGCTGCATGACTTTGTTTAAGGAAAGTTGAGTTGAGGTCAAAAGAAGCGGCTTACCCGTGCTCGCCCGAGAGCCAGAACGAGCGATGCTCACCCCGCAACTGTGACCATGATGCAAGTCGTGATGGGTCTTTCTACATGCTACAGGTAATGTACATCTCTATTGAGGTCTATGATCATGAACAGCTCCTTCTACTTCTTCCTCCCCTTGTTCTTGCTCTTGTTCTTCTCCCTCTGCCCTGCTCCTTGACCTTGAATCGGACGAGCTTCTGTGAACTCCTGGCACCCTCTTGTACTGCCCTCTCTTAGCAGGCGGCTCAGGGAGTGGCAGGTTCCAGATGTGTTCCCAACCATTGACATTGAATTCTAGCGGTCCTGGTAATTCACCAACTCTGGCTGGCTTGCCTTCGCCAGGTTCTGGGAGGCAGATCCACTGCCTGATGCAGCCGGGAATATCTTCCTTGCTATGGCTGATCGTCAACAATGCCTGTCTGTCCTCCAAACCACCAAAGTTGACCATGTCATTGTCTGTTTGCAAGCTCTTGACAAACCTGGTGCCTGCGGAATTTGCCCGACTCTTGCCCTTGAATTGTATCTTCTCACCATGAGATAGGAAAAGCAAACACTTATCGCGGACATGCTTGTCCATACCACTCAAAGCTTCATCCAAGATGATGAGGTCTGGATTGGAGACTATTGCTCGAAGGAACAAAATCAAGCGTTGCGAGCTGAAGGACAGGTCTCTGAAAGTTGTACTGTCTGCCCAGTCGAGGTCGTTGTTGCGGACGAGCAAGCCCTCTAGTCTGGCCCTCATGTCGCCGCTGCGACGCCAGTTGCCACGCATGCAGCTATTTGAGATTGTTTGGAGCTCGCTGATACCAGTCGGTGATAGTTCTGGAGCGAACCAACGCAGGAAGGCGTCAACTCGGCAATCGTGTTGATGCGTCAATCGCGGCTTTGAAAGGGGTGTATCGGCCCACGCACTCTCTAGCACGCGACGAACCGACAGATGTTTGGGGAAATATGTGTGGACTTCAGGGGAGCTGTGTCCTATGCGAGATTGAAGCTCGAAGATGCTGATTCCGAGCTCGCCTGGAGAAGGAATGCGAGAGCGGCCGAAAAGCTTGATAGGGAGACCGTAGGTTTGAGGATGGTCTGAGGTGATGAGTGACAGAAGAGTGGTCTTGCCCGAACCATTTGGACCAAAGACACCCCAGCGCTCACCACGACGAATGTTCCACCATAAACCTTCTTTTTGGGTACCGTCAACGGACTCGGACCAATCGCCCAAGACTGTCCGTCTCGTTGGCTTGTCATTTGCACTGTAAGATACTTTGACGCCCTGCATCTCGACTAAAGGTTCGCCAACCGGAAGTGGAGAATGTGTGAAGTGGAATGCATCACGAGACAAATTACGCTCGCTTGGCTTAGCTCTGATGCCACGTAGACGAGGCTTTAGATTCGAGCGAAAAGCTTGCCAGGTAAGACGAGCCTCTCCTGCCTTGACACCAGTCTGAGGGATAGACAGGAAGACTTTTTCCCTGTCGCCATGTAGCAAAACCTTGTTCCCCGGACTTATAAACAGTACATGAGTGATCCAGTCAGGTATCTCGTCTTCAGGGCGAAGAGAGAGAATGACGCGTGGATTGTTATTCTGGGCCAAATCCTGGAGGAACGAGGAGATTGAGAGTTGAGTTCTGGGATCCAGGCCCATGAACGGACCATCGAGCAAGAGAAGTTCGGGCTTGGCCAGCAATGCTTTCGCGATGCGAGCCCTACGAGTCTGGCCATTGCTGAGGTTGCTGACAGGTAGTTGTAGAAGCGGTTGCAAATTCAGATCCGCAATGACCTTTGCCAACAACTGCGTGTCCACGGAATCCTCCTTCTCCAAAGCATTCAGCTCGGTATTTCCCTCGAGATAATTCAGTAGAGACCAATCCGTGACTTCACGGTGTGATTCGTAGCGTGAGCTCAGATAAGCGCCTTTGACAGCAGTCCCGCCTAGGCCGTCTCTCTCTGCATCGAAGCCAACATAGCTGATGGCGTGTTCCGGTAACGTTTTGCGCCAGATCAAGTAGGGATATGAGCGAGCGTCGGGCGGCGTGCAGAGATACCTGCCATTCAAGACTTGTAGGAAACCAGTACGGGCAGACGAGGAGGAACTGACGACAGCCCAGCACTCGCCTGCCGTTGGCAGGGTGAAATTTAGGTCGCGGAAGATGGGCGTCGCATCTTTTTGGTCCGGATTGTCTTTGTAGATTGTCGCCTTTTGCAGGCGGACAACGGGCTTCACGCTGGCATAGCTGGATACCAGTGATTTGCGACAGGCATTGAATAGGGGGCCAGATGGTCGACGGCGCAGTTGCGCTCTGAACATGATGAATTGTCCTCGAAGTTGTCAGCTGCACCGCCGTCCAGAAATTCCATCGCCAAGCCAATCAAAAGCCGATCCCTGACGTTGCTGTTGCTCCGAGGGCTCGCATGCGCCTTCCTGTTTTTAACCTTCGCTCCCGTACCTTCCTCGACTCCGCACCTCGTCGGCTCTCGGTCATAGCCCTCTACCAAGTGCCAACTCGAGCTTAAGGGCAAGATAGCCACAGTGAATAACTCCTACATCGCGCATACCCATTTCTCCTGTCCGTTTCCCTATCGCGTCTATCTGTGAACCATGTTCCCAGCTCTTCAACCCTCCAGGCCAAAGGCAAGCAAGCGACGAAGATAGCATGAGATCAATAGCTGACTTTGACCAGTATTCGCCTTCGCAAGCTCCGTCGCGGCCAAATTTCCAACAGACTCGAAGTGTATCGCATGACGTCTCGAAACCTCAGAGTCAGATCGAAGCTATGCCTCCACAGATGTCTCCGGCCTCGCAACCACAATCATACAATCCTGCAACTTGCCATCCGGTCTTCTTCTCAACTTCTTACCATAAACCACCATTCTCTCTACCACTTGTACCTTCCTCTGGCTTTCATCCTTCGGCAACAGGCTATGTCTTCAACTCAAACAAATCAACGCCTCTGACCAAGCTTTGACCTCTTCGTTTCTTGACAACGGCATCACATTATCACCGCAAATGTTACAAGAATGTGCAAACTTATCAACCAACTGCCCATGATATCCGTCTATCAGAAGCTGTCAAGCTTCTGCCATGTCTTTGAACGATAATGGAGACGATAATGGAGACGATAATGGAGATATATAAGGGCGTCTCAGTAGGATCTCTGGCTCAACGACTCAACGACAGCTGAGATTGTCCATGAGTCTCATGGAGATACCAAGAAGTAAATGCGAGAGTGCGCTGCTTTCTGATTGGCATCTCATGTACAGTGTGGCCCAAAAATGAGACAGTGCATATCATCTTCAGCGATTACATGGTGAAGAATTCTGAAGATATCTGCTCGATGCGATCTCAATAGGAACGAAGGTGGTTTTGCGATTACCAAATGGTGGAAATGCTTCAGCAGGTCTTCAAAGAATATGTAGCTGGCATAGGAAGTATTGCTATATTGCACTTCAATTCACATTAACCATACAAGTACCGGCCTGCTAATCGGCAGTTTTTTGGTCAACAGATCTGATCTGAATAAGCCGGGTAACTCGATCCGAATCGTGGAGGGCGTTTTGCAAAGTGACGCTCACATCGACGTCATAACGCGGCACGGACGAGAAACATTACTCAAATCGTTCTCAAATCAGACTAAGGAATGTCAATAAATATTGGTCCTCGCCCCGGTTTGTCTGTAAGAATTGGACGTGATTTGGAGCCTCTAGGATTATACTATGTCTTCCAAGGAAAACTCACGAGAAAGACCGAGTGACAACTCGCAGCAAGATGGCGACTCAGAGGAGAAGGGTGAAGAGGAAAAACCTAAGCCGGTCGGAATCTTTTCACCAGAACTCAAGGATGTGAAGAAAGAGATTGTGAAGAAGTGGTGTTTGACTACTGTTACACTGATGGCTGCAATTATGGCGGTGTTGTCTCTTTGTAAGTCGTAGCCCCTGAGCACCAAATATCCCAAAAGCTGACCTTTTTTCAGACTGGGCATCATTATTCCACGTAGAGGCGAACTTGTCTGCATTAGTTGTCTATGTTGTAGACTTCGATGGCCAGACTGCTCCATACAACACGTCTGGTATCGAGCCAATTGTGGGACCCATCGTACAAGGACTTGCTCGCACTCAAGTCGCATCAGGCACACCCACTCTTGGATGGGGTCCTCTACCTGGATCTGCTTTCAACTATGATCCGCTTGCTGTACGACAAGCAGTATACGACTGGGATGCCTGGGCTGCTATCATCATCATGCCTAACGCAACCCAACAACTTTACAACGCGGTCCAGAATGGCAACACAAGTTACGATCCTACGGGTGCATGTCAACTTATCTATCAATCCGCACGCGACGACACCTCGTGGTATGACTTCATGCTGCCCTTGATCTCGCAGTTCCAGACCGAAGCAACTTCTATGGTTGGCCAGCAATGGGCTAGGATGGTTCTCCAGAATGCCACCACTGATCAGACCCTCGCACGCAACATTGCCAACGTACCTCAGGCTGTCTCTCCAGCAATTGGGTTCTCCGAGTACGATCTCAGGCCTTTCTACCCTTATACTGCAATTCCGGCTACGACGATTGGTCTGATTTACCTCATCATTCTGAGTTTCTTCTCCTTCGCTTTCTATTTGCCTATCTGGTTCAAGTTCCTCATGCCAAAGGGACACCCGCCTCTCAGATTCGTCGAGTTCATTGCTATTCGTTGGGGTGGCACTGTGCTTGCCTACCTTTTCCTCTCATTGGCCTACTCCTTGGTTTCACTGGCATTTCAAATCAACTTCTCCGGAGGCAACCCGATCACATCGACAACTCAAGTCACAGAGATTGAGTACGGCAATCCGGATGCTTACGGACACGGAACTTTCCCGGTATACTGGATGCTGAACTTTGTCGGCATGTGCGCTCTCGGTCTTGCTAGTGAGAACGTGGCCATGGTAGTTGGACAACCATGGACAGGTCTATGGCTCATCTTCGTAAGTTCTCACCTGCTGCCACTTCGTACTCGTTCGTGATATTAACAGAGAGCAGTGGGTCATCACTAACGTCACCACTTCGTTCTATGATATCGACATTGAGCCCGCATTCTTCCGATGGGGTTATGCATGGCCATTACACAACGTCGTCGAGGGAAGCAGGCAAATTCTTTTCGGTCTGCATTCTCGTATTGGACTCAACTTTGGCATCTTGTTCGCTTGGGCAGCTGTCAATTCGGCTGTGGTAAGATTATCTCTCACAAATTCGGAATTGCGCAGTTCACTGACATGTAATACAGTTCCCTCTTGCATGTTGGTTCCTCATGTACAAGCGCAAGCATGAGATCCATGAATACTGGGCTTAATTGGACCGTCAAGCCAATTACTCGACGATCCTGGATTCTCTAATGCACACTAACGAAACAATCATTAACTCTTAGAAGCCTATACCTGGCGATATACACTTTGTAATAAAATTCACTCCCACGAAAACTTTTACACATCCAGTCGCTCTCACCACTGATGGTACATTTCTCATTTAAATCGCTTCCATCACAACCTAGTATGCTACTCAACACCAACACCTGCCAGGCAACGTAACTGCCGACCGTCAGCAGAGAGCATCGGAGCCTGCTGAGTCTCGCAAGGCTCGACTCGGCTGTGCCGTAACTATACGATCACTTGCTCCTAGTATCTGTGTGATTTTTCTGTCCACTCGCTGGAAGATGTGAGGCTTTTCTGAAGAGTGTCGAGTCGCCGGAAGAACTTTTTACACTCCAAGATTGTGTTCTTCTCGAGAGATTATGATCGCTCTCCCTTTGCGGACTTGTGAGCATGGAGTGTCTCGAGGTTGACTCGAAGCGAGCTCAAGGCAACACGCTCCGGAGATCTGTCGCGTAGTCCATGCAGATTTGTATACTTCTAAGGCTCATATGCTTATGCATATAATGGAATGAATATTGAGATGAGGTCCTTCTATGAGAGCATCAGAGAAGAAGTCCTCTGGTGGTGCAAAAACAGGCGATGTTCATGCACGAGCCAACCTCGGTACGAGACTCCACATTCGACTGCAGAAAACCCCACACTCATCCCACCTCCTCGCTCCGACCTTTCCACCTTTCTACCAAGCCCTAACTCACGTTTTCGTTCTCGAAAGATTCTATAGACCTCAGTCGTGTTTGGTCAGACACAATTTTCATTCGATCGCTGGTGTCGGACGATCACAATGGCCATCATGCCGTCTTCCACGTGAGAACTCTGCATACCCAAGGATGCTCGGTAGATTGATCCCATGTCTCTATACCATGGATCTGCATTTCCCCTCATTTCCTTGCCTTCCCGCCACTTTACACATCCACCGTGCACCTATTTTTCCGTCTCGTCTGTCGTGCAGGTTCGCATGAATGATGTGGGTAAAGTGTCATTCTTCCGTGCTAAGACTCTATTCACACGAGATATGATGCTGCATTCAGTTAGGCGAGCATGACATCTATGGCGGCATGGCTTGGCTTATGGAGCAGACAGCATTGTGATAAATCCCAGCCATGCCCTGACATTTCGACTTGTTTCTGAGCATCTCTTGTTGCGAGGCCTTTTGATCTTCAGACATCATGAAAGGACTCTTCAAGAGCTTAACGCTCTCGTTACCATTGAGTCTTGCCGCTCTCTCCAGCGCACAGGAAGTTCAATGGCCGCTTCGAAGCAACGGTCTCACAGACTTGGTCGAGTGGGACCACTACAGCTTCAAGGTCAATGGTGAACGATTGTTCATTTGGTCCGGAGAGGTATGTGAAAAAGCTTGCCACGCATCACCGGTCTGGATGTACTAAGCACTTGCGTTAGATGCACTACTGGAGAATCCCAGTTCCCGAACTCTGGGTGGATGTCTTGCACAAGGTCAAGGCTGCTGGGTGAGTCGAGTCTTGAAGACTTGAAATGTTTCGACTGACATATTTAGTTTCAATGCAGTCTCGTTCTACTCTCATTGGTAAGCAGAATACGGAAGCAGACTACTCTCAGAATCGGCAACTCATTGATTACAGGGGATACCACGCTCCTCGTGACGGTATTGTGGACTTCGAATCTGGAGCTCACAATATCACCAGCTTGTTCGAGACATGCAAATCCCTGGGTCTATACATATTTTACCGCCCTGGACCCTACATTAACGCAGAAAGTACTGGCGGTGGTTTCCCAGGCTGGGTCACAACTGGTGCTTATGGCTCTCTTCGCAACAACGACACGAGATACACCGAAGCCTGGAAACCCTACATTGAGACTGTCAACGGTATCATTGCCGAGCACTCTATCGTCAATGGTGGAAACGTAATTTTCTACCAGGTTGAGAATGAGTATGGTTACCAATGGACCAACACCGCCCAGAGAACTCCTAACGAGACCGCCATCCACTACATGGAGCTTCTCGAGACTGTTGCAAACGACACTGGTATCAACATGCCCACCGTTCACAACAACCCCAACCTTGGTAGCAAGTCTTGGGGCATGGACTACGACATCAATGACGTTGGCGGTGACACATGGCTCTATGCAGTGGATAACTACCCTTCTTGCTGGAGTTGCAACCTTCAAGAGTGTAGTTCTACCAACTCTCCTGCCCCTGACTTCACAGTCCTCGACTACTACACTCACTTCCAGGAGACTGCTCCTGGAGATCCTTCTTTCTTCGCTGAGTTCCAAGGTGGAAGCTACAACCCGTGGGATGGCCCCGCGGGTGGATGCAGGAACAACACTGGGCCTGACTGGGTGAACGTGTTCTACAGAAACAACATTGCTCAAAAGGTCACTGCTCATAACATGTACATGCTGTACGGAGGGTGAGTTTCCATGATCTATCTACTTTTTGTCGTCAGTACTGACACCCTCGTTGCACCAACTTTGGTCAATTAGCCTTCCCTTTGGTTGGAACTAGTTACGACTATTCTGCTCCTATTCAAGAGGACCGCCTGATTGGCGACAAGTACTCCGAGACGAAACTGCTTGGATACTTCATCCGCTCCGCTAAGGATCTTCCTTTGATCGAGAGAGGTATCAACGGCACAAACCTCACTACAAGCCCCAATGTGTTCACTCAAGTCCTTTACAACGTCGAGAACAATGCTCAGTTCTATGTTGTCAGACACGCCAACACCAGTTTGCAGACTTCTCTCTCCTTCAAGCAGAACATGACCACCTCTCTTGGACACTTCCAGGTGCCTCAGCATGCCGCTGACATTCGTATCAACGGAAGAGAATCCAAGATTCTTGTCTCTGACTACAATGCCGGAGAACAGAAAATTATCTACTCTACCGCTGAAGTTCTGGCTGTCTCAATCCAAAATGGCAAGCCCATCATCGTCTTCTGGGTTCCTACTGGCGAGAGTGGTGAATTCTACCTTAAGGGTGCTCAAAACGGTAACGTCAAGCAATGCAATGGCTGCTCCAGTGTTGGCTTCTACCAAACCAAAGATGGAGTCATTACCAGCTTCGCTCAGGGTTCTGGTATGAGCGTCTTCCAGTATGGTAACGGTGTCACTGCCGTCGTTGTGGACCGATCCTATGCTTACAAGCTCTGGCACCCCACCTTGACTAACGACCCTCATGTCCCTCTTGACAAGACTGCATTGGTCACTGGCCCATACCTTGTCCGCACAGCAGCTGTCAAGGGAGACACTCTCGCCCTGATCGGTGACTACAACGGAACTACTCCTCTTGAAGTCTTTGCTGCAGGTGTCAAGAAGGTCACCTTCAACGGCGAAAGCGTCTCTGTCAAGCCCTCGGGCTATGGCAGTCTGAAGGGAGAGCTCTCTCACGACAAAGTTACTGTTCAGTCGCTGAGTGCTGCACTTCCTAAGTTGTCGCAATGGAAGGTTGCTGATGGTCTTCCTGAGCGTGAGGCCAGTTACGACGACTCAAAGTGGGTCAATGCCAACCACACTACCACACCTCACTGGAATAAGCCTGCCACCGACCACATTCTTTATGCCGACGAGTACGGTTTCCATGGTGGTAACCTCCTCTGGCGTGGACGCTTCAATGGCACAAGTAGTGGTGCTTTCATCAATGTCATTGGTGGTACTGGTAGTGGTTGGTCTGCTTGGCTGAACGGCAAGTTTGTCGGATCAACATTCGGTGACATCAAGCTCTCCCAGACCAACCAGACTCTCAAGTTTGGTGATGCAGTCAAAGCTGGAGAGAATGTTCTTCTCGTCATCCAAGACCACATGGGCAAGGACCAGACTACTGGTGCCATCAATCCCCGCGGTATCCTCAACGCCACCTTGACCGACGGTGCGAAGTTCCTTTCGTGGAAGGTCGCTGGTAAGGCCGGTGGTGGTGCCAACATCGACCCCGTTCGTGGTCCTTACAACGAAGGTGGTCTTCACGCTGAGCGTCTCGGCTGGCATTTGCCCGGCTTCGACGACAGCAAGTGGGCTTCTGGCTCACCTTCTACTGGCCTCAGCACTGCAGGTGCCAACTTCTACCGCACCACACTTGCTCTTGACTTGCCTGAGGGTCATGATGTCTCATTGGCTTTCAACCTCCACGCAACCAACAGTAAGAAGCTCAGAGCTCAACTCTATGTCAACGGTTACCAATTTGGCAAGTTTGTTCCATACATTGGTAACCAGGTTGAGTTCCCTGTCTTCCCCGGTATCTTGAATTACCATGGCAACAACACTATCGGTCTGTCGATTTGGTCTCAGGACAACGTTGAGGCAAGCGTTTCTGTCGACGTCAGTGTCCTTGGTGTACACTCTTCGGGCTTCGATGTTGGGTTTGATTCAACCTACCTTAGACCTGGATGGACGAACGAGAGACTGCAATACTACTAGCCTCGTTGAGTGCTTGGCTTACGAAAATTAATGGGAGAGCCGATATTTTTCTGGATAAATCATACTGTCTAAAGTTGCCGTCGTTTGATTTCTCGATTTGATTTCGTGATTCTTTCATCGATCTTGTGAACAATTGTGAAGCTTTGTTCGAATGGCAAATATCGTTGAAGTGGTCGTGTTTCCTCCGATGCTTCGCCGTGAACCACCGCCCGGCAATCGCAGCTACCACGAGTCCGAGTCGATCAATCCTTCTGCAACATCTGTATCCGAATCAGCATGTGTCATCTTGACATCGACCGTGTTCCCCAAACACCATCTGGAAATGCTCTAATTCTCATACTTTTTACGTGAACGATGTCCGAACAGATGCGCCGCTGGTGAATTAGTCTACTTGTCCCGTTTCCTCATGCATGGCGTCTCACGCGATCAAGCGCGTCGACAACCCCTGCAAGCCATGCCAATAGGCAGTTGCGACTCAGCTCCAGCTTGCGGTGTGCAGCGGCACGCTGCTTTGCGGGCCCCCGCGTGCCTGCCGATGATAAATCATGCATTTCCCAGGCCTCTGTTGAGCTCTCGTCTTATCGGTCCTGGCTAGCCGCCAAATTTCTGTGCTCAAAAAATGCCTGGCAGAGATCTCAATCTTCTCAGCCTTGACGGCGGAGGAGTTCGTGGGCTCTCCTCGTTATATACCCTTCAACGCATTATGAACGCAATTGATCCGGACGACCCACCCAAGCCTTGCGACTATTTCGATGTTATTGGTGGGACAAGTACTGGCGGGTAAACATACACACACGCTTTCTCCTGATTTTTCTGACCTCCCTAGGCTCATCGCAATCATGCTGGGTCGTCTTGATATGAGTGTCGACGAGTGTATCAAAGCTTACACAGAACTGTCTGCCACAGTATTCCACAAGAAGCATCGCATTCCTGTCAACATCAAGGGCAACCTCAAGGAACGTTACGATAGCAAAGTCTTGGAACAGGCTATCAAACAGATTATTCGAGACCGCAACCTTGACGAAAATACGCTGCTCAAAGACCCGCAAGGAACTAAAGTGTAAGCACAACGGCCATTTCGCATAGATCATTTTCCTAACCTCGCATAGCTTTGTATGCTGCACGAGTGGTGAAACGTCGCAGACATCTCTACTCAGAAGCTGGTACACATCAAGAGGCGATCCTGATCTGTACAGGACGGTCCGCATCTGGGAAGCTGCTCGCGCCACCTCCGCTGCTTCAAGCTTTTTCGACTCAATCAGCATTAGTGATCCCCAGCAGCGGTTTCTGGATGGAGGTACTGGTGCGAACAACCCTGTCCAGCATGTTTGGGATGAAGCCGCCGATCTCTTGACCTCTGAGGAGTCGCTGTCAGAAAATGTTGGATGTCTGATCTCCCTTGGGACAGGCCAGCCTGGCTATAAACCTTTCGAAGACACAATCTTGGGCATCGGGAAAACGCTGTTGAGTATCGCTACCGAGACCGAAGCTAGTGCCGACAAGTTTCATCGAGCTCAATCTAGACTGTTTGAGAAGAAGCTGTGCTTTCGATTCAATGTTCCTCGAGGGTTGGGCGACATAGGATTGGCGGAGACCGAGCAGATTGCCACTATCAAGTCCATGACAGCTGACCACCTGCAGTCTGAGGCCGTACAAAGTGTCCTTCGAACTTGTGTCGAGCGATTGCGACAACGTCAATGTATGTCAGACTTCATGTAGCAAAATTGATGCATCACTCATGACTACATATATAGCCAAGTCTTCTGTGCAGAAGCCTACTTTATTGCTAGAGAGCATGAACAAAATCGCTCGAGACGAGGATCATGATTTTGAATTGATAAGTCAAGATTCTGGCTGGCAATTGGCCAACTCAGGTGTGTTCGGTGTGCACAATGGAAATCACTCCTGCTAACCTGTCAGAGGATGACTCTCGGGGTCTCCTGGCATATATCTCTAAGTATCAACCAGAACGGGTACACCATAAGATAAAACTGTTGAAGGTGTTCAACACCACCCAATGGATCATCAAGGACTTTGAAAGTTTCATGTCATCAATTGCTTGTCCCCAAACACAACAGCAACCCAATCAAAACTGCCTCTGGGTTTCCGGCATTAGTGAGTCATGCTCCAAGTGCACCAACTTACATACTGATACTTATATAGTCGGATGTGGAAAGACCTTTCTGGCGTAAGTGCATCTTAACCCGGCCCAAGGTGCAATCTCTAAACACCGCAGAAACACGATTATCCAAATCTTACTAGATCACCACGACAAGCAATCATCGCGAGGTTTCGTTGCACACGTCTATTTTGATTCTGAGAAGCGTGACTCGTTGAAAGCGGCGGACCTGTTTCGAAGCTACGTCAAACAGTTCCTTCGACACCTGTATACACGTCAACAAAAGCCTCCAAGAGCCGTCATCCTGGCTCTCAGACGTATGTTCGGCTCTCGCGTTACCAATCCAAGCTGCAGCGAAATTCTCCGAGAGCTTTTGCTACCACTGATTTCGGAGGTCGAAGGAACAGTCCTTGTCGTAGACGGACTCGACTTGTGCGCCAGAGACGAATATTTAGATGCTCTCGTGTGCTTCGCAAGCATACTCGAGAAGACCTCGGCGAAGGTCGTTATCTGTGGACGTGACGAACTTGACATCAAAAGTCGACTTCCGGGTTCGATACGCCTTGAGGTCACAGCCGCAAGGAATAAGGATGACATCGCAGTGTATGTCAAGCACCATGTTGAAAAACGCAGCATGTACGACGGGCCGATATCGAACAATCCAAATACTGTGACACAAATTATCGAGACCCTGATCAGTAAAGCTAACGGAATGTACGTAACCCCGTGGCCCAGAAGCACTTTCCAACATACCTTGCTCACCATCAAGTTCAGGTTTCTTTGGGCTCGTCTCCAGATCGATGTGCTCTGGGATACGTGTAGAACTGACGCCGAGATTGTCGTGGCGCTCAGGGGACTACCCAAGGATCTCGATGAGACATACGAAAAGTGTCTAGAGCGGCTTCGGCGAAAACAAGAACCGTACGCTCTACGCGTGCTCCGCTACGTGTACGAAACGAAGAACCCGCTCACTGTCGACGCTCTGGGAGAAGCACTGGCAACGGATCCCCTATCAGGAGAACTACAGTCTAAGCAGATTCCACCTTCCAGGTTCATTATCGAATGTGGTGCGAACCTCGTAATCTTTGACGAGGTCGAGAGATTCCTAGTGCCAGCTCATCATTCGGTGAGACGTTTCCTGAACAGTTCTCGTGCTGAAGTACTCGAGAAACTGAAGTTTCATGTCTGGGATGATGCTGAGCTGAAACTTGGCGCGATGTGCATCACGCATCTTTGCTGGCATATGAATTTGGCCCTAAGAGAGGAAAATCGTACTCACCATGAGCTTGAGCTTACGACTTTGCAAATGCCCTCTTTTTCACAAATGAGTCGTTGGGCACGGCCAAGCAAAGCGTTAGCGTACGTGCAGAGACCGTCACTTATCTGGAGGAAGCCAGCATCGAATCCTAAGACGAACGATCAGCCCGTGCTGATCCAAAGGCTGGTGGAGAGGCCAAACAACTCCAAACCAGTGGCTCCCTTCGAACAATATGCAAGGTTCAATTGGCTGACTCTAACCCGGTCTGTGTCGGGCGACTCGATACTTTGGAACAGATTTTGGAAGCTGGCGCTCAGATGTAGCGATGATTCGCAGATATATCCCTGGAATGAGGGCCGGATCGCTGGAAACGCCGACATCGTTTGGTGGGCGATCGACAACAGTCATGTGCCGTTGTTTGATACTGCCATGGAGCGATCGACCATGCTGGACGGCACAACTCGTCCTGACTTCACACTTCCTCTAGCTTACCACGAAGGGCTGCTTCCTTTGTATCTAGCTGCCAAGCGGGGCTCCCTCGATATGTTCACCAGAGTCGCTAGACATTGTGATCTTGATGCAAAGGACCGTTCAACTGGCAGGACTGCTTTGCATTATGCCGCTGAGCAAGGCCACTCGGAAATAGTCAAATTCATTCTTCAAGCAAATTCAAGTTCAGTACCGCTGTGCGAGTACTACGATATTCACAGCGCGCTTATCTTCGCTCTCAAGGCACAATCACTCGAAACCGTCAAAGTAATCGAGGCCATATGCGGTCGTCAGGTCTGGCAGGAATTTACCATGAGTAGAGTCTTGGACACCCTTCTCATGGGCGAAAGAAATCTGGAACTCGCGAATCATGTTCTGCTGAAGGTAGCATCAGTTCATGACCACTCACACTCGAAGATCCTGACATGGATTGTCAAGCATGATCTTGCCAGTCTCGTGCCCCGTGTCGCCAAAGCCGGCGTGAATTTGAACATCCCAATCAGCTCAAAAGCGATCAGTAGCCCGGAGCTGTATAGCGATGAGCCGGAGATTATCTGCGCGGCAATCTTCTTCGCGCTAGAAGCCTCAACGCCTGACCTTGCCATTGCGCTTATTATGAACGGCGCCGGTCGCCATGTTGACACAAACCATAACAATCAAACTTGGAGGCCGTTTCATCTTGCTCTGAGTCGGGGCTGGGTATCTTTGGCTTCATTCCTGCTGGATGGCGAATGCACACGTACGTTGGCCTCGCGTTGTGTTGACACACTTAGGTTTCGTATAACTATGACGAATCCATGTGTACGTTGGCTCGGCGTTGTGTTGACACATGGCTCAATCGATGGTCTTACCATCGATTCTTCGTCCCAGGATGCTCTTGTTGGACAATGCTACTGTGATGTCCTGCATATCGTCAAAGTTCGAGGCGCAGATAATGACATACACGCACTGGAGGTCGAACTATCTCTTGATCGATCCTTCGGGTTTTATCTGATGATTGGAACATCTGAGGCAGATTTTACTGCTTGGAGAAAGCGACCAATCCCATCGGATCGGTCTCTAACGGACTTGCAAAATAGTGGCACACTCGTCAGGATCTCATACGACGGAACGGTGGAGGATTTTGGGTACAGCCCAAAGCCGTATAATATGCAGCACATCCAGCTCGTTGATGGATGGCTCTAAGTAATCGCTTAAGCTTAGCAGCATGGGAAAGCCGTAGAAGGCATTTTGTACAACGAAAAGTTTGAGATGGAAGTCAACACGTCTTCCGAGAAGAGTCTTCGGCCTTACGTTGGCTTTCGATTGATGGTTGGAGCAACCGATACACAGCCTACTGCTTGGAGAAGTAAACCTGCAGCAAAGATGAGGCGACGTGCAGAGGTCAAAATTGCATAGCGTGGATGGGAAAGATTTTTCAACTTCGAGCTGAATCCTTACAGCATGCAACATCTCCAACTTGATCACGGAGATATAACTCTGGTGGACGGCCGACCGTTCTGACAGATCCGAAATTCTACAATCCCAGTGATATGGATCTCTCAGGTTTTGGTTCCAGAAATAACGCACATCAGCCTAAGCCTCTTAGCCAATCAACATTGTCTAGCATGGATATAGAGCTCATCATGTATGTGTGTGTAGATGATGTATGACTGAAGTCGGGTTTACAATTTTGAGCTTTGAAAATTAGACTAGGGGCCATTCGGCGTTGACAGATCATTGATGGTTGATTAAAGCACATTTCAATGGTTCCAAAAACACTGAAAACTCGCTTAGTATACCTGGCAAACATCATCCCACCTGCAGTGTCTACCTTCGTAAGGAGAGCGGAAAATCGTTCGACCGGAAGTCGGAGATACCTAATAGAGTGAACGTCCATAATGTTTTAAGCTGTCATACGACCTAGCCATCGACACTAACTACTCGACTTAGAAACTTAAACGCGCGACAGCCACACCATTCATCGTGCTTCCTAATCGTCTTTCTTATCCACTAAGTCTTTCCGCTGCACAAGCTAAGCAAATCTCTTCCGCCATATCACCACTCATAAATCTCCATCCCATCCTCCCAACACGTCAATCATCACATTTAGGAGCCAAATAATCCCAATCAACAAATTGAGCATAGTCAAAAAAATACAACACTGTCATTCACATCCACCACTCTTTCGACTCTGGCAATAACACAAATTTTATCTCGGGGTACTTGCACAGAGGCTATAAAGCACGATAAGCGTATTCCGTATGTAGATCAAGAATGGTGAAAGAGTTGTGGTGGTCTTTTCTGGGATGTTGGGATCGGTGGCCTTGGGGGTTAGTAAAGCGCTCATTTGAATGATCCGATTTCCAGAGTTTGATTATGTGATGAGGATGGGAAGAAGCAGGGAATGGAAGCTTTGAGATCGGGAATTGTATTATGTACTCTACAGGCGGGCGGCTTTGAGGTGGTGAAGGTGATGGTGTGGTTTGGGACTTCGGTTCCGTAGCAAACGGTTTCTTTGCCGGCATTGATGAACAGCGCGATACATCGCCGCAATATAGAACATCAGGGTGGAATGGAGGAGACTGAGACGGACTGTTTTGGTTTATGTGCTGGGAAGACATGGCATGTCAGCATGGAAAAACACAAAAGGAACAGAAGATATCGGGATAGCAAATGAGGCATAGGAGTGCCCTTTGATCTGAATTCATGGTTTTATCTCAGAACATCGAACCGAAAAAAAAAGATCATCCCTTGAGCTTTCTCATCTTTTCCTAATCATTGGCGCCTGTGTTCATCCTTATGCCTGTTTATCCACTCACGGTCGGCCATGTTTCGTAGTAAATGTATGGCTTTCCACCATATCTGGGTAGCATATACGACTTCTAGCGTCTGCCACCATAGGCAGCACCCATGCCCTGGAGCATAGGCATACCCATGCCGGGTCCTTCTTGAGGACTTCTCATGCCGGGTGTACCTTCAGGGCTTCTGACGCCACTACCGGGCATCATCATCATACCTGGAGGAGCAAAACCAGGGGGTACGCCGGGAATATGGTTAGGGTTGTTGAAGAAGCCAGGTGGAGGCGGGCCATGACCTCCGAAACCTGGAGGCGGCAAAGCCATACCAGGTGGGAAGCCAGGGGGTGGGCCTTGCATACCACCTTGTTGCGGAGGAGGTTGCGAACCAGGCTGCTGGAAAATGTTGGGTATGTTGGCGAAGCCAGGTGGGTGACGTAGGTTTGGGTTGAAACCAGGTGGAGGCATGCGGTCGCCAGGACCAGGAGGTGGAGGACCACCAGACATGTATGGGAAATTGGGAGGGAAGTCTTGAGGAGCTCCAGGTCCAGTATTGGGCATCTGCTGGGCAGCACTCTGGCGGCGTGGCTGGGGAGGGCCGTTAGGATAGCTACGTTGAGCTTGTTGCAGGACAATCGAAGGGTCTTCAATGAAGCCAGGAGGAGCACGAGGACGACCGTGATCGATGTTGGAGAGATGCTGGTTACCACGGAACAGCTGCTCCTCGATTGATTCTGTGGGACGAGGAGCCTGCGGCTTGGGGGCAATGGTCTGGGTGTGAGTCTTGGGAGGTTGGTCGAGGAAAAGCTGGAAAGGCTCTGGCTCGTGTTGATTGCGAGGTGGAGGAGCAGCTCTGTTAGCGTTCTTGGTTTGAATCAAGTTGAGCAAGAACTCCGAGTCCTTGTTCAACGAGTTCTGCTTGCGCGAATGCTGCTGGTTGAAAATTTCCGGGGTGGAACCGTTACGAGGAGCTTGATCGAGAAAGATGTTCTGCATCTGATGAGGCAAGTGCGAAGCAGGGTTCCCCGACCTCATTGAAGAGGGATCCGGCGAAGCGACATTGCTCGTAGGTCGGCTGAATTGAGATGGAGGTGGCAAGTACGAGTCAGAACTAGCGAAGCCAGATTGAGGTCGCGGAGACTGAGTAGATGCAGGCGCCTTGTCGAACATTGCAGCCAAAGCGTCTTGTGGTGCTTGAACGCCAAAGCCAGGCGGCGGTCCAGCAGGAGGGCCTCTTCCATCCTGCTCTCTGATGGGTGAGTCGACGCCAGAGTGCGATGGTCCTCTGCGAAGGCCGGCCATAATTCTCAAGAAGCCGGCCTTGTCTTCATTCGACTCAAGCGGCGCAGGGCTGGCAGCTTCTTCGACAACAGGACGAGCCTCCTCCTTGGGAGCAAACATGGATGCGAAGCGGGAGGACTTGCCCTTTCCTGCGGCGGGTGTCTTGGTTGTGCGCGTATCGACAGGGCTCTCAAGTCTCTTGCTCTCTCCCCAAGACCCAAAGATGCTCTTGTCAAAGCCGGGTGCGTCTGTCACCAGAGGAGTCTGTGGTTTTGAGTGTGCCGGCGTTGACTTGACTGGAGTGGCAACCTCATCAAATGTGTCCTGCTTGGTTTCGGCGAATGCTGCGTTGGAAGCTTTCATACGTTCCTTCCATTGCTCAAAGTCCTCTTGTGTGTGCATCTGGTTCTTGTTCTCCTTCTCCAATGGCTCATCCATCCATTCAGGCTCCTTCTCGGAAGCGTCCTGGCCTTGGCCCTGGCGCTCGTTGCGTGCCTTGTCGCGCCAACCACCACGCTGACTGGGTCTTTCACGCTCACGCTCGCGTTCGCGCTCGCGGTCACGGTCGTTGTTGTCGCGAGACCAGCGTTGATCGAATCGCTGACCGAAGCCGTTGCCGTTGCCCTCACGTGGCTGACGGGGTGTAAATCTGGGTTCCGCAGCAAAGGCATCGTCGTCTTCCTGTTGCTGTTTGGATGATCTCCAGTCTCTGTTGTTGCCGGTCTTTGTGGTTTCCCTGTCGCGGAAAAAGCGCGAGCGCTGTGCGGCTGCGGGTGACTCTTGTTCTTGCTCGCGCTCTTCGAGCTTGTTGATGTTTCGGGAGGATGCGAATGACGTCTTTGGCGGGCCAAGCACGATTTCGTCTGTAGACTGTAAGCTTTTGGCAGGGGTGGGTGTGGTGAGCAACGTACCAGGCTGCTGGGCAGAGCGCGAGGTGTGTCTGGTCTGTAGTAGTGATGGTCTCTGTGATGAGAAGTTGCCCATGGGCGCAGGCTCTTCTTGTCTCTGGGCTTGGTTGCGGGGCTTGCGACCGCCATTCTCTTGTTGCGACTGTTGTTGACTGCCTCTTTTCTTGGTTGAGCAGGGATTCTCTTTGGGGAGGCGGTCAGAGGAAAGGCTTACTCTATCCACTCGTCGATCGAGGGCAGTTCATCTGGTTTGCGCACCAGGGGCGATTCACGAAGAGCTTTCAATTGCTCTATCGTGTAGCGCGCACCCTCCATGGCCATGTTGTTGGCGAAGTGAGGGGCAGTCGCTGTTTGAGGCGATGGGTAGGTTAAAGAATAAGTAGCCTCGTGGGCGGACAAAATGTGGTGGAAGCTCTTCTGGATGTTGTCGTGTAAATTGACTCTGTTAGCGTCGAAGTTGTGGATAGTGAGAGGTGGGTGAAGGTGTTGGCGCGATGTGTTCTTGTCGTCGGCCGGCGAAGGGTTCGGTCGGAGCGTCAGCTGCTTCGACTTGCGCTGACTGAGCAAGGATTCGCCCAAAACAATAACAATGAAGCTAGTAGGAGTGGAAGACTGAGGTTTGACTAGGAATTGCAGGGAATGAGAAGGAAGTTGCTGTCTGAGATGACCTTGTCAAACAGGAGTGTTGGTGATTCGAAAGTCGTCCGTCGCTCCACCGCCCTCTCCGCATTCTGTCTGCCAACCTCATGCCCAAATCCCACACGTCTTTTGGCGTCGTCTTTCCTTCTCTTCAATCTCATGTTCAGGTGAAACAGTAATACCATCAAGATCATTATGCATTGTAAGACCGAGCTCCCTTCTACAATATCCATTTTCAACTTTGCGTGGTCACACCGAGCTATTCTTCAATCCTCGGCCTTTTTCAATGACTTCATCAATCACTCACTCACTTCCTTTCACTACTCGTCGACCGACACTACAGCCATCCCCAAGCTCTGACATCGTCCAAGATGTGTCTGTCAAAAGGCAAGATGGGAAGTCAGATGTGTCAATTGTCCAGGGAGAGCAGAAGGCCTTGTGTACGTACGAGACGAGCAGACAGAGCAAACAATGCCTCTCCATGCATGTGTTGCTTTGTTTGACCAGCCTTCTGCATCTGGACCGTGAGACTCAGTCTTGTAGCTGGCCAGAGGAGACAAACACTTGCTTTAGATAGGTTCAATTCGCCGTGGTCAAGGAGGTCATGGAAAGGACATCATACCGTGAAGACCATGAATGCAGAAAGTTGAAAATTATGCATTACTTCAATGACAGACTTGAGCGAATGAGATAAACTCGAAGTGAAGGAGACAAACAAGTGAATCGCGTTAAATGCGTCGACCAATCGACACTCGCGTTTCATCAGTATCAAAACAATTCTCGACTTTCACCAACCCTTCTTCTTACCCAGCGCACCGCAACCAGTCAAAAGTTCCTTTTTTCGACGACAACCAACAAAGCACCACCAACTGCTTTACCTGCCCTGCGCCTACCTTTCAGTGTCTCCAAAAGCACGCCGTAGCCTTAAGCAAGCGAAAGCGTCGCACAATGGAGCACTCTTCCGCCTCCCCTTCGCGCGCTGTCTCGCCTCGCGGCAACAGCAACAACAGCAACAACGAGAGAAAGCGCAAGCTCGAGTCCTTCGTGACTGAGAGCGGCGAGACGTGGGAGTTTGAACGACCCGTCAAGAAGCCCCGTTCGTCCGGGCCTGGTTTTACCGCCAGCACCAGCTTGGGATCGATTCCCCCCCTCTCACCACCCTCGCCGACCAGCAGCAAGCGGTCTCGCGACCCGTCGGATGATTCCGACGCTCAGTCCCCTTCGCCCAAGAGGCAGATGACTTCGGTCACTGACTCTGGCGACCATGCAGCTGTCCTTCGCAGGAACAGTTGGCTAAGCTCTTCTCGCAAGAGAAGAGGGGCTGCGGCAAGTAGATCGCGCTCTCCCTCGCAGAGCCGTCTACCCGGTTTGTTCGACGCGGCCTCTGGCGCCAGTCAGAGTGCCGGCCCTGTGGAGTCCGAGGTGGAGATGGAGGACGAGCTCCTTGACTACGAGAGTGACGAAGAGGTCGCCGTCGGCCAGCATGCCAACAACAACCTGGAGCAAGTGGCATTGTTCCGGGTGCCTGCCCTGACCCTGCCTCGCGCCAGTTCCTTCCAGGAGGGTCAGGAGTCGGAAATGCCTGTGGTGGCATCAATTGAGACCGACCAGGACATGGAGTACCAGGTCGGCTCGAGTCACCATCGGGCATTCGAGACTGTGGTGAGTGGTGAGTACGCTGTCGTTGCTGGCAATGGCGCGTACGAAGCTACCTCAACCACCAGGCCTGTTATCTGGTCATCCCTGGACCCCCGACTGGCCTCTATCAGTCGCTCTCCGAGTCCTGTGACTCGTTACAAGCTTGCTCGTGCCGACAGCAGCGGCAGCGAGAGTGATGGGGACAGCCCCAGCCCCAGACTGCTCCGAAGCACGTTTGGTGGGTTCACTCAAGCCACCGCAATGGTTCAACACCATTCCGAGGCACAGCAGCAACTGGCGAGGGAGCCTGGAAATACCAGTACCTCGCCAGAAGTCCGTGAAGTTCACGGCATGGCGCCGCCATCTTCGCCGGCCAAGGAGCTCTCACCCGCAGCAGCACGTTCAGCTACAACGACTCCTGCAGCCCTTCAGCCGACGATCATGGACGAGCCATCGCAGCAGCTCTTGTCCGAGCTCCAGAGATATGCCGACGAGAACGAGGCTCCTTCGGATCAGCTCTTATCTGAACTTGCAAAGTACGCCGACGACTGCAGAAACGTGCGCGACTTCAAAGTGAAGCAAGAGGAGGTGAAGAGCCAAGAGAGGCTTGAAAGCGAAGCCGACGTTTGCGCACCGACCATCAGCGACGCCGCATTCAGCAGTGACGCCGCATTCAGCCCCTCCCACGCGTCTCCCTTGCAACATATAAATTCAGCTCCAAAACAAACAACTTTCGCCCACACTGAGGAAGAGATTCTGCATATGATGGCTGTCTACGCGGATCGGGAGCCCAAGGAGGCAGATCTCGAAATTCTGCGCCTCTGCTTGGAAGGACTCGGTGATCCCATGGAGATTGACGGCGAAGACAACTCCGATCTACCCAAAACTACCCAGGTCAATGGTCGCGACAGAATTCGCAAGGAACGCGATACAGTTATCGAAAAAGCAAAACAGATCAGACAAGCGCGCCTTCATTTCCAAAAACATCAAAGATCAATCGATGAGGCACCTGATGCCGGACCCGCACCCGATGCCGGACCCGCATTTGAGACTGATTCCGATGAAGACGGTGACGAATATACTGTTCATCTTGTTGCCAGTTCTACCGATCAGCTTCAAGCCGAGAGGGAACGTCTTCAAGTTGCATGGGAGTATCATGAATCTCCCCAGCCGGCCTTCTCTACCTTCCCGTCTGAACATTGGGAGCAGGAAGCACGCACCTGCGCAGCCAACGAAGCAGAAGCATCCAACGAAGCCGAGCAACATTACTGGTCAAGCCGCAGAATCCGAGCAAGATCATATGCTCAAAACAAACCCGGTCGCATCTCGACTCCCTGGGTCTATCTCCACCTCATTGATTGGAACAGGAGCATCGCCGCCTCAGAAGAAGAAGCCGCTGCTTTCGCTGAACGAGTTAGCCAGATCCAACTTGGTGAGGACGAAGACCTCGAAGCCCCTCTCAGAGAGAAGCTCGCTCTCTTCCTCAAGAAATTGCCCCAAGACTTAGACCAGAAAGTCAGCGAAATTCTCAACATCTCCAACCCTGGTAGAGCTATTGTCAAGTCTCCTGAGGGAAATGTCTTGACCCGCAAAGACTTTGCCACACTTTTACATTCCGCAAACTACCGCACAGGCGAGCCTGAAGGATGGCTCAATGATGAAATCATCAATGGCTTCTTCACTGCTTTGTGTAATGCTATGAACGACAAGGCCGGCCACACCAAGGGCAAAGTCCCGCCATTCGCCTCGTATATAAGCGGCTGGTATTCCTCAGTCACCAAAAACGGCATTGATGCGATCAAGAGATGGTCGCGCCGCAAAGGCATCATGGGCGACAAGCTTTTGCAATGCAAACGCATCTTCTTTCCAGTCAATCCTGGCAATCACTGGTCATTGCTTGTCATCTGCCCAGACAACCACACCATCGAATACCTCGACAGTCTGGACGTTGGTCGCTCAGAGGAGAATCGCAAGAGCGCCCACTATATAAGGCTGGGTCGACAGTGGTTGCAGATGGAGCTTGGAGACAAGTACGTTGAGGGGGACTGGACCGACGTCGACCGCCGCAGCGCCATCCAGAACAATGGTTCAGACTGTGGCGTTTTCACCTGCCTGAACGGCTTCGCCTCTGCTCTTGAGCTCAGCAACCCGACCAAGGAGTTTGGGCCTGAGCACATACCTCACGCTAGACGCGCCATGGTTTCGATGTTCAACCTCGGAGGGTTCAACAAACACTTTGAGCTTTGAGGTATTTGCTTCCTTATTCTTGAATTTGATTTGCTTGCTGACCAAGCCGCAGAGGACTTCGGACCTTCGCCACCAAGAAGCAGCGTTTTCCAAGATGCGTACTTGAACTCAATGGTCGTGAAAACATTCATCGATATCTTGGCCTGCCTCATCAATCCGCAACACGCAGCATCCAAGATGCTCAAAAGCACCCTACCCTAAGCGCGTCCCCAGAGAATCGGCATCATCCAGTTGCGATGAATGAAGGCTCGATGGAGATCAAACTCAAATCCTCCCGACCTCTGAGCCTTGAACCATTGACCCAGAAAACGACAGACATGCTGCTGCCCTTGTAGCCTGTGGCCCTCACCATACCTTGGCAAACACACTCAGCCATGAGGGCTGCGGGCTGCTCTTCCCACACATGTCACTGCCCTACCCCCACACTCATACACTCAAGGGCATACATACAATAGGGACACATTCAAAGGGCGGCAGCATGTCCTTGCGCACAAAATTGTGGTCCAAACAAACTACACACAAAGGTATGTCTCTACCTGGTCTTCAATACAAATAGCGACAAGAAGCTGACCGAAGACAGAAGACGAAACAAACAACAACATCAAAACAAGAAGGAAGAGAGGGCAAGGCGGCATTCGGAGCTTGGAGATAGGAGTCAAAGCAGCATGGTCTTCTTTTTATCATTGCACACGATACCCATTGTTTTAGAGTCATGAGGAGAGAAGCAAGCATATCAAGGAGTTTGGGTGGTCGCATCGGGGTTGCATCAAAGGACTTTTCAAGTGCTGAAAGGTTCTATTCTACGATACTAAGGAAGGAGATATGCATACACACAAGGAACACAAGCTTCAGAACACTCTGCAGAAAATCAGAAAACAATATTCAAACTTGAGATAGCATCCAGGTGTACTTGACTGATGAGGAAGGCATCGATGGTGGTGATGTTTGCGGAGGCTTTCACATGCCGAGCTTGGGGCAATGACGTTTTGTTTCAAGCGCGATGCGTGGGACCCGTGGGTCATGCTCAGGCGGGCAGATGAACAAAAGACGAACGAAAAGACTTCAAGTTGCCATGGACGATTTTGCAAGGCGACAAGATGACATCCTCGACGAACCAGTATATCCGCCAGATACTGCATCATAGCGAGGCACCGCCACCAGTAAAAGCCCGCTTCTTCTACACCTCACCGCTAGCCATAGACGATCCTCTATCACCGCTACCGCCTTCAGCTCAGACAGCCCAGACGACGTATGCGAAACTGCCACCGCGGCCCTTTTCCGAATTCGATAATACTGCTCTCGACAAGGCATGGCACGACCTCCGGCGAAAGCTCCTCAGGTACAACGAAGAGCGGGGCGAGAAGCCAAAGCCACATGCGGATCCTGAGCCAACCGGCCGGCAAGAGAAGGGGAAGAAGGCAGAGCTTAGTGTACTGAGTACCTCTCCATCTGCTCGCCGTCCGGCATCCGCCAGCGATGCCTCGACAAGGAGCAATAGACCGCCTGTTATCCATGAGGCACCGGCTGTCCCACCGGACGCTGAGAACCACGACACAACCGGGACTCCTTTCATTCGCGCCCCTTCTATGCGACGAGCAGACCGAATTCCTTCCAGACCTCAACCTCAACTGCTCGACAGCTACCAGTGGGATGACCCTTCAGCTAAGGCCAAGCAGCCCAAGAAGCCGCAAACCAGTCCAGAAACACCTTCTGCAAAGATAGCCGTCGGAGTCTCTCGCCTGCACCATGTAGCCATGCCGGATCTCAACCTGGAGCCCATTTACTGGCGTCCAGTCAACGACGTTTCTCCAGTTGTGCGTGCCACTTGGTTTTACAAAGATACCATGCTTCCGGTCGAGCCATCTGTCGCCAACATGCTGGAAGCAGGCTATACCGAGCTACAGCCTTGGACCGAGACTTGGAGCGACGAGCTGAATAGTGCCATCGAAGTCGGTGCCGCTGGGGAAGCAAAAGTCTTGCACAAGCTTTGGCCTGATCTGTTCAAGAGGCTCGAAAGCAGACCATCCACTGCCAGAACAGAAATGGGTAGCGTCACATCTATGAACCTCGACGACGAGCCAGCCACAGCCGAGAAGGATCGCGAACATGCTGTTGAGATCGCTTGTGATATCATCGATATTGCTTCAGGTGTCGATGGTGTCGACAACAAGGCCTCTGGTACCTCCACTTATTCATCAGGTGGCGGCTTGCCCAGGTGGTATCCCACTGCCGGTGTCGTATACGCGAATGCGAACGATGCATACATTTTGAAGCCCAATCTCCAACCATCAGCCTACTACGGTCGTCGTCCCCTGGCGAACTACATCCGCAAAGGCCGCAAGCTGGGTATAGCCGTTGTTCGTGGCTTCGATCAAGCCGCATACGATCGATTGTACCCAACCAAGAAAAGCTCTACCGCGACGAAGGCTGAAGAAGGTGTATCATCCTCTCAATCAGGAGCGCCTCCGAATCGGCGACAGAAGTCTGATCCCGCCCTTGCCCATGCTGAGCGACCCAAAGTCACAGAGTTAATTCTCGTCATTCATGGCATTGGCCAAAAGCTTTCGGAACGTATGGAGAGTTTTCATTTCACGCATGCTATCAACGCTTTTCGACGAGAAGTGAGCGTCGAATTGGGGACAGATGGTGTGAAGTCACGGCTAAGAACGAACATGGGTGGTATCATGGTTCTGCCGGTCAATTGGCGTCAAAGTCTCTCTTTCGAAGATGGCGAACGAGACATCCCTGATGATCCGGCATTGAATGACTTTGGTCTCAAGGACATCACTCCCGAAACTCTTCCATCCGTGCGAAACATCGTCTCGGACGTCATGCTGGATGTTCCTTACTATTTATCACACCATCAACCCAAGATGATTGCCGCCGTCATTGGTGAGGCCAACCGTATCTACAAGCTTTGGTGTCAGAACAATCCTGGCTTCGCTCAGCATGGACGAGTACACATCATTGCGCATTCATTGGGCAGCGTGATGGCGGTGGATATCTTGTCTAAACAACCAACCAGTATCCCTGCGGAGCTGTCCGATCCTACCACTGTCGACTTGAACTCCTCGCCGCCTCTGGAGCACTTCCTCTTCAACACTTCTGGCTTGTTCCTGTGTGGATCGCCTGCAGGCTTCTTCCTGCTTTTGAAGCGAGCATCCTTGATGCCCCGACTGGGCAAGCAGAAGCCCGGTGCAAATTTGTCTTCCATCCGAAAGCCGATTTGTGGAAGTCATGGAACGTACGGCTGTCTTGCGGTCGACAACATCTACAACATCATCAATCCTTATGATCCAGTGTCGTATCGTTTGAACGCCACGGTCGACGCTCCATATGCCTCCTCGCTCAAGTCAGCGTGGGTACCCACAGCCAGTCCAGGCTGGTTCTCATCCTCCGGATCATGGTTCTACTCCTCGCCCGAAGGCGCATCAGGCAATCGCCCCGACCAGTTACCCAGACTGCCATCTAATGTGGAACTAGAAACTCATAACTTCTCACGTGAGGAGATTGCAGAACAGCGCATGTTACTACTCAACGATAACGGCCAAATCGACTACTTCCTCAAATACGGTGGAGGACCATTAGAAATTCAATACCTGACTATGCTCGGGGCGCACAGCAGTTACTGGCTCCTCAAGGACTTTGTTCGCATGATCGTTCTGGAATGCGGCAGAGGACTCGGTAGAGATGGAACTATTCAGGGGATGAGAGCAACAAAGAAGAAGACGCAGTTGACTACATGATGAGACGAAGAGCATCACTTTTATTTTCTGCTTGATACCTATATTGCATTCTTAATGATACCCCCTTTTCTTTGACTTTTGATCCCGCTTCTTCCTTCTCCTTCCACCACCCTATTTGAGATCTTTACATTACTTTCTGAAATGCATGCCGCTGTATATAGACGCATCATCCGTGATCACCGAGAAGACTCGATTCAGGCCCTTTGCAGGCGGACATGTACGAGTAGATAGCTCTGATTGACAGAGGGGACTTAGATAGCTCAAATCGATAGCGGGGATATGAAATTTTCGCTCTCTCTCGGACACTTCTTGATAATTGTAAAAATGCTGTTTTTCAAACTAGCAGTCGTAAAAGAGAGAGGGCGTGCCTTGGTTGTTTTCCATGTCTTTCGCCAAGCTCCGGGCAAAGACCTTAACTCCGAAGCTTTTTCTCGAAGTTCTAGAAAAGTTACAAGCACCCTCCATCAATCTTTGCGACTCGCTCCACTTTGAGAATATCTCTTTGCGAACAATCACTTTGCATTTGACCTGGTCGCAAGTTTCTGCTTCTACACATTAGATCGGATTTCTGCATACACAGATCGCCAATATGCCAGCTCAAGGCAAAGCAAAGGGCAGTCGCCGCAATGAAGGCGCTTCCTCTTCTGCTGCTGCGAGTGAGTTTAACGCAGAGCACTAGAGGAGAATTAAGCTGATATGTGTACTAGGTGATCCTCGGTTCGCATCCATGACCACAGACCCTCGCTTCCGCCTCCCTTCAGCACGACACAGCAAAGTTGGAGTCGACAAGCGTTTCAGTCGCATGTTCAAGGACGACGACTTTTCCAAGAAAGCCACCGTTGACAAGTACGGTCGTAAGGTTTCAAAGGGCAATGCGAAGAAAGAGTTGGAACGTTTTTACAAGATTGAAGATGGAGATGAGGAGGAAGAAGATGAGGAGTCAGAGGAAGAGATGGGCAAGGCACAGAAGGTGAAGGCCAAGAAGAGCAAGAAGCCCACGAGGGATGTTGTTGGAAGCGACAGTGAGAGTGAGGAGGAGGCCATTGCTGACGATGACGAAATCGAGGCCGAGTTGAAGAGATTGGATGACCGAGTTAGAGATCCCGCAAGAGAGGGTGGTTTCTCTTCGTCTGAAGACGACAACAGCTCAGAAGACGAGAGCGAGGAAGAGGAAGAGATCGAGGATGATGCAGTCGAGTTCCCTAACGAGGGAGCGGCTGAAGTGCCGCTAGGCGATGTATCGTCTCGTCTGGCCGTCGTCAATCTCGACTGGGACAACATTCGCGCGGAGGATCTCATGGCTGTCGCTCAGAGTTTTGCATCAACCGGTCGCGTTTCAAAGGTCGTCGTATACCCCAGCGAGTTCGGCAAGGAGCGCATGGCGAAGGAAGAGCTCGAGGGCCCGCCGAGAGACATCTTTGCCAGCGCCACAAAGGAGATCGACGAAGATGAGGATACCGATGACGAGGAAGAGAGAATCAAGAAGGAGCTATTGAAGGGAGACACTGGCGAGGAGTTCGATTCAGCAAAGCTGCGTCAATACCAATTGGACCGCCTGAAGTACTACTATGCCGTCATCACCTGCGACTCCAAGGAGACGGCAAAATCGCTCTATGATGGCATGGACGGCCGCGAATACCTTTCTACAGCAAACTTCTTCGATCTAAGATTCATCCCTGACGAGGTCGATTTCGACACCGACACACCTCGCGACGAATGCACAAAGATCACCTCAGGCTACAAGCCTAACGAATTCGTCACCGAGGCCCTCACTCACAGTAAAGTCCGCTTGACATGGGATGCCGATGACACCACGAGAAAGGAGGTACAAAAACGTGCCTTTTCACGTGCCGAGATCGACGAGAACGACCTACAAGCCTACATCGGTAGCGACAGCAGCGATGGCGAGGACGACGACACAGGCTTGACCAAGGCCGAGCAACAAAGACAAAAGATGCGTGCTGCACTAGGTCTTTCTTCCGCACCTTCAAAGTCAAAGTCAAAGGACAACGGCCCCGTAGGAGACATGCAAATCACATTTACATCCGGTCTCTCCAACGCCGCCTCAAAAGCCAACGGCGTCTTCGAAAACGAACCCATCATCGAAGAAACTACACGCGAAAAGTACATTCGCAAGGAAAAGGAACGCAAGGCCCGCCGTAAGGAAAAGATGAAGGCATCAAGAAACGGCGAGACTGTAGAGGAAGGCTCGGACGACGACGCCATCTCAGAGAAGAAGTCTGCAAAGGAAGAAGTCACAGCACCAGCAGACGAAGAAGACCCCTTCAACGACCCCTTCTTCAACGACACAGTGACAGCACAAAAGGCCGAAAAGCAAGCTCGTAAAGCCGACCGTCAAAAGAAGCGCGAGGCCCGTGAAGCAGCGGACGCAGCAACAGCAGCCAAGCGCGCTGAACTCGAACTCCTCATGGTCGACGACAAATCAGACAACATGCGCCACTTCAACATGAACGAAATCGCCAAAGCCGAAAAGACCCTCAAGAAGAAATCCAAGAACAACAAGAAAGCCAAGGATGCAGCAGAAGTGTTGGGTCAAGATGACTTCAACATGGAAACCCAAGATCCCAGATTCGCCAAGTTGTTCGAGAGTCACGAATTCGCCATCGATCCTACAAATCCCAGGTTCAAGGGTACACAGGGTATGAAGGCGCTGCTCGAGGAGGGCAGGAGGAAGAGAAAGGGCAGAGCTGATGAGGATGGTGAGAGAGCTGATGCACCGCCAGCTGAGAAGAGGGAGAAGAAGGCAAAGACTGAGGCTTCCTCCGGTGGCGAAGATCTGAACTCATTACTCGCTAGAGTCAAGGCAAAGACCAAGGCCAGATAGATTCGGTTGGAAATTGTAAAGGCATCATGGCATAATTGAAAGGCAATTTTTATATCCACATAGAGCTCTCAGCTCGACAATGCACTTTACTAAATACTCATCAAAAGGCATAATGTTTATTCCTGCTGGTCATCGATGTTAGAGACCCGTAGTACGGCGAACGTGAACTAACTCGTCCGAGGAAAGGAAACAAGCATCCTGGCTGGAAGCTTATATAAGTGGAAGTGGATTGGGGCTTTTTGTGTGTAGACACGAACTGCATCATGATTGTAACCATCTCAAAGGGCATCCAACAAGAGAATGTGAGACAGTTGCTCTCATGGACATATCCATCGATCCAGGAAATAGCGTACATTCCCATAGCTGTTGCAAAGCTGATGTCCCGCGATGCAGAAAGCGCACCGTTCTAGACCAGGGTCACGGCAGATGTTGTTTGCTGCAAGACTTTCTACTTCTTGCTGTCATGACATGTTAGTTTGCGATGATGCATACGAAGAGAAGGCTGCACGATCCTTGAGCGCGCGACAGGCGAATTTATGAGGTCACCGCCATGTCAGCAAAAATTCATTGACACCGAAATAGTGCCAGGAACAAGGGAGTTGAATGTGGTCACGGTGGTGGAATTGATGGAGTAAGTGCCGGGGACGGCGGGGTCCGAGGTGGGGAGGTTCTGGGGCTTGGTCTCGATCCACAACGCACAACGAATTGGAATGATCCCTTTGACCAAAGCAAGTGGAATAGGCCCGAGATGAGAACTGCTACGTTAGGAGAGAGGTCCATCGATCGGAACGCACGTGGATGCAGTTCGCCGTGATCTGACAACTTTAATGAAAAAGATAGCCAGGTTGCGGAAGTGTCAGATGCGAATGGCGTGGAGGTGTGGAAAAGCAGAAGGGATCATCAAGTCATGCACGATGCCACGAACGATGTACGAAAATGCTTCCGGGAGAGGAAGTCATCACGTGGAGACTCAAGCCGCATACAAGCCGACATCACGCCTTCTAAGTGGATCACAGGACGAGCTAATCCAGCTAAGCTACGCCACCTACTTGATCGTTACAAACAACATGGCGTGTCTGCACCATGCTGAAGAGCTGGGAAAACATGGACGAGACAGAATGTCCGAAGCTTTGCATGAGGACAAGACAGGGTATAAGGTTGGATGATTGAGATTAACAAGGGACTCCGGAAGTTTGATCGAAGTTTGGGTGTCAGAAATTGAAGGTTTGAGCAGCCGCAATGCAAGTTGCAAGCGACCGGTGGTAGGCCGAGGTGTGGAGAACGCGTTCGACTCTTGGCGGCTTCCCCGGCTGCATCAATGATTTGCGGAGGCCGCCCACAAGATCCCGCATTTCAAGTTCGAGAGTCCTTCGAAACGCTTTCTCCTACTTTAATTTGCCCCTCGTCTTGTATGAGAGAGACTCGACCAAAGGAAACTTGACGGCGGTGGACGAGACTCTTCCAGGACATCGAAATGCTGTCAGCCGGCGGCATGCATTACGCTCAAGGCTTCGGCCGCATGTCAAGTGCCAACATGGTAACACACCACGATCACAACCCAGCTCCCATGTCCGGATTGGATGCTCTGGCCCAGGGCTCACAGTATGCATTGCAGCAACTCCATGACTCTCACCTCAACCCGGCTCCTCAAGAGCACGATGCATTCTCCCAAAACCAGAGTGGACAAGACCAAGCAGGCAACAAGGGCAGCAGCAATGGAGCGCCAGTACGACGAAGAATCAGCCGAGCGTGCGACCAGTGTAACCAGTTGCGAACAAAATGCGACGGAAAGACACCTTGCGCGCATTGTGTTGGTAGGCCGACTTCCAAGACTCGACCATACTTACCCGAAGCCGGCTAACGCGTCATGACATACAGAATTTGGACTTACATGCGAATACAACCGAGAGCGCAAGAAACGAGGCAAGGCTTCACGCAAAGACATCGCCGCGCAATCGCAAAATCCTGGGACAGCTACTTCGGACAATGGCGCCAACGACAGTCCAAAGTCGAGCAACGAGCAATCCGCTCCCCCGGAAAACGCCACAGAAATCGCCCAGAACTCGCTGAAACGACGACGGTCGAGCAACCACCACATCCCTCCACCTCCGCCGAGGAGGGCCAGTATGACGATACCAAACCCGCAGACTCTCGCTCCACCTCCACCTCCACAAACTGCCCAATCTCAACAATCACAGCCGCAAACACAGCACCATCTACCACCTCTGAATCTGAACAAGGATGCCGTACCAGGAGCCCCGAACGAGCGCTATTCGAACATGCGTGCCTCGGTAGACGGTCAGAATCAGTCCAATGCCTTGCCTGCACCTCGTCCAAATCACTCAGCAATGCCTGATCGAAATTCAGTCGGCGTGACGAACTACACTGGCTCCATGGACGACTACCACCGTAGCGTACTACAGCAACCGCCATCTGCTGTAGCTCACCATCCAATGATGCCTGCGGGTTCTGCTCCTCTCTCTGCTCCACTCACATATCCGAACGGCATGCCTTTCAATCCTGAGAGCCCATATGCTGTACCGAGCCCGCAAAGCCAGAACAATTTCAACACAAATTTTCGAATGGGCGAGTCTCCCATCTCGGCACATGGGTTGATGGGCACATCACCACATGCCGGCTCTCCCGGATGGCTGCAATTGCCTTCTCCCTCTGCCGCTTTGTACACAAATTTCCAGCAACCTAACAACCAGACTCTGCGCTATCCCGTGCTGAAACCAATTCTGTCGCGTATCTCAGCCATTATACCCATCAGTCTTGCTTGCGACCTTCTAGAAATCTATTTCTCTAGTTCCTACAGCAAGTTCATTCAACCTGCCTCTCCATACGTCCTCGGCATCATCTTCCGCAAGAATTCTTTCCTCCGCCAAAACAACCCTCGAGCATGTAGTCCTGCTTTGCTTGCGAGTATGCTCTGGGTTGGTGCTCAGACCAGCGAATCTGCTTTCTTGACCTCGCCTCCATCAGCACGAGGCAAAGTCTGTCAGAAACTTTTGGAGCTTACAGTCAGCCTGTTGCGACCGCTTATCCACACTCCCACCGAAGGCGCCAACCAAGCGGCCAACTCCGTCGTGAACGGTGTCGCTCTTGGAGGCTTTGGCGTAGCATTGCATACTGCAAGACACGACAGCGAAGGAGGCTCTACCGGAGCCGCAGGAGCCTTGGACGACGTCGCGACATACATCAATCTGGCTACTGTGGTCTCTGCTAGCGAGTACAAGGCTGCCAGTCTACGATGGTGGAATGCAGCTTGGTCACTAGCCAGAGAGCTAAAACTTGGCAGAGAGCTTCCACCAAACCCGGACCCTTCACTACCGCAGGACGAGAACGCCATAGTCGATGGGAACGCCGAAAACGATATGGGCATGAATGGTCAGCAAGGTTTCAACTCGCGACGATTCAGTGGCATGCCTGCATCGATGTCCCAACCAGGTGCCGTGACTGAAGAAGAAAGAGAAGAAAGGAGAAGGGCTTGGTGGCTTCTATACATTGTCGACCGACATCTTGCGCTATGCTACAACAGGCCACTGTTCCTCCTCGATGCTGAATGCGAAGGTCTGCTGCAGCCTGAAGATGAGTCAGTCTACCAGGCAGGCGAGTATTACACAACCGAAAATATGCCCGAGACATACTATCGACGAAGAGGCCCACCGCTGGAGTGCACTGGACACAGCATCTTTGGCTACTTCCTACCATTGATGACCATACTAGGAGAAATCGTGGATCTTAATCATACACGTAATCACCCTCGTTTCGGTATGCGCTTCAGAAATGGTACAGACCTTGATGATATGGCGCACGAGATTAGCCTTCAACTTGACTCGTATGGTCGCAGTCTGGAGGCGTTCGAGGCGCGGTTTATCCCAGCTGATGGCACCAACCCTGACGGCACACATGTCGACAATGCTAGTCCTTCCAACCAATCTACGAGTAGCAACCGCATTACCGAAACCGTTTTGCTCACCAAGACAATCGTGGCTTACGGCACGCACCTGATGCACACTTTGCATATTCTTCTGAACGGCAAGTGGGACCCCATCTCTCTTCTGGACGACAACGATCTCTGGATCTCTTCACAATCATTCGTCTCGGCTACAGGACATGCAGTTTCAGCCGCCGATGCCATTAGTGGTATCTTGGATTACGATCCAGATCTCAGTTTCATGCCGTTCTTCTTCGGAATATACCTTCTGCAGGGTAGTTTCTTGCTACTTCTGATTGCGGACAAGCTGCAAGGAGAGGCCAGTGCGAGTGTCGTCAAGGCATGCGAGCAGATTGTTCGAGCACACGAAGTCTGTGTTGTGACTTTGAACACAGAATACCAGGTAAGTTGCCTCCTTCGTTCCCGTTCCCATCCTCAAGAAACGACTAACGCACCTCGCAGAGAAACTTCCGAAAAGTCATGCGTAGTGCATTAAGCCAGGTTCGTGGGCGCAGTCTCGAAGACTTTGGTGAACAACAGCAACGCCGCAGGGAGGTGCTTGCATTGTACAGATGGACAGGAGATGGTTCCGGACTGGCGTTGTAGATCAACGACGGATACCCAACCTCCTAAAAAAAGCAATTATAGCAACAACGATGTCATGTGGGTATGGAATGGTCTCTGGCGCGCGTCGAGATGGCTGCTATCAAGCCCGATGTTTTCTTCTTTTCTCTGTTTCCTCTATTTCCAGATACCCTATTCTGTTTTCGAGCGTCGCGGTAGACAGTACACATTGTATGCGATGACATGTCCTGCAGACTCTCCGAAACAAACGTCTCCTTCTCGGAAAAGTGCTGTCAGAATGCAGCATTGAATTCGGATGCTCGTGATTTGCACAGGAGAACGACCTTATTTGACGCTGTGGGTCGCAACCGAGTTCTAGTCTGCTCAATCCCTGAGCTTCGCGGGATAATCTTACTCTGTCAACCTATAGGTGTCTACGTGCTTACGAACCCTCCCTGCCTCATCCCTAATCATCCATCCAATAAAGCAATAGGATACTGCAGTCAATCTTATCTACTCTATACATCAACATCGTCCACGTGTGACGGCCGTGGCTGGACAGGGTTTCGCAGCAAGCCAAGATCCGGCGCATGTGAAATCAAATGACAGCACAGTCCATCTCCCCACATGCCGTCTGTCAATCACAACGGTGGAGACGAGCAAGACTCAGGGACGACATGAAGGAACACGTGCAAGACAAACACAGCTGCAGTAGGCATATAAAGCAGGGACAACAGTATAGACAACTCGCATCCGAGGGAAGGTCGATGGCTTGTAGAGTCGGTCATATTGACAACCGATGTTCTTTCCCGTGAGGTGGCATTGACAAGCCCAAAAGCTTGGCCGCATCACCGCATCATTGGATTAGGTAGTCGCCGACCGACTTTCGAAGAGGGCATCCAATCCTTTCGGCCAAGGCACTTTTGAGTAGTATACGGCGCAGACTTCACTTCCCATATCACCGTCGCCGAACCTGTCGTCGAAACACAGCTATTCCTCCGTTTCATCAACAATCGCATTAATTCAATCCTGCATTTTCTCCATAGCTCTCACTCCCCGAACGCAAACACGAAGCGAGCTTGCCCATCATGGACCCGTCGCCGATGCAGTCGCCCATGTCAGCTCCTACACAGAATGCTCCTGAAGCACCAACTTCAGACATCCCTTCGCAATCGTTGGCATTCGGTGGGAGTACTTACAACACGGCCGATAAGCCTCGCCCCTTGCCCATTCGTTTCCACAGCTCCGACGACAACAACCCCGCTCGTAGAGCCTCCGTCCAGTTCATGCCCAATGTAAGAGTCGCTGGAGGAGCAGCTGAAGCCAGCCGTAGCCGGAGTCGTAGACCGGTACCCATCAAGGATAGCTCCATCAACAGGCGACTTAGTAGTCCTCCACCACCTACGTGAGTCACTTGCAGCTGATGCTTCAGGGATCGCGCAGACTGACACATATATCAGACAGTTCAAGCCTCGCGTTAGTTTCGACACGTTTGACAATCGCGACGCATCTGACTTCTCCCTCACGCTGAGTCGTAAGCACCGCGAATACGAATACACCAAGCGTTCGCGCACCTTTCTCTGTGGTACAGATACCAACGACTATTCCGATACTGCTCTGGAATGGTTGATTGATGAACTTGTCGACGATGGCGATGAGGTCGTCTGTCTCAGAGTGGTTGAGAAGGACAGTAAAGAAGCAGCCAAATGGGCTGGTGGTGGCAGTGACAGAGGAGGCAGAGAGCGCAGTTACCGTAAGGAGGCCAACCGTATGCTTGAACGTATTGAAGAGAAGAACACCGAAGACAAGGCGATAAACATCATTCTGGAGTTTTCTATCGGCAAAGTCCAGGACACGATTCAGCGCATGGTATGTTGATTCACTGCCATCTTCGGAGAGTCACAGCAACTGACATGGATTACAGATTAGAATCTACGAGCCGGCAATCTTGGTCGTCGGCACCAGAGGTCGGTCTCTAGGAGGCTTCCAAGGACTGCTACCGGGCTCCGTGTCCAAATACTGTCTCCAGCATTCCCCAGTCCCCGTCATCGTCGTACGCCCCTCATCCAAACGCGACAAGAAGAAGCGCAAGAGACTTCAAGATCCCACTCGCCGTGGCTACCGCGACATTCTCGACAAGAGCGACAACACTGCCGCCAACGATGCAGGCTATACCCTGGATCCTCTACACCGCCTCAGCATTATGCCAGGCGACGGTCTAGGCGCCCTACCCGAACTGGAGAAACGCGACGCCGAAGAGGAAGCACGCATGGTCGCCGAAGCTATCGGATATCGCCCAGATCAAATCGCACCGGACGGAGAGCCCCTTAGTCGCGTAACCTCCGCACGCTCAGACGTCAGTCGCCGCAGCGGACGCAGTGGTCGCAGTGGCAGTTTCGGCAGCAACCGTAGTGAAAGTCCCGAAACACTGCGCTCTCCATCTCGTGGCCTGCTACAATCTCCCCAATTACGCGCAGTGGCCGACTCTGGCGCCGAAAACTCCGAATTCGACGATTCCGACGACGAGCACAATAGTGCTGCAGCGCCACACTCTGCATACTACGAAGCTCAAGAACGATCTTTGCGCGAAGCCAGAGAACGTGCACTCAAAGCCGAAGAAGAAGAAAAGGAACGAGAGAGGCAGGCCAAAGAGAGTAAAGAGAATGGGAGATTGGGGGACGGAGGTGGTGTTTTGGACCTGTTGAGTCAGTTGGGTGGAGGTGACGATGGACCCAAAGGATCGAGCAAGGGGAAGAAGTCGAGGTATCCCATCCCTTGAGTTTTTTTTCACATCGATACTTTTGTGTTTTTCGTTCTTTTTTGGTATGAGAGGATGAGAGTAAGAGCGAGAGCTTCCTTTCGAGAAATTACCGGATTATGTGGATATATTTCAATTCTTCTCTCAATCTGCTTGAGTGCTTGAGTGCTTCTTACCCTCACCGTGTGGCAAATTCTTGTCACTTTTGGCCATCTCCCACGGCCATCCTAGGGGATTGTTTGGTCCTGTAGAAATATACAGTATTTTTAAGATCGGTGTAGTCGTCCTTAGAGAGACGCTAACTATCACGCCTCTCAGTGAAGGCCTACAGCTCTGGAAATATTAAAATCGTGCAAATTCTACAGTCTATACGCGTGAGACAAAGATCAGCAAATGGGGAGGGAAGGACACAAAACTGCAAATCACAACATGAGCAAAAAGAGAAAAAGTGATATATAAGAGACATGAACAATGGCGCCTACAGCTGGCTGCTGCTGCATGCATGCACTTATACAAAAACGCCCATCATTGTCAAATGCAACACGCTGCCGAAAACGAATAATAATATACCCACGCCATGCAAAAAGAAAAATCCTTCAACACGACACATGAACCTCTGGGCCATGGTTTATTCAAAGCCATCGTTTTTCGGATCGGGTCGATCGAGAGTGGGGCTTCCTCCGACCACTGCGACACCTAAAGGATCTAGGCCTGAGGGTGCAGGTGGGATGACAGCACCAATACCTGCGGTGCTGAGAGTTCTAGCATGTCCGAGAGTCCTGGTGGGTTCTTGGATAGTTTCCACATCCGCTTCTGACGGTTCTGTGTCTTGGCCACCCTGCCCAGCACCATCATTGGCGGTATTGGGTCGACTATCCTCCACCCTCTGTCCCAATTCCTGCAAAAATGTTTCTAGATGCTGCAATGTAGACAGTGGCTTAAACGTCGAATAAGCCTTTTCCCCTTTCTCGAGCATTTGTTTCCTCGATGTATACAACGATGTGGCAGCGACTAGATTAGTATCGGCTTGTCTGTTCATCCCCAACACCACCCAACTCTCCGCAGCCAGCACATGGAAAAACGCAGCTTTTCTAGCTCTGGCACCAGATTTGAGTGTGCCGTGGCCGCGACGGGAAGAGTAACACGATGCGATTCGTTCGAGGAGAAGCGCATGGCCTGTTTGTGGTACCAAGCGATCTTCCAGGATACGTGTGGCCCAGCGCGCTGAATCGTCTAGTGCGGAGCCGCCGCGGAGACGTAGCAATTCGGTGCTGAGGATCAGAGTGCGCAGGGCGGAGTAGGGTGCTGAGCAGCGGGTGAGGTAGGAATAATATGCCGTTTCTAGGAGTTGGTCTAGGGAGTCGACGCGAACTCTTGAGGATACTACTGGGGCGGCTAGCAATGCTGTGATGGCGGCCATTTCATTGGCACCGGCGTAGTGTCTCCAAGCTTTGTCATTTTTGTAATCGGTGCAGAGGAGATCGTAGGTACTTTGTGCGAGTTTGAAGTCTCGCAGCATGAAGGCGTAGTCGGCTAGTTTGCGGAGAACGGCTTCGGGTGTGTCGGGTTTGTAGAAGCCTTGGAGGGCATCGTAGTTGCTGTTTGAACCGCCGATGCCAGTAGAGGAGCCTCGTGAGGAGAAGCCAAAGGTGAAACGTTTCGAGACGAGCCCGATTTTGCCGGCGATACCTCGTCGACGTGATGCTACTTCATTGTTCCAGAGGGCTGAAAGGCGTTCCATTCCTGGTACTACTGATTGGGTCACCATTTCTCGAACAAATGCTCGAATGGCGGCTGCATCGGATTCGAAAATGTATGGTGTAGGATCGTCGTCTACTTCTGAGCTTTCTGTTTGAGAGTTAGTACAATGAATTGGACGTAGCATGAAACGCTTTGTGCTTACCTCTAGTGGCAATCTCACCCAACTCCTCACCGGCAGATAACCATTCGCAAGTGGGTAACCTCATGCTGTCATCGTCTGAAGGAAGACACTCATTGCTTCGCAAACGCAGTAAATGACAATGTAGACCGAAATGACGCTTCATTTGTTCGTATAGAGCAGTGGACTTTGTAATGTCGTCGTGATCTTCGTCATGAATCAGGACATAATATCGTAAGAACTCATTATTGACGTATGGAGGTGGTTTATGTTGGCCAGTGTTGGAGTCGGCATATAGGGTTCGGAGCTCATCTATAGGGGCAGGGTTGCGAGAGCTGATGGCTATTACAAGAGCGACGGGGTGAGAGAAAGTTTCGTGAGAAGTGACAGGTATTCCGGAAAGGAGTCTTCGAAGGTATAGGGTGTAAAAGGGAGTAAGGCGTGATGGATGTGGATTTGTTTCGGGGCCAGAGAAGTAGTCATCGCCAGCTGGCGGTTGATCCTGTGCATATTTCAGGTGACGGGCGACTAGCTCATCAACCTGTTCGACATCGCCTCCGGTCCGTAGACGTGCAGGGCGGTATTCGGGGAGATCGGTCGGATTGGGGTCCAATCTAGGGGCTTGAAGACCGTCGGATACACCAGTGAACCTGATTCCAAAGTCGTCCCATGGTCTGCTGGCACCAGTGCTATCCCTAACAACGACTCTACCAGCTACGTTCTCTCCGAACGGGCGTAATAACTCGAGAAGACCACCATTAATGCCCTTGTGACGCAACAGCTCTTGACAATCATCCGAGGCAAGGACCGAAACACGAGGAGCGAATGCGCGCAGAACTAGTTGGCGAGCTTCATCGGGTTGGGCGGCCGTGGTGGGCGAGTTCAAGGCATTTGCGAGTCTCGTTGCGGGCGGAGAGAAGACAGAGGCATTGACGACTCCAGCAGGTGGTGTCGATGTGCCTGATGCAGTGGGCGAGTGTTGAGCCGAGGAGGTGGATGCGAATAAGCTGGCAACTGAAGCGTTTGAGCGTCGATAGGGTAGTGATAACCTGGGTGCTACGCGACGGGCGGCGGATTGTGGTATAGATGTCGTCGACTCGGAGTCGCTTTGGAGCGGTGACTGAAAGCCCGCCTCGCTGGGAGTAGACGTCATGTGTCGCTTGCACTCGGCCAGTGACTTGATAGACCAGCCCTCCGGATGCGCATAGAAATCAGAAATCAGAGATCAGAAATCAAGACGTTGTCAATAATGTCAAATCATGTGCCACGCTGATGGCATACGGATAAACATGTCGAGATGCGCCGGCTACAAATGGTTGCTCCTTCTGTTTCGGGAAGCTTTGCCGAGCTCGAAAAATGCATCATCAGCCTTTCATGTGACTGACAATCATCAATAGCGACCGACACATGTTTGCAATGCGCCCAACAACTATTTGAAGAAGACATCTTATTCCCACCGCACGTTCATGATCAATCCACGCAGCTTGGGATTCACTATCGTCCGCACTCAGCTCGCTCATACAAGAAGACTCTCACTGCTACGACCATTATCTGCTCCATGTCTCGCGACTAAGTGCATGTCTCCTGCTTTAATTCGTACAAGACAGTCGCCTGAGCCTGTACAAGAACCTATCAAACGTCGAAAGCTCAGCTCTGCTCGTGCTTCTCACACCGCCAATATGTCCACAAATTCTCGTGTTTTGGAGCTCACCGAAGTTGAGGAAAACCTGCGCACTCTCCTTATCGATGTTGCCAAATACATTGACAACTCTCCCGGACATGCTTCAGAAAGTCAAGTTCCCCTTCCTGATGAGCTCGCGAAACAACCTCTTGTTCTGAGATGGACCGGTGGTTGGGTCCGTGACAAACTTCTCGGTGCTGCGAGCCATGACATTGATGTGGCCATTAACAAAATGACTGGTTTCCAATTCGGTCTGAGACTGAAGGAGTATCTTGAAATTCCTGGAAATCCGGAAAAATATGGCCTAGAAGGTGTGGCTAGCAACGAGTCTCAATCAAAAAAGGCCGAATCTGGAAAGAGCAAAATTGTTGGCGGCCTACACAAGATCGAAGCAAACCCGGAAAAGTCGAAGCACTTGGAAACTGTCACAACAAAAATTCTGGGTCTCGATATCGATCTAGTCAACCTACGCAAGGAGACATATTCCGAAGACAGCAGAAACCCTCAGATGGAATTCGGCACCCCTGAAGAAGATGCTCTTAGACGTGATGCGACCGTCAACGCCATGTTCTACAACATCACCACTCGTGAGATTGAGGACTTCACTGGTAAAGGTCACAGCGATATGGCTCAGAACATCATTCGCACACCACTCGAACCTTACCAGACCTTCAAAGACGACCCCCTTCGTGTTCTGAGATTGATCAGATTTGCCAGCAGACTCAACTACACCATCGAGTCCGAGGCAAGGAAATGGATGAAGGATGCCGAGATCAAGAGTGCTCTCCAAGCAAAGATCAGTCGTGAGAGAGTCGGCGTAGAATTGGAGAAGATGCTGAGAGGCCCTGATCCACTCATGGCGCTGAACCTGATTGACCAGCTCAATCTCTACTCTACCATCTTCTCGGACCCCGTTCAGGACCAGAGCAAGGTCTACACACCGGATACGGACAACTGGACTACCGTCATCAACTTTGTTCAGGAGATTCTTTCGTCCAAGACCGGCGACATCCTGGTTCGTGATGCAGAGGAAAGATATCTTGTATGGCTCTTGTCGGCAATGGTCCCTTACAGAGATGCTCCCTCCCCTCCACAAATCGAGGGCAAGAAGCCGCCACCCCCTATTGCCACCACTGTCGCACGTGAAGGCTTCAAGGCCACCAACAATGTGTGCACCGTCATCACCAATTCTATCAAGAACCACTCTGAGATCTCAATGATGGTAAGCAACTCTTACGGACGAAAGCGCCCAGCACGTGAAGAGTTGGGAATGGCCATTCGCCGCTGGGGTTCTACATGGAGATCACAGACAGCCTTCGCCCTGCTAGTCAACGTTGCCGATGAGCCGTCTGCTGCCAAATGTAAGTCCAAGTCCCAGGTCTACGTCGATTTGTCCTCGAAACTAACAACACAAGCTCATCTTTCTGCATTCTCCAACTTCCTCGAGTACGTTAATGAGCTGGACCTTCTCGACGTCCACGCGCTCAAGCCTATCCTTGATGGAAAAGCCTTGACCAAAGCCCTCGGCGTGCCAACTGGCCCATGGATGAAGGACGCCCTCGACGTAGTCATGCGCTGGCAACTGCGTAACCCTGGCAAGAAGGACACTGCCGAAGCTGTTGAAGAAGTCCGCATTGCCAAAGACCAATCCCCAACTCCTGGTGAGCTCACAGCAGACCTCATGACATATTTCCTCCAGCTTACCATTCGCCCGCTGTTTGTAAAGACACAAACACAGCAGGTAACAAGTCAAGGGCGTAAGGTGCAAACCACCGTCCTACCTAAAAAGTTTGAGCGAAATCAGGAAGAAAAGACATGGAAAGGAAGAGATAGTTACGCACTAGACTTGCTTCGATGGGTCATCGTTGCTGCAGATGCTAGTCTGGTGGAAAAGAACTGGCACGCGATAGTGCCACCGTTACTCAGCATTCTTGACGACGTCGACACGGAATACAAAGCTCAAGGTTGCGAACTGCTGAAAATGTTACTGGACAAGACACCGCCATCTTTGTTGAAACGCACTGGTCTGGGAGAAGTTTTTGAAGAAGTCCTGATGCCGTGTCTAGGCTACCTACCTACTCTGACACCTGAAGACCAAAGTGCTCGTCTACTTACTGTCGCCTACCCTGCTCTCCTATCACTCTCTGCTGCTCTGGACGACCCTTTGACCGCTCAAAACTCGCAGAAGCCATCCCAACGGCTGAAGCTACTAGACAATTTGGTCCGCAAAGGTGTCTTGATGACCTTTACCTACTGTCCGGAACATGCCAAAGTCACCACAGTCACTACCTCAAGTCTATCTGCCATTCTCAGCTCGCTAGGTTTGGATTCTATCAAACATCTTCCTTTCATTCTACCCATGCTTTCTTCCATCCTTACACACCCTTTCGTCACTGCTTCTCCACCTCTTTTGCTTTCGTCGATTAAAGCATTGCAAGCGATTATCCTTAACACATGGCCCAGGATGCACGTTCACAAGACAGAAATCTTGAAATGTGTGACGGTTCCGTGGATAAGGATGCAAGAGGAGCAAGTAAAGGGAGAAGACTTTGACAAGATCAAGGAGGAGTGTAAGGTTGTGGTCGAGATGCTTAGAGATGCTCTCCAGGAACATGCTGAGGAGTTTCAAGAAGACGTCGAAGAGTTGATCAAAGTGGATGCGAGATTGGCAGGGTTGTTCGCTGGCTAGTCGATGGGTAATGCTAGATAGACAATTCACTCGATCACATCAACCGCAGGCCCTCCCCAACATGATGAGGTGACGATTCGAGTCCCCTTTGTGTGAATACTCTGAGCAGTGAAAGTAGCTCTGACAATAAGTACCTTGACTTGACTTCTAACTACAAACAGAGAGCGTGGTTCTTCGCTCTCTGAATCGAAAACCTACCTCGGAATCAAAAGCGAGACTACATGAAGCTACTTCAGTAGTCGATGATATCTACTCTCACTCGTGGCCGTCACTCTCACATCTCCTTCTCAGTCCTGCCTACAAAAGAGCTTCCATCGTTTCTGTTCCTCCTTCTTTCCAACAACAACTTTCAACTCACCACCCTCATCTACCAAGATGTCAAGCAGAATCCGTAAAGCGGTCGCCCACAAGCGCAAGCACAATGTGGTCAACGTAGACAAGAGCCTTCTTGCTCACGCCTCGCGTGTTACCAAAAACACGATTGCCAGTACTCAGATGCTTTTCGCCTCTGTCGAGAATTCTATCACCCTGGGAAACCTTGGTAGCATTGACAATGCTCAGATGAAATCTCTCAAAGTTGAACTCCGTCGTAGTTCACTTTGGCTAAAAAGGCTCAAGCAGACAGCCACTAAGTACCTCTCATTCCTTACAGTGGATTGGAAAACCCCCCTTTTCTAACATATTCCTCACTAGGCCTGAAGATCTCGGTCTTGAGTCCTTCGTCAAGAAGACAATCGAAAAGGAAGCCTCCCTCAAAGCTCCAATCCTTGCCAAAAACATACAGCCTCGCATGGGCAATGCTTCTGAAAACTCGCACGAGCTCCTCAAAGAAAAAGTCAGTGTGGCTTCGCTCGTGTCCGACAACGAGATCATGACATTCTTGGAGCAGAAGATCAGGGAGCAGATTAATGATGCAGCTAAGCATATCGCTAAGGAGATTCACAAAGAACGTGAAGCAGAAATCCAAGAGCAGCTGGAGAAAGTCGACGAAGCAGCAACCGCAGAAAGCGACGACAAGGCAAGCGAGTCAAGCGACGAAGAAGTGGTTGGAGAATAGGCGCTCCATTCCTTTTTCACTTGGGGGAATCAGCAGACTTATTCATGAGATCTTCTTATTTTTTATGCAAGAACCCTTCATCGGAAGCAACCAGCACTAAAGTGAAGAAGGCTTTACAGTACTCGGCATTTACTTGCAGAAAGAGCAACCCATTACTCAATTTCACTTTCACACTTGGTCATCAATTCAATACAAAACACAACATCTCCAACTTCTTTCCCTTCTTCCTCTTCTTTCTTCTACCATACACTTGCTTCAACAAACTATTGCGCGTACTCCAACAGTTAGTTCTGTCGTCAAATCAAGCAACACCCATACAAGGACTAAACAAAAATATGTCTGACCAAAGCCGCTCGATCGGCAGCCTCCTGAGGGGGGCAACTCGCTTTGCGAAGATGATCACGGGCACTGCCGAGGGAATGCAAACATCTAGAAGTAACAGACATGAGAAAAATATTACTCAGAAAATGGATGTCATCAAACATAACGCCAAACTTTGCAGACAACGTATCCTACAAGCCACCAAAAAACTCAAAAAGTAAGTCCACTACCAACCGACTTACATCTAATCACCACTAACTCCTTTCCACCAGACTCACGCCCCTCACAACGAAGCTCGAAAAAATCATCGATGAAGAAGTCACCCGCACAGTCAACGACCTCAACTCAAATCCCACCACAAAACCTCTCATCAGCATCGAGCCAGAACCTCTCAAAGCCTTTCTCGCCGAAAAAGCCAAAGATAGAGCCGATGCCATATTCGATGACGCTCTAATGACAGAGATCAGGAACAGAGTCAAGGCTCAGATCAACAAGGCTTTGAAGGAAGATTTCGAGGAGTTTCACAGAAAGCAGACGGAGGTGTTGAGACAACATCTCGAGAGCGATAACGCTGCAGCTGATCTAGATGATGCATTCATCATTGTAGGTGGTGCTTGATATCGCCAACGAGATTGGAAAGAAAACGCCGCTCAGCAGAGCAAGAGCGAAAGAAGAGCAATAGCGAAATAAGAGCAATAGCGAAAGAAGAGCAATAGCGAAAGAAGAGCAATAGCGAAAGAAGAGCAATAGCGAAAAGAGAGCAAGCTTACCTCCCGAATCGAACCCTCGCCCCCCCTATCATTAAGGTTATATGATTCAACCAGATTACTTTCCTTACAGCAATCCGCTGTGTGGTGTAACGGCTTACACTCATGATTTCGGCTAATCAAAAACCACACTCCAAGAGTTTCCGCCGTGTAGTCTTAATTGCGCGAATCGCAGCCAGATGTCCGCCATCTGGTGGTTTAGATCAAGGAACAAATTGTCGAGGTCGTTTTCCCGGAGCCTTTGAGGCTCTGGTTTTTTTGCTTGCTTGTTTGGTATGGAGGTGCAGATTGTTTGTTTTGCGTGGAGGATCCGTACGCCACTTGGACATGGCGGTGGACGTTTCACTTGAATCATCAAAAGTATCCTGCGCTTTTTACAGCTATCTCACAGGAAAGAGGGAGTTCGGTGCCGGGTCAATCTCGTCGCGGCTACGTCTACGTTACCTAGGAGTCGGACAGCCAAACGAACCGAAATACCATCACTCAAGGAAATCGCGGTCATGAGATGCAACCATCCCGCCGGACAAACATGTATCCCTCTCTACATGATCCCGCTCCAGGCTTTCAACTCTTCCCAAGACATTCATGGAACTGCAACATGCTTTCTCTCAGGATGAATGAAATTATCAAGCAAAACAGCCTGCTAGACTTCTACTTCCACAACGTCTCTGCAGGCATTGACTGCTGCAAAAAAAAAGTGGTGGTATACAGTAGATACCTCTCGATGGAATGTTTCCTCGTCCAGTAGTACTCACCGTCCACGATTCACGATTCACGATTCACGATGCAGAAGCAAACAAACGTGATTGTTAATTAAGGTACGTAGCATTTCAAGCTCATCGCAATAAGGAGCAATGTGCTACAGATTGTTCAAGCACCTAATCTGTAAAAGCAAAAGGCGGGAATGATGCACCATCGTCATCAAGCAAATGAGACGGAGCGGCCTTGCACACTCGAGTTCTTCCTCGGTCGTCCCTTCTTCCTTGGTGTATTCTGCGAAGAGTCGATGCTCTTTCGCTTGCGGCCACGCTTCTGACCACTGCCGGGCGTTGCGCTTTCACCTCTCTCGCTTGGCGTTTCATATCCATCACCGTTCAATGTCATTGAGGTGTCCATGTCACCTTCCTCGTCCTCTCTGTCGACCTTGAGCTCACTGTCGACCGCCATGACCTCCGAAAAGGAAGAACAGAGCCTGAGTTGATCCTCAGGCGCCTCGAGGGCCTTCATAATCTCTTGGTTACGCTGAAGGTACCTCTCGGTCAGATTGGTCGAGTTGGGGATGCGTTGTGGTGCACGGATACCCTCCTTACTGGCCTTGCCCTTGGCCAACGTCTGGTGTCTGGACACGTTCCAGACACGACGAAGATATGTACGTAATTCCCACAAGAGTAGAAGAATTTGCACGTAGACAGTCAGCTCTCTCAAGCGCGCTGGCTCGACAGGCTTGCTTTGGCTTCCGGTGAAGGTGGTCGGGTTTGCAACACCATTCTCAACATCAGTCATTGGTGCGTCTTGTTCGATCAGCATTCGAAGGACATCAACATCGACCATGTGAGCCACAGGAGTACCAGTGTTGGCCATGAGCTTCTCGAGGCAATCGATCAGATGCTGTAGTTCATCGAACTTGGAGTAGTCGAAGAAAGCCAAGTTCTCAGAGACAAAGCGGGTGAAAGCGACATGGGAAGGCAGCGCGCCCGACATGTCTAATTTCGAAACATCAAAGCCCACTCCTGCTTTGCCACAGATTGCTGTCAAGAACTTGATGCGGATTTTTGCTTTGCCAGTCTTGAGCACTTCCCAGAAATGATGCATCTTCGAGGTTGGAGGAGTGCCAGTGTAACCCTGATTGCTCTTTGCCACATTTCGCTGATACTCGAAAGCTTGGTGAATTGCGCCAATGTGCTCTTTTTCGAACATAGCCTCGTGTTTGCTATAAAGTCCCATGTGTTCCTGGAAGGCAAAAGTGGCTATCTTAGCATCCGGACAGGTCTCAAGAGCAATGAAGCATGGTCCTGTCTCTTTAGGGTGCACAAGACCTTGACGGCCGATACTAGCGACCACTTGGACTGCATTGAAGGCGAGAGCATCGGCAGAAGTGAGAGCGACATGGCGAATCTTACCTAAGAACTGTTGAGCAATAGAGGTGGCCGCGCCGTCACGATCAGTCGCCATGTATGTATTGCCCAGCCTCTCGGTGCCGGCTTCCACACCAGTCCCGACTTTAATTTGACTCGACTCACCAGGCTTATCGCCAGCACAGTAGAAGTCTTTGAGACCAACAATTAAAGTCATAGGCAACTGCGGGTCATCAGACTCAAGAGCCAACTTGAAAGCACTGCAAACATCGGTGCGCATCAGTTGACCAGGCCATGCTTGACACAACATGCAGACACTATCGAGTGCTGCTTGACGAAGTACCATGGGCTGATTAGGACTTGTGAACGGGCATATCAGGTCGACTGCCAGGAAAGCCACATGATTGCCCTTGTAGTCTGTGAACTTCTCCTTGAAAGCCTCGAGATGAGAATCGAGGTTGAATGCTTTACCAAAATGACCAGCAATGGTGATGAGTCTTCTCGTTTTCTGCGCTGCAGCTGGGTTGCCGTTCATATCAACAACTAAGCCTCGCTTGATCTGATCATAGAGCGATAGTGTAACTTTGACGAGTCTTTCAGTGTTGTGCAATTCACCGTCAAGCGTCCAAAGGCATGTTGCCACCTCCTTGAGCTCTGCTGGTGGGAGTCTAGTAAAGCTTCCAAGAAGAGCTTGCTGAATGTTACTCAAGAAGTCTCGATTGAGGTTCTTCATATAGGGCAGAGTGTGACGGAGAATGACGATTGCCGAGCGATATACTAGCAGATTGTCGTCAGAGCTGAGGTTCTTGACATAAGGTTGTAGAGTCTGGAGCTGATCGGCAGTGAAAAGTTTGGCATTCGCAGCAGCAAAGATGGTGAGCGTTTGCAATACGTGTTGCTGCGGAGGACTTTCCGGAAGCTCGCTTGGATCAATGATAGCGTCGAACATTAGCTTGACCATCTCCTTACAGACTGCGATGTTGGGCTTTGCTGCTTTGGATTTGTCCGACAAGATCTGCTGTAAGAGCTCGGGCAGGACTGCCTCTGTGGTATCCGTCTTGCGCTTGACGATGTTGATCACCAAACTGGTTTGCTCACGTAGACGAAGCTTCTTCTTGACTGAGTCCGTGTCTGAACCAGAGATGGTGTGGAAAGGCGTCATCCAGATGTCTTCGAAAGTATGGCGAGCGAGCTCCACAATGCTTTCATCAGCGTCGGTGACTCGATTGATCAAAGTGTCTGCGATCAAGGCCTTCATGCTCAAGGCATCGTTGCGCAAGTACATGTCTTTCAACATCTTCATCGCGCGCTTTCTAACGTGCAAATTGGCATCCTGAGCTCTCATGATGACACGCTCGTAGAGCGTCGTATCTAGCTTCGGTCGCAACGAAAGACACTTGGCAATCAGACCCAGAGCAGAATCTCGAACCTGAGTTGAATTGTCCTGCAAACACCTGATGATGCTGTTGATGAAGAATGTTCCTTGATCGAGAACCGCCGGATCCATCTCGAGAAGTTGTTCGATACTCTTCAGACTCTTGCTTCGTAGGGAAGCTTGATCACCGGCCATAGTGCCAAGAAGCTTACTAAAGATTTTGTTGAAGGCACGACAGAAGGGCAAATTCATGGTAATTAAGACGGCGGCAAATCTGCCATCCTCTGTGGTAACCTTCTTGTACTCGTACTGGTCGAGCCATGTCGAGTCCTTGACCATGAGCGCCAGGCGATCTTCGAGTTTCGTCAACCTCGATGTGCCTTGGTTGGGTTGGAGAACCTGCTTGGCCCACTGAACGGTATGGTAACCACGTGCAGTCAACAACTCCTTATCTTCCGTACCTCTAGCCTGAAGATATTCGAGAACAATTCGGTAGGGGCCATCAAATGACAATAATTCCTCATCTTCCAGCTGCTCTGCGACAATGCTCTCATGGATCTGCAACAACATGGCTGTGACTTCCGAGCGATCTGTGTTGGGGTGACGAGCTGAGGATTGGGCCAGAAGACGTAGCTCTGTGATTCTGGAGGCCATGAGACCCATCAACTCAAGAGCCATGGCTTTCGAAGGCGCCGATCCTTTGTGATTTTCTGAAAGTTCAAACAGCTTTGCCAAAAGCACACGGAGGAACATCTCCGCTGCGGGCCAATCGGTGTTGCCCAGTACGTTCAAAAAGTCTTCAGTGAAGATGTCGAGAAGGTTTCTGTATGGCTGATCACCGGTTTTCGTTGAAGTCAAAGCACGCTGAACCATGTAGTTGACGACATAGTGAGCGTCTCTGTATGCAGCTTCAAAGAGAGGGTTGGAAATTGACGCTAAGTCCTCGGGCCCCTCGCTCATGCGCTTCTTGGGCTTTGGCTTGGGACGACGTGTCTTCTCGGTCTCGCTGTCGAAGTCCGAGTCTTCATCAGCGCCATCATCAGAAGACTCCGGATCTTTTCCCTCGTTCTCCTCTGCATCGTCCTCGGGAATGACTTTCGTTTTGGCTTCCATACGAGTCGCGCTAGTCTGGACCAACCGCATGAGAAGAGCTGAAACCAGTTGAATTGGCTTTGCATCGACCATTTTGAACTGACGAGCGCTTTGTCGGCCGACAGGAAGTTTTTCGAGAGAGGTCAAAATTTCATCAAAGATTGATTGTCTTTGATCCGGGTAGCGGGCAAAGACCTTTGCGAGTACATCCATGGCAGCTCTACGAGCAGTTTCAAATCTTTGAATCCCAAGCGCAGAGTCCTTTTCAGCTGTCGCATTCTCGACGAATACCAAAGTTTTGCAGATAAATTCTGCGGATATGATAGCACGCTCATCGACGTCGGTCGCCGCAATGAGATCGCCCAGAAGCTTGATGACGCGGATACAGACGGTGAGCAGCTGATTGAGTGGCTTGCTTTGGAAAGAGGCCACCTTGAAAGCATCGCTGGTTTCCCCATTACTTCTCATCTCCACCACGGGGATGATGCAAGTCTCGACCACATGGGTCAGACTGTTCAGAAGAGTGATGAGTGTCTCTTCAGAGTACAATTGCTTCTCCTCGCGGCCAGCCGTCATAATACGTAGCAATGTTTTACAAGCGGTCAGACCTTGTTCTCCAATGGCGATGCGGTGAAGCCATTCATCGACCTCTTGTGGCGTATCTTCATCGATGCGATAATTGGCAAGACCTGCTGCGCTGGCAGCATGATCACACAAGCGTTGTATGCGGCTAAGGTCGTCGACATCAATGGTGGAGAGGCGACCATTGGAGACGACCTTGAGCAAGGCACTGTCAAGCTGTGTCTGGACGGTCGCTTGAAGGACCGGCGCGCCCTCAGTTGCGTCCTCGGTGTTGAAGAAGCGAGCAGCGTTGGACGAGACCATTCCAGACGTGTCGGCTTGCATTTGATCCTCAGCCTCAAAGATCTCAGCGATCAAGTTTCGAAGCCGTGTCACTGCGGTATTCGCCTTTTCTTGTAGAACGATGTTCGCCGAAGTCAGACGTTGATTGTCCTCGAATTGCGCCCGTTTCTCAGCATCGGTCTTGGTGGCCTGAGAAATGTTCTGGGAAGGCACATAGTTGTACTGAGCGCGTTGTGCCTCGGTGAGAGCTTTCGATATCACGACAGCGATTGTAGATCTTTGAGAGCTGGGTTGAGAGCCTTGCGATTGGGCTGGTAGATTATTGTATGCTTGCGATGAATGGCTTGGTTGTTGAGAGGGAGGGGCTGGCGATGGAGTGATGGGTATCACAACTTGTGGAAGGGGTCTTGAAGCTGAAGACGCAGGTTGTGTCGCAGATGATGGAGGCGCAGTTGTTGGTTGAGAGCGGCTCTGATTGTGGTGGAGAGGAACGGGTATGGTTGCTGCCGGTGTGACAGTACGGGCCTGTGGCTTGGATGGCTTGGATACCGCATTGGAAGCCGGCGTAGGTAGAGTGGCTTTTGTGGCAGTGTAGTGAGAGGGAATAGTTCTGTCAAGAACCATCTTTGCGAAGGGGCCAAGTTGGATCCTGGATGGAGTTGATGCGGACTGGCCGGGACGAGAGTTGGACTGCGCAAACCTAGCAGGTTTGTTGAAGCGGTATTGAGTGAGATTGTCCGGGTTTAGAAGGTGTTGGACAGACTCCAGCGTCTTGGTCAACTGCTCCGAGGCTCTTTCAGCATTGTTGGCTTGCGCGTCGAGTCGCTCTAGCATTCCATGAGCCGAGATCTTTTGTTCTTCTGACGAGAAGATTTGAGCCGGGGACGAAGGAAACGCTAATGGAGGAGGTATGGCATCTGAGTAGAACAATCAGCTATTGTGCACCTATTGTCCGCCAACAGTACAATACCCAGAGTGAATGGCACGATAGATGTGAATGGCGAGAACGGGAGAGCCTCTGCGACCGTAGGAATACGCATGGCCTTGCGTGTGCCATTCGCATGGTTGGCGCCATTGGGATGCGACATTTCGTTTGGGAACTGTCCGGTAGTCTTGTCAAGTTGACATGGCTGCTTTTACTGGCAAGATTTCGAAGCCTGGGAAAGTCGACGATGAAGCTTGAATGGTAGCAAGCTGTCTAGTCTCGAAGCCAGATAGATCGGTCTGAAATTGATGACAACCGTTCATAGCAAAAGAATCACAAACTAGGCAAGTGCCACCCAAGAATGATGAAATCTTAAGAGAGTTGTTTAGGTAGGCAGGTACAAATTGAGCACGGATCTCCCGTTCTCACCTCCGCAATTCATGTGTCAACAGTCGCACAGTCTTGTCCTTAGAGTACGTTTGAGATGGTCCAATGTTTTACTTTTACGTTCGATAACATTTGCTATGAGCGCAATATAAGATATGTACAAGACAGCTAGAAACAACTAGTGCCGTATCACTTCATCAAAGTGGAATATAAACATTTCATTGGTCTTCTCTGACATCTCCGAAACTCCGTCCCATAATGTCCTTTTATCTTCAAACGCCTAAATTCGTAATGCTTTGCTCTTAAGCAGCAACAGGAACTGTTGCATACTCCATCTCTCCGTTCTTTTCAAACTCGGCCATATCCAAAGCAACAATAATGCTGTCTCTGACGACCTGGTCGGCGTCGTTCAAGAACTGCTTGAGTGTCTCCTCTACACCCTCCTCGTCGCCCAAGCTACCGAGAGCCTCGGCTGCTTCGTGACGAACCATACTACTCTCCTTCAAGTCGCTGAGCGCGCCAGTCAAAGCGGGAATGGAAGCGGGGTGTGAAAGTTGGCCGAAGACGAAAGCAATCTCGTGACGGAAAAGAGCGGAGGAGTCGGTGAAACCGCGTGCAAGGGCGTTGATGGCGGGGACGGCGGTGGGGAGATCAGGAGGAGAGCACAAGTCACGGAGTGCGAACATGGCGCGGTAGCGGTCGAATAGGGAGAGTTTGGCGTCAAGGAGAGTCTGTTCGAGTTCTGCAATGGAGGGCTGCTTTGCGGCAATGGCGAGAGGAGGTGCGGGATCGATTGAGGCGAAGTCGCTGCACACAAACAAGTCAGTCTGAGTCGCAGGTCTTGTCGTGCGATGTGTCTTACCTCTGCTTCAACTTCTCCAACTTTCCAGCATCAGAGTGTTCCCACTCAATGCGACCGACGGCGATGTCGCAAGTCTCCTTGACAACGGTCTCTTCGCTCTCATCGTCTCTTCTCTCGATGAGAAGCTTCAAGCTGGCCTTGTCACCGAGAGCGCCAATGGCCTCGGCGGCTTCGTGTCGGCACATGGGATCTTCCTCGCGGTCGCTGAGGACCTTTTGAAGGTAAGGGACTGCGGCATCGTGGCGGGACTGGCCAAGGCAGTATGCGAGTTCGTGCTTGAGGAGTGCAGATGGAGAGGCGAATCCAGCAGCGATAGCATCGATAGCGGGAATAGTGTTCTCGGTACGGGGCTCCTGACAGGCCAGGTACTTCAAGGAGAAAAGAGCGCGGAAGCGAGCGGCCAGCGCTTCGTTCTCGGAAGTCAGCGTCTTGCGCAGAGCCAAGACAGTGGAGTCGCCGCTAGGGATCTGAGTCTCCTCAGGGGTGATCGCTGAAGGTGCCATGTTGTGTGTTTTGAAGGTACGGTAAAAGTCGACGAAGCAGAAGAAGTTTTAGTGCCTCTAAAGACCCCGAAAAAGTCGTTCCACGATCGGGTATGTGGGGTAATCACGAACGCCACTTAAATTGATTATCAGATGTAGATAAGGAAATTTCCAGGGACAATGAAAAAGAGGAGACTCCATTCGTTCGAACACGCGATTCTAGAAATACATAGGGAAGACTAGATCTCAGCACTACTCTTGGTAGGCACTGCTGTGCTTCCATCTCAGATCATAGATCTCCTCGACAAGGTCCTTGACTTCGGAGCCGTTCTCACAGTCGGTCCACTTTCCACCGTCGCGGATGCACCAGTTCTTGTCATCAACTCTGATAGTACAGCTCTTGGTGACCCCCTTCCCAGCACTTCTCTGGACAGACTTCTTGAGGAGCTCCCGAGAGTACTCTCCATCGTCAACACTCAGACAGTGGTTCAGCTTGCCAAAGTCCATTCCGTGCTCCAGAGCGCAGTCCTTGGCGAGATCTTCAGAAGGAATCTCGGAGTAATTGCGGGACATGCACATAGTAAAGCCAAGGTAGACCTTAGGGTTGGGGTAGAGGTGAGCTGCACAGAGTTCGATGGAGTTTCCAAGGCACTCAGATGGGCCATGGAGGCAAGCAACACCGTCATCCTCAGAAGTCCTGTTGTCTTGTCAGCTAGTGTTCAGCTCGGGCTGTGTTGTGTTTGTTATGCTTACTTTCCAATATAAGACAGCTTGAAGTCAACGAGGTTGCTGACGTTGACCATGGCAGGAAGGACAAGGTCGTGAAGACAGTCTCTTGCGTCTGGGCACTTGCTCATGATGTGAGCCTCCAAAGGGACTCTTCTAGGCAAGTATTCTTCGTTGATATCATCATCCATCAAGCCTAGCACCAGAAGGCCGCCCGTCGGCAGGAGGAAAACAACGATAATGAAGATACAGAAAGCGGCAATGGTGATGCGGCCGCGGGTAGTTTGTGACCATGCACGTTCATATTCGCGTCGTGCTGTGAAGAGGTCTTTCGCGGCGACCTGGAGGTTTGCTCTGGCCTCTTGCCATTTTGAACGGAGGTCCGAGAGCGTGGGCTCTGGCTGGTTCTCAATAAGAGGCTGTTTCTCAATCTCCGACATTTTGTATTTCGTATGTCGATGTTGGGTGAAGTGAGAAGCGGATAGGATCACTTGTAGGTGGTGGAGAAGATGATGGTTGACTTTCGCCACCCGAGTGGAAGCTCAAAACGGGAAGGCGCAGCCGAACATTCCCACGTCATCCTCGTGAAGTATCCTTTCTCCACCACAAACAACTTGATACAAACACTCCACTGGAGCCGACCTCCATCTCTTGCTATCAAAATGCAAGATGAACTTGATGCTGGCGCGGTTCTCCGGAGAGAGCATGAGGGATTAGCCACTCTCAGTGATCATATACTCGGTTCGACAAAACATTCTGCAACCTGATGATCATTTAAGTGCCTGACCTGGATCCGGAGAGCGCTAGGCGGAGCAACAATTCCGGCGCGATTATTCCTTGTGTAGGACTACGTTACGTTGATATCTTCACAGCTATTGTCACACAAGAGTGCGGCAGACTCATAAAACTTCTGGAGACAATGCTTTTGCTATGCCAAATCTATGGTTCGTCTTGTTGGCCATCATGCTCTGCAGAGTCGTCCTCGCCTCTCCAAGTATAGAGCGCAAATTGTTGGAAAACAAAGACGCAGGCAATAAAGAAACCAATGATGCTGAAGGTAACCGCCAACTTGGCTTCGCCAGTCCACCAAGCTCTTTCAAATCCGCCGGGCAGTGGGTCCGTTGCATCCCAGATCAGGATAAACATACCGACAAGCATCGACAATGCACTAAGCGACAGGAAGTAAGTACCACACTGCCATAGCATAACATGGCTCTTGCGAGCAAGTATCAGGCCATTACGATCGGGGTGCTGCTGACTGATAAGTCGTCGGATGTACTTTCCGGGATGCTGGTGACAAGACAATCTATGCAGACGAATCGATTGTTGCAAAGCCGTAAGCACAGCAGCGACTGCGAAGAGGATTCCGCAGTACCAACAGGCGCGAACAGTCCAGGGAGAGATCTTTCCGTTGGGTTGGATGACTGGCCAGGGACCTGTACCTGATAGCATCCCAGCAACAAGGCCTCCCTAAATTGAGATTTAGTACTGTGGAGGTGTGACGACCTTGCGAGATGACGAGTCCAGAAAGGTACGCATTGCAGCAGCGATATTTACTAACCACGACACCGACAAAGTTCAGTTCCTGAAGCTTATGATCCCTCCATTGTCCTGTGAGTTTATCCCTTTCATCTTTGTCTGCAGCATTGAGAAGTTTGTGCAGAGGCACAGTTGTTGTGGTAGCTTTGAAGAGGGACGCCATCCTACGGGTCGTCAATGATAATTGCTAGGAAAGAGAGCTTGCGCCTTGGAAGGGGGTCTCTTCAGTTCCTATAGCACCTACCGTGCACCCATGCGGCTGCAAGTACCCCGCAAATCATGGTGGCTTTGAATTCAAATCATCATGGCGGCTTGTCTGCATGTATTTACATCGATTATGAGTCGTTGTACAAGGATGGGCCCTGTCCATCTTCCAACCTTAAAACTCATCACGGGAGGTTGCCCTGGAAAGCGAAGTCTTTCAAGCACCAGATACTGAACATTCTGGCCCTGCATATGAGTAACTCTCGTGCTCGCACATGCACTGCAGGATTTCGGACTTCAACAGGAGCAAGCAGTCGTCTTATGGTTAGAAGTGCGTTGCAGTAAAGCTTAACAGCGCTTGAACCAGGTGGCCTGTCGTGTCCAACGGATACGAGGACAGAGAAATTGAACTACACTAACACCTTCCTAGTGTTTCTTCCACTCAATCACCTTCCCAACATACGTAGGTCCAGATTGTATTGGTCCAGCTCCATCAGCTTCGTTTCTACGAACCTCTCAACGTCCTCTTCGCTTGGAACACCCACTTCCAGCAATCCTCTTCTATGGACTGCTTTTTCGAGGTTTCGCCATAAGATCTCTTCGTCAAAACTGAAAGCCTCTTGTACCAGCTGTGTAAACCAAAACGTCCCGTCATCTAGACTCTGACGCATCAAAGTCGACATGCGTTTGTCTTCTGGTGGTGCGAAAGACGACTGACTCTGTCGTTTCTCTTCCTCCTCGCCTAAGCACTGTAAGAACACGGTGGAGTTGTCTTTGTAGCGGCTCTCCCCGTTCTTGGTCCATGAAGTTGGACGCTCCAGAATCAACCACGGAGGCGCAGAGAATAAGAATTGACGAGGTGCAGTATAAGTCCATTCCCAGTCGATGACACCAGTGAACTCCAGGGTGTCCTCATCGATCAACACATTCCCGAATCTGAAGTCGTCACAAAATAACTTGAAAGGTCCAGATTCGTGCGTTTTGGAGGTGAAATACGGTACTAGTGCTTCTATTCGGCAGCGTAGTATAAACTTGCGCCGAGCATCAGCAGCGTCGTCGATTGAGTTCCTCTGTTTATGCAGGTGAGTGATGTTTTGTTGCAAAAGGTTGCGCATGTAGTCCGTGGTAGTTTTGAATGGAGGAAGCGTGTGATCTACGAATGTTAGCATAAGGGAAGGATGATTCAAGCGCAGTCATACCATCCACGATCACATTACCGCCTGCTTCGACATCGTTCATTTTCATTGTCATAGGTCTATAATCGATAGACCACGAGGGCAATGCATCGTCCCCCTCAGTCATAGACAGGGCACCAATCTTGTCAAAGTCGTGCTCTGCTAGCTCCAGGAGAATGTTGGCCATCTGACGGTAGATCTTGCGAAGCAGATGATCCTCAATCTCATGACGCAGTACAGGGCCCCAAGATGGTCGAGGAAGTTCTTCGATCAAGCTGGTGACAGGTATGCCCTCAACCCACTCCGTAATGAGAAATGGGCCTATGCTGGGATCATGATTGTCTGCAGCAGTGCCAAAAGCAGTCACCTTCGGGAGTGGTATCTTGGTCTTCTCCTTTACAAATTTCATGACTGCTACCTCACGACGTATTTTCTCATCTGGATGCATCACACGGCCAGGAATTGGAAAACGTACTGCCCATGCTGTGCCGTCCTCAAACACGACCTTATGGCAAGAGTTGAACGAGCCATTCTTCTTAAGCTCCCATCTACATGGCTGTCCTTCACGGTAGCTTGATGCTAGCTTTTCGACGCCTTGGTCGCCGTATTCGTCGAGGAAGTGCTTCGCCCATTTGTTGGTAGCATGTTGGTGGTCTTTGTTGAGATCATCCTCGTCCATTGAGGAGTAGTCGATGAAGAGATCCGTGAAACTTATGGAAGGTGGTAGACGGTGATCCTGCAAACTAAAGAGAGAGAGAATGAACAAGAGCCCCCAGGTGTGTATTTCGAGGTACCAACCTCGTAGATATAATACCCCCTTGCTTGGCGGTCTGTAGACGCGCGCTTACTTGTGAGATTACAGGGTACAGATTGATTGATCGAGGTAGGTCATCTGAGCATGGGTCTTTGTAGGATGTTTTTCAAATATGGGTTCTACTAGAATAAGTAACGAAATCCCTCATATTGCACCTGATCTCGTATTTCGTGATGAGCCGAAGCTTGAAAACAGAAACCAAGGATCGTCAACAGGATTGAAGCGATAGATACTTCACGAACCATTGGTTCCATCAACCCATAGGAACTCATCTTGTGAGAAGTGTCCTGCAGCTTGACAGGCATACATCACGTATGACAAAGGGGTGAGAAAAACTTCTAAAGCCCATCTTGCAGACCAAGCTCTCTTAGTGAATGCAACACCTCTAGCCAGGCTGTCAAAATGCAAGATGCTTTTGAAGGCCAGCTCATTGTCCACTGAGAGTATCACTCTTACGACTATTCTTCGGACAAACAGAGTGAAATGAAAAGAATTTTGCCCTTCGATGGCTATAGATAGCCCTCCAAGGAGATCGAGAGGTGAATGGCGTTTGTCGAGGAATAGTCTGCATTCAGCCGGACTTTGAATCGCCTTTGTCGCAACTTGCTTTTCCCAAATGAGCCAAGTGAAGTGATGAAAGAAGAAGTGAGTGCGGAACAAACAAGGGTCGATTGTTTGTCGAGCTCAGACCACGCGCAGTGCGCAGCCAGTCCATCTTCAGCGCTTTTCATCCTTCTCACTCTCTCTTCTTCTTTTCAAGCACAGCAACACAACGCGCATACCACCTTATTCATAGGTGCGTCATCTTGTTACACGTTCTGTGTGTGCGCCATTGGCCACACCAACCCCAACAACCCATTGCCTGACACTCTGTGTTGGTAATTCTCCAACTTTTCCTCCCCCTCCCCCCTCTCCCTCAATTGCCTGACGCTCTGCGTTGGTAATTCTCCAATTCTCCAAACTTCCTTCTTATCGGGCACACTGTGCTGGTAATTCTCAAACCAAAATCCTCCTCCTCTCTCTTCACTTCTCCCCTCTTGTCGGGCACACTGTGCTGGCAATTCTTCATTCAAACACTATCTTTGCCTGACACTCTGTGTTGGTAATTCTCCAATCTCAACATGTCTCCCAAGACAAACAACTCCAACAAGGCGGCTCTCGCTAATATGCAGTTTGGCTCCATGAGCACCGACATGTGCGCGTCCGTCGCAGGTTCCTCCAGCAACGAGTTTGGTTCAACCGGAGACCAAAACACGACCTCCACGGGATCCACCGGCCCCGAAGAGTTTATCGATTTCAGAGGGAACGACCTTGGCGATGATGAGGATGACCAGGACGACGAGGACGAAATCGACTCCAGCGAGAACGACGAATCTGATGAGTTCGATCTTGACGACGACGAGGATGATGACTACGAGGTCAACCCTGTCATCGAACGCATGCTCAAGATCGCCGAGGAAAAGGCTCTCGAGCAAAATGTCATCCTCCCACAGTTTGGCACGACCAGCGAGCGCTATTCTGGCAGAGACATCGGCGACCCCTCAAGTCTCGCTTACGGTGAGCTTGGCTCTATCGACAACCGAAACGCGGCTTCCAAGGACCTCGACAAGATCAAGGCCGTTTTTGTAGTCGACAAGGACCGCTTCGACATTCGGACTCTGAAAGTCGAGCCAGAGGTTTGGATTGATTTTGAAGAATTCGACTTCGGCGAGGACGAGGAGGATGATGACAACCTTGAGGCCAACTCCGTCACCAACAGACAACCCAAGCTCGCCGAAGAAAACACCCACGAGCAGGATGTCGGCGTCTCACCTGTCCGTCAAGTCAATATCATCAAGCATTCGAAATTCCAGGACAACCGCCCAGCTTACGAAGCCCTACTCATCATGGAGAAGCCGACTATCTCAGCAGCAGCTGCATTGGGTATGATTGGAGACAATGCCGAACTGGCTATATCTGAAGACGATGCTGAACAAGCAAGCGATCAAGGACAGACCCCATCTCGCGAGCTTTTCACCACACAAGATCCCCTGGCCCTCTGGGAGCAGATTGAGCTCGCCCCATGGGAGGTTAAGCATTGTGCAAAGGCAATCTACACCATGCTGCAACGCATCCGATCATACAAAGAGTTCACTTCGGAGCTTTTGCAAAAGGAGTGGGCTATGGCCACCGAAGAGAATTGTGGTCCTCCTATTCTTGGCAGTCTCAAGCGCGCCGCGGAGGCTGAGTTCTGGAAGAACAAGAAGGATGAGAGGGAGAAGGTCCTCAGAAAACTCTGCAACCAGATGAGCCTCGTGTGAACTCCAGTCCTTCCCATCCAAGGCCGTTGAAAGAGAAAAGATCGAGATCGAGAGCGAAACGACACCGAGATGACCGAAGTAGCCTCCCTACCGCGATGTATCGTGAGCAGGGAGGCACATACACCTATTATCATCATCATCAACAACATTATCATCAACAACATCATCATCAACAACAACATTATTATCATCATCATCATCATCGTCTAGTCGACCGTCGACACACGCGAGCCGGACGCCCGCGAGAATGTTCTGAGCTGCGAATGAGCGTCAAGTGGGTGGGTGGGCGGGCATTTTT